>Ga0075017_100000311_pt1 | contig 25887 bp, 22 predicted proteins | sample AleBraG_ABR_2012_FD_71475 | JGI IMG/M metagenome (GOLD analysis project Ga0075017, IMG submission 71475) | Freshwater sediment microbial communities in response to fracking from Pennsylvania, USA - Alex Branch Run_MetaG_ABR_2012 | ecosystem: Environmental > Aquatic > Freshwater > Creek >... | reverse complement strand
CGATGCGCGTGTGGTAGTAGCGTGCGCTCTGGCCATGCACGCGGATCTCCACGAAGGCTGCAGCCTTCGTGGAGATCCGCGTGCATGGCCAGAGCGCACGCTACTACCACACGCGCATCGGGATCGGCGGGCGCATGGATACCCTGCAATGCGCCATCCTGCTGGCCAAGCTGGCGCGCTTCGACTGGGAGGTCGCGCGGCGCATCGAGCTCGGCGAGCGCTACGCCGCAGCCATCCGCAGCAGTGGTACACGCGCCGAGCCGATCACCGTGCGGCCGGAACGCAGCAGCGTCTGGGCACAGTACACCGTGCTGGTCGAGGATCGCGATGGCGTCCAGGAGCGCATGAAGCAGGCGGGCGTGCCCACGGCCGTGCACTACCCGCGTCCGCTCCACCGGCAGCCGGCCTACGAGAAGCTCTGCGATCCCAAGCCAATGCCCATCAGCGATCAGCTCGCGAGCCGGGTGATCAGCCTGCCGATGAGCGCGGATCTGACGGAGGCGCAGATCGAGACTGTCGTGCAGGTCTTGAGCCGGGCGGTCGGTGTGACCCCCAAGGGCAGCGGGGCAGCGTGAGATTAACATCGCGGTTTGCCCATGCCGGTCCGCGGGCCATCCCTGCGCGATTATCATGCTTTGGGCCTGGGTCCTGCCGGCCCGGGTTGCTTCGGAGCACTGTGAATCATGTTTAGCCTGCGCAATTGCCGTATCGGAGTCGTGGGTCTGGGCTATGTGGGCCTGCCCCTGGCCGTCGAGTTCGGCAAGCATTTCGACACCACCGGGTTCGACATCAAGCCCGAACGCATCGGGGAACTGCGTGCCGGACGGGATTCCACGCTGGAGACCAACCGCCAGGAATTGCGCGCTGCGACCCGCCTGTCCTTCACATCGGATCTCAAGGAACTCAAGCGCTGCCGCATCTTCATCGTGACCGTGCCGACGCCGATCGACACCTACAAGCGCCCCGACCTCACGCCGCTGGTGCGTGCGAGCGAGACGGTGGCCAAAGTGCTGAAGAAGGGCGATACGGTGGTCTACGAGTCCACGGTGTATCCGGGTTGCACGGAGGAGGTCTGCGTGCCGATCCTGGAGCGCCTCTCCGGGCTGAAGTTCAATCAGGATTTCTTCGCCGGCTACAGCCCCGAGCGCATCAATCCGGGCGACAAGGAACACCGGTTGACGACGATCCGCAAGGTCACGTCCGGTTCCACGCCCGAGGCGGCGGAATTCGTCGACAAGCTCTACGCCACGATCATCCATGCCGGGACGCACAAGGCGAGCAGCATCCGCGTCGCCGAGGCGGCCAAGGTGATCGAGAACACGCAGCGCGACGTCAATATCGCGCTGATCAACGAGCTGGCGCTGATCTTCAACCGGCTGGGCATCGATACGGAGGAGGTGCTGCAGGCCGCCGGCACGAAGTGGAACTTCCTGCCATTCCGCCCCGGCCTGGTCGGCGGCCACTGCATCGGCGTCGATCCCTACTACCTCACGCACAAGGCCCAGGAGATCGGCTATCACCCCGAGATGATCCTGGCCGGCCGGCGGCTGAACGACAACATGGGCCTGTACGTGGCCGGTGAGGTGCTGCGGCTCATGACGCAGCGGCGCATTCACATCAAGGGCTCACGCGTTCTGGTGCTCGGCCTGGCCTTCAAGGAAAACTGTCCCGACCTGCGCAATTCCAAGGTCGTCGATGTCATCCAGGAGCTGCGCAAATACGGCGCGCTGGTGGAGGTCTACGATCCCTGGGTCGATGGCGCCGAGGCGCGGCACGAGTATGGCCTGCGGCCGATCCGCACGCTGCGCAAGGGACGGTATGACGCGGTGGTGCTGGCCGTGGCCCACCACCAGTTCAAGGAAATGGGCGCCCCCGCGATGCGCCGGCTCTGCCGCCGCAATCATGTGCTCTACGATATCAAGTATGCCTTTCCGAAGGACCAGGTCGACGGGCGCCTCTGAAGCGCTGCAGCCACATGAAAGCCCCGCTATGCTGCGCCGTGCTCGCCGTGCTCGCCGTGCTCGCCGTGCTGGTCGCGTTGCCGCTGATGTGGCCGCCGGCGGTGCACGCCGGCACGATGCAGGACAGCGGGCGACTCCTGACCGGCACCGTCGTCAAGGTGCTGGACGGCGACACGATTCTCGTGCAGCTGGGCAAGAAGCGCGTGCGCCTGCACCTGGCGGGCATCGACGCCCCCGAAACCGGACAGCCGTGGGGCAAGGAAGCGAAAGCGGCGCTCGAACAGCTGGTTCTCAACCAGAGCATCGACCTGCAGCCGCTGCAGCAGGACAACCGCAACCGCCGTACCGCCATCGTATTCGTCGGTGAGCAGGAAATCGGCGCCACGATGGTCGGCGACGGCAATGCCTGGGCGGACCGGAGCTCGCTGCGGCGCAGCGATTCGGGCCTGTGTGAGAGCGAGGCCAATGCGCGCGAGGGCCAACGCGGCCTCTGGGCGCTGCCTGCGGAGCAGCGCGTGGCGCCCTGGGAATACCGGCGCCGCTTTCTGCACCGCCATTTCACGGATTACAGCCACGAGACGGTGGCGCAGTGCGTCGCCGCGAGTGGCAAGGGGTAACAGCCTGGCGGTCATCGCGGCAGTCATAGTGGTGAGCTGACAGATCGCCGCGCAAAAGGCGATGGAAATACCGGCGACGGCCGCGTCGCCGCCACTTCGGCGATCACACCAACGAGACCATTGCGCATAGCAATTCCGGGCGGGATCGGCGATGGTCATGACGACCGCAATGGCTGATTGTGAAGTACGTCACAGGTCGGCCACAGCAATACAGACTTAGCCATACAGGCGCTAGACTTCTTCGGCTTCGAGGAACGCAGCCGCTGTCGCGCACGCGCTGCGGGTCACATTCCCCGGACGGCGAGGGTCGGTGCAGCGTCGTCGCCGGATCGGAACTGGATCACCGGAGTAGAGTGTGGTCATTGTCAAATACTTCTAGGTCCGCAAGCGCTATCATCCGGCCGCTTATGCGAGTTCAAGCCGGCAACACAAGAGTGAAGTCTACATGCAGGGACACGGCGGCATGATTCCAATTGTGGCGGTCCTGGTCCCCTGCTATAACGAAGCGACCGGGATAGGAAAAGTCATTGCAGATTTTCGCGCGGCTCTGCCTGGCGCAACGGTGTTCGTCTACGACAATAATTCCACAGACAGCACCGTTGAAGTGGCCCGCGCTGCCGGAGCCGTGGTCCGAAATGAACGCCGACAGGGCAAAGGAAACGTTGTTCGCAGGATGTTCGCAGACATTGAGGCCGATGTATTCGTGCTGGTCGACGGCGACGACACCTACGACGCTGCCAGTGCTCCCAAGCTCATTCAGTTACTGCTCCAAGAGTCTCTGGATATGGTCAACGCGACTCGCGTGGAACAATCTGCGGGTGCGTATCGCCACGGGCATCGCTTCGGTAACCGCCTGTTGACCGGTTTTGTCGGCTGGATATTCGGCAGTCAATCCTCGGACATGCTTTCCGGTTACCGGGTCTTTTCCCGCCGGTTTGTAAAATCATTTCCGGCACTGGCCACCGGGTTCGAGATTGAAACCGAGCTGACGGTACATGCACTGGAAATCGGATTGCCGTTTGCCGAAATGCCGACACCTTATCGTGAGCGGCTTCCGGGATCCGTCAGCAAGCTGCGAACGTATCGGGACGGAGTGAGAATCGCCAGGACGATCTTGAACCTCATCAAGGAGGAGAAGCCGCTGGCCTTCTTCACGGGCTTGAGCATTGCTTTTTCTGCATTCGCGATCGTTCTGGCATTTCCGATTCTATTTACGTACCAACAAACTGGTTTGGTGCCACGCCTGCCGACGGCCCTTCTCGCAACCGGACTAGTGCTTGTTGCGGTTCTCAGTCTGGCTTGCGGCCTGGTGCTTGACACCGTTACGCGTGGCAGAAAAGAGGCGAAACGCGTCGCATATCTGAACGTGCCAATTCGGTTTACCAGTGCCCGCACCGATTAAGTCCTCCATCAGAGTCTTGAATTTCGCGTGGATCGGCGCGATCGGATTTGTGGTTGATGCAGGCACGCTGCAAATTCTGTACTCCAGTCATACCCTGTCGCCGCTCTATGCGCGTGCAATATCGTTTCCGCTGGCAGTTACCGCGACCTGGTTCTTAAATGCGCGTTGCACGTTCGGCGACCGACTGGATTCCAGATTGAAGTTGCGGTACGGCCTCTACATATTGGGGCAGTCACTGGGAGCCCTGATAAATCTCGGTGTCTTTGCGCTGCTCGTATTAATCGTGCCGCTGCTGTCGAGTTATCCGATTGTGCCTCTGGCGCTGGGTTCCGGGTGCGCGATGGTGTTCAACTACGCATGGGCAAATGTCCTGGTCTTCCCTACGTCCGTCGAGCGCTAGGCTCATTGGCGTCGCCACCCTGAGACGCTGGCCGAATGCCGCTTGCGGGCTCAGAGTCCTGCCGTTTCATGTCACTCGGTGAATGGAGCTTGACATGTGGAGACAAGGCCTCGTCGCGCTCAATGCTACGCTCCTGGTTGCGTGCGCCTCCCCCTCCGGCATGGCGGGTTCGCAACGGACCCGGCTGTCCGCGTCGGCGCTGGCAGTTACGGCGGACGTCCTGACCTACCACAACGACAACGCTCGCTCGGGCCACAACCTCGCCGAGGTCGTTCTGACGCCTGCGAACGTCAATGCTGCGAAATTCCGGCTCTTGCGCATGCTCGAGGTCGACGGCCTGGTCGACGCGCAACCGCTTGTCGTGTCCAAACTGACCATTCGCGGCAAGTCGCGCAACGTGCTGATCATTGCGACGGAGCACGACAGTATCTACTCCTTCGACGCGGATGACGGTGCGCTGCTGGTGAACACCACGGTGCTCGGGAGGGCCGAGTTTAGCAGCGACGACCGGGGTTGCACGCACGTCACGCCGGAGGTTGGGATCACCTCAACGCCAGTGATCGACAGGAATGCCGGTGTGCACGGCACCGTCTTTTTGGTCGCGAAGTCGAAAGACAGCGCTGGTCATTATTTCCAGCGTCTTCATGCACTCGACTTGGTGACGCTGGCCGAGCAGCCGTACAGCCCGGTCGTGATTCAGGCGGCGTACCCAGGAATTGGCGCGAACTCCAGGAATGGCATGCTGACCTTTGACCCGCCGCGGTATACGGAGCGCGCCGGTCTCCTGCTCCTGGACGGGACCGTGTACACCGCCTGGGCATCGATTTGCGACGTCGAGCCCTATACCGGTTGGATTGTCGGCTATGACGAGCAGACGCTCGCTCAGACAAGGGTACTCAACGTCGTTCCGAACGGCGGCGACGGCAGCATCTGGCAGTCCGGTGGCGGAATGGCCGCAGACTCCCAGGGAAACATCTACGCACTGGTTGCAAACGGCACTTTCGACACGACCCTTGATGCGAGGGGATTGCCGTTCAGGCGGGACTACGGCAACGCTTTCGTCAAGATCTCCACCACCGGAGCTATCCAGGTAGTCGACTACTTTGCCATGAGCAACACCGTCTCTGAATCGATGGGCGATGTCGACCTCGGTTCGGGTGCGCCCCTGCTGGTGCCGGATCTGAAGGATTCGCAGGGAACAATTCGGCACCTGGCGGTCGGCGCCGGTAAGGACGGGCACCTGTATGTCGTGAACCGCGACAGCATGGGCAAATTCAACGCGTCCGGCAACCAAATCTGGCAGGACCTGACGCGCCCGCTGCCGGGCGGAATATGGTCAGCTCCGGCGTATTTCAACGGTACCGTGTACTACGCTGACGTCAACGGAACGCTGAAGGCCTTCGTATTCAAAGGGGCCAAACTGGCTGCCACACCCGAGTCCCAGTCGATTAGCACCTTTCCGTATCCAGGCGCTTCGCCGGCCGTGTCCGCAAATGGCGCGAGTTCAGGCATCATCTGGGCCGTAGAAAGCGCCCAGAACCGGGGCGCAGTTCTGCATGCATTTGACGCTACGAATCTTGGCAAGGAACTCTACAACAGTGACCAGGCTGCGGCTGGGCGAGACCACTTCGGCACCGGAAACAAATTCATCACACCAACCATTGCCGGCGGCAAGGTGTATGTCGGTACGCCGAGCGGCGTCGCAGTGTTCGGTCTCTACCCGTAGGGGCCCAGAGCTCTCAATCCGCTGTCAGCGCAGCGGGGTACATGAAATTCCGCACCGGGTGGGCCTGCGTCGAGGACACGCAATGCGCGACGGTGACCTGTCCGCAGGCCGATTTCCGGAGATGTCCGTGCGACTTTACGAAGATTCAAAAATAGGAATCCGTATGAGCGTCCGTACATGTAATCACCGGGTAATCAATCCGGCCTCGAAATGTCTGACTCAAATGGTGGACGGTACAGGGATTGAACCTGTGACCCCTGCCGTGTGAAAGCAGTGCTCTACCGCTGAGCTAACCGTCCAAGGTCGCGCGCGGGGGGGCAGTTTAAGGGCCGGCGCTCTCCGAATCAATCACTCAGGCCGGTATGACCCGACAGGAGCCATTGGCATACGTCGCCTGTCCGGCTACCATCCCGGGCCCTGTCGAATCAGGCCCATAGATTCAGAGGCCCCCATGGCGGTCGTGACACGCTTTGCCCCCAGTCCTACCGGCCTGCTGCATATCGGGGGCGTGCGAACGGCGCTGTTTTCCTGGCTGCACGCGCGCCATCACGGCGGCCGGTTCATCCTCCGGGTCGAGGATACCGATCGCGAGCGTTCCACCGAGGAGGCCGTGCGCGTGATCCTCGATGGCATGCAGTGGCTCGGCCTGACGGCGGACGAGGGTCCCTATTATCAGACCCAGCGCTATGACCGGTACCGCGCCGTGCTCGCGACGATGCTCGAGGCTGGTACCGCCTACCAATGTTATTGCAGCAAGGAGGAACTCGAGACGATGCGCGCCGCGCAGCTGGCCGCCAAGCAGAAGCCGCGCTACGACGGGCGCTGCCGTGACCGGCGTGAGCATCGAGCCGACGTCAAGCCCGTCATCCGCTTTCGCAATCCGCTCGACGGCGAAGTGGTGGTCGAGGACCAGGTGCATGGACGCGTGGTGTTCCAGAACAGTGAGCTGGACGACCTCGTCATCGCCCGATCGGACGGCAATCCAACCTACAATTTCTGTGTCGTGGTCGACGACATGGACATGGGAATCACACATGTAATCCGCGGTGATGACCATCTGAATAACACGCCGCGTCAGATGAACATGCTGCGCGCGCTCGGCATCACGCCGCCGGTCTACGCCCATGTGCCGATGATTCTGGGTGCGGACGGCGCCAAACTTTCCAAGCGGCATGGTGCGGTCAGCGTGCTGCAATACGAGCAGGAGGGTTACCTGCCGGACGCGCTGCTGAATTACTTGGTGCGGTTGGGCTGGTCGCATGGCGATCAGGAAGTGTTCACGCGCGAGGAGATGATTGCCAGCTTCGACATTCGCGACGTCAACAAGGCGGCCGCGGCGTTCAACGGGGAAAAGCTGCTCTGGCTTAACCAGCAACACATGATGAAGGCGCCGGCCGCACAGCTGGCGGCGGCCTTGCGCGAGCAGCTGGCGCGCCTCGGCATTCACAACGATGATTCCACGCTCCTCGAGGGTGTGGCGAATGCGCAGCGAGAACGGTGCAAGACCATGAAGGAGATGGCTCAGAACAGCCGGTTCTTCTTCGGCGACATCGGCGCTTTCGACGGGGCCGCGGCAAGAAAGAACCTCACGGCGCAGAGCGTGCCAGTGCTGCTGGCCGTGCGCGCCGCCCTGCTCGCGCTTCAGGAGTGGTCGGTGCCGGCGCTGCATGCTGCCGTCGGTGCTGTGGCCGAATCGCAAGGCCTGAATCTGGGGAAGGTGGCGCAGCCGCTGCGGGTCGCCGTCACGGGTGGGGCGGTGTCGCCGCCGATCGATCAGACCCTGGCGCTGCTCGGCCGCGAGCGCGTGCTTGCGCGCCTCGAACTGGCCCTGCAGCTCATCGCGCATTCTCCTGGCCAGGAGGGCTGAGCCGCAGCCCAGTGCACACTGCTCAAATGGTATCGCTCACCATCGCCGAGGGCGTGCTCTCGACACCGGCGGTCGTGTAGCTCGTTATGATGAAGTACCAGGTGCCGGGAATGAGGTTTTGGACCACGTACTGCGTGATCTCGGTCCCGGCAATATTCACGACTCGGCTGAGGTCCGCAGACCGCGTGCCGTAGCGAATGTAGAACCCCGCCAGATTGGTCAACGCCGAGCCGTCGCTGTTGGTCGAAGGAACCTGCCATCTCAGCGTCGCGCTGCCGACCCTGGCGACGGCAGTCCCGGTGCCGGTCGATTCCGTTGCGGGTCGGGAGATTGTCCCCGTGGCTGTTCCAGATACGCCTTGGGAGGCTGTGCCCGAGTTGATGCCGGCGGCGACCGCAGTGGCCTGTGTCGAGCCGGTGTCTGTGGCGCAGCCAGCGAGCACGCTAGCCAGCATCACGAGAAGGACAGCAGTGGAGCGGCCCAATCGAAGGCGTGGATTCATGGTCACCCGATCCCGTGTTCAGCGCGAAAGTGAAGTTGTACGTGCGCACTTGAACATTCATGATCCGACGCGGCAATCTGTCGGCGGAAACCGACTCTGTCGTCCTGCACCGACAGCAACTACTCAGATCGTCGTGCTGACTACCGGCGACAGGTCGCTCTCGACATTCACACCGTTAAAGGCCTTCACGGCGAAATACCAGGTGCCGGCACCCAGGTTCCTGACGATATAGGTGGTCAGCCCGGTATTGCTGACCGTGACGGATTGCGTCATCGATTGCGCGCTGTTGCCGTAGTAGATGCGATATCCGGCCAGATCGGTCAGCGCCGTGCCGTCCGCGTTGGTCGTTGGTCGTGTCCAGGACAAGGTCGCAATTCCGGTGCCCGGCGTCGTCACGGTGACGGTGAACGCCGGGAGCGACGCGCTGCTGCGGCCATCTGTGACGGTTACGAGAATATTTGCGTAAGCACCTGTGTTTGCTAAACCAGGTGTGCCGGAAATCTCGCCCGTTGCAGCATTGAAGTGGGCCCACCGCGGGAGATTCTGAACACTGAAGGCGAGCCGTGCGCCGCTGGGATCCGCCCCCGCCGGTATGAAATCATAGGCGCAGCCGGCGCCGACCGCGGTCGCGGGCGTTCCGCTGATGGTGAGCGCTGATCCGACCCCGGGGGCAGGATGCACACGGATCGTGAATGGGGGCAAGGCGGCACTGGCCGAGTCGCTGGACACCGCCACGACAATGCCACCGTAAACGCCCACGTCCGTGGCGGCCGGCGTGCCTGTCAGCGCGCCGGTGGTCGTGTTCAAAGTCGCCCAATGCGGCTTATTCGTCACACTAAATCCGTAACGGGTCGAAATAGTGCTGACGACCGTCGGTTGAAAGTGGTAATCCTGCCCGGGCGTGGCGGCGGCCGCGGGGGTGCCGGCGATTGCGAGGGCCTGGGCAGTTGCCGCCGTGCCGGACTGAGGGTCCGTCTTGCAGCCACCGAGGATAGCCATCAGACATAATGCGGGCACGCCCCAAGTTTGCCCGAGTTGCGGTCGCAGCTGGTTCATGCCTCGCCTCCAATACTCTTGCGCAGAGCATCTGGAGGCGGGCGATCGAGTAGACGGTGATTGACGACGACACGGCGATCGAGCGACCGCTGCGGCTGCCGGCAACCCCGCTATCTCGTCCAGTGACTGGAACCCGAGACCGGAGGCTTTGCGTCCCCGCCTTACGACGGGTTTGCCCTTGATTTACGCTTGCGGGAACGAGTACATGCCAAAACGTGGCGAGCTGCAACTGTCGCCAGAGAGGGACAGAGCTCACGGGTCGTTGGCCTGAACGGGCAGTTCGCGACCGCATTCGCCGTTTGCCTCCGACGGATCCAGATCCTCTCGCGGGTGGCGCTGAGTCGAGCCATTCCCCGGTGGCGACTTCGGGTGTATACATCGTGCGGCCGGCAGCTTCCCGGATAGGGGCTAGTGCCGATCTTCCGGTTGGCAGTTGCATTCGCTGCTTGTGGGGGCCTGCTGACGCAGGGTTGCGACCGTGATCCGCGAAATGGCGGGCTGACGCCCCGCACGCTCCATGCGCCTGGATTTGGTGCGTCCGCACCGTTTGGGTACATCATGTTGACATGGGTGCCGGGGTCGGGTACCGTCGCGCGCCTCTTTGAGGGGGCCATAGCTCAGCTGGGAGAGCGCTTGCATGGCATGCAAGAGGTCGGCGGTTCGATTCCGCCTGGCTCCACCAGATCTCGCCGGTCAGATCGACGTCCCCATCGTCTAGAGGCCCAGGACACTGCCCTTTCACGGCGGTAACAGGGGTTCGAATCCCCTTGGGGACGCCATAGCGCGACTATGGACCAGTTCACAAAATTGGCACATTCTGGTGTTGAAAATGCTCCTTTCAGGTCCGGCTGTCTGTTTAAATCTCGCGTTAAAATAGATAGGTTTACGGATGATCAGGATGCTTCGCGCGCATGGTTGAACAGGTCATTTTCAAGAAGAGTCTGCTGGTCGCCCTGATCGGCCTGCTGCAGGCGGTTGCGCCTGCGATTACTGCCGTGGGGTCCCTGTATCTCGTGAATCGCGCTTTCGGGGTTCCCTTTGACGAGAACTTCGTGGCACTGGCGGGTGTCGTTGCCGCACTCGCGCTTGCCTTGTTGCAGCGCCCACGCGAATTGGAATCGGATCTTGTGGGCGAGCGGGGTGCACTGGCGATCAGTTTCTTTCTGCGCTGGTTCATCCTGTTGGCCGTGCTGCTGGCCATTGGTTACGCGACCAAGTTCTCCGCAACCTATTCGCGCCGGGTAGTTCTGACCTGGTCGATCCTGACGCCCGGGCTGCTGGTTGTCGTCGTTCTCGCCATGCATGAGGTCATGTTGCGGGTATTGTCTGACCCCTCCAACGCACGCCGCGTGATCTTCGCCGGCATCAACGATATCAGCCTGGCGTTGGCGCAACGTCTGACAAAGAACCCTGCCCTGAGCATGTCGGTCGTCGGATTCTTCGACGATCGCAGCGCAGAACGCCTGGCTGCGGGTGGCGTGCAACTGCTTGGAAAGCTTCCGGAACTGACTCCGTACGTTAAATCTCACCAAATCGACGTGATCTTCGTGGCTCTGCCGATCCGTCACGTGCAGCGTGTCATGGATCTGGTCGGCGAGCTGCGCGATACCACCGCTTCGATATATTTCGTGCCCGACATATTCGTGTTTGACCTGATTCAGGCGCGGACGCGCGATATTCTGGGCATACCGGTCGTTGCCATGTGTGAGACACCCTTTTCCGGCTCCCGCGGCGTGATCAAGCGGATTACCGACCTGACGGTTTCGGTTGCGTTGCTGCCGGTACTTCTTCCGGTGATGCTGGTGATTGCCGTGCTGGTCAAGATGTCCTCTCCCGGACCGGTCATCTTCCGGCAGCGACGTTACGGGCTGGATGGCAGCCAGATCATGATCTACAAGTTCCGTACCATGACGGTCACCGAAGATGGAACGCAGATTGCGCAGGCAACGCGGGAAGACAAGCGGGTCACGCCGATCGGGCGTTTACTGAGGCGCTACTCCCTTGACGAACTGCCTCAGATCATCAACGTGCTGCAGGGTCGCATGAGCCTGGTTGGGCCGCGTCCACATGCGGTTGCGCACAATGAAGAGTACCGCAAGCTGATCAAGGGCTATATGGTGCGTCACAAAGTGCGGCCGGGCATCACCGGCCTGGCGCAGGTCAATGGTTGTCGCGGCGAAACGGCGCTGCTCGAGGAGATGCAGGCGCGGGTCACCTATGACCTCGAATACCTCCGGCACTGGTCGCTGTCGCTGGATCTCAAGATTCTGGCGCAGACTGTGCTGCAGCTCTTGCGCAGCGAAAAGGCTTACTGATTTTTCTCTGGATCATCGGTCCGGGTCTGATCGGTCTGGTTCTGCTGCTGGCCTGGTGCAGCCTGCAACGCGAGGACAACTGGTCCATCGGCATATACGCCGGAGCAAACCCATTTCTGCTTCGGCCGCACCCATCGGTGGGTGATCGCCCGGTCCTGACGGCGGCTGATGTCAGCGATAGCAACGCGGACTTCGTCGCCGATCCTTTCCTGGTCAGGGATGCATCCCGGTGGCTCATGTTCTTCGAAGTGCTGGAAGCCAAGTCGCGCCTGGGCGTGATCGGCCTTGCCAGCAGCGAGGACGGATTGAAGTGGCGTTACGAGCGCATCGTATTGCGGGAACACTTCCATCTATCCTATCCCTACGTGTTCACCTGGAACGGAGCCTTCCACATGATTCCGGAGACGGGCGCAGCGGCTGCGGTGAGGTTATATCGGGCTGCCCCGTTTCCCAGCCGCTGGGAGTTCGTCGCGGAACTGCTCCCCGGACGCTACTGGGATGCCTCGATCGTCTATTGGCAGGGATCATGGTGGCTTTTTGCGCTGGACGAGCAGGCGTCGCTCACCCTGCATTACGCGGATGGGCCCCTGGGCCCCTGGGTCCAGCATCCACGCAGTCCGGTGGTCAAGAACAGCCTGAACATAAGCCGGCCGGGAGGACGCCTGATCGTCCATGAGGGCAAACTCGTGCGCTACACGCAGGATGGTGAGCCCACCTACGGGAGCAGTCTACGCGCCTTCCAGATCGACGGGCTGAGCAAGACGGCATTCAGCGAGCATGAGGTCGTCGGCGGTCCGGTGCTCGCCGCAAGCGGCCGCGGGTGGCGTGCCACCGGAATGCACCATGCCGATGTTCAGCGGCTAGGCGAGGGCGGCTGGCTTGCGGCGGTGGACGGAAACCGAGCGCGCCTGGTTCTCAACTGGAGAGCCGGTGCCCGACGCATGCTGAACGGGATATTGTGAAGCAGTTCCGCGGCGGCGAGGATTTCCGTCAATAATCAGTGCTGTAGGCCCGGCCAAGGCAGCCTCGCTTTTGCCGGCGTTGTGGCATCATAGGCCTTCGGGTCTCAGAGGAGTGTTGCATGCCAAAGACAGGTCTTCATAGGCGCACGTCGGCGCTGCTCGGGCTTCTGGCGGCGATGCTCTGGGGCGGTGGCGTCCAGGCGCAGGCTACGACAGCGGACTATCGCCTGCACGCCGGCGACAAGCTGGAGGTCGCGGTCTGGAAGGAAATCGAGATGCAGAAGCCCAACGTGATTGTTCGGCCGGACGGCAAATTCTCATTCCCGCTGGCGGGCGATATACAGGCGGCGGGGAAGACCGTTGCCGAAGTGCGCCAGGATATCGAAACCCGGCTGAAGAAATTCATTCCTGAACCGGTAGTCACCGTCGGGGTCGTTGAGGTGGGCGGCAACGTCGCCTACGTCATCGGCCAGGTCGGCAAGCCTGGCGCATTTGTAATGAACCCGACGCTGAACGTGTTACAGGCCCTGAGCATGGCAGGTGGCGCGACGCCGTTTGCGAAGCTGGACAGTATCATCATCATTCGCAGCGACCAGGGTGGCCAGCATACGCTGCCATTTCGCTACGAGCAGGTGAGTTCCGGCAAGGATCTGGCGCAAAATGTCATCCTGGAAAGCGGCGATGTTGTTGTCGTACCTTGACCGGCGAACGCAGCCGGGGCGTGCGATGCGTGGTGACGGCCCGTTCGCCATCGGTCTCGCCATCGCCTTGAGCAGTGCGGTGCCCTGCGGCATCACGCGCGCCGCCGAAATCTATGTGCAGCCGCGCGCCGAAGTGCGCGCGGAAGCCGATACGAACCGGAATTTCGTCACCAGCGGCAGCAAGTCGACGAGCGAAGGGTTTGCGGCGGACGTTGGAGCCACCTGGGGCATCGTTACGCCGTTATCCGAGACCAAGCTCAGTCCGCAGATCGGCTATGTCGACTATCCGAAGGATCACGAGAGTTCGCTGCAGGGCTCGCTGGATCTCGTATCTGGCTATCACTCACAACGCAGCGACTTTTCGGTGTCGGGCAAGTTCGACCGCAGCGATACCTATAATTCTGAACTGGTGAGCGCACTGTTCAACCCGCTGATTCCGGTCAGTCCGACGACGCCCGAAACCGGACGCATCACCACGAACACCGCGCGCACTCTGGGAAATATTGCGCCAAGCTACTCCTATCGATTATCGCCGCGAGTGCGCGTTGGAACATCCGGATTCTATGAGAGCACCACCTACAGCGGTGACTTCTCCAGCCAGTACGATTCTTACGACTACTACGTCGGCCGCGTATTCGTAGGCTGGGCAGTTACCCCGCGGATGGAAGTCAGCGTCGGCCCGTTCGCGTCCAGGGATGCCGCGAAGACCGGTGGCACCACGGCAGACGGTGCCGGTGCCGATGTCGACGTCGTATACAAGTGGTCTCCGACTTTTACCGGGAAGCTGGCACTCACGGAAGGGCGCGATACCATCAAGTCCGCTCAGCTCACACCTCAGAAGTCCCGGCAGAACGACTTTGGCGCCACTTACACGACACACTGGGCCGGCCAGATCAGTGACCTGCAGTTGAGTGCCGGCCGCACGTTCACGCCGAGCGGTGCGGGCGGGAAATATCAGGCTGATCAGTTTCAGATCGAGTATGACCGCAAGCTGAGTGCGCGCTTCAGCAGTGTGTATGCAGCCCGTTACATACGCTCTAGAGCGCTCGTTTCGCAGTTGCAGAGCGGCGATTACAAGTACCTCGAGACCGTAGCGGGCTTCAAATGGCTGGCTGCACGCACCTGGTACGTTTCCGGTGGACTGCAATACCAGTGGCTGAAATACGGTTCGGTCAATGGATCGGCCGGAAACGGCATGGCGTATGTCGGATTTGGATACGAAGGTCTGGGCAAGCGACCCTGATCCGGACCTCGCGAGCAGCCAAGGTTTGTCACCACAGAGCGACGTTATGAAACCAGATGACAGTACTCCCGGCTTCGGTGACTACGCAGCGCTCGTTCGCCGCCGCGGAGTCTGGATTGTCATGATCGTTCCTGCCGTGTTCCTGCTGTCGGTTTACCTGGCCTACGCGTTGCCGGCGCGGTATCGATCGACTGCCACGATCATTCTGGAACCCTCCTCGATCCCTCCGGAGCTCATCAAGACGACCGTTGCCAGTTACGCCGATCAGGAGATCGAAGTGATTTCCGGGCGCGTCATGACGCTCGAGACGCTAGCCGGCATGGTGCGGCAGTTTGATCCCTATCCGGAAGACAAGAAGATGACGGTGGAGCAGAAGGCCCAGCGCGTCCTCGCCAGCATGCAACTCCAGAAAGTGGATCCGGTGACGATGGAGCCGTTGGAGCGGTCCGACGCGTTTTCGTTGCATTACGAGAACCCGAACCCGCAGCGCGCGGCGGCCGTCGCCCGGCGACTGGCCGACCTGTTCCTGACCTACCACCAGCGCGAGCGGACGCTGGCCGCGGAAGAGGCGTCCAAGCTGATCGCGACCCAGGCCGATGAGTTGAACGCCGAACTCCATAAGCTGGACAACGAATATGCACAACTGCGCTTGAGGCACGGTGATGCGCTGCCCGACGCGAAGGATCGAAACGAGGGTGGACGCGATCGCGCCGAACGCGACCTCGATGATCTGCAGCGGCAGTTGCGGGCGGCCCAGGAGCGCGAATCGCTACTGAGCATCCAGCTCAACGGGATCAGTCCCAATCTGCTGGCCAATAAGGGGGACCTGACGGACCTGCCGACTGTCAAGGCGCAGCTCGCCGATGCGGAGCAGCGCTATACCCCGGATCACCCGGACGTGAAGCGCCTGCGACGCGCCCTGGCCAGTCTGCTGGCGCAGCAGAATGGCCGTGGTGCCGACGCCGCCGTCACGGCGGACAATCCCGAGTATCAGCGTGTGGCGAGCGAGCTGCAGGCGGCACGCAAGGAAGTTACGGCGTTGCAGCGCAGCATGGACGGCGCACGTTCCAGGCTGGAGTCGTACACCGCGCTGCTGCAGAGCTCGCCGGAGATCGAACGACAATATGCCGATCTTCAACGTCGGCGTGAGAGTCTCCAGGCGCAGTTCCAGCAGAGTCAGGAGAAGGTCAACAGCGCGGCCATGGGCGAACAATTCGAGGCCGCGAAGCAGGGCGAGCACTTTTCCCTGATCCGCACGCCATTTGCGGCGTCCACGCCTTATTATCCCAACCGTCTGGGGATGGTGTTGCTCGGCCTGGTGCTGGGCGGCGTCATCGCCGGGCTTGCGGTCGCGGTTGCCGAGAGTTCCGACGCCACGGTCCGTGGCCCCAAGGATATCGGGCGCAACGGGGAAGGTAGCCTGCTGCTCGGCGGCATACCAGAGATTCTGCGCCCTGAAGATTTTCGGCGCAGGCGTCTGCTTTGGGGATCCGTGTGTGCGGTGTATCTGGTGGCCGCTGCCGTCGTTGCGGCGACCGCGATGCACGCGAATGCGCGTGCCAACGCTGTCCAGATCACCGCCTCATCCTAGGAGTCGAATACGGCCATGACGATATTGGAAGCTCTGGAGAAGGCGAAACTCCTCCGTCAGCAGCAGCCGGCTCAGGCCGGCCAGGCGCCGGCCGTCCGTCGCGGGCGCGTCGCTGCCGAGGCCGTGGCGGCGCCGCCGCTGGTGCGTCTCGACTACCCGGTCCGTGACCCGGATCCGGAGACGCTGCGGACGAATCGCATTCTTCTGACAGCGGATGTGAGGCCGTCCGCTGCCTCCGACGCCTATCGCATACTCAGAACGCGACTCATGCACCGCATGGAGTCGCAAGGCTGGAACAGCTTCGCGGTGACCAGCGCCGGACCGGGTGACGGCAAGTCGCTTACGGTGCTGAATCTCGGGCTGGCGATTGCCAGCGAGCGGCGGCGTAATGTCTTCCTGCTGGATCTGGACCTGCGCAACCCCAGTCTGTGCCGTTACCTCGGGGTGCGCACGGACGCTGGCATCGGGCAGTATCTTGCCGGCGCCGGCAAGGCAGAAGACCTGTTCTTTTCTATCGGCGTCGACAATCTCGCGATTGCCGGCGGCATGAGCAGGCATGAGAACTCCGCCGAGTTGCTCGGCGGCGAGCGTCTGGGCGAATTGCTCGACCATATCCGATCCGCCGATCCCGCGGCGTTGATCCTCGCGGACCTGCCGCCGCTGCTGAGCGTGGCCGATGCGCTGGTGGTGGCTCCCAAACTCTCGGCAACGCTGCTGGTGGTCGCGGAGGGCGGCACGCGGCGGGACGGGCTGGCCCGCGCTCTGGAGATCCTCAGTGGCGTCACCGTAGCCGGTATCGCCCTCAACCATTCAAGCGCTGCCATCCAGAACTACTACGCCTGACGGCCTTTTAGGCCGGCGACACGCCATGGCGCTCTATAATCGGGAAGGGGCGAGGCGTGCACTGTTTCATACCGTTGGCTTTCGAGTGCTGTCCCAGGTCGCCACGGTGCTGGGCTATATCGTGCTCGTCCGCGGCATGTCGGTATTCGCGCTCGGCCTGTACAGCCTGCTCTATTCCGTGATCCCGGTAATCGGTGCCGTAGTGTCGCTCGGCCTGGACCAGGTTCTCAGGCGTTTCCAGCCCGAATACCTGCAGGCTGGCAATACCCGCGGGTCGGCTTGGTTGGTCCGATTCGTAACCATCGCGCGGCTCATTTCAAGCGTGGCACTTATCGTATTGCTGCTTCTTGCCTGGAATCTGGTCGCGCCGCTGTTCCAGCTGCAGTCGCACCGAGCGGATTTTGCCCTGCTGAGCGTCGTGGTCGTGCTGTATTTCCAGCTCATTATTCTGCAAAACTCGCTGGCGGCGCACATGCTGCACCGCTACAGCGTCGGCTCGGCGGTGGTACTGTCGGTCGGTAAACTGCTGGCTTACTCGGCACTGCTGGTTTCCCACGGATTGACGCTGCAGCGTGCGATCCTGGCAGACACCGCTGCGTACTTCGGGGCGTATGCGTTTCTTTACATCGCCCATTGGCGGCTATGCCGCCCGGAACGCAGCCTTGAGGGATATCGGCCCAGCGCGGACGAGCGCAAGCGCATCCAGCGCTTTGCGATACTCAGCAATTTCAGCGATGCCAGTTCGCTGCTGCTTTACGTACAGACCGACAATTTCTTCATTGCCGCATTGATGAACCCCATCGCCGTCGGGACCTATGCGTTCTATGCGCGCCTGAATGAGATGACGCTGAACCTCATTCCGATCCGCCTGTTTGAAAATGTGGTCCAGCCGCTGCTTTTTTCCGTACGCCGGGAAGAGGCGGGCGAACGCCTGCCGCGCTATTTCACGCTGTTGGTCAACGTCAGCCTGCTGGTGCAGTTGCCACTGATTGCCTACACGGCGGCCTACCACCACGAGATCGTGCAACTGCTGTTCGGCGGCAAGTTTATCGACCATTCGAGCCTTTTGCCCCTGATCGTCGCCTTTGCGATAAGCGACAACGTGATCTCCACGCCGGTGACCATGGTGGCACAATACACGGAACAGGCAGCAATCATCCTGAAGAGCCAGTTGTTCGGGCTCTATCAGATTGCAGCAATGCTGACGTTGATTCCGATCCTGGGGCTGTACGGCGCCGCAGCCGCAACCGGAACCCTGCATCTGTTTCGGAACGCCTACGTCTGGTGGCGAGTCCGCCGGTATGCCCACTGGGTGAACTGGGCACCGGCGCTGGCAAGCGGTGCAGGAATCTGGGGCGCTGCGATCGGGACATGCTATGCACTCCGAGCCGCAACAAATCTTTCTCCCATTCTGAACTTGATAAGTGGAGCAATCATCTGCGGCTTCGCAGCCATGATCTATATTCGCGGTCCTGCGCTTACGCGCTCGGACAGAGAGATACTGGCCGGAGTCCTACATGGACGCGAGAGCAGGATACTGGGCTGGCTGGGTCTGGTGCCGGCAGGGCAGCTCCCGAAGGGGAATGCGTGAAGAGATTGCTGACGACGCTGACCAATTAGAGCAAAATTCATTGATACATCGTTGTGACTGCGCTTCCGTTGCGGCGACATTTGCATTTGTGATTATCCTGCTGGTGGCCGGGGAGCGTCACATGATCCTGGACCTCGATTCGCACGGTCCACTGGGTTTCGGAATCTGGAGGAACTATTCCTTGTTTTATTACCCACGCGTTGAGCCGGCATCATCCAGGGGGGGGAGCCGTTGTATCCGGCGCTGATCGCCGGCATGCTTGCACTGTCGGCCGGTCTATGTACCGTTCGTGGCGGTGGTGCCACTGCTGCTGTTGGCGCCAATGGGTCGGCGAACAGGCTCGAAGCTGGCCGCGATCGTCTCGCCTGGCGCAATTCTCATCGCCGCACGCTGGATCATTCGCAATGGCCGCGTCACAGGCACGTTCGCGCCCGCGGTAGGGAACAGTGGTTTTATGCTTCACCAGGGCAACGACTTTGTGCAGGATTTTACTGCCGCGCCCCTTTTCGATCTCCAGGCTCTTTCCCTTGAGCATAGCCCGGATGGCGAGGGAGCCGCACATGATTCCACCCAATGTCCGCGGGCTGCAGCGCGAAAACGCATTGGATGCCGCATTAGGGCACTGTGCGGTCGAGAAATTAGCGGCGTCTCCGGGTTTTCTCTTGAAGAAGATCGGCTACGACGCGATCCTGTTCTGGACGTTGGGCGACACCCCAGCAAAATCGCTGATCGTGTCGATGCTCCAATTGCCTTTGGTTGCGCTATTCGTGGCGTTCTTGCTTAGTGGCAGATATGGCGGCGATGCCGGCGTCGTATTGCTGTGTGCGAGCTTGATCGCCTGTGTCTACTTTGCACAGCTTCCGACTATTGCCATCGCCAGATACTCAGTGGTGCTAGTTCCGGCAATGCTCATAGTAGCCGTGGGTTTATTTGAACCGCATTTCCGGGATAGCCTGCATTAAGGGTCGAACCCAGGCTGGTCGTCGCTGTTAAACAGGCGAAACTCAAGCTTGCGCAGTCGAAACAGGACGATCTGCGTCAGTTGCCGGTGCTTGCTGGAGATCTCCGCCTGCAGCCCGAATAGCAGAACGAGGAATCCCACCACTACCAGCCCCGTACCAATCGTCAACGATTGCACATAACGGCTGACGTTGCTTTGTCCGCCAAAGTAAACCAGCGCAAAGCGTAGCCACGCACCGCCGCCAAGCATGAAGAAAGGCACTGACAGCAGTGAGAAGGTCTTCAGCGGTTCATAGAACGCATACAGGCCCAGCATCGTCGTTGCCTGCCTGTATACGAAAGCCCACATGCTCCGATGCAGGCGCGACGGCCTTATAGGAGGATTGGTGGTAATCGGAATGTCGACGATCTTGAGCCCCATCTTGCCCGCCTGAATGATGGTCTCAAGCGTGTAACTGAATCGCGTCAGGACGTGCAGACGCAGCGCTGCTTCCCGCGAGTAGGCGCGGAAGCCGCTCGGAGCATCGCGCACGCTGGTGCCGCTCAACGTGCGTACCGCGGATGACCCGACCGACTGCAGTCGCCGCTTGAGCGGGGAGAAATGCTCAATATCCTTGGTCTGGCGATCGGCGATGGCGATGTCGGCGGCCCGGTCCCTGACCGGGATCACCAGGTCGGCGATGAAGCGGCCGGGATACTGGTTATCGGCGTCCGTGTTGACAATGACATCTGCCTTGAATCGCAGGCAGGCGTCTATCCCGGTCTGGAAGGCACTCGCCAGGCCGAGTTTCGCCGGATGGCGCACCACGTGGTGCACGCCCAATTGCCGCGCGACTTTGGAAGTGTCGTCCGAGCTGCCATCGTCAATAACCAGATACTCCACGGAATCGAAGCCCTCGAGAGTTACGGGCAGCTCGCGCACGGTATAGGGAAGATAATCGGCTTCGTTATAACAGGGGATCTGGATAATCAACTTCACAACGCACTCCGAGGTTTCCAGGTGCGCAGCCCCGGCAGGGCTGGCCTAACTCACTGACTTTAGCAGGATTTTCGGCCTGGCGGCACCGCAATAATCGCGGATCTGCGGATTCAATCTGCCAGCGAATCAAGCCGATGATTGAAGACCCAGTTTCGGTAGACGAAGAACTTGATCAGGGATGACATGACAAGCGAGGCGGCTATTGCCACAAGATAGGGCACACTGGCCATCCTGAACAAACCAATGAACATCAAGTACTCCGCGGCGCGCATCACCAGTGCAATCGACAGGAAACGCGGCAGCTGGTAGGCAAATCGCCCCGTCGACCGGAACACGAATACCCGACTCAGCGCAAAATTGATCAGCAACAGCCCGCCCACCGCTGCCGCCGCTGCATATTCCGCCCGCCAGCCAAAGACCTCGTGGCATAGGGCCGAAATACCAAGGCCTACAGGAAAAACCAGCAATCCGCTGCCGATGAAGCGCATCAACGCGGGGAGGAGTCGCACGAGACGCGCGATCCTGGTTGTCTCGCCGGCAGGACCTGCCAGATTCGTGGACACGAGTGAACGTAATCCCGGCGCGGTCCGCGCGCTAGCCGCGGGGGCCAATAAACGCATTTGCCGAAAAAGCCAAGAGTTTGCTCATCCGGTAATCATATACGTTGCAATTGACCGGGTGCAACGTTCGCGACCCGGGTCGGGGCGGGCTGCGCTGCATCGCGTACGCGTGCCGAGGCTGCGCCGGTGCTCAGCCAAGCCGCATGCGCTCGCGTGTCGCCGCTATGACACCGGCATAGAACCAGAACATGTAGGACAGTGATTCGACAATGTGGAGGGATATGTAGAAAAGGCAGGCGGTCGTGACCACTATCGCAGCTACGGAACCGAGGGCCAGCGTGCCGATCAAGCCGTCGTCATGTCGCGCCACGAAGAGTGCATCGGTGAAGACCAGCCAATGGAGCCACAGAATGAGTACGGCGCCCAGCACGCCCGTTTCCAGCAAGAATGTCGCCATCGACGTCTCCCGCGTGTAACGGCCGTAAATGCCATAATAATCTCCGGTAAACGTGGGGCCCAGGGACGATCGGGACGCATTGCCAAGACCGAAGCCGAAGACAGAGGTGACGGGGTCGCGCGACAGCTCCTGCAGCGGTATCAAGATGGCGTCGACCCGACCGGCCTCCTTGTCGCTGCCGATACGCGCACCGGTGTCGAGGTAACTCGAGAACGCGGCAGTATTGGTCAGGAAGTCGCCGATCTTGTACGGTATTGCCGTCTTGGCCTGGTAATAATCGAAAACCGGCACAAAAATGGCGCCGCCTACGGCCAATATTGCCGCCGCTCCGACGGCCGTTTGCAGCCTTTTGTGCGCCGGGGCGCCCAGCAGGAAGGTGATCAGCAGCCCCAGCGGCAGCACTATCGGAGTTACCTTGGTTTCGTTGATCGACATCGGAATCAGGAGCAGCACAAACAATATGCAAAATGCCGATCTTGACAGTCGACCGCGCAGCATGGCGGCCGCAAACAGGCACAGTGCGCATGTCAGGAAGATCGACAGCACACCGGACTGCCCCAAGGTACCGAACACCGCGTCGGCGTTGGTGTAGTGGGCGGTCGCCATGATGGAATGACGCTGATACGCGGCAATCGGAACCTGCAGAAGGCACAGAGCGGTCAACATCCGCAGGTGCTGTCTAAGCTGCCATTCTTTGAAGGCATACACGGCGGGAATAAAGAAGAACGGGATGGCGCGCAAGCAGTACCGCATGCCGCTGATTACCGGTCCGGGCCCTTCGCCGTTGGCGATTGCACCGCAGAGCAGGACTACGGCCAGCGCGCCGAACGCGATCCAGTACTTGGCGCTCACGAGGTGGAAGCTCTGACGTGTGCCCGCGATCAGGACGTACAGAGCCGCGGGCCCCGACAGCATTTCAGCGAGGAACTTCAGTGTCCCGGGCAGCGCCCAGATCGACGTAAGGTAGGGAGCCACCGTGACGGCGGCGATCGTCAGAAGCATCATCCCCTGCATCAGGAAGTCCAACGGCGCACTCCTGCTTCGACTCTATTGCCGGGCATTATCGGTCAATTCTTCAGCGATTGCGGTGCCGAGGAGGCCGGTGACGTCTTCAGGACCAGTCGGTAGACCCCGAGGGTCTGCTCCGCAATCCGGCTCCAGTCGTATGTGGAGGCCACCCGGTCCTTGCGCATTCGTCGGGCCTCGTCGTCGGGTACCGCGTTCTCGAGCCGGGTCAGCGCGCTTGCAAGAGCGCCCAATTCGCCAACCGGGTAATAGCTCGACGGGTCGAGACCGATTTCGACATTGGCCGGGATATCGCTGGCCAGTACCGGAAGACCGTGGCTCAACGCCTCGAGCAGGACAATGGGCAGCCCCTCATGCGAAGAGGGCAGAACGAACGCACCGGCATGGGAATAGATCTGCCTGAGCGGGTCGCCGCTCAGGAAACCCGTCAACACCACGCCCTCGGAGCGCGCTGCCGCAGCCACCCGGTGCGAATAGTCCGTGCCGTCGATGGCGCCCACGATCGCCAGCTTCCAGTCCCGGGGCTGCCTGGCGTAGGCTTCGATCAAATCGAGCTGGCGCTTTTCGGGCACCATGCGGCCGACCTGCAGGAAGTACCTGCCCGGCTCCAGGCCGAAGCCAGCTACGTGCTGCGTCCCGCTGCAGGGGCCGGGTGCCGCGACACCGTTCGGTACCAAGTGCGAATCGAGGCCGTAGCGACTGCGTATCAGATTTGCTATCGTCTGAGAGATCGCTATGCGCGCATGTGCCTGCCGCATGCCGGAGCGTTCACCCACGCGCAGCACCCAGCGTGCAACACGTCCCCATTTCTCCCTTTCGTAGTCCATGCCGTGATGTGTTACGACGACCTTCAGGCCGAGTAGCCGGGCCGCCGGCACCACGATCGCGGGTCCAATCGCGTGCACGTGCAGGATATCCGGTCGCGCGATCCCGGCATAAAGGACGCCGATGACCGAATGAACGACGGCCTCGATACCCGGCCACGTCGGCGACCACAGGCGCCGCAGACGGACGGCGCCAAAGGCACGCAGATCCTTTGATACGAAGGGTGTGCGCACCAGCGCTTCGACCTCGCAGCCTAATGCGGCGAGTCGCGGATAGAGCTGCTCGGCGTGCGTCTCGATTCCACCCTGGACATTCGGCATGCCGCGAATGCCGAGCACCATGACTTTCAAGTTCTACCCTGGATGGTGATCATGCCGGTTCAGGCACCGTAGAGATGCTGGGGTTGCGCACCTGCAGCTCGCGATAGATTTCAAGAATTCGATCCCGGTAGAGTGTGGCCGTGAACTCATCCTCCACCCAGCGCCTTCCGGATCGGCCCATTTCCACGATCTGCGCATCCGGCCGGCCGCGCATTGCGCACAGGGCGGAGGCCAGCGAGCTGGCGTTGCCACTTTCGAACTCGAGGCCGGTCTCCTCGTGCCGCAGCAATTCCGGAATGCCGCCAATGCGGGCACCGATGACGGGCTTGCCAAGGGCATACGCTTCGAGAACGCTCATCGGTGCATTCTCGTACCATTCCGAAGGCAGCACGACGGCCCGCACACTGCGGACGGCGTCGTGGAGTCGTTCCCCGCTCAGATAGCCCAGAAACGCGACGTCGGCACCGAGCTGCTGAGCGAGCAGCCGAAGTTCCTCGAGCTGCGGCCCCGTCCCGGCAATCAATACGCGGCATCGGGCCACAGCCGCCGCACGGATCAGAGTTGCAAGGCCTTTCTCTCTCGAAAGGCGCCCGAAGTACAGAAACGCATCGCCCGGCTCGTAGTGCGGCAGGTAGCGGTCCGTATGGACGAAATTCGGCACGTACCTGAAACTCGGGCCTGGCAGTCCCCATTCCGTCAGTTTTGCCACGTAGAACCGGCTTGGCACGACAAAGCGGCTCACGCAGTTGCTGTACGAGCCCAAAATGCCATGCAGCACCGCTTCCAGCATTACCAGCATGCTGAGCGCCGCTGAGTCCTTGATGCATCGGTGAGTGGCGACGTTGTACAGCCTGCCACCCCGACAACGCTCGCAAATACCGTCCCTCGCAAGCATATTGTATGCGGGACAGGCGACCTTGAGATCATGCAGGGTCATCACCACGGGAATCGCGCGGCGTTTGAGCAGGCCGAGAATGGAGGGCGAGATGTGATGGTAGATATTATGCGCGTGGCATACATCGGGTCGCGCGATATCGAGCAATTGCCCGAGTTTTCGACGGGACTCAAATGAATAGACGATCTTCGCGCTTCGAAGCAGCTTCTGCGCAACCGAGTAGCGCTCGCCGAATTCGAGTTCCTCGATGAAATACTTCGACCAGGGCGTCTCGATGTTGTTCCGATGCTGCATCGAAAACGGAACAACCTCCCAGCCCTGCTGAAGTAACAGATGATTGTGTTCGAGAAACAGGGTCTCGGCACCGCCGCGGTAGTAGTAGTAATTGTTGATTGAGAGCAGCGTGGGCAAGAGACCGACTCCGCCGGGACGAGCGCCAGCCGGCCCGCGACAAATCCATGTGGGAAGGAGCGCCACCACCGTCGGTCCGGACGCGGGCCACGGCGGCCAACCGCCCGGTAATCTTACACTAAAACGGTGACAACTAGGTGATCGGCGGCGCCGGCGGGCGGCGTCCGATGAAGCGTGATGCGGGTCACGGAATGCCAGGGTGATCGATCGGATTATGCAAAGACTTGTCGCCACATGTCGACAGTTGCTCGCCATTGGCGCACACGTTACTTTTGGCGAGCTGCGTAGACGTGCCGGCGCTGTGTGGTGCGGACTTCGCTGCGCTGATTGTTCATGTTGAGCTCGGAAGTCGGGCGAAAGCAGGAGATGATGTATATGGTATCTAGACACTCGCCGGGGCCGCTGCCGCTGACCGTGTTGTGGATGTCCGGCGTGGTCGCCGCTGCCGTCCCCAACGCACCTCCGCAGCTCTGCGTGAACAATATCTGTAGCGCCGCGCCGACGTTAACGCCGCCCGTGTCGGCAACACAGACGCAAGTCAAGTGGCATCCCGGGCACTATATGTTGAGCAACGAGGCTGACCGGTCCGCCGATGGCCAGACCGCGTCCAAGCGCTACGAGCAGGGGCTGGTGGTTGCCGCGGGACCGAATGTAGTGGGCTGGGCGGGGGTTTACAC
>Ga0075017_100000310_pt1 | contig 25896 bp, 23 predicted proteins | sample AleBraG_ABR_2012_FD_71475 | JGI IMG/M metagenome (GOLD analysis project Ga0075017, IMG submission 71475) | Freshwater sediment microbial communities in response to fracking from Pennsylvania, USA - Alex Branch Run_MetaG_ABR_2012 | ecosystem: Environmental > Aquatic > Freshwater > Creek >... | reverse complement strand
GCGTGGCACTCATAATGCCGAGGTCGTGGGTTCGAGTCCCACCCTAGCCACCAATAAAATCAAGAACTTACGTTCACCGCCTGGGGCCGCAGCAGCGTCAGTGCGTGACTTTTGCGTGACCCCAGATCGCACACCCGCTCCGCCGCGGCAATCAACGCGCCGATTTCCGGCGCGGAGTAGTGCGTGGTGACGTGATCGGACTTGTGGCCGAGCAGCACCTTGCGATCCTCGAAGCCGATGCCGGCCGCCCGGAGCCGATGGCCAAAGGAGTGCTTGAGGTCGTGCACCCGCAGGGCCTGGAACCCGTTGGGACACGGCCGCTCGAACTCCTTCGCGTACCGCTCCGAGGCGCGCCGTTGCGCCGCCTTCCAGCCCGAGTTGTAGATCTTCGTGATCGGGCGTCCCTGGCAGGCCGGAAGACTTCTCCCTGTGGCTGTCATGGTGGATCAGTTCATTGCCAGATGTCGCGGAGCCGAGGCTAGTGGCGGACCTTCACTAGCGCCGCCTAGGGCAAGTTGGAGGAGGGCGCATTCGAGCGGTTCGCCTGTACCTCAGCCGCTTCGTGGCCGATATCCAAGTTGACCGGGCCCCTCTGGGTCCCATCGCGCGTCAAACGCACATCTTTCCTGGCAACCAGGCGCTCGTGTTCCCGAGAAATCTGGCCGCCAGCGATGACCCGGACGCACTTAGGCCCGCCCTGGAGAAATGGGGGCGGTATCAGGACCGCGCTAGGCACCGATCCGCCTAGGCTTCTAGTCGCGGCAGCCGGGGTACCTGACGGCGGTTTGTCAGAATCGGAAGATCCCGGCCTGCTCACTGGCATGCACGTGCTTTTCGGTAGCCTTCCGCTCCATCACGTCATTAGAAAATGCCATTTTCACCATGCCGTAGCGCTGCTGAAGATTGAGCGATCAATTCTTGCCCGGAGCCCCTTTCGAGGGGCCTGTTTTGGCGCCGCTCCCTGCCATTCCGTGCGTCGCCGTCGCCCGGCTTATTCGCGGGGCATCAGCGCCTTCGCGGCGGCCGTGTTGCGGCGGCGCTCGTCCTCGAATGCCTTGCGCCCCGGGTCGATCTCCTGTGACGCGGGAAAGGCCGCCAGCGCCTCATCAAAGAGAGCCCGAAGTTCCTCCTTGTTCTCGAGGTGCGTCAGCACGTAGAACTCGTTGTGCCTGATGCTCCGCAGGAGGCGCTGCGCGACTTCCTCCGGATCCATGCCTGAACCGGCAGGAGGGGGCATGATCTGCGCCGTCGGATGTGCAGGCGCAGAACCTGCGGCCCGAGGAGAATGTGGCGTCGTACGCAACCGCAAGGAGTCACCGATGTTCGTCCGGACCAGGCCAGGGCACAGGACGGACACGCCGATGTTGAACGGTGCCAGGGCCAGTCGCAGCGACTCGCTCAGGCCTCGAACCGCGAACTTCGTGGTCGTGTAGATGCCACCCCATGCAGGCAGCGCGACGAAGCTGTGCATCGAAGCCGTATTGACGACGTGGCCGCCTTCACCGTGTGCCTTCATGCGGGGCAGGAAGGTGACAATGCCGTTGATGACTCCGCCGAGGTTGATCTTCATCACCCAATCCCAGTCGTGATAGCCGGCGCTGTCGATCGCCACGCCGTCACCGACGCCGGCGTTGTTGCATAGCAGGTGTACGTTCCCGTAGACGCGCTCCGTTTCATCCGCAGCCCGGGCCATCGCGTCCCGGTCGGAGACGTCTACCCGGATGAAGTAAACGTTTCCTTCGGGGCCGAGTGCGGCCGCGCAGGTGTCCAGGTGATCCTGCCGGACATCAGCTACCACCACCTTCATGCCCGAGCGCAGGAACGCACGGGCCATGCTGTAGCCAATGCCGCTCGCGCCGCCCGTGACAAAGGCGACCTTTCCTTCGAGTTCTTTCAACGGTGAAACCTCCGGTATGTTAATCCCCAACGACCCAACCTGTGCCAGCATGTAGGATAAGCTCGAACGTCAAACTCGCGAGGAGTGCAATGGGCGCGGTCGACAACAGCACGCAGGCAAGGTGGCCGTTCACGCTGGTGCTGATTCCGGGCCTGGTCAACACCGCCAGGGTATGGAGCGCGCAACTGCCCGGGCTCTCTGCACGAGTGCACACCTGCGTCGCGGAACACCAAAAGGGTGCGCGCAGTCTCGCGACGATGGCAAGTGTCGTGCTCGAGCAGGTGTCGGGACCATTGGCCCTGGCCGGCCATTCCATGGGTGGACGTATCGCCCTCGAAGTGGCCCGGCAGGCGCCCGAGAGAATCGTTGGACTTGCCTTGCTCGACACGGGTTACTGCAGCCTGCCCGAGGGTCCTGCCGGAAGCAGCGAGATCGTTCGCCGCCTTGCGCTCGTAGAGCTGGCTCGCCGGCAGGGCATGCGTGCCATGCTGCAGGAATGGATCCGGGGCATGGTGGCCCCTGCACGCCTGGCCGACTGCGAGCTCGTTGAGGGCGTGATCGGGATGATGGCGACCAATTCGGCGGACGACTTTGCGGCGCAGGTCGATGCACTGATCCATCGGCCAGACGCCAGCGACGTACTCACGCGTTTCCGTGGGCCTGCGCTCGTGCTGTGCGGCGCAGAGGACGCATGGGCGCCGCCCGCGCAGCACGTGGCCCTGGCTGAGTTGCTGGCGGATGCCGAATGTCACGTGCTTGCCGATTGCGGTCACATGGCGCCCATGGAACGGCCGGAAGAAACCCTCGCGCACCTGCTCGACTGGATCCAACGACTCGGTGTATGAGTCCCATAGGGCGGTCGCCGCCACTTGGGCCGGGTCGCGGCGCCGCCCGCTGGCCGGCCGCGCGGCTGGCCCTATCAGGCCGCGGCCAGCGCCTGGATCGCGGCGGCCGTGTTCGAGATCGGGATGTGGTACGTGCGGTGCACCTCACGCGCCTTGCCGGCTAGTGCGCCGCGCGCGGCGATCCACATCAGCAGCTCCACGCCCTGCGTGCCGGCGAGCCGCACGAGCTCGTGCGTCGAGTAGCCGGTCAGCGCCTGCGGGTCATCGATCAGCTTCTGCAGGCACAGCAGGTCGAATTCCTTGTTGATAAACCCGGCGCGCTGGCCGTCGAGCTGGTGCGAGAGGCCACCGGTGCCGAGGATCACCACCTTCTCATTGCCCGCGTGCGCGGCGATCGCGCGGCCCACCGCCTGGCCCAGCGCGTAGCAGCGCGCAGCCGAGGGCAGCGGATGCTGTACGGTGTTGATGGCGATTGGGATCGCGCGCACCGGCGGCATGCCCGGGCCCGGCCAGAGCATCGTCATCGGCAGCGAGAAGGCGTGGTCGACCAGCATGTCCTGGCAAGTCGTGACGTCGAAGTCAGCCGCCACGAGGGCCTCGATCACGCTCCACGACCAGGCCGCATCGCCCTTGAACGCGCCGAGCGCCGGGATGCCCCAGCCCTCGTCCTCGTTGCGGTAGCTGGGCGCGGCGCCCACGGCGAACGTCGGCATCTTGTCGAGGAAGAAGTTCAGGCCGTGGTCGTTGTAGAACACAACCGCGATGTCGGGTCGCTCCTTCTGCAGCCACTCGCGCACGGGCGGCAGGCCCGAGAAAAACGGCTTCCAGTAGGGGTCGTCCTGCAGGCCCTTTTGGATCGCGCCGCCGATGGCGGGCACGTGCGAGAGGCAAACAGTGCCGATGATGCGTGACATGGTTACTTTCCCTGGGCTACGAGCCGGGCCTTGAATTCCTCGACGCTGACGCCCGTCTGCTGCGCGCCGAGGTCCTGCACGTTGAGGCCGAAGATGCCGGCGAACTTCGCGAGGTAGTAGACGTTGCCGCCGGCCGCAATCAGCTGCAGCACGTTCTTTGCCCGGATGGCCTCCCGCTGCTGGACATTGAGCCCGAACTCTCTGCAGTAGGCGTCTTCATCGGCGAGGAACGCAGCCCTGTTGGCGGCGTTGTTGAAGGAATAGCACATCCGGTTCAGGGCCAGTCCCTTTATGGCGCATTCGCCGTCGAAGAGCGTGGTGCCCGGAATGGCGTGAGCTTCGTGATGCCCGGCTGTGGCGTTCATACCCCCTCCCTCCATGTGAATCTATACGGCCGTATAATTTACTCATCGCCGCCGGCCACTCCATACGTATAGACCGAAATTCGGGTGCTGGCTGGCCGTGCGAGGGGATTGGACTGCCGTTTCTGCTGTATTTTAATCTCGGGCGCGGAAACTCTTGCAGTACAGTCGGGACCTTTTAGCGTCAACGCCTCGGACCGATGTGAAATTTCATCGCGCCGTATCAAAACATTCGACGGCGCTTGAAGTCCAACGCGTATCTCATTGCCCCTAATCCGTAGTACGGTGACGGAAATCTCGTTGTCGATGACAATTCTCTCGCCGACCCTCCGCGTCAGAATCAACATTGCACGATTCCTTCAGCAAGCGTGCTTTCACCCGGTATTGGAGATGAGATCAGAACATTTAGGCGGAAGGAATACGCCAAGACGCACAGTGGTGACGGAAGCGCTGGCGGCGCTTGGTTGAGATGAAATATTGATTATGGCGACAGAGCCATCGGGGCCTTCGTGCAAGCTGGGCGGCGCGCGACCGTTGGCAACGAGTTTGGGCGACTAACGTTTCATTTTCTAAGCGCCCACGCTCCCGGGCCGATGAGTGCCTGCGCGACCAGCGCGACTGCCCAGAGCAGGGGGTACTCCCAGCCGCCATTGTGGTTCGTGAAGAGGAAGCCATTGTGGCCGTGCACGAGCACGATCGTCCCGGTCAAGATGGCTGCCAACATCACGGCGCTGATGCGAGTCAGCACGCCCAGCACCAACGCGAGACCGCCGAGCGCCTCCAGGAGTGTGATCACCAGCGCCATCCATCCCGGCAGGCCCAGCGACTTGAAGAAAGACTCTGCCGCCGGGACGCCAATGCAGGCCAACCGATAGCCCACATGACCCAGGAACAGACCCCCTTGGGTGACGCGCAGAAGCGCAGCGCCCAGGGGAGCTGTGGAGGAAGCCACTAGCGCAGGCCAGCTTTGAACGTAATGCCAAACGTGCGGGGCGCCTGTGGATATCCGCGACCGCCGAAGTACGAATACATGACTGTCTGGTCGCCAAGGTTGCGTCCCCAGGCGGTGATGCTCCAGTGGCCAGAAGCCGGCTCGTACTGAACGCTCGCTGACGTTTGAGTGTAACTGCCCTGCCTGCCGCCGATGGCATTGCTCGTTTCGGTGAATTGGCTGCTCGCCCACTGCGCGTCGACACGGGCCCGGAGGCTGCCCCCGGTGCCGAGACCGAATTCGTGTTCGTAGCCCGCATTGATCGTCGTTCGCGGCGTGTTACGCATGCGGTTACCCGAGTAGTTCGGACCACCGAACGCAGTCAGGTCGTAAGTCGTAAACCTGGCGTCGAGCAATGCGAGAGAGGCATCGAAGCGGTCGTGCGACGATATGACTGTCTGTGTTTCGCACTCACCACCCTCTACGCGCGCGGTTTGCGAATTCGCGGTGTAGAACGCCAGGTAGCCCGGCGCGACGCTGCTCAGCAGATCCTGGAAGCCCTTGTAATCGTAGCGGAACAGTTCGGCGTTGACCTGGAAGCGGTTCCCGAAGGCGCGGTTCTTCGAACCGACCTGGTAGGCCGTGATCCGCTCAGGTTCGTAGCTGGCTGGAATGCCGAAGCCGGGCGGACTCTGGTTCACTCCGCCGGACTTGAACCCGGTACTGACACTTCCGTACAGCATCGAAGCCTGGGTTACGTCGTATTCCATGCCAGCCTTCCAGGTCAGGCCCGAATGCGACTCGGAGCCGCCGGTCGGCACAGTGGTCGCGGGAACCGTGAAAAAACTCGTGGCCGCGCCTACTGCGTTCTTGTCTTCGTCGGTGAAGCGCAGTCCCCCCGTTAGCCGCCACTTGTCGGCCACCGGAATGGTCGCCTGGGCGAACACGGCGCGAGAGTTCGATCGATAGCTGGAGACCCTCTCGGATACGCCGAGGAACGTATTGCCGAGGAAATACCGGTCGATCTCGTTCTTCAATCGCTCCCGTGACAGGTACGCGCCCACGACCCAGGAAAAACGGGAATGGGCCGCAGAGTTCAGGCGCAATTCCTGTGTAAACAGCGAATCGGTATTGCTCGGGTTGTAGCCGAAGTCACCGAAGAAGATGCGCGCATCACCGGTCGTTGTCAGGTTGGCGAATTCGACGCGTCTCCAGGACGTGATAGACGTCAGTACGGCCTCGCCGAAGCTATAGGTCATTTGCGCATAGGTGGCGGCGTTCTTCACCGTACGGTAGTCATCCGGTGTAGGCGTTTCATTGCCGGCATAAGCCTTCCAACTGCCCTGGTTGCAGCCGGCGGTCGCGAAATTTGCGGGGCAGGGACTCGAGCCGCCCCAGCCCACGCCGCCCTGGTGGGAATACTCGGCCGTCAGCAATAGCGAGAGATTCTCGCTCGGATCGACGAGCAGTCGAAGCCTGCCCGCGAAAATCTTCGCGTCGTTGTGTCCGTCGTCGATGTAACCGTCGTGCTTCTGGGTTGCAAAGCTTGCCCGCAGAGCCGCCGTATCACCCAGGGGTGCGTTGAGCATGCCCTCGGTTGCGACCAGCCCGTAGTTACCGGCCTGCAATGAGCCAGCGGCATCCCACTGGCCGAGGATCGGGCGGCGCGTGAACAGGTTGATGGCGCCGGCATTGGTGTTGCGCCCATAAAGCGTGCCCTGAGGTCCGCGCAGCGCTTCCAGATGATCGACGTCGAACAGCACCGGCGCCAGACCCGTGCCATGTGCGATGTATACGTCGTCGACGTTGTAGGCAACGGCAGCATCCGCACCGGGCTGCAGGTTGAACGTGCCGATGCCGCGGATGTTGACAAGTACGTCACCGATCGGAAGCACCTGTACGCCCGGCAGCAGACCCTGCAGGGCGGCGGGATCGGCAACGCCCCGGAGCGCCAGATCATCCTGGGAAAGGCGCGCCACCGAAACCGGCGTGCGCTGCAGGTTCTGTTCGACACGCTGTGCGGTGACGACCACTTCGGCCAGCTCGCCGGAAGCCGCGGTCTCATCGGCTCGGGCCTGCCCTCCGAGCGCTACGGCGGCTACAAAAGCGGCACCGATGGCAGAAAAGCGGTTTCTGGGCTCTCTCATGTCATCTCCCCCGGATAATTGGAATAATATTTGCCGGTGCACTATAGTTACTTACCGGTTACACCCATACGTTACTGACCGGTTACACCCAAGTCAAGTCGGAGCGCAGCAACAGCCATGGACCGCAGTCGAGAGCCAGATTCACCGAAGGTACGAATCCTTCGAACGGCAACCCGACTGTTTTACGAGCTGGGCATCAATCGCGTCGGTGTCGATCAGATCGCCACGGAGGCGGATACCAACAAGGTGACGCTATACCGCCACTTCGCATCGAAGGAGGCGCTTGTCGCGGAATGGTTGCAAAGTACTGCCAAGGTGACCCGTGCCGTCTGGGATTCGATTGCCAGTTTGCATCCGGTGGACGGCCACGCGCGGCTCAAGGCACTGGTCGCGATGGCGACGGAAAGTATTGCAGCCTGGGATCGCGGCTGCCCGTTCAGCAACAGCTTTGCTGAACTTCCGAACCCGGACCACGCCGCGCGGACCGTCATCCATGAGCAGTTCCGTTTCCAGCGGGCCTGGTTAGACAAGGCCTGCAGCGACGCGGGATATGCAGACGCGCCCGCCGTAGCCGACGCCCTGTATTTTCTAATTCGTGGCACGACGGTTGGCCTGGCGATCGACAACGCAGAGGAATTCGAGAAACGCGAGCGCCGCGCCATGCTGGCCGTCATTGAGGGCGCACGCTGCCAGTCAGCCAAACGTCGCCGCTGAGTACCGCAACGAGCCAAATCGCTCTTCGAATATTTTCATTGGTGCACTCTTCTCAAACCTCTGAGACTCGAACCATGAGCTTGCCGTCGTTGCTGCCATCGAACAGCAGCGTGACCGCTTCTGGCGCGTTCTCCAGGCCTTCGATGACATGTGCGCGAACGGGCAGCTTGCCCGCGAAGTACAGGCGCCGAAGTATCGCGTCGAATTCCGAATACCTCGGCTGGAACTGGGGCACGACAAAGCCTTCCATGCGTGCGCGACGGAAGATCATCATCGGCAGGTTAAGAACGCCATGGGCCCTGGAGGCGTCCTGCAGGTCGTACTGCGAGATCATCCCGCACACGACGATCCGGCAGCCGATTGCCATGTTCAGAAGCACGGCATCGAGCAGTTCACCGCCGACGTTGTCGAAGTAGACGTCGACGCCTTCCGGGCATGCATTTGCCACGGCTTCCACCAGCGATCCGGCGCGGTAGTCGATGACGGCGTCCAGTTGCAGTTCGTCGCGCAGCCACCTGCACTTTGCGGGGCCGCCCGCAACGCCGACTGTCCGGCAGCCCATGGACTTTGCGATGGCCGCCGCCAGGGAACCGGTGGCGCCAGCCGCGCCCGAAACCAGCACTGTCTCGCCGGGCTGGGTATTTGCTACCCCTACCAGGCCCATGACTGCAGCACGCCCGACGTGTGAGAACACCGACAGGCGCGCTTCCAGCGGAATACGCTCGTCCGGTTGCAGGACTTCCAGGTAGCCAGGATCCGCGAGGGAATGGCGCTGCCAGCCCCAGCATCCCGTCACCAGCATCCCCGGTTCGAAGCCTGCGGCCCGGGATTCCTCGACGACGCCGATGCCCACGCCGATGACAGGATCGCCGACGCCGAACGGTATGAACTGCATCCTCGGATTGAGCTTGAGCCAGTTTCGCGTGGTCGGGTCGACGGACAACAACAGCGTGCGTACGAGCACGCGTCCGTGCGGTACGCCCGGTATCGGCGCCTGTTGCCAGGCGAGGCACGAGGGATCGAATATCCCGTAAGAGGCCTTTACGACGATCCAGCTCCCGTTCATCACGCGCCGGCGACGACTTCGCTGTTGCGCGCTTCTGTCAGGTACGGGAAGCGTACCACCGTGGCACGGACATTCTTGATGCGCTGCCCGTGGTCACCCCATTGCACCACGACCTCTGTCCCGATCTTGCTGTGCTCGATGTCGATGCAGGCCATCGAGAGCATTTCCCGGTAGTAATAGCTATAGATGTTGCCCGATGAGTAACCGACCTTCGCGCCATCCTTCAGGATGTGGTCCGCGTGCCCCAGCATGCCATTGGTCCACGGCGGTGTCGTCGGCAGGTCCATGGTCCTGTATTCCTGGCCCGGCTGGAAGAGCGAGCGGTAAACATCGACCACGTCATCAGCATTCCAGCGCAGCGTGGCGACCGTTCGCTTCGGGTTGGCCAACTCCGGCTCCAGGGCCTTGCGGCCCAGGAATTCATGGTTCGGGCGCACAGTGCTGCTCCAGCCCACTTCAACCGGGGTGCGATAGCGTGCACGCAGGTTGGCTGGATCCACGCTGCCGGTCACCTGGATGGGCGGGTAGTTGCCGCTCATGAAATCCATGAAGCCGGGCTCTTCCGGCATGGCGCCGAGGAAGGTCCAGAAGCACTGCGGGAACCCACCTTCCACGTGGTTGACGAGGTAGGTGCGCCAGCCGAGACGCTCGATTCCCAGGCCTTGTCCCGCCTTGAAGACTGCGTCGTAGACCGCCGCGCCGTCCTCAATCGGCCCGCGGACTTCGTAGGCGAGGTTGCCCGACATGCCGATGCGTCCGATCTCGACGTCCAATCCGGCAATCCTCGCCTTGCGGAAGCGCAGGAAGCCGACGTCTGCCAGGCTATCGTCGCACGCCCGCTCGAGGGTCTTGAGCGAAGTGGGGCCCGCCACCTGGAACAGGTAGCACCGGGGCATGCTGAACTCGACCCGCATCCCCGATTTGAGGGCCTTGAAGACAGGCCAGGGTCCGCCCGCAAAGAAGCGCACGTCGTCCTCGTCATTGCGCTGCAGGATGCCATGGGTCGCGATGAGCCCATCCTGCCGGCACATGACGGCGTGCTTCATGGTGCCAATCGAGAACTTCTCGAAGTTGTTTACGCAGATCGACTCGAAGAATTTAAGGACATCCGGTCCCCTGAAGTTCACCTGGTTGTCGGAGAGGCCACCGTGGATGTAGCAGCCCTGCTTCCACGACAGGCTCTCCTGTTTCCAGCCCGAGAATTCCCAGGCCCACAGGCGGTTCATCAGCACCATGTAGCTGGAGGGCTCGTTGTAAAAAGGCAGGCCTCGAAGATCCGGGAGCTGCGGCATGTTCATGTTGTGCTTCCTTGGGTGTCGAGCTGTCGGTGCAGGAGGTGACTGTACGACCATATTGTGGGCTGCCGGCCGGCGCCTCGGCTTGCGTGCCACCTGCGCCCCCCCCGGGCGTTGCACCGGATTGTTGGTCTGCGCGCCGGGCGAGGGGACCCCACTTTTCGATAGGGCGGAACCGACCGACGACTTCGGGCCTTCCCCCCGGATCCATGGCCCTTCCGGTGCGTCGAGGCTTTCCCCAGACTGCGCCACCAAAGCCGCCTGGCAAGCGGGATGGCGAGAGGGATGCAGCAATCCAGCGGAAGCACAGGTAGCCAGACCAGTGCCTCCGCGCTGTTCGGCTGGTGCCTGGCGGCCACCTGCTGGCTGACGGCGTTCGCAGCGGGCAAGGTGATTTGTGGCGGGCTGCTTGGGCGGTTGGGCCGTAGCCGAACCCTGGACCGCCGCGCAGGGCAGTGGGCCTGATCGTGCTGCTGGTGGCAGCGAGCGTCGCCGCGTCGGGCGTGCGTGGGCCCGCCGGAAAGAGAGGTCCGGCCCAGCCGGGTGGCGCATAGTCTGGCCTGATTGCGGGTCGCCATGGGGTTGCGACCTGCGAAACAACGTGAGGACGTGCCATGCGGTTCAGCGGGAAGCAGGTCGTGATTTGGGGCGGCAACAGCGGGATCGGCCTGGCCGCTGCGGTGGAGTTCCGCAAGGAGGGCGGCCGCGTCCTGATCATCGGCCGAAACGCCGAAACGCTGGCGGCTGCTGTGAAGGAAGTCGGGCCGGGGACCGCCGGGATCCGGGCCGACATCAGTGACCTCGGTGCGCTCGACGGTGTTTACGAACAGGTGCGGCAAGAGTTCGGCCACATCGACGTGCTGTTCGTTAATTCCGGCATCGGCGGGACGATCCCGGTCCGCGAGATGTCCGTGGAAAAATGGGATGAGATGTTCGACGTGAACCTGCGCGGGCCGTTCTTCGCCGTGCAGAAGGCACTGCCGCTCATGCAGCGTGGCACCTCCATCGTCCTGACTTCGTCGATCGGTCACTTCCGCGGCCTGTCCGGCAATTCGCACTATGCCGCGGCGAAGGCTGGCATCCGCTCCCTGGCGCGCAGTTTTGGAGTCGAGCTCGTCGGCGAAGGGATCCGCGTCAACTGCATGAGCCCCGGACCCATCGACACGCCACTGCTTGTTCGCTCCGGGATGGAGGCGCTGCGTGAACCCGTGCGCCAGATGAACCCGATGAAGCGCTGGGGCGATCCCGCCGAGGCCGCCCGTGCAGTCCTGTTCCTTGCATCGGACGACGCCTCATTTATCACCGGTACAGACCTGGTCGTCGACGGCGGCATGTGCAGTTTCTAGAGCGGTGACTTGGCCGCTTGCTGGGCCGTGAGCCGCTCGGCTGCGGCGACGGTGTTCTCGAGCAGCATCGTGACGGTCATCGGCCCCACGCCACCCGGCACCGGGGTGATGTAGGAGGCCTTGGCCCGCACGCCCTCGAAGTCGACGTCGCCGGTGATCCGCCCGTCCGGCAGCCGGTTGATGCCCACGTCGATGACCACGGCACCTGTCTTCACCATCTGTGGAAGGATCAAGTTCGGCTTGCCCGCTGCCACGACCAGGATGTCGGCCAGGATCGTGAATTGCGCCAGGTCGCGGGTCCTGGCGTGGCAGATGCAAACCGTGGCATCACGCTGCATCAGCATCAGAGCCATGGGCTTGCCGACGATATTGCTCGCGCCGACCACCACGATGTTCTGCCCGGCAATTGCAATGCCCTCGTGGTCGAGCAATTTCATGACGCCGTAGGGCGTACAGGGCGAGAAGATCGTGCTCCCGGTCACCAGGGCCCCGACGTTGTAGAGATGGAAGGCATCGACGTCCTTGTGGACGGAGATGCTCTCGAGCACCAGGCGCATGTCGACGTGCGCGGGCAGTGGCAGCTGTACGAGGATGCCGTGAACGGATGCCATGGAGTTCAGCGTGGCGATCAAGTCCACGAGGTGGCCGGTCGTGGTCTGCGCCTGCAGCCGATATTCGAGCGACTGCACGCCGACTGCAGCGCATGCCTTTACCTTATTCTTCACATAGAGCGCAGAGGCCGGGTTTTCTCCGACCAGGATTACTGCCAACCCGGGAACTACACCCGTGCGCTTGATCAGCCGAACCACGCGTGCCGCTATGCCCTCGCGCAGGCTCGCTGAAATCCGCTTGCCATCGATAATCCTCGCTCCCGAGGGCGCTCTACGGTCTGCTGCCAGCACTAGCGAAACACGACCGTGCGGTGCCCGTTGAGCAGGATGCGGTTCTCGACATGCCATTGCACGGCACGTGCCAGCACCGCGCTCTCCACGTCCCTGCCCACGGTCGTGCAGCGCTCGACGGTGTAGCTGTGATCCACGCGCGCGACGTCCTGCTCGATGATCGGGCCCTCGTCGAGGTCCTCGGTGACGTAGTGGGCCGTCGCGCCGATGAGCTTGACGCCGCGGTCGTGGGCCTGTTGGTAGGGCTTGGCGCCCTGGAAGCTGGGCAGGAAGGAATGGTGAATGTTGATGACATGCCCGCTGAGCCGTGCGCAGAGCTCCGGGGACAGCACCTGCATGTACCGGGCAAGCACGATCAGGTCTGCGCGTTCTTCCTGGTAGAGCTCGAGGAGCCGTGCTTCCTGCCGCGCCTTGGTATCGAGCGTCACAGGCACGTGGTGGAATGGGATGTCATGCGCCGCCGCGAGCTGGTAGAAGTCGCGGTGGTTGGAGACGATGGCCGGGATCTCGACCGGCAGCGCGCCCGTGCGGTAGCGGTAGAGCAGGTCGTTCAGGCAATGGCCGAAGCGCGACACCATCAGGATCAGCCGGGGCTTGCGCGTAGCGTCCTGGAACTCCGATTCCATCGAGAACTCGCGTTGCACGGGCTCGAAGCCCGCCTGCAACTGGCCGGCCGAGGTGAGCTGCGACGCCGCAAACGAAACGCGCATGAAGAAGCGGCCGTTGTCCGCATCACCGAACTGGGCGCTGTCAAGGATGTTGCAGTCCTGTGCCGCAAGGAAGCCGGCGACGGCACTCACGATGCCCTTGCGGTCGGGGCAGGAGAGCTTGAGAACGTGGCGTGATGAAGTCATTGGCATCCTCCTTGCGCGCGTGCAGGGCAGCATCGCACCGCGAGGGAACCGCCACACCCCACCTTTCGATAGGCGGGACGGGGTGGCGCGTCAGGCCGGTGAGGCGGCCAGTGGCCGTCGGATCCGCGGGACCTGGACCAGTCCGATCACGGCCCAGGCGCAGATCACCAATGCCATGGCGCGCCCGGAACGGTCGTGGGCTGCGCCGACCACGGCGCTGCCGACCGTCCCGAAGGCGAACATCAGCACACCCATCAGTGCGGAGGCTGCGCCCGCATGCTGGCCGGCCGACGTCATGCCGACCGCCATGGCGTTTGGCATGATGAAGCCGATCGTCGCGATGTTGAGCAGCAGCGCCGCCGCAATGCCGTTCACGGCGCCAGCGCCGGTGGCGGCAGCCGCAAATGCGAGCAACCCGCCCACGAGTGCCGTCGGAACCGCCACGGTCAGCATCTGCGCGGGCGTGAACCAGCGTAGCAGCCAGCCGTTGAGTTGCGAGCATACGGCCATGCTGAGTGCGATCGCGGCCATATAGGCGCCGCACGACGCTGGCGTCAGCCCGAAGCGCTCGATGAACGTCGAGGGAGCGCCGGTGTTGTAGGCAAATTGCGCCGCTGCGGCGCACCCCGCGACGATAGCCGAACTCGAGAAGGCCGGGTTACGCAGCAGTGAAAGATAGGATCCGAGCACGTGGCCCAGCCCAGCGCGCGAGCGCTTGGCCACCGGAAGCGTTTCCGGGACGGCCAACAGCACGAAGGCGGCGCACGCCGCGCCGAACATCGCCATCAGGACAAACAGCGCCCGCCAGCCCTGCATGGCGAGCAGTTGGCCGCCGGCAAGCGGCGCAACCACCGTGGCGACGCCGGCCGCCATCACCGCCGTGGAGTAGACGCGGGCCACCGCGCGACCCTCGAAGGCGTCCGTCACGACGGATCGCGCCATGACGACAGCGACGCCGAGGCCCAGGGCCTGCACGAATCGGGCAAGCGCCAGCACCTGCAGGTTCGGCGACAGCGCGCAGACGACGGCGCCACCGCTGAACAGTGCCAGGCTGGTGAGAAGGGGGATCTTGCGTCCGTAGGCATCCGCGACCGCGCCCACCAGGAACTGGCCGACCGCCATGCCGAGCAGGACGGCCGTCAGTGTCAGCTCTACGCGCTGAGTGCTCGTACCGATCGCATGCTGGATCGTCGGCAGCGCGGGCAGCGAGAGGTCGACGGTCATCGGGCCGAGAGCAAACAACAGGCAGGTGATGAGCACGAGGGCCGCGCCACCGTGGATTCCCTCGGACGTATTCATGTCAGGCGCTCCGCATCTGTCCGTCGACGTGACATTAACACCGCTTGTGCCGTGCACACGGCGGTACCGGGAGGCACACCATCTGCCTTTCCCCCCCCCCAACCTCGCCCGTCACCATATGACACCCCGGCGTGCGCGCCCCCTATCCAAACGACAGGGCCCCGCGACCTTGCGCGTGCGAGGCTTGCGCAAGCCATATACAGTGAATACACTTGTATTCACATCGGCGCCCGACATGGGCGCAGCCAACGGGGGTTGAAATGAGCGCGCGAACAAGCAAGGAATACCTGGCAGGACTGGCCGACGACCGCGAGGTGTGGCTCGGCGGCAGCAGGGTGAAAGTGACGGAAGACCCGTTGCTGCGCGGTTCGCTTGCCGGAATGGCGGGCTACTACGACTGGCAGCACAAATATGCCGATGACTGCCTGGTCACTGATCCTGCGAGCGGCAAGCCGATGAGCGCCAGCCTGATCATCCCGCGTAACCGCGAGGACCTCGCGGCACGCCACCGCTGCTACGAGCGGCTGGCCCGCTATTCATACGGCATGCTCGGCCGCACGCCCGACTACTGCAACACGACGCTCTCCGGCCAGGCCGGTCGCCCCGACATCTGGGCCAAGGGCGACATGCGCTACCACGAGAATCTCAAGCGCTTCCATCGCGAGGTGGTCGAAGGCGACCTGTCGCTCACGCACACCATCATCCACGCGGCCATCGACCGGAACGTGCCGGAGCTCGCGGGCATGAATGCGGACCTCACGCTGCGTGTCACCAAGCGCTACAGCGACCGCATCGTGGTGTCAGGCGCCAAGCTGCTTGCCACCCTGGGCCCGTTCGCCGACGAGATGTTCGTCTACCCGGCCGCGCCCGTTCAGAAGGGCGAGGAGCAGTATGCGCTGGCCTTCTCCATCCCGGTGAAGACCAAGGGCGTCATCCAGATCTGCCGCGACCACTATGGCGTCGATGCCGAGCTGCGCGATCGCCCCTTCTCGGCTCGCTTTGACGAGCAGGACGCGTTCGTGATCTACGACGAAGTGGAAGTGCCGAACGAGCGGATCTTCGTGGATGGCAACCTCGAGGTCTACAATGCCATTGCCCCCGCCGTGTTCCCCGGCAACGTGCTGCAGCAGACCGCCATCCGCGCGTCGGTGAAGCTCGAGTTCGCCTACGACCTGTGCGTGCAGATTGCCAAGGCGCAGAACACCGACAAGCGGCCGGACGTGGTCATGATGCTCGGCGAGATCTACGGCTACCTGCAGCTGACTCGCATGGCGATCCATTCCGCCGAAACACGCGCGCTCGATACGGGCTCCGGTGCCTTCTTTCCTCACCCCGATCTCGGCATCGTCAAGACCTTCATGCCGATGTGGATGCTGCGCATCAACGACATCATCGACACGCTCGGCACGCACAACCTGCTGGTCACGCCGAACATGAACACGTTCGAGGATCCGCGCATGCGCGGGTTGCTCGAGCGCTACATGCCGGGTGCGAACGGGATGTCCGCCCAGGAGCGCGCACGCATCTTCCGCACGGCCTGGGACTTCTCCGGGTCTGCGCTGGGCAGCCGCGTCGAGCTCTACGAGCGCTACTATCTGGGCAGCCGCCAGCGCGCGCTGGCAGGCGACCACTTCACCGCCCAGGCCGCCGAAAAATGGGGCCAGGTGCAGGGTTTCCTGAAGGAGAGCGGGGCGCTCTGAGCAGACGCCGCGCCTGCCAGGGCCCTGCCATACTGGAGGAATCCATGCACCAGCCACTGAATTTGGACCCGCGCGCACTCCGACAGGCGCTTGGCATGTTCGGCACGGGCGTCACGATCGTCACAGCGCTCGAAGCGGGCGGTGGGCCCGTCGGCGTGACAGCCAGCAGCTTCAATTCCGTATCGCTCGATCCGCCACTCGTCCTGTGGAGCGTTGCGCGATCGGCACGCACTTGCCAGGTGTTCATGGAGGCGCGCCACTGGAACGTGCACGTCCTGTCGGTCGAGCAGGAGGCGCTGTCGAACCGGTTTGCCAGACAGGGCGAAGACAAGTTCGGGGGCGTGGAACTAGAGCATGGAATGAACGAAGCGCCGTTGCTGCGTGGCTGCAGCGCCCGGTTCCAGTGCCGCACGCAGTTCGTTTACGACGGCGGCGACCACGTCATCCTGGTCGGCCAGGTGCTGGGATTCGACCGGACGCAGCAGGCTCCATTGCTGTTTGTCACCGGCGGCTATGCGATCGCGAATCCGCGCGCGCCCAATGTCTCCACGGCTGGCGATGCCGCAGCGGAGGACGGACTGTTCGATGAGAACCTGCTCGGGTTCCTGCTGGGGCGCGCGCACCTGCTGTACATGAATGCGTTCCGGCCGACGTTCGCGCGCCACGACCTCAGCGATGCGGATTTCTACATCCTCTCGCTCATGGGGTTGCGTCAGCCGATTGGCCCGGCCGAACTGGCGGAGCACCTGGACTTCACCGGTATCGACACCGGGGGAGGTTCCCTGCAGCAACTGGAGCGGCGCGGGCTGGTCGCCGGGGACGGGCAGGGCCGCTATGCACTGACGGCCAGCGGGCAACAGTTGATCGTCGGTGCGCTGGCCGCCTGCAAGGCCGTGCAGGAGGACCTCGTTGACCGTGTCGGCGCCGTGGAGGTCGCCTCGCTGCGCAACCTCCTCAAGCGCGTCATACTTGCAGCCGACCCGGGCCTTCCGAAGGTCTGGGGCGGGCAACCTCCGGTACGGACGGGCAACTGACGGGCTCCATGGCAGGGAAGGTAAAGACACCGGCGGGCCATAGGCCGCCCGGCAAGCGGCGGCGCACTTCGGCGCCCCGGCCCAGTGTTGCTCGTGCCAATGATCGCGCGTCGGCGCATGCCCGCTTCCTGTCGGCGGCGGATCGCGTCTTCCTGCGTTTCGGCTACGACGGCACGACCATCCGCGCCATAGCGACCGAAGCGGGCACCAGCCTCGCGAACCTGAGCAGGCACTGGTGGGGAAAGGAAGACCTGTTCCGCGAGGTGTTCGCCCGGCATTTCGACCGGATCCATTCGGCCCAGAACGAGCGCCTGGATGCCGTAGAGCGTGCAGCCACGGGCGGCAAGCCGTCCGTCCGTGCCATCCTGGAGGCGTTCTACGATCCGGCGCTGCAGGCCGGCGTTGGGCCGCGCGAACAGCGGTTGAGCCATATGGTCTATTGTCGGGCGCTCGTGGATCCTGCACAGCCCGTGCGCCGCATCGTTGCGGCCCTCATTCGCCAGGTTGGTCAGAGGGTGATCAACTTGCTGCGCAACGCCCTTCCGGACCACGATGCGGAAACCTTCTACCTCATCGTGGCCACGGCGATGGGTGCCTACATCCAGCCCCAGTTGTTCGGCATGCAGCTGGCCCGGGCGGTTGGCATACGCTTTGCGGACATCGACTGGGCGCGGGCAAGCGCGCTCATGGCAAACCTCGTGGATGGCGGGATTCGCCAGGTCAAGGCAGGCGGCGCAGCCAGGGCAGTGCCGAGCTAGGAAATCAGGCCGAGCATGCGCGCCTTGCGCGCAGCCTCGGAGCGTTTGCGCACCCCGAACTTATCGTACACGCGCTGCAGGTACCACTTGACCGAGCCTTCGGTCAGCCCAAGGGCCTCGCCGATTTCCTTGTTCGACACGCGCATTGCGGCGATTCGCAGCACCTCGAGCTCGCGCCTGCTGAGCGACCCGAGCAGCCCGGTGGCATCGGCTTCCGATGCCGCATCCCGCGGATCACCCGCGCCCGCGCGGCGCGCCTCGCCGAGCAACTCGGCGGCATAGCGGCTGGTGCCGGCGTCGGCAGTGAGGCGTGATTCAGCCATCTTCTCGAGCAGCGTGCCGATCACGCCGCCCTCGTCGAGGAATGTGCGCATCAGGTGCACCGGCTCGGCGCGGGCGATGGCACTGTCCAGGGCGCGCATTGCCGGGGCCTGCTGGCCACCGACGAACAACAACCGCGCCTGCAGCAGGTCCCATTGCACGACCAGCGGGGCGGCCAGCGTCGAGCCCAGCAGCCGCCGCCAATGGCGGGTGACTTCGAGCGCGGGGCCCGTCCGGCCGTGTGCGATTGCCATGCGCACCCAGGATTCGGACTCCGACGCGCCGCGCTGCGTCGCATGGCGATGCCGGGCCAGCAACTGGGCGGGCGAGAGCGCTGCAAGCTCGGGATTGACGGCCAGTGCCTGCGGTACCTGTCCTCCCGCCAGCAGCAAGCGGATCATGACCGACTCGGCCTCCACCTGGAGCCTGAGCAATCCGCGCGACGCACCGAAGATGCGCGCGTCTTTCAGCACCTGGATCGCCTTTTCGCCGGCACCATCCAGCCACAGGATCCGCGCCTGCGTCAGCCAGCCGGTCGCGAGCTGGTCCACGAGCCCGAAGCTGGTTGCGTGCGACAGGTAGCGTTCGATCAGCTGGCGCGCCCCTGGGATGTCATTGCGCTCGTACAGCAGCGCAGCGAGCGGCATGGCCGGCACCGAGACCAGGTCGTCCGCATGACGGCTGAGGTGGCGTGCGGTCGCCATGCCCTGCGTGAGGACCCGATTCGCGTCGTCGAACCGTCCCGATGCCACGTGCGCCGCGCCGATGCGCGCGGCGTCGAACACGTCACCGTATTCGCTCCCGGCCGCCTGGTTCAGCGGGCGCGTGAGCGCGGCGATCCGGTCGACCTGCGTGAGATTGAGCTGGCCGCGCTGGGCGTCGAGCAGGTCGTGGTAGACGCTGGCCTTGATGTAGGGAATTAGAGCCGGTTCGCGCGCCAGCAGCCGGGTGGCCAGCTGCTCCGCCCGCTCCATGTCGTCCTTGAAGATCGCGATGTTCAGCTGCCGTTGCTGGATGTAGCTCTCCAGCAGGTCGACATCGGGGCCCGTCCGGCTGTTCGCCACGCGCAGCTCGGAAACACGCTCGCGGCAGATGCGCAGGACCTCTTCGGCGTCTTCCAGCCGCCATGCCGAAACGAGCCGCCAGGCGATCATCAGCAAGACCGTTGGCAGCCGGTTGCGTATCTCGGTGGGCAGGAGCATGGCCAGCCGGACTACCGTCGGTTGCTCATCGGAGGAGAACAACCGGTCGGCGCGGGCCTCGAGGATTTCGCCGGCGCGACCCGTGTTTCCGGCTGCCAGTGCATGCTCGATCGCCTCAAGCGACAGGCCGGCGCCCAACAGCCAGTCGCAGGCGGCCATGTGGAGCCTGGCCACTTCGTCGCGGTGAAGGTCGGCAAGCTTCCGCTGCAGGAACTGCGCAAACAGGTAGTGATAGCGATACCAAGTGCGGCTGGCGTCGAGTGGCATAATAAACAGGCCCTTGGATTCGCACAGCTCGATGAGCTCCTGCGCTTCCTGCTCGCCGCTCACCGAAGAGCAAAGCTCGGCGCAGAACCGCTCGAGGATCGATGTGCGCAGCAGGAAATTCTGCAGGCGCGCCGGTTGGCGGGAGAACAGTTCCTCGCCGAAGAACGCCACCAGTTGCCGCCGGTCGCCGGTCAGGCTAGAGAGCATTTCGGCGCGGCTCTCGGATTCGCCCAGCACCATGCTGGTCAGGCGCAATCCGACTGCCCAGCCTTCGGTCCGCTGCTCGATGACCGACACTTCTTCCGCCGAAAGGTCGAGCGGTCCGTTGCGGGAGAAGAACTCGACGACTTCTTCCCTGCCAAAGCGCAGGTCATCGGCGCCGAGTTCCGCCAGGTCACCGTATGCGCGTAGCCGGCCAATCAGCAGTGCGGGGGCCTGGCGCGACGTCAGGATCATCCGGAATCCCTCGCCCGCGGCGTCGATCAGCGTCGCGATGCACTCGAGCGCCGTTCGTTCCGTGATGTTATGGATGTCGTCAATGCACAGGGTGAGGCGGCGCCGATGTCCCTGGATCGCCCGCTGCAGTGACTGCAGCGCGAGGCGGGGCGGAGGCGATGCGCGCGACGGGCGCGCGGGCTCGACAATGACGACACCGGCGTGCGACAGGGATTCCGCGAGGTTTGCGACCAGCAGCGCGGGATCGTCATCCGCCGCGGTCGTGGTTAGCCACGCCACGTCCTCGTCCGTGCGGCCAGCGGCCCATTGCGAGACGAGGCTGGTCTTGCCATAGCCGGGAGGGGCCTGTATCAGCGTGACGGCAGCCCGGTTGACCGCGGCGTCCAGCTGCGCCAGCAGGCGCTCGCGCCTGATTAAAAGAGGCGAGCGCTGCGGGATCCGCGCACGCAGCCGCCTGAGCTGGCCGGAAGGTCGCTCTACGGGAGGCGCGGTGGAGCGCGCCTTGCGAACGCCCACTCCGCTTCCGGGCCGTCGCCCGCCACTCCGATCAGTTGCTGACATCCTTCGCCCCCCTCCGGCGGCCGGGCAGAAATTCCTCCCTGCGCCGCTGCCCGACGAATCCGCGTCACCCTAATCTGGATCTGCGGCGGCACGCAAGCCTTTGCCTATGCAGGCCATGGCAGGCCAAAGGCGGGCTTGGACGGCCAGGCCCGACTTTTAGGCAGGACCCGGCTGGAGCTCCACGTCGATAGAATCGCATCTCGCGAGCATCCCCGTGCAAGGGATGCCGCTCACATGCGGCAACAAGCTTGGGCGGGGGAGTGCAAATGCCAACGGGTCTCAATACCGACCAGTTGAACAGGCTCAAGGCGGCCATCGAGGGTGACATCGCCAAGGGCAGTTACTACGGCGCGGTGGTTGGCGTTGCGCGCGCCGGGTCCCCGGGCTGGTTCGCGACGATCGGCTCCGCCGATCGGGCAGGCCGCTCGCCGCTTGCCCAGGACTCGGTGTTCTCCGTGTTCTCGATCACCAAGGCCTTCACCAACCTGCTGGTCTTCCAGGCCATCGACCAGGGGCGGCTGGCCCTGACGACGCGCGTTTCCGAGGTCATCCCGGAGTTTTCCGGCGGGCTCCGCCAGTCGGTCACGTTCTACCACCTGCTCACGCAGAGCTCCGGGCTCCCGGCGGTCTTCACCCTCGGCCCGGGCAAGTACATCGACCGCTTCGAGGAAGTCCTGCCGCAAGTCCTGGCGCTCGCGCACTGCGAGTGCCCGCCCGGCGAGAGGGTCACCTATTCGCCGATGATCGCCCATGTGCTGATGGCCGAATCCGTACGCAGGCTGGATCCGAAGAAGCGTTCGATCCGCCAGCTGATGGCGCAAGAGGTGTTCGCGCCACTGGCCATGAAGGATTCCGCCCTTGGCGTGCGTGCAGACCTGAAGGCGAGGCACGTCGTGCCGGACCTGCGCGGCAATGTGCCCGCCCAGCACCTTGGCCACAGCGACCTCGGTCCCGACGGCGCGTTCGAGGAAGAGCACGCCGAGATGCCCTGGGTGGGTGCCGTCTCCTGCGTGCCCGACCTGCTGCGCTATGCGCAGATGCTGTGCGGCGGCGGAAGCCTTGACGGCAAGCGCATCGTCTCGCGCGCGCTCCTGGATCAGGCAACGATCAACCGCACCGGCGACAAGCCCAATGAACTGCTGCGGCAACTGGGCTATTCGCGCGGCTGGGAACAGTCGCCCGCCTACATCGGCCTGGGCTTCTTCCTGCGCGGGGAGGTGGCCTGCCGGCACCAGTTCGGCACACTCGCCAGTCCGCGCACGCACGGCCACCAGGGCGCTGGCAGCGGCGTGGTCTGGGTCGATCCCGCACGTGACCTGTGCTTCGCGATGCTTTCGGCGGGCGTGCTGCACGAGGCGGACAACATAGAGCGGTTCCAGCGGCTCTCCGACATGGCCCTTGCAGCCGCCGAATAGTTGCCCGCGCACGCGGCGGGCAAATCACTGGCATCCGTAAATTCGAACATCGCACCGGCCGTGTCCGGTGTCGCAAGCATGGAGCCCGAACATCAATGAGCAAGACAGTGAGCGAATCGGACATGTCCGCCGAACGCATCGAGCGCGTGCGGGCATTCATCCAGGGGTACATCGATGCAGGCAAGCACTTCGGCGCCGAGATCATCGTCGCCCGCAATGGCAAGGTTGCACTGCATGAGGCGCTGGGGTTCCGCGACCATGAGCGCAAGGTTGCGCTAAAGAAGGGTGGCGTCTACACGATCTTCTCCGTCAGCAAGTCCTTTACAAGCGTGCTGGCGCTGGCCGCCATCGAAAGGGGCCTGTTCTCGCTCACGACCAAGGTGTCCGAGATCATCCCGGAGTTCCGCGGCGGCCGGCGCGAGAACATCACGGCCTACCACCTGCTGACCCACCAGTCCGGCCTGCCCATGACCTTCACGCCAGTGCCGGGCATGTACATCGACCGGCTCGACGAGGTCATCGTGGCGATCTGCGATTCGATCCATTGCGAATCCGAACCCGGGGTCGAGGCGAGCTACTCGCCGACCGTCAATCACTGCCTGCTGGGCGAAATGGTTCGCCGGACGGACCCGAAGAAGCGCCGGTTCATGGACATTGCCCTGCAGGACCTTTTCGAGCCGCTGCAGATGAAGGACTCCGCGTTCGGCCTGCGCAGCGACCTGCGCAACCGGCATATCAAGCCGGTGTGGCTGTTCGACAAGTCGCCGCTCAAGCACCACGGGCACAGCAACTACGGCACGGACGGCGCGTTCGAGGAAGAGGATGCCGAGATGCCGTGGGTGGGCGTCTCCTGTACCGCCGGCGACCTGTTCCGCCTGGCGGAGATGATGCGTCGTGGCGGTGAACTCGACGGTGCACGCATCCTGTCCCCGGTCACCACGGCGCAGATGCAAGTCAACCGGACCGGCGAGAAGATGAACCAGTTGCACGGCAAGAACGCGATCCAGCGGGGCTGGGATCCGATGCCGGCCTACTCCGGGCTCGGCGTGTTCCTGCGCGGCACTGCCGTGTGCCACCACCAGTTCGGCACGCTCACCTCGCCCCAGACCTTCGGCCAGCACGGGCAGGGCTCGGCGTTGTATTGGGTCGACCCGCTGCACCAGGTGACCTTCGTGTTCCTCTCGCACGGGGTCATGATTGAAGGGGAGAGCATCGAGCGCTTCCAGCGCTTGTCCGACCTCGTCATCACGTCCGTTGCCTGAGCGGCGACGGCGGTAGTTACTGCAAGGGGCGCTAACTGGCATGGACCAGAACAGGCTGAGCCTGGTCACGGGCGACCCCGATGTGCATGCAGCGCTGGCCGGCGAGGAACGCCGGCAGGCGCAGGGCATCGAGCTCATCCCCTCCGAGAACTACACCTATCCCGAGGTGCTGGCGGTCCTCGGCTCGGTGTTCACGAACAAATACTCGGAAGGCTACCCGGGCAGGCGCTACTACGGCGGGCAGGAATATACCGACGTCATCGAGGAACTGGCACGCGAGCGTGCCCGCCGCCTGTTCCGCGCCGAGCACGCGAACGTGCAGCCGCTGTCCGGCTCGCCGATGAACCAGGCGGCCTATTTCGCCTGCCTGAAGCCCGGCGACACGATCCTTGCGATGGAACTCTCGCACGGCGGGCACCTGACCCACGGGGCGCCCGTGTCGCACATGGGCAGGGTCTTCAAGTTTGCCCGCTACCGTACGCGCACCGATCGCGCTGGCGCCATCGACTTCGACGAAGTCCGCGCCATTGCCCTGGAGTGCAGGCCGAAACTGGTCCTGTGTGGTCATTCGTCCTACCCGCGCGAGCTGGACTACGTGGCCTTCAAGCGCATTGCCGACGAGGTAGGTGCGTTGACGATGGCCGACATCTCGCATGTAGGCGGCCTCGTGGCGGGCGGCGTGTCCGCGAACCCTATGGATGCCGGCTTCGACATCGTGACCACCACGACGCACAAGTCGTTGCGCGGCCCACGGGGCGGGTTGATCCTGTGCCGCGCCGGGCTCGCGAAGGCGATCGACTCCTCGGTCTTCCCGGGGCTGCAGGGCGGGCCGCACATGAATGCGGTCGCCGGTGCCGCAATCACCTTCGGCAAGGCGCTCCAGCCGGAGTTCCGCGAGTACGCCGGCAAGGTTAAGGAAAATGCGCGACTGCTCGCCAGCGGTCTGGCTTCGCGCGGAGCAGTCCTGGTGACGGGTGGAACCGACAACCACCTGATGGTGATCGATACCGTGGCGAGCTACGGTATCGACGGTGGCGAGGCCGAGCGCGCCCTCGATCGCGCGGGTATCACCACCAACAAGCAGATCATCCCCGACGATCCGCGCCCACCATTGCGCCCCAGCGGCATCCGGCTCGGGACCCCGGCCTGCACGACGCGTGGGATGGGGCCTGCCGACATGGACATGCTGGCCAGCACCATCGTCGAGGCGATCCTGGGTCGCGCGAACGAGGCCGTTGTCAGCGAACTGGGTGCACGGATTCGCGCGATGTGCGCCCGCTACCCGGTGCCCGGCCTGGCGGCGGCGACGTGAGCGGGGCAATGGCAGCCGGAGCTGGCCGGGCCGATCGCGGTACCGTTCCCTTCCGTGTATACAACCGTGTAATATTTGCCCCTGTTCCGCACTTTTTGGCGCCCGGGCGCCCCGGTCACCAGGAGGCCTGATCCATGGAAATGCCGCTCGTCGTGGTTCGCTTCGAACCGAAGCCTGGAATGCACGCCCAGGTGGAGTCAGTGCTCGCGCCGATGGTCCCCGCCACGCGCGCAGAGCCCGGCAACCGCCGCTATGACCTGTTCAAGTCAGCCGATGCCGCGGGTGCGACGCTGTTCTACCTCATCGAACGGTACGCTGATGACGCGGCCGTGGCTGCGCATCGCGAAGCGGCCCACTACCTGCAGTATCGCGCTGCAATCATGCCATTGCTCGTGCAGCCGCCGCAGGTGCAGCTCCTGCAGGCGATCGATGCGCGACCGTACTGAAGCAGCTCCGTCGTTCACGGACAGCCGGAGGATTTCATGAGGGTGCCGCCAGGAATACCCACTGCCCTGTTCTCCCAGGCACTCAGGCAGTGGAAGGGGATCGTCGGCGCCGACTGGGTGTTCACCTCCGGCCAGGACCTGGACGCCTATCGCGACTCCTACTCGCCGATGTACGGCGAAGCGACGGAGCGCGTGGCGTCCGCCGTCGTGGCACCCGACTCGGTCGAGCAGGTACAGGCGGTGCTGCGGGTCGCGCATGCCGCCAGGATCCCGCTGTACACGATCTCGACCGGCAAGAACCTCACCTACGGCGGTTCCGCGCCCGCCTACTCGGGCAGCGTGATCCTCGACCTCAAGCGGATGAACCGCATTCTCGAGGTGAGCGAGCGCAATGCCTTCGCGCTGGTCGAGCCCGGCGTCAGCTACTTCGATCTCTACCGCCACATCCGCGAGCGCGGCCTGAAGCTGTGGATCGACTGCCCGGATCCGGGCTGGGGGAGCCTGGTCGGCAACTCCCTGGACCACGGGGCCGGTTACACGAATGCGCCGTTCCGCGACCATTTCGAGTCACGCTGCGGCATGGAGGTCGT
>Ga0075017_100000309_pt1 | contig 25914 bp, 19 predicted proteins | sample AleBraG_ABR_2012_FD_71475 | JGI IMG/M metagenome (GOLD analysis project Ga0075017, IMG submission 71475) | Freshwater sediment microbial communities in response to fracking from Pennsylvania, USA - Alex Branch Run_MetaG_ABR_2012 | ecosystem: Environmental > Aquatic > Freshwater > Creek >... | reverse complement strand
TACCGGAGGCCATCTCATAGAGAACCGCGCCGAAAGAAAACAGATCGGTGCGACCATCGAGCTCTTTTCCGCGTGCCTGCTCGGGCGACATGTAAGCGATCGTGCCGAGTGCAGAGCCAGGGCTGGTGAGATAGTCTTCGCCTGCCGTGGCCTCGGTCAGATCGTCCCCGGACTTCGAAGAGACCTTGGCGAGGCCAAAGTCCAGAATCTTGGCGATGCCACGGCTGGTCACGAAAATGTTGGCGGGCTTGATGTCGCGATGGACGATACCCTTGGCGTGGGCGGCATCGAGCGCATCGGCAATCTCGATGCCTAGCGATAGCAACGTGTCCAGTTCGATAGGACGCCGGCCGATACGATGCTTGAGGGTCATTCCCTCCAGAAATTCCATAGCGATGAAGGCGCGGCCGTCCTGCTCGCCGATATCGTGAATCGTGCAGATGTTGGGATGATTCAGGGCAGAGGCGGCTTGGGCTTCCCGCTGAAAGCGGGCCAGCGCATGAGGATCGCGGGCGACGTCATCGGGCAGGAGTTTCAGGGCGACGAAGCGATGCAGGCGGACGTCCTCAGCCTTGTAGACAATGCCCATGCCGCCCCCGCCGAGTTTTTCGACGATGCAATAGTGCGAGATGGTTTGGCCGAGCATGCGGAAGACGAACCCCGAGTGGCCGTATGGTAGGGTGCGCGGGTGGGGGAAGTCAAAGCGGCGGAGCGTTGTTGTCCGTCCACGTTCAGAAAATCCCCGGAGTCTTACGGAGCCGAAGTCGTCTTTGGTGAAGCAGTATACGGCGCTGCGGGGAGACTGAGGGCGTGAAGCTGAGAGCACGGAAAATATTGGGGCGCGCCGTCTGCATACGATTATGGAGCGAGTGCTCGATGAGTTGAGCTTCGAGGCCCCGGAGAAGAAGGGGCAGTCGGTCTCTGTGGAAATCGACACGTTTCTCTGCGTCCCTCTGCGGGACTCTGTTCCTACTAAGCTGGCTTACCCACCCAGGACTTACGTCCTGGGCTATACTCTACCGCCCCTTTGGGCCGGAGCTTGGTTGTGCGTTTTGTGTTGTGTCCTCGACTGGGGCCGCGCCCTTTCAAGTCAAAGTCAAAATCCCGAGGTTTATGCAGCAACTATTCCCACCCTAACGTCGCAAACTACGCGACGTTAGGATGGGGCACCCTCATCTGATAGCGGGCAAAAGCAGGAATGACAAGGATTTCGGTTGGGGCCGTTCCCGCACTTGTTCATCGACGTCTGATACTCTGCCTGTCATGAAAAACATTGACCGCACCCGGTTGCAGTTGCTGATGGCGCGCGAGCAGAAAAAGTTTGTGGAGGAGCGGCCGAAGTCTCGGACTTTGTTTGAGCGGGCTGGGAAGTCGCTGCTGGCGGGCGTTCCCATGCATTGGATGGTGAAGTGGGCGGGTGCGTTTCCTCCGTTTGTGCGGGAGGCGCAGGGGGCGCACTTCTTCGATGTGGATGGGCATCGGTATATCGATTTTTGTCTGGGCGATACGGGGGCGATGACGGGGCACTCTCCGTTTGCCACGGTGAAGGCGGCGGAGGAGCAGATGCGGCGCGGGATTACGCTGATGCTGCCGGGGGAAGACGCGATCTTTGTCGCGGAGGAACTGCAGAAGCGCTTCGGGTTGCCTTACTGGCAGTTTGCCCTTACGGCCACGGATGCAAACCGGTTTTCGATCCGGCTGGCGCGGCAGATTACGGGGCGGCCTAAGATTCTGGTGTTCAACTGGTGCTATCACGGGACGGTGGATGAGAGCTTCATCACGCTGGACGCGAACGGAGCCGCAGGGCCGCGGCCGGGGAATATTGGGCCTCCGGTGAATCCTGCGGTGACGACGACCGTGGTGGAGTTCAACGATGTTGCGGCGTTGGAGCGGGCGCTGGCTGTGGGTGATGTAGCCTGTGTTTTGGCGGAGCCGGCGATGACGAATGTAGGGATTGTGCATCCGGCGCTGGGATATCACGCGGCTTTGCGGGACCTGACGCGTGCGCACGGGACGCTGCTGATTATTGATGAGACGCACACGATCTGCGCGGGGCCGGGCGGGTATACGAGGGCGGAGAATCTGGATCCGGATGTGATTGTGTTTGGGAAGGCGATTGGCGGGGGAATTCCAGGGGCGGCTTATGGGTTATCGCAGGACGTGGCGGATCGCGTGACCGCCATGTTGGAGTTGGAGAACTGCGATGTGGGTGGGATTGGCGGGACGCTGGCGGGGAATGCGCTGTCGCTGGCGGCGATGCGGGCGACTCTGGCGAAGGTGCTGACGGAAGAGGCGTTTGAGCGAATGATTCCCTTAGCGGAGCGATGGACGGCTGGCGTGGCGAAGGCGATTGCTGAGGTTGGGTTGCCCTGGCATGTGACGCGGCTCGGCTGCCGGGCGGAATATATGTTTGGGCCGGAGCCTCAGAATGGGCGGGAGGCGCACGATGCCATGGATTTTGAATTGGAGCGGTTCATGCATCTGTATGCGATGAACCGGGGGATTTTGCTGACTCCGTTTCACAATATGGCATTGATGTCTCCGCAGACTGAGAGTGAAGATGTGGACCGGCATAGCAGAGTTTTCCGGGAGGCTGTGGGGGAGTTGGTTTCGTAGGAGAGTTCAGAGTCCCCCTTCGACTCCGCTCAGGGCAGGCTTTCTCGCGCAAAAGACGCGCTAGAAATGGGGCACCCGGCGAGAAGCAGGTTTCTCACCGGTCTTTCAGACCGGTTCGGAATGCCAAAAGTATTGGGGAGCGCTGCAGACTGATTCGGAATGACAGGGTATTGGGGTGCGCTGCAGACTCCGGAATGACAGAGGTTTGGGGCGCGCTCTGATACTCCTGCGGTCACGAACGCGAGATGTATGGGGCTCTTCGCAAGTCATCTTCGGTTCGTTCTTCTGTTAACCTTTGTCTTCTCGATGACAAATTTCCGGCAAATGGCGCTTTTGGGTGCGGCGGTGATGCTTACGGGTTGCGCCAGCATTGGGCCGCCGCAGCCCCCATCTTTGGATTTGCCGAAGCCTCCTGCGGACTTGCGGGCGGTGCGCAAGGGAGACCATGTGGTGCTGACGTGGACTGCTCCCGCTTCCACGACCGACCGGCGGACGATTCGGAAGCTGGGATTGACGAGAATCTGCCGCGGGACTGACGCGAAATTGACGGGGTGCGAAACTGCGGTGGGATCGGTCGCCGCGTCCGCTGGGGGACGCACGTCCGCGACGAAAGTGTCTTACAGCGATCCGCTGCCGAAGGAAGTTGCGAGCGAAGATCCGGCTGGCTTCGTGACCTACGCCGTTGAGGTGCTGAATGTGGATGGGAGGGACGCGGGGCTTTCAAACCAGGTGCGGGTTTCGACGCTGCTAACGCTGCCTGCCCCGCAAGATTTTCGGGCGGCGGTTACGGGGAAGGGAGTGGTTTTGAATTGGAGCGACTCCGCCGCTGCACACCCGCCGGCCCTGCATTCCGTGGTGCGCGTTTACCGGCGCGTTGAGGGTAACGCGGAATGGACGGTGGTTGGTTCAGTTGCGGTTGGGGACGAGGGCAGCCTTACCGACTCGAACATTCAGTGGGAGAAGAGGTACGAGTACCGGGCGGAGACGGTTACGGTGATCTCTCCTGAGTTGCAGATTGAGGGCGACGACAGCCCCGAGGTCAAAGTTTTTGCGCATGACGTGTTTCCTCCGGCGACGCCCGCGGGATTGCAGGCGGTCTATTCCGGGCCGGGGCAGGCGGCGTTTGTGGATTTGATCTGGGCTCCGGTTTCGGATCTTGATCTGGATGGGTACAACGTTTACCGGCATGAAGAGGGTGCGGCACCGGTGAAGGTGAACGCGTGGGTGGTGAAGGTTCCGGCTTATCGCGATGGGAATGTGGTGGCGGGGAAGACTTATTTTTATTCGGTTTCAGCGATGGATGTGCGGGGAAATGAGAGTGCCCGGTCAGAGGAGGCCAGCGAGCGGGTGCCGTGAACTTTCGGTCGCAGAGTTCGCGGAGAACGGCCGAGAAGCAGGCAGAGAAGAACGGATTATGCGCGGGATCGCCGCGGCTGTGCTTAGATAGGGGACGATGAGATATTGCAGATTTCAACTCGATGGTCAGGCGTGGTACGGGCTGGTGGAGTCGGTGGCGGGAAGGGATTCGATTGTGCGAATCCTGGTGACTCCGCCTGAAGAGGCCGATGGTGACATGGAAAGTTTGCGCACGCGGCGGATAGAGGCCATTGCGCTGGAGGAGGCGGTTTTGTTGCCGCCGGTGCGTCCGTCGAAGATCGTGTGCGTGGGGAGGAACTATCGCGAGCATGCGGCGGAGTTGGGCAACGAGGTGCCGAAGGAGCCGCTGATTTTTTTCAAGCCGACTTCGGCTCTGCTGGCGCCGGGGGGCGTGGTGCGGAGGCCTCGGCTTTCTGCGCGTGTGGATCATGAGGGCGAGTTGGGCGTGGTGATCGGCAAGACTTGCTATCAGCCGGCGGCGGATGCGGATATCCGGCAATACATTTTGGGTTATACGTGCGTGAATGATGTGACGGCGCGCGATCTGCAGAAGACTGACGGGCAGTGGACGCGGGCTAAGGGCTTTGACACGTTTTGTCCGGTGGGGCCGGTGGTGACGGATGAGATTGATCCTTGTTTCGCGCCGGGGGCTGGCGTGGGGGTCTCGACTCGGGTGAATGGTGAGGTGCGGCAGCAGGGGAATACGCGGGAGTTTATTTTTTCGTTGGGTGTGGTGATCCGGTATATTGCGCAGGCGATGACGTTGTATCCCGGAGATTTGATTCCTACGGGCACGCCGGCGGGCGTGGGGCCGGTGGTGGCTGGAGATGTTGTGGAAGTTAGTGTTGAGGGTGTGGGGACGCTTAAGAATTCTGTGGTGGATGAGTAGGGGCGTTCAGGCCTGGCCGCGCAGGGCGCGAACGATTTCGGCGATGTTGTTCTCCTGAAACAGGCGAATGGCGGCGATGCCGGCGGCTCCGGCTTCGAGGCAGGAGCGGGCGTTTTGGAGTGTGATGCCGCCGAGGGCTAAAACCGGGATATTTGACTGACAGGCTTGCTGCAAAATTTCCAGACCTGCGGGACGCGCTTCGGGCGCGTCTTTTTGATTCTGAATCCGTTTTTCGAAGATTGGGGCCAGGACGGCGAGGGTGGCGCCTTCTTGAGCGGCTTTGTTTACCTCTTCCGGTGTGTGACAGGAGACCGCTATTTGCGGCTCTCTTGGTGAGAGTTCGCGGGCGGGGGCGCCCGCGCCACATTTCTTCCAAATCTCTCTTACTTCTTTTGGGGAGATGTCTTGGGAGCGGAGATGGACTCCCTGGGCTCCTGCGGCAAGGGCTACGTCGGTGCGGGAGTTGATTAGCAAGGCAGTGGTCAGTGGACAGTGGTCAGTGGCCAGTGGTCCGGCTTGTTTAATTGCACGACGGGCTTCGCGTGTCAGCGCTTCCAGGTCGTGGGTGGATAGATCTTTTTCGCGGAGTTGGATGTAATCGACTCCGGCTTGGGCGGCTTCTTTGATTTTTTCCAGCAGACGTTGGCGGCGGGTGGGTTCGTCGGCGGCGAGGGCGGTGCGGTCGGTGATGTAGTAGAGAAGGCAGCGGTCGGGCATATTTTCGCGTGCGAGTATGTCGTCCCTACGGGACTCGCTCCATGTAGTGGTCGCTTACCCAGGACTCACGTCCCTTCGACTTCGCTCAGGGCAGGCTCTGGGCTAATGAATGCCGCCGCTCCGCGCCTGGCGTCGTGTGCTGCTTTCTCTTGCCTCGAGGTCGTTGGCTCTTATCGCCCGCTGCGTTCACGGCCTTGTCTTTGCGATTTCCGGCATGGCGTCTTGTTTCTTGGCTGGGCCGCCGAGATGGTATTTGGTCAGGCCGTCGCGGAGAAATTCGAAAGCTTCGTTGGGATCGTCTACGACTTTGAATTGTTCCAGATCCTGCTGAGACACTGCGCCGGCGTCTACGAAGGCCTGGAAGTTGATGATGCGGTTCCAATATTCGCTGCCGTAGATGACGACCAGAATCTTCTTGGCCAGCTTTTCGGTTTGGGCTAGGGTCAGGATTTCGAAGAGCTCGTCCATGGTGCCGAATCCGCCGGGAAAGATGACGAGTCCCTTGGCCAGATAGGCGAACCAGAATTTGCGCATGAAGAAGTAATGGAACTGGAAATTCAGCGAGGGCGTGACGTAGGGGTTGGGATGCTGTTCGAACGGTAGTTGGATGTTGAGGCCGATGCTCTTGCCTCCCGCTTCGTGGGCGCCCAGGTTGGCGGCTTCCATGATGCCGGGGCCTCCGCCGGTAGTGACGACGAAACGGTGGCGGCGGGCGGGAATCTCGATCGACCACTTGGTAAGCCGGTGGGCGAGATGGCGCGCGTCTTCGTAGTAGCGGGCCATGTCGATGTGGGCCTGGGCGAGCTTGAGTTCTTTTTCCAGCTTATCGGTGGGGAATTTGCCGTGATTGTCCTCCAGGGCGGCGAGGTTCTTGGAGGCGGCGCTGCGTCCGTGGAAGCGGGCCGAGCCGAAGAAGACGACGGTGTCCTGGATCTGCTCGCGGCGAAAACGGGCGAGCGGCTCCTGATATTCAGCGAGGATGCGGAGAATGCGTCCGTCGGGGCTGGCGATGAAGGGTTCGTTCTGGTAGGCGACGGGAGCGGGTTTGAGAAAGTCTGTCATGTGGTGCTCACTTTATCAGTCAGCGGCTAAAGCCGGGTTCATTTCTGCTTTTTGACGGCACGCCTGAAGGCGTGCCCTGATACGAATCTCCGCTTCTTCAATGCAGTTCGTGGTAGTGGAGGGCTTCCCAGAAGCCGATCCAGATATCGAGCAGGCCGAGGCCGCTGCAGATGCCGCGGAAGAATCCGTTGCTGACGATGGTGCGCAGGCCGGGGAACGTGAGCAGCAGGTAGTTGTCGGTCCACTCCGGGGTCCAGGGGAGGATTACGAGAAGCACGCCGGCTACAGCGCTGACCAGGACAAATAGAAAGATGGAGGTGCGATGCATCCAGACCTGCGTGCGGCCGGGCGCCTGAGAGAAAGGGTCGGCGAGGTTCGCGTGCGAGTCGGGGTCCGGCTGCGGAGCGCGGGTAATGGGGCTGGGATCGGTCATTGAGCGAAGTCCCCGCGGCTTTTACGTGGGCGCCCGAGTGCCAGCGTGGATCGCGAGAGTCGTGAAGGTTGAACCGCACCGGGAGCATTTCCCGGCATTCGGCTGGGGACTGAAGGCATCGGGATATTCTACGACTTCAAGGCCTTGATGCGCTCGGAGACGTCGCGATAATCGATGTTACTGCCGTAGACCTCGAGGAAAAACTTCAGAGCGGAAGCTTTATCGCCGGCAGCTTCGTAGGCGCCAGCGAGTTCGTAATGGAGGGCGACACGAGTTTCGCCGTCAATGCCGGAAACGTGAAGGGCCTTTTCATACCAGCGGACGGCTGCCTCGGGCACGCCGGTTTCGAGGAAGCTGTGGGCGAGCCAGGTGTAGGTCTGGAGGATCTGCGGGAACGGGTGCCCGCGATCGAAGGCGTGACAGGCTTTCTGGAACTCACCGATGGCTTCATCGAGCAGGCCCATCTCCCGGAAGGCGATGCCGAGGTTGTAGTGCGTTTCGGGATCTTCATCGTTGGAGACGGCTCCGGCTTCGAGATCCTGTTTGAGTTCGCCGAACATTTCGGCGAGATCCACGCCCGCCTGCTGGGCGACTGGCACCGGGATAGGCGGAGCGGGAGCCGGTGCCTCGGGAACATGCGCGGAAGGCTTTGTACTGGGACTCTGCGCGAGAGGCCAGCCTGCAGGCGCGGGAGGAGCGGGAACAGGAGCCGAAAATGCGGGCGCCGCGGCGCTGGCGTGTGCGACTGGCGGAGCCTGCGAGGCTGAGGCCGAGGCGGCGGCTCCGGCGGCGAGCGGCGGAGTGACCTGAGAAGCTACGGCGGCCGGGGATTCGATTTGCGGCGGCTCTGCGATCGAGACAGGCGCGGCCTTGAGGAAGTCGTCCCCAAGGGATGCTTCGATTTCCGCGACGACCGCACCGAGGGCCGGGATTTGCGGCTGAGCAGCGACTGCGGGTTTCGTCTGGGCAGCAGGGCGATGCAATGCGACTGCCGGCTTGGGCGGTTCCACTGGCTTGGCGGCGATCGCGGGCAGGAAATTGTCGCCGAGCGAGGATTCGAGGTCGGTGACCAGCGCTCTGAGTGCGCCGGGCCTGGATTCTGCGACGGCGGGTTCAGGTTCCGGAGTGGGCTCGGGCTGCGCGGCTTCAGGTTCTGGCTCAGCTTGCCCATCGGCGGCAACTGCGATGGCATCGGCGACCGGCTCGGGTTCGGCGGCGACTGCGGGCTCTTCCTCTGGCTGAACGGCAACTGCTTCTTCTACTTCTTCTACTTCTTCTACGGCTACCGGTTCTTCGTGCACAGCCGGCGTTTCGTCCTCGATCGCGGTCTCTGCCGAAGGAATGTCGTCGGCGGTAAGTTCTTCAATGACGGGCTCGGCGTCGATAGCCGGTTCCTCTTCGGATGCCTGCAGTGACGCGGCTTCGACTTCGGCGCGGAGCTCTTCGATGAGGGCGTGATCGCTGGTCAGAGTTTGCAGCCGGGCCAGTGCTGCCAGGGCCTGCTCCGGCATGCTGTTGGCGATGTAGAAGCGAATTTCCTCGACCGTCTCGTCGAGCTTGGGGTCGGAGATTTCGTCGACGATGTGCCCGGCAGGAGCGGCATCAGCGGTCTCGGCGACAGGTTCGTCGGATTCGACGGTGATGGTGTCGTCCCACTCGGAGGAAAGATCGATCTCGGCATCCGCGGGCTGATCTGCGAACTCCGCAACCACCGGCAGCTCGGGTTCGTTGGAGACGGTGATTTCTGCTGCCTTAGCGGGAGCTTTGGGCCACGGCGAAGGGGCGGTTGCCACTTCGTGGGCGGGCAATTCCTCTTTCGCATCCTCTTCCGCGATGGTCAGTTCCGCGGGCTCCGCGTCCGCAGGGGCTGCTTCAATAGAGAACTCGGGCTCGGCGGCCTCGTCGAGGTGAGCTTCCGCGGGAGCGTTGCCGTGATCGTCGTGCGCCGCGTCCAGGAAAATGGGAGCTTCGTCCACGGCCATCGCTGGATGGGGAGCAGAAGAGCGCTCTTCGTAGCGGTCGGCGAGTTCGCCGTAGCGGGTGGCTTCCTCGGGATATCCGGCATCGGAATAGAGGCTCTGCAAGGTGCGGCAGGAGAGCGCGGCTTCAGGAAAGCGGCTGGCGCGGGTATGCAGCGCTGCGAGGCGCTGATTGATGCGAAGATCTTTGGGAGCGAGCGGTAGCGCGGCCATCAGGGGGCCGAGCGCCTTCTGCGGCATGTTGTAAGAGATGAAGAGTTCAGCATCGGTCAGCGCAGAGCGCACCGAGAGAGCAACGTCATCGGAATAGTGCTGATGAATCGAGGGCGCGGTGGCTTCGAGATCGTCGATCAGGACGACGGCTTCTTCCGGAGTAATGAGCTTGCTGTCAGAATTGCCGCCGAGCTGGCTGACCACCTGCTGATAGTTTTGCATGTGCAGGGGGTTCTGCGGCTCGATCTGCGCCAGGCGCTGGTAGAGATCGCGGGCGCGGGGAAGATCACCGGCCTGCACGCTGGCGTGGGCCAGGAGTTCGAGGACTTCGCCGATGTGGGTCGTCTCTCCGGCCTTGTTGAACAGGTCCAGCAGCTTCTGCAGAGAATCGGGATTGTCGCGCACGTGACCGATGATGGTGTGCAGGCTATCGAGAACTTTGTCGGAGTTCTCGGCCAGCAGGCGTTCAGCGTGCTGATCGAAGACCTGAAGGGCGCTCTCAAATTGCCCGGCCTGCATGAGGGCATCGGCGAAACTGGAGATGGCAGGCAGATCGTTGTGAACGGCAAGCAGCTTGTTGGCGACGGCGCCGGCTTCGGAGAGCTGGCCGGTTTGCAGGTAGGCTTTCAGCAGATCGCGCAGGGCTTCAGGATTGGAGTCGATGTCGCCGATTTTTTGCAGGGCTTTAACCGCGGACGCGGCATCGCCGGATTCCAGCAGGTTCTTGCCCTGCATCACGAGAGCGTAGGTGTTGCCGGGATCAAGCGCCAGCATGCGCTGTAGAACTTCTTCGGCGCTGCTGAGCGATCCTTTGGAGCGCATGCTTTCCGCGGCGGCGGTAAAGATCTGCCAGGCTTCCGTTTTCTTGCCGAGGCGGACGTAGACTTCGGCGAGGCGGACGCGCATGGTGCTGTTTTCCGGATCCATTTCCAGAATCTTCTGGAAGATGCGGACGGCGTTTTCGAGCTCGCCGGCTTTCAGGAATTCTTCCGCGACCTGCAGGTATTGGGCGCGGGCGTCGTTGAACAGGCCCTGCTGGGTGTAGAGTTCGGCGAGTTTCAGCGAGCTTTCGAGCGAGGGTTTGAGCTTGCCGATTTTCTTGTACATCGCGATGGCCTTAACCGTGAAGCCCTGGCTGGCATAGGCATCGCCGACATTCTTGAAGCAATCGGTGGCTTTGTCGCTTTCGCCGAGACGCGAATAGAGATCGCCGACGGTGTTGGTGACGGTCAAATCCTTGGGGTCGTTCTTGAGGACTTTTTCGTACTCGGAGATGGCATTCTGCAGCTTGCCCTGCTGGACATACTTCTCCGCAGTGGCGAGGACTTTCTGTTTGTTGAAGCCAAACAACGCCATAAGAATGCGAACTCCAGAACCCAGGTGTCGAAAAGCAAATCTCTAACGACCGGGAAACCGCTCCCGAAAGCGAGTCCGTGTGGGCTAAATGCTAAATCGGCAGATGGCCGACCGGACAAGGCCAATTGTACGGCTGGGAGTCATGAATGTGATGGTTACCAAGGGTTACCAGAAGGGAGTGTACGAATGGGTTACGAAGGGAATCGGGTAACCCTCCGGTAAAATTGCTCCGTGCCTTGAGCTTTCTGACCAAACGAGGTTATGCGGTGGTGGAATCTGATCCGGTTGCGGCGCGGGCCAAGATAGCGCGCCTGAACGGGAAGGGATTAAAAGCTCAGGCTGCGTATCACGAGAGATTGAAGGCAGTGGAAGAGCGGTGGCAGACGCTTTTCAGCAAAGCCACTGTGCTTGGTCTGAGGGATTCGTTGGAGCCTTTGGTGAAAGAAGGAACGACGTCACAGTCGCCGTTATTTCGGGGGTTGGAGCCGCGTCCGGAAGGCTGGCGGGCTGAGGTGCCTAGGCCGGAGACGCTGCCTCATTTTCCTATGGTGCTGCATCGCGGCGGATATCCTGACGGGAGTTAGCAGCATATCACCGGACCATCAGGGTGAAGTTTGCGCTTTGTTGCACTCCGCCGCTGGTCCCGGACACGATTATGGAGTAAGTGCCCAGGGGAGTGCCCGCGCCTCCAACGCCACCGCCGCCGCCGCCCGTACCGCCGCCGCACGATGGCGTCAAAATTAGGAAGAGAACCAGCAGTGCCGAGGAGCAGCCAATCCGGATTCGACGCGAGAGAGCGGGATGGCTTCGCACAAGGGCCCAAGCCGAGATCAGCGAAAGCAGTAACGCAAATGGCCATTGTGAAGCGGGTGGCAAGTGGAATTCCGAGGGGTTCGAAATAGCAGACTTCGCCGCGGTTGTGGTCACGGTGAGAGTTGCCGTCGCCGGTGTCGAACCGTTCAGCGATACCGAACTTGGGGAAACTGAACACATGGACTGGGAAGGCGCTCCGCTACAGCTCAAAGACACGGTCTGGTTGAATCCAGCAACCGGGCTTATGGAAAGCGCATAGGTTGCCTTGCCGCCGGGCTCAATGGTCGCGGAGGGCGGGGCCCCGGAAAGGAAAAAATCGGCAGTGGGTCCATTACTACTCAAGAAGACGGAAGCGGACGCCGAAGCGAAGTTGAGCACAGCCAGATCGGGATGATTATCGCGATTGAAGTCCCCGGCGGCGAGCGGTCCGGAACCTGGTCCGTAAGCACTCTGAATCTGAAATGTGCCGTTGCCGTTGCCCTTGCATATGATCACTGCATTGCTCCCGGGGCTGGCGGCCGCCAGATCCAGGGTACCGTCTCCATTGAAATCGCTACTCAGGATTGGTCCGGCGAACAGGCCCAAGAACTGTTGCTGGAGCAGTTGAAACTTACCGGTGCCGTCCCCCTGAAGAACATTCAAGAATCCCAATTCGACGAGCTCGGCGGTGATCGCGAGGTCGAGTTTTCCATCGCCATTGAAATCCGCGGCTACGATCTCAGCGGGAGACTGAGCCGTAGTGGGAGAGTCGATGTGCGGCTGGAAAGTGCCGTCACCGTTGCCCAGCAAAACCGATACCAGGCCCAGGTCCTGGATGGTGATTGGAGTCAGGTTGTCCGCCACCGCCAAATCCAAGTTCCCGTCGTTGTTGAGATCGGCCGTGACTAAGCCCAAAGGTCCCGGACCGGTCGCATAATCGACGTGCGTGCGGAAGGTGCCGTCGCCGTTGCCCAGCAGGATGGATACGGTGTTGTCCCCAAAATTCGTCACGGCGAGATCCAACGTGCCGTCACGATTGAAGTCGGCCACAGCGATGCGTTGCGGACTCCGGCCAGTCGCGTAGTCTACGTGCGGACTGAAAGTTCCCTGGCCGGTGCCGAGCATGACCGATACGGTATTGTCGGCAGAATTAACTACGGCGAGGTCCAGTTTTCCGTCGCCGTTGAAGTCGCCCGTCGTCAGTGCCGAAGGCAGGGTTCCGACCGGGAATTCGGTGTGCGGGCCGAAGGTGCCGTCGCCGTTGCCCAAGAGAATGGAAACCGTGCCGGAGCAAGATCCCGCGCAGGAATAATTGGCGGTGGCCAGGTCCAGCTTCCCGTCAGCGTTGAAATCTCCGGTGGTGACGGCGTTGGGGCGCTGGTCAGTAGTGTAATCGAGCGCGTGGGCGAGCGTTCCATCTCCATTGCCCAACAAAACCTCTACTCCCCCACCCCCGCCAGTTGCCGTACCAATCCCGATATCGAGTTTGCCGTCGCCGTTGAAGTCGCCGCCCAGCAACTGCCCCGACAATCCGGTCACATTCTCCACCGGCTGCTGGAACGTGCCGTCTCCCTCGCCCAGCAGGACAATCACGGCGCCCGAAAAGTGCTGAGCGGTTTGTACGCTGACGACCAGGTCGAGCGTGCCATCGCCGTTCATATCAGCCGTGACGATCTGGACCGGCCCCAGATCGACGGCATAGTCCACGTGGGGCTGAAAGGTGGCATCCCCGTTTCCCAAGAAAACGGAGACTGTCGATTGATCGGTGGTAACCGCCACGTCGAGCTTCCCGTCCTTGTTAAAGTCGCCCGTGGTTATCGCTGCCGGAGGGCCACCCGCAACCAGGTTGGCCGCCTGTCGGAAGCTGGCGTCGCCATTGCCCAGAAACATCGAAAGACTGATGTTGTTTTCGTCGGGGTGATTGACCACGATCAGGTCGAGGTTGCCATCCCGATTGAAATCGCCCACCCCCAGGCTCCCCACGCCCAAGCCCGCGGCAAAATCGGAGTGGGCCCGGAAAGTTCCATCGCCGTTGCCCACGAGGAGAGAAACCATTCCCGGCGAAGCGCCGTCTATCACGGACACGTGATCGGCCACGGCGAGATCAAGGATCCCATCGTGATTGAAGTCTCCCACCACCACGGAAAGAGGATCTGGCCCGGTTGCATAGTCAACATGCGGTTGGAACGTGCCATCGCCATTGCCCAGCAGAATGGAAACGGATCCTGGCGAACAAATGCTGGTATTCACGGGGCAAACCTGATTGACCACCACCAGGTCCAGCTTGCCGTCAGCATTAAAATCGCCCACCGCCGCCGCGACCGGTTCGCTCCCAACGGGGTAGGCCACGCCAGTATCAGAAAAGCCTCCCCCTGTCTGGCCCAGCAGAATCGCAACCGAATTGGTTGAGTAGTCGACGGAAACAAAATCTGGGCGGCCGTCTTCGTTGAGGTCTCCGGCAGCCAGCACCGTTCCGGCGTTATTGGCGGAGAAGTCGGCCCGTCCAAAAACGTAGGCTGAGGGAGTCGAGGGAGCATGGGGAGCTTGGGGTCGCGCCGGTGGCAGAAATGCCAAGAGAACCCATCCAAACAAGAAGGGACGTTTCCAACTTTTTTGCGGAGCCGAGAGGATTCGCGAGAAGTGGCTACGCCAGGAGTCTGCCGGGAACAACCTGCCGAGTGCGTTTCGAACTGGGCTCACAAGGCGCACCGCCTACCTCCACCCGGTTCCTTAACGGATTATAGCTGTGTCTCCGGTCTTGTGATGTGGCAACAAAAAGTCTGCGCCTTTTTTCCGGGCGCAGGTTCCGGCAACTCTAAGAGAGGCATCGGCCGGAGACTGACATCTTGCACAACGGGAGGAAGCGCTCGCTGCTGAAATCAGCGGTAGTATGAGTGGACCGTGCAGCGACTTGCGGGCGGGCAATGTATCTTGCCCCGAACTGCGGGAAGCGCGAGGAGACTAGGACTACTATGACCTGGATTCGCACCGTTTCACTCGAAGAGGCTGACGAAAAGCTACGGAAGGCGATTGATGGTGAGAAACTGCTTTACCCGAAGGAGTATGCCGATCCGGTGCATCCGGACGATTCGGGGGCGTCGTCAATAGTGGGGTCGCACACGCTGATTCCGGAGGCGCTGTATCACGCGTTCTCTACGTTTGGGGCGCTGATGTCGCCGGAGTTGCCGCTCTGTCGGCGGCAGCACGAGATGATCGCGACCATGGTGTCGGTGACGAACCGGTGCGTGTATTGAATCGAGTCGCACGCAGAGTTTCTGCGCAGGGTGACGTTGGATAAGGGAATGGTGGAGGCGCTGGAGAAGGATTACAAGACGGCTCCGATTTCTGAGCAGGACCGGGTAATGCTGGATTACGTGGTGCAGGTGACGAAGGATGCGACTCGCGTGGCGAAGAATGATATCGAGGGTCTGCGCGCGGCGGGTTTTGACGATCGCGGGATTTTGCAGATTACGCTGATTGCTTCGTGGTTCAACTACATCAATCGGGTGGCGGATGCGTTGGGGGTGGGGCGGGACAACCAATTATCGAATCTCGTGCCGTAGGCACGACCGAGGATCAGGCGTCCCTACGGGACGCGGTTATACCTCTATCGGACGAACCCGGCGTTGAAACGCCGGGCTATTTTCAGATGTCCCTTCGGGATAACGGTGCGTTTTACGCGGCGCTGAAACGCTGCTTTTTCACCAAGTTCCCTGTGCGGCGCTGAAGCGCTGCTCTGCACTAATAGGTGAATCCCTGGAGCTGGTTGACGTTCGACGATGGGCCGTCTACGAATCCCGTCCGCGTGCTCGGGTTCAGCGCGATGTGCGCGGGAACCACGTTGAAGGCGTTCGAGAAGCTGAATCCGTTGATGGTCTTTCTCAGGTTTCCATTTGTGTCGTACACATAGATCGTGCTGCCCGTGCTGGTGGAGCTGGAATTGGGCTGGGCGATGAAGAAGAGCTTGTTGATGGAGTCAAATTCCACATCGGCGCCACTGTAGAACTGATTCGATCCTGAATTTGGCAGCAACACACTGAACGCAGAGTTGGCATTGAGATTGTAGAACTCCACGGCGGCATCGTCCTCGGTGGTGGTGCAGAAGATGTTGTCGGCTGAGTCGGTGGCGATGCCGTTAATGAATCCAAAACCCTGTCCGCCGAATTCGGTCAGGGTACCAGCGGTCAGGTCGACAATGCCGATTACCGGGGAGCAGCCGAAGCATCCGTTGCCTCCTCCGAGGATCGCCTGATTGGTGACGCTGTTGTAGGCCATGGGCGGCGTCACGCTGCCAAAATTTGCGGAGTCGGTAATGTGAACAACGGGGCCGAATGTGTTGGCGGCAACGTTGGAACTGAATACGTAGGGAATGAAATTTCCGCTGTTGTCTTCGGCGAAGACGGCGACGTTCGTCGTTCCCTGGTTGCGGCTGACTTCGCTGAGCAAATGCTTTCCGCCGAGGGGCGGGGTCCACTTGCCGGTATAGGCATTTCCACTCAACGGATTGATCACCTGAAACGTGCGCTGCACGTCGAGCACTTTGATCACGTGCTCGTGCTCGATTAATCCCACGGATGTTCCGACGACGCCTAACGTGATGAAATCGTCTTGCGTCTGGGTCTTCGAAACGACTTTCAGAATCTTTCCTGTTTTCTGATCGAAGGTCTCGACGGCTGCGAGGTAGTTGCCGTTGGAAAGAGTCTGGGATTCGGCCAGGACGCCTTCGGTGCCGTTCTGATCGATGTCGAAGCCGAAGATCTGGCCGCCGAATTTGCTATGGACAATGACGGGGTTTACGGGGTCCTCGGATTGCGCTGCGGATAAGGTGGGAGCAGCGCAGAGGCAAGCCAAGACGATGGCGGTGATCAAGCGGCCGTGTTTCATAGTCGTTAGTTCTCCATGACGAGCGTCATCAGGCTATCTTTTTCGGTTCCGGCGGGTGTCAGGGATTTGTCAAAAATGGCGCGGAAGGGGCTCCCAGGGGCAAAGCCCTGGCTCATTCGCGGCTTCTGACGCCAAAGGGCGGCCTTGCCACCAGGCGCAGGCATCGGAATGCCTTCCTAAGTCATTTCTTCTTCGGCTTGAAGACAGCGGAGAGCTGCTGCAATTCTTCCTCGGTCAACGCGTGTGAGCTTCCTAACGTGCCGGTGAGGATCCGGTTGATGTTTTCCGTAGGCTGGCCCGCGGTTTGCGTCATAAAGCGCGTCCACTGTTCAGCGACGGCTGCGCGTTCCTCCCCGCTGGCGTCGGAGCAGAACTCGCGGGCGGCTTCTGCCGGGGAGCCGTATTCGTCTTTCATGTCCTGATGAAAATATCCGCGGAGAAAGCTGCGGAGGTCCGGAAAATCTGCGGCCATCAACGACGGCACTGCGGGTTGTTGCCCCTTGGGGGCCGCGGCCTTGGGAGTTGTCTTGGGAGAACGGTCGGCTTTCATGAGCGGCACTCCGGATAGGCGGTCAGGACGTGATAATTGTTCGGCGGATCCCACTTCAAAACGATAACGGCGTGGGCGCAGGGCTCGACTTGGTTTTCGCCACGGCGCAGCGTGCGTCCGAAAGGATGCGCCGGGTCGCCGTCGTAGTCAAGCACGAGGTTGGGGTGACGGTCGCGGTCGAGCCACCGGGAGATCTTTTCGTTCTGGCCGGCGAGAGCGGAGCCGATGGCGGCCTCGGCGCTGGCCCGGTCGTTCCAGGTGGAGGCGGCGGAGATGTTCTGCTCGTGGTCGAGGCGCTCCCGGAGCTGATCGTCGGTGCGGCCTACGTGCTTGCGAAGGGTGTGGCCTCCGGCGGCTTCGTCCTGCGACAAGTCGTGCGGGGAGGAGCTAGCGTGCGAAGACGCGGCGCGTGATCCGGAGGAGAAGGGCATGGGCGAGGAGTGGCCCTCTGCAGGCGGTTTCGTGCAGGCCGCGAGGATGATTGTCAGGGAGAGGAGATAGAGCGCGGAGAAGGCGCGGGCGCGGGTTGGCTGGTGGCGGCGCATGGAACGCCAGAGTACACAAGTGGGGCAAAAAAAGCATCTCGACGGGGGGTGAAGATCGCCAGCGGCGTCGAGTCTTCCGCCGAACGGTTCTACTACACTTGAGCTGGAAACCTGACGGTGTGACGGGCTTCTTTTATGGCTGACTCTTTAGCTGAATTCTTTCGGAGACATTTCGAGGCACACCGCGATGAACGCGCCTACCGGCAGCGCGTTGGATATCGCTCGGAGTCGTTCAGCTACGGCCAGATTCTGGATCTGGCGGTGGCGTTTGCCGGTGAGCTGGAAGCGCGCGGAATCCAGAAGGGCGATCGCGTGATGTTGTGGGGCGAGAATTCGGCGCAGTGGGTCGCGGCATTTTTCGGGTGCGTGGTCAGCGGTGTGGTTGTGGTGCCGATGGACGATGGAGCATCCGCTGATTTCGCGGGGCGCGTCGCAAGGCAGGTTGAGGCCAAGCTGCTGGCCGGATCAGGCCAAAATGTAAAGCGGCTCGGCAGCTCTGCGATTCCAACTTTGAGCCTCCAGGATGTGGCGTGGCTAAAGCGCCCTGGATCGTCAGCCAGAGAGGTTGCGGTCGGCCGCGAGGACATCCTGCAGATTGTGTTTACCTCTGGAACTACCGCGGACCCGAAGGGCGTGGTTATCACGCATGGCAATATCCTGGCGAACATTGCGCCGCTGGAGCGCGAGATGCAGCGCTATTTGAAATACGAGCGTTGGGTGCATCCTTTGCGGTTTTTGAACTTGCTGCCGTTGAGTCATGTGTTCGGGCAATTCCTGGGGATGTTCCTGCCGCCGCTGCTCGGCGCGACCGTGATTTTCCAAAACGAGTTGAAGCCGTCCGACATTGTGAACACCATTCGTCGCGAGCGCGTGTCCGTGCTAGTGAGCGTGCCGCGGGTGCTGCAGTCGTTGAAGCAGAAAATCGAGCGCGAACTGGAAGCGCAGGAGAAGAGCGAATGGTTTCACAAGACGTTCGTGGCATCGAAAGGGCAGCGTTTTCTGCGGCGCTGGTGGACGTTTCGCGCCATACACCGGCAGTTTGGGTGGAAATTCTGGGCGATGATCTCGGGCGGGGCAGCTCTCGATGGCGAGACGGAGGAATTCTGGAACCGGGTGGGATATGCCGTGATTCAGGGGTACGGGCTCACCGAGACGACTTCGCTGATCAGCGTGAATCATCCATTTCGGCTGGGGAAGGGATCAATTGGGAAAGTGCTGCCGGGGCGCGAAGTGAAGTTGGCCGACGATGGCGAGATCCTGGTGCGCGGCGGAGGTGTGGCTTCGGGATACTGGGATGCGCGGGGCCCTCACACGGTAGCGGATGAGGCGGGGTGGTATCGCACGGGAGATATTGGCGTTCTGGACGAGGCTGGGAACCTCTATTTCAAAGGGCGGAAGAAGGAAGTGATGGTGACGCCCGGAGGGACGAATGTTTATCCGGAGGATCTGGAGGCGGCGCTGCGGTTGCAAGCGGAGGTTAAAGATTGCGTGGTCGTGGGAATCGAGCGGGACGGCAATGCGGAGCCTTGCGCTGCGCTGATTCTGCGGGAAGGGGCGTCGGCGGAAGATGTGGTCAAGCGGGCGAATCAGTCGTTAGCTGAGTATCAGCGGATGCGGATGTGGGTGGAGTGGCCGGAGGAAGATTTTCCGCGCACCAGCACGCAGAAGCCGCGGCGGAATTTGATTGCGGAGCAGGTGCGCGAGATGCTCCCCCTCTCCCCACTTCTCGCGCCAAATACGCGCGAGAAATGGGGCACCCACGGAACTTCTGCGCTCAACGAATTGTTGGCACAAGTTTCCCGGCTGCCGGCGGCCGCATTGAATTCGGACGCCAGCCTCGATTCGGACCTCGGGCTGAGTTCTTTGGACCGGGTGGAATTGCTTGGAGCGGTGGAGGATCGATATCAGGTGGACTTGAGCGAAGCCCGATTCAGTTCGGTACGTACCGTCGGGGATCTGGAGCGGATGCTGCGCGGGGCGGCACCGCCTGGCGTGGGATATCACTATCCGGGTTGGGTGCTGCGGTGGCCTGTGACCTGGTTGCGATTGGCAGCACACTATCTGCTGATGCGGCCCGCGATTGTACTGATGGGGTGGCCCCGCATTGAGGGACGCGAGCATTTGCGAGGAGTGAACGGGCCGTTGCTGGTGGTGGCGAATCATCTGGGGGATGTTGATCCGGGATTTATTTTGACGGCGCTCCCGGTGCGGTTTCGGCATCGGCTGGCGATTGCGACCGGAGGCGAGGCGCTGGAGTTGCTGCGTGCGCCTGCGGCGGATCGGGCATTGTTCTTGAAGATTTTTGATCGGGTGAAGTGGATTCTGGGAGTCTCTCTGCTGAATTTGTTTCCGCTGCCGCGGGAGGCTGGATTCCGTCGCAGCTTTGCATATGCGGGCGAGGCTGTGGATCTGGGCTACAGCATTCTGGTTTTTCCTGAGGGCCGGCATACGACAGACGGGAAGTTGCTTCCGTTTCGATCCGGCATTGGGCTGCTGGCGGAGAATCTGGGCATTGCGGTGCTGCCGATGCGTATTGACGGATTATTTGAAGTGAAGCGGGCGGGTAGGATCTTGGCGGGACCATGGGAGATCACGGTGAGAATTGGAAAGCCGATCGCCTTCCAGAAGGGTAGAGATCCGGAGAGGTTTGCCGCGGAGTTGCGCGAGACGGTCGAGAGGCTATAGGGACCATCAGCTATGAGCTTCGAGATATGAGCTTCGAGCTACTCGGCACTTAGCTTTGTTCATCGCTGCAGAGCATACGCGGGCGAGGGCGCCCGCGCCACGTGATTACGGGTCGACGCGGATTTTGGCCATCATGCCGTGATCCTCGTGGTCGAGGATGTGGCAGTGGTAGAGGAATGTCCCGGCGATGTTGGAGTCGCGGAAATCCATGCGCAGCGTCACATTATGGTAGGGGCCCTTGCCCGGCCAGTAGGGCACGGCGATTGTGTCCTGCAGAGTAGGGTTTTGCACCGCAACGCCGTCAATCGCGGTCACCAGAAAATGAATCTGGTGCATATGGAAGGCATGCATCTCCGAGGTGCGGTTTTCAATGGTCCAGTCTTCCACCGCTCCGACCTTGGTAACGATCGCCGGCGGTTCGCTCATCTTGAACAGCTTCGGTTGCTGCCCATCCACCGTAATGAAGAAGTTTGGCGGATCAACTGTGCCGGAGAATGCCTCCGAGAAGTACAGCTTGCGCGTCGCCACAGGTTTGATAGCGGCCAGACCTGAGAATCGCTGCGTGACGGACGGCAGAGCAGTCGTTGGGGCGACAGGCGCGGAAGCCTGCACGGGATTCGCTGTCGCCACCACATCCGCTAAAACCTGGGGCGGGACCGAGTCTCCGACGGGCCCGGTGTCAAAGCCGGCGGTGTAAAAGGTGGCGGCGGTGCCTGTGGGCGGTCCGGTAACGATGAACTCAGCTCGTCCGGCGGGAGGCACGTTGATGGTGGTTGCTGTGGGGTCTCCAGTGACTGGAACACCATCCAGGGAGATCACTTCCATCGACTGCGGAGTGCTGCCAAACAACAACTGGAGCGCCAGAAACTGGTTGGAGGTGGAATTGAGAACGCGCCAGAATTGCTTCTCGCCGGGCTTCATCTGAATGATTGGGGAAGGAGCTTTGGGGAATATGGCTGGCTGAAAGTTCAGCGTAGTTTGAACTCCCGTTTCGTCCCCTCCGGTCGTGAACTGCTGCCGCAGGATGAAGACGCGCTCTGTAAGGCCCGTGACTTGGGGCTTGATTTTCTCGATGCCGCCGATGACGATGACGCCGCTCGCTCCCCCGCCCACTTGCAGGCCGGTAAGTCCGTGCGGATGCGGATGGTACCAATACAGCCCGGGCGGCTCGTTGGCAGGAATCTGAAGGCTGTAGCGGAAGGGGACTTTGCTGGGCTGGATCAGCGTGTTGACGACGTCATCCTGGTGACACTTGGGTGGAATATTCAGGCCGTGAAAGTGAATATTGGTCGTGTTGAGATTGACGACGGTGCTTTTGCACGGGTCGGTGGAGGCCGGTTCCGTGGCCGCCATGCCGTCCATATGGGAATGGTGCGCCGAGGCTGCGCCATTCCCCAGCAAATTGAGCTGGTTGGTAAGATCCAGTACAAGCGTGTCGCCCGGATTCAGGCGCAGAATGGGCGCTTCGACGTCGCCGTTCGAAGTCGAATAGTCGAAGCAGTAATGCATGATTCCCGCCGAATCAGCGGCGTTGCGCTCGGTCAGCGCCACAGATAGTGTGCCGTTCACGCTGGTGAGACTGAGAGGGTCAAGAACAACGGTTCCCGAGTTCGGGCGCAAGGGGCAGTTCGGCAGTTGTGCCGAAGCAGTGAGGAAAGCACATCCGACCAATTGTGCGGCAAACGCCCATTTCAAGAACCTGCTCATTCTGAAACTCCTTGATGCTCGTTTTACCAATGACGATCGCTAAAACTGCCGCGGTGGATAGATTCCGATGGACAACAGGCTGGTACTGTTGGGATCCACGACAGGGGAATGCGTGGCTTCCGTCAGCGTGCACTTGCCGGAACTGACGGCGACCTGCAATATCCCTACGCCGGACGAAGTGCCGAGCTCAGCCACGTACAACCGTGATCCCGTGCCGGTGTTCAGCTCGGTGACAGCGTTACCCATGAACACCCAATCAGTGTCGTAGCCCTTGAGCGTCGCCGAGGTACAGCCCGGAGAAACCTTGCCCGTCGCTTTATCGAAGAAAGCCGCACCGACTTGGCCGGATGCAGTATTCACAACGTACAGAAGGGATTGATCGGGACTCAAGAAAATTGTGTTGGAGTTTCCTGCGCTGCTCACGTTAAAGAGCACAGTCTTCGCCAACTTGCCAGAAGAGATATCCGAAACTTCAACGGTGGCAGTGGTCGCCACGTCGCCAAAGATGGCGTAATGCCCGTCCTGAGTGATATCGACACCGGCGGGAAAGCGGTCTGTGGTGTAGCCGGTGGCGTTCTGGCGATCGCCGTTTGAGACCGGAATGCCCGCGGACACATTGAACGACTCGATTGACCCATCCCCGTAGGCCACCACCAGGATGTTCCCGCGGACTGCCATGCCTTTGACAATGCCGAGATGCAGGCCGGCGGTCGAGATGTCGCCGAGAAAATTGAGACCGCAACCGGGCTCGATGGCGAAGGTTGCGATGGTTTGGGAAGCGGAGAAGCTGGCGAACAGATAAGCACCATTGTTCGCCAAGCCTATGCCGTTCCCTGTGCCGGAGTCAGTCGATTCGGCAGAGAAGTTGCCGACGTTCTGCATGGCATGAATATCAACCGAGCTGACCTCACCTGCGCTGCCAAGTGAAAGATAAGCGCAAGCGTCCGTGTTGCTCTGGAGAACGCTGACTCGGGCTGCTGCGAAATAACCGCCGGCCGTGCCTGCTCCACCCAAACTCACGCGGGTCGGATTCAGGAGAGTTCCATCCGCGGCAATCGTGAAGATGCTGCTGGAAGAGGCGCCGACCTTCGTGGGGAGGTCGTCATTGGTGAGCAGATAGCTGGTTGTTGCCGGCTTTTGGGGAACGGGGAGGGAGGTGCCATCACCGGCGCCAAACAGAGGAGTGGCAAACGCCACGATAAGAACCAGGTGTATGAGATTCATGATTTGCCTTTCGTGGGCGAAGCCGAACTAGGAAGGGGGATCCTGATTAGCTCATGATTACCTCTCCAGAGCGAGGCGTCAAGATGCAGGAACTTGCAATCTTCAGTGATCCATCGAGCCCGAACGAACGAATGAACACGATCGCGAACGTACAACAGGCGCTGAGCCTTCCGTCGACGTGACGAAGGGCACAGCGCCTGAGTGAGTTCAACCGCCGCGACAGCGGTAGTTAGTTGATGGTAACGGTCTTGGGTGCGGACGGAATGCCGTTCGCGACCACAACGAGTTGCGCCGATCCGAGGGCGATGGTCGACGGAATGTCGAACAGCGTCGAAACTACGGTCGATCCGGTCGCCACGCCACCCAGCCATCCGTGCGTCCTGCAATACACGACGGCGCCGGTGGAATCGGTGATGCGGACGATCGGGAAGTTGGTCGAGCTCTGGTTGTCGTCACCGTAGTAAGAGCCCGCGTCCAAACCGTTGAACTGGGTTCCGGTGATGCGGTTGTTGGTTTTGCCGTGGGTCAGAGTAGCGGCCACGAAGTTGATGGTGGGAGCGCAGCCCGTGCACGGGGTCTGGTTCGATGGAGTGTAGATGGAGACGTTGCTGCTGAAATCCGTGAACAGGACCTGTCCGGTGGGCAGAACAACAAAGCCGCCGACATAGGAGCTGTCGCTGGAGGCGCCGGTCGGAGCCGATGTCGCATTCATCGTGGTTCCATCCCACTCGAAGAACTTGCTGCCGGTCTGGAATACGCCCGGGCTGGCATCGAACAGAGCGTTGCCGTTGGGGAGCACAGCGGCCGGTCCGTCAGCGATGTCGAGCGTGCCGCCGAACTTCGGAGCAGAGGTCCAGGTTCCCGCGACCGGATCATAGATCGCGTTGTTGGTGGTAGCGCCGGCGGCGAAAACTTTACCGCTGGGCAGCAGGGGCATGGGGCCGAGTTCCAACGACGAAGGATCGACGAGGTTCACGACGGTATTGTTGGAAGGAGTGGTCCACGCGCCGGTGGTGGGATCGTAGATCTGATAGCCCAGAGCGCAGCAGCCGCTGGGAACGTAGGCGTCGACGGTGAGGATCTTGCCGCCGGGCAGCATGGTCCAGCCTTCTTCGTCGTTCCAGTCAGCCTTGCCGGTGCCGGTCGGGGTCCAGGTAGCGACGCCCTTGTTAAGGGTAAGGATGGCCTCATCCGTGGTGCAGCAGTTGGCCTGCATCAGTTTGCCGTTGGGCAGAATGATGGCCTGTGCGTCGCCGACGGTGGTCCAGCCTGTGGGGGCGGCCAGTTTCTGCCACTTGTTGCCAGCCGGGTTGTAGATGGCGCCGAGCGTGGTCCATACGCCGCTGCCGTTGTTGTACTCGCCGCCTAGAACGGTCACCTGACCGCTAGGAAGAACGGCCGAGCCGAAATAGAGAGGATTGTAGCCGGTGGGCAGGTTGCCAGCGTTGGCCCACGTGCCGTTGATGTAGCTGCCGGTGCTATCCGGAACCAGGCGATACCAGGTATCAACGTGGCTCGAGAAGAAGAAGCTGTTAACCAGAACGGAGCCGTCGGTAAGCAACAGGGCATGCGCGACAGCGGAGGGAGGAGGATTCGTGGTTTTTGTCCACGTTCCGGGGGTGAAAGGTTCCTGGGCAAAAGCGCTGGCGCAGGCAAGCGCAAGCAAAGCAACTCCGAGAATTCGGACCACCTTCATAATTGACCTCGCAATTTGATTGGTTGGAAACCTGGCTTCAGATGCGGACTTCGATTGGTCCACCCCCACAGAAGGAAAACGTCCCCAAGGCTGGCAAATTCGAAATCCCAAAGTCGCCGGATTATACCCCGTGTTGTATCGGTTCCGAACAGTTTGTAATCGAAAAATTACATTTAATTTACTTGGCGACGAAATGTCGCAAGAAAGTGCGAGAAGAATTGCAAAATCTTGCAATACGGCGCCTAGCGCGCGTTTGAGGATAGAGAAAAAAGTCTCAAGCGGATTGGCCTTTCGCGCAAAACTCGCCGCAGCCGATTTTACTGTTCGTTTACTCCTCGTCGACTTGACTCTGATCGTAGTGGGTTTCTGATTCGGGATTGATCTCAGGGACGTGGGACTCACGCAACGCACGATTGGTCGCCGGCAAATCGGAGGTCTTGAAATCCTGCCAGCGCTTCATGACTCCGGCGCTCGCCTGCTGCGTTGTGGTGATGGCTTCCATCTGCGATGAAGTCGGAGATGCGTCCACCTGCCAGACTTGCTGATACAGAGTGCTCGCTTCCCCATTCACGCGACTGAGGGTGACCTCGGCCGAGGGCGGAGCGAAGAAACCTCCGGGAGCGCCGAGCAGAGCGGTGAGTTTCTTTTCCAGCGACTCGGTGGCTTCTTTTGCCGCACCATTCGCTTCGCCGGACAATTTCTTCAGTTGTTCGCGGATCGAATTAGCTTGACGGATGGCTTGCGTCGACTCCGTAAGCATAGCGGCGAGCAGAGTTTCCAGCTGGAATTTCTTCTGCAAGTCCGGCGCGGAGATCCGGATGCGCGGGTCCATCTTGATGGTCAGCGGCGCGGTCGAAGATTTTCCGTCTACCGTGAGGCGAACTGAATAGGAGCCGGGCAGGGCGTTTGGACCGAGCGGAAGACGCGGAGTGTCGCGGGGAATTGCGGCGATGGGATATTCGTGACGCGCAGAGTCCGGCGCCGGGTAGTGCAAGTCCCACACCCAACGATGCATTCCCGCGGACGTCGAGAACGGGCGCGGCTTACGCAGCCAGTAGAGCGGGATGAGTTGCCTGGCGAGCTCTTCCTCGGTAGCTTCCGGCTTGTCATCGCTCGAGTAGCGACGGACGGATTTGCCCTGGGCATCGAGGATTTCAATGATCGCATTCTTTGCGGCCCCGGGAAGGAA
>Ga0075017_100000308_pt1 | contig 25916 bp, 16 predicted proteins | sample AleBraG_ABR_2012_FD_71475 | JGI IMG/M metagenome (GOLD analysis project Ga0075017, IMG submission 71475) | Freshwater sediment microbial communities in response to fracking from Pennsylvania, USA - Alex Branch Run_MetaG_ABR_2012 | ecosystem: Environmental > Aquatic > Freshwater > Creek >... | reverse complement strand
GCGAGATCGGCATGGTGCCGCCGGCAGAGCTCGAAGAGAACTACTACCGTCAGATCGCACTGGTCGAGAAGACCGGTGCACAGACCACGGGGTCTCTATGAAACCCGGTGGGCTTCAAGAAGAGGTTGGTTCGTTGCTACCACTGGACACACCAGGCGCTGCGCTGTCTCTGATCGTCTACCGTACGGCGAGGACCAGGTCCTCGAGGCTGACGGACTCGATCTCCCAGCCACGCAAGGGCTCACAGGTGGAAATTGGATGTCAGACGTGGCGCACGTGTCGAGTCAGTCCTGCAGCGACGGGAACGCGTCGGCTGCGGCGCGTGCAACTCCGAAGCCAAATCGATTCCCAAGCGCAACCGCTTCGTCGACCATCCGACGCGCGCGGCGGACATCGTCTTCGGCCCCCCGAATCCGAAGGCCGCAGGCGCCGAAAATGCGGGCGTACATGGCGAGGACCGGGGAGCCCGATGTGTCCGCCCGTTCAAGACCCGCATTGAGGTGGACGTCAAGACTCTCAGCGTGGCCGGCTAGCGGCGCGATGGCAGCCATACCCACTTCCGACGGTCCCACCCAGACGAGGTTCCCGGAGAACTGTCCCGGCCACCTCGACAGCACGTCGTAGGCCAACGGTGTCGTCGGGGTCGCCTCGCCGAGCGCGGCATCGAGGTACGCCGAGTTCTGGGCCGAGACCAGTTGTGAATCAGCAGCGCCTCCGGACGCGCTCCACGGCATGAAGGGCGACGAGTTGGCCTTGTCTCGTCGACCGCGAGCCGCATCCAGCGATCCAGCGATGACCTCCAAGAGCGCCAGGACCAGTGACATCCCGTCGACGTAGTGCCGGGGAATTCCGTCAAGCAGTTGGTCCGCTGCGAGCACGTTCGAGGTGTCACCGGTGTCGAGGAGAAGCCCGATCTGCATGATGTCGTGGAACACGTTCGCGTCTGGCATTCCACCTCCCGCCCCGCGTTCGAACGCTTTCTCCATCCACTCGCGAGCAAGGTCTAGGTCACCCTCCAAGCGCGTGACACCAGACTGCATCCATGCCTCGACCCAGTGCCAATTCGCCTCATTGACGCCGCGACCACATTCGATCATCCGCTCCACATCACGCTTGGCTCCCTCGACGTCTCCCTCTTCAATCTTCCAGAAGTAATTCTGTGAGAGTGCGACGGCCAAGGTCCTCTGATCGCTGGTGACGCCAGCGAGTTCAAGCAGTTCCAATGCGCCCTCGCGTCGGAGCGAGAGGGTGTCCGGCGCGAGCAGCACGTTGTGGCGGTCCTCAAGGACTGACGCGATCACCGCAGGGTCCGCAGATGCCCGCGCCGCGACCATCGCTTCGTCAACCAGGCCCAACAGTTCGTCATGGTCAGTCGAGTAGAGACTTTCTACTGCGAGCCGGACCAAGAGTTGGGCGCGAAGGCCCTGATTGCTGTCGCCGATCGCCTCGACCGAGTCGCGCAGAGCGGCGACGCGATCGAGATCCGTCCCACTGACATCACTCTGGAAGCCCCTCCCGTTGGCGAGCGCTGCCTGCGCCATCCGCTCGGCATCGCCGATCCCGGCAGCTTGGCGTCCAGCTACCAGGAGCACCTCGCGGTGCTGCTCGTCGCCGGATCGGCGCATCACCTCGCCAGTCAGAATCGCCACGTCGACGCGACTCTCCGTCGACGCGTCCGCGTCGTCGAGGAGATCGGCAACCTGCGCCAGCCATTGCAGGGCCTCAGGGTACGCGAACTGCTCCGTCGCCTGGCGCGCCGCCGCCATCGAGGACCCGAACGCTCGTTCTGGCTCGGTGCCAGCCTCGTACCAATGCCGTGCGAGCGCCGCGAGGTAGCGCTCCATCGAGCTGGCGCGGAGCTCCTCGATCGCCTCGGCTGCAGCTCGATGCGTCCGCAGCCGTCGAGCCGTCGGGATCTCGTCGAGGAGGGTCTGCTGGACGAGTGCGTGCGCGAATCGATATCGCACAGGCCGACCACCGAGGTCATCGAGCAGGCCCGCCGCGCGGGCACTCTCAAGGGCGTCGATGACCCCTTCGAGATCGTCCCCCACCATCCGGGCAACCAAGTCGAGCTCAAACTCCTGTCCTGCGACGGCGGCCACGTGCAAGACGCTGTCGCACGAGGGCGGGAGCGCGCTGAGCCGCTGGCCAACCACCTCCTTGACGCCCTCGGGAATACCGAGGTGCTCGACTGCGACGTCACTGCGCCAGACACCGTCGGCACCCTGATAGATCGAGCCTCGCTCGGCGAGGCTCACAAGGACCTCGATCGCGAAGAACGGGTTTCCCCCTGTCTCCTCGCGCACGGCACGCGCCAGCGCACGGGCCTGGTCGTTCAGCTCGCGGCCCGTGGCTCGTTCCACGAGCTCGACTATCCCCTCGTCATCAAGGCCATGGAGCGACAGCCGGTCGACCCCCTCGTCACGGCGCAGGTCGGCCAGCAGCGCACCTAGGGGGTGGGTCCGATCAACCTCGGTGTCCCGGTACGTAACGAGCAGCAGCAGGCTGGAGCTTCGCTCGCTGCGAAGCACGTGGCGCAGCAGTCGCAGTGTTTGCTCCGCGGCCCAGTGCAGGTCGTCGAGGACCAAGAGCACCGGCGCGACCTGGGCCAGCGACGAGAGGCACGTCGCGACGGCCTCGAACAACAAGTAGCGCTCCGACTCCGGGTCAGCTTGCGTGGGGCTGACACCCGCAATGCGCGAGCCGATCTCCGGGACCAGGCGGCACAGCTCACCAGCGCCGGCTCCGAGCAGCGAAGGCAGGTCGGCGTCCGAGGCATGACCGACAACATGACTGAGCGCCTCGACGAACGGCTGGTAGGGCATTCCGATTCCGTCGTCGCAGCGGCCGAGCAAAACGAACGCCCCGTCCTCGTCGACCGCGCGCGCGAGCTCGGCAGCGAGTCTCGTCTTGCCGACGCCCGGCTCTCCCGCGATGCGCCCCGTACGACAGGTGCCCGCCGCCGCCTCCTTCCATGCGGTTCGCAGGCGCTCGGCCTGCTCTGCCCGCCCCGCCAGCGGGAACCTCGGTGCCAGCGCGAACGCGCGCGGCAGCGGGAGCTTTCGCGAACGTTCCTCGAGCGCGTCCCAGCGGACTGAACTCGCGGCCACCGGGGCAGGCAGCCCCTTGAGCGTCAACTCGCCCACCGGAGTGAGCACCATCTCCGAGCGAGTGCCGAGCAGGACCCGAACGACGTCGCTCGCCAGGATCTGCCCCGGAGCAGCCGCTGCACAGAGCCGGGCGGCCTCCACGACCGGAGTGCCGAACCAGTCGCCATCTTCGAATGTGGCCTCGCCAACCGCGACGCCGACGCGCAAGGCGAGACGAAGTCCCGAGGAACGAGCAAGCGCATCGACCTGCTGTTGCATTCCCCTCGCCGAACGGACCGCGTCAACGACGCCTAGGAACGAGACCATGAGACCGTCGCCGAGGTTCTTCACCTCGGTGCCACGGTGCGCGCTCACCTCGGTTCGAAGGGCATCGAATACGAGATGTCGGACCTCGTCTGCACCTGCCCCCAGTTCGACGGCGAGAGCCGTGGATTCGACGAGGTCGCAGAACACAAGTGCGACCGTGGCGGACTCTCCCTCTGGCATCCGGGCATCGTACGGGCAATGGGCGACCTATTCCTAGGAAGTCCTCCCAAGCCCGCAAGGTGAGTTGGGCCGGGACGAGCCACTGCGGCCGCGGGTGTTAGCCCGTCGGTGAGCAAATCGCAATCGAGGTGTCACTCCGGCCTAGGGCGTCGAGGACCAAAGGGGCCAAGTTTGGACACCACTCGCAGACCAGCATTCGGATCTCGCACACTGCGATCGTCGACACGTCTCGGCGGGCCTAGTCGGTGGCGGACACGAGGTCGCCGAGCAGTGTGTAGCTCACCGCTTCGATCTCGAGCGCTTGCGCGTCAGGCCGATTCGGGTCGCTCGATCAACGCCGTCGACGCCAATGCCTTCCCGCCCCTCGCGCGGGCCGGTCGTGCTAGTACCACGCGCCAAGATAGCGGTAGCCACCTCGATGCAGCCCATTGAATGGGAGCACACTTCGGGCTACTTCTGGTCGCGGTGCGAGAGGGAAACGTGACGTCTGGCACATCGGGGTTCATCAGATACCGGTGGCGCTCCGCGCGGCGGTGGTGGTCCGGTTACCTGGTCGTGGTCTTGCTGGTGGGCATCGTCGGGGGCGTTGCCTTAGCGGCGGGCGCGGCCGCCCGTCGGACCCAGTCCTCGTTTTCGACCTTTGTGGCGAGCACCAACCCATCGAACATTTACCTCGTTCCGCCGCCTCCAGCCAACGTGCCCAATTATTCGCCAACCCTCGAGGGCGCACTCGCGCAACTGGCTCATGTACGCCGAGTCGAGAGCGCGGTGTTCATTAACTGCTTCACCCTCCAGTCCGACGGAGCCGCGAATCTCACGTCTTTGGCTGGTAATGCCAAGATCAGCACCGTCGGCAGCGTGGACGGACTCTTCTTCAATCAGGACCGCCCCGCAGTCATCGCCGGTCGGATGGCGAATCCGGCCCGGGTTGACGAAGTCGTGATGACTCCCGGCGCCGCTCGGAAGCTTCACGTACATATTGGTTCGTCACTGCCGCTCGGGCTCTACACGCAGACCCAGCAGACCAAGAAGGGCTTGGGTACTCCGTTGGTGCGCCCCTACCTCACCGTCGACACTCGAGTCGTCGGACTAGTAGCGCTCTGGGGCTCCCTGATCCAAGACGATGTCGACCGGACCTCGACAATTATCTTCACCCCGGCGCTGACCAAGCTCGCGCTGTCGCCGGCGCTGGTAAGTGCCCAAGGTTGGACGGAGTACGGATTTCAGCTCAATCACGGGAACGCCGATATTTCCGGTGTCGAGAGCGAGGTCGCCCACGAAGTGCCGCCCGGGACAACCCTTCTCTTTGGCGACGCGTCGATTATCGAGGCGAAGGCCCAGCGAGCCCTCGCCCCTCAGGTGATCGCGCTCGCGGGCTTCGCGTTGATCGCCGCTCTGGCGATGCTGCTCGTTGTCCTACAGGCGATCTGGCGACTTCTCCAGGCCGGCCGAGATGACCGCAGGACGCTACGGGCCCTCGGGGCAGGTCCCACAATGGTCGTGGGCGAAGCCGTGGTCCACATGCTCGCGGCGATTGGCGTCGGCTCGGTCCTGGCGCTGGCCGTGGCGGCGGCGCTCTCTCCGTTGTCGCCGATCGGTCCGGTCCGCCCAATCTATCCCGACCTCGGGGTGGCGCTGGATTGGACGGTGCTGGGATTTGGGCTCGCGGGCATCATTACATCGCTGGGCGTCGCCACGCTGCTCTTGGCGATTCGCGACACACCCGGGCCGTTCTCGCAGCCCCGGCGCGAGCCGAGAGCACGCGTCTCGGTGTCATCGCGCCTCGCGGCATCGGCGGGTCTGCCCGTAGCGGCGGTCGAAGGCGTGCGATTCGCGACTGTGCCCGGACAAGGGCGGACCGCAGTGCCCGTGCGCTCGGCTATGGCCGGTGCCGTGATGGCGGTCGTAATTCTTGCGACAACCCTGACCTTCGGATCCAGCCTCTCGACCTTGGCTGCGCGGCCATCGCTCTACGGATGGAACTTCACATACGCCCTAAATTCAACCTTTGGGATAGGAAACACCCCCGGATTGACCGCCGAAACCCTTCGCCGCGACCCGAAGATCGCCGCGTGGAACTCGGTCCTCTTTTACGAAATCGAACTCGACGGCCACACCGTACCGACCATGTTCGAGGCGCCCCACGCCGCGGTCGCCCCACCGCAACTCTCCGGCCACCAGGTGTGGTCCGTGGGACAAGTCGTGCTTGGGCCAGCAACCCTGACCGAGTTGCACAAGCGCGTCGGCGACACTGTCGTGGCGACCTACACGGGCGGCCAGCGGCTCACGTTGCGGATCGTGGGCACCGCCACTTTCCCGGCCATCGGGCTCGCCCTGCACCCGTCACTGGGTGTCGGTGCGCTGGCCTCAAACCAGTTGCTCGGCAATGGACTCAGCCAGGGTCGGGTGTGTGGACCTCAGTCCCAGTTAGTGCTGGTCCGGCTCCGGCCGAACGTGCCGCTCGCGCCCGGTCTCGCGGACGGGCGGCGAATCGCCGCGCTGACCAACGCGGTTTTCGCACACGTTCCAACAGACGCCCCGTGCAGTTCCGACAGTGTGGACCTGATCACTGTTCAGCGTCCCGCCGAAATTGTCAACTATCGAACCATGGGGTCTACAGCTTCGGAACTAGGTGGTGTACTGGCGCTCGCTGCGTTGGCGGCTCTGGCGGCGACACTCGTCGCCTCAGTGCAACGAAGGCGCCGCGACTTGGCGATCCTCAAGTCCCTCGGTCTGCGCCGGCGTCAGGTGGCGGCGGCAGTCGCGTGGCAGGCGTCGGTCACGATGGGAGTCGGTGTGCTCATCGGCGTGCCGCTCGGCGTGCTTCTGGGCCGATGGCTGTGGACGATCTTCGCCCGGGCGATCTACGTCGTGCCCGAGCCAACGGTGCCGTGGATGTCCATCCTCCTCGTCGCGGCGGGGGCAATGTTGTTCGCGAACCTCGTGGCGGCGATTCCTGGACGCTTGGCCGCGGCAACGCAAACAGCCGTGGTGCTGCGCGCAGAGTAGGTCAGGCTGAGCCTCGCAAGGCGTCCCCATCAGAAACCCAAGCATGGGTGCCTGAGCGAGCCGATCGAGATCTCCTTCGATGGCTCAATTCGTCTTCACGGTCACCGGTAGACGGGGGTGCAACTAGGCAACTGCCAACCGGAGTTTGTGATCACTCGTTCCGAGAACCACCTAGTTGTCAGCGCCTTCCAGCACGGTGAGTCATTGTCGATGGAATCGCCACAGCTCCCCCGACTCCGAGAAAGCCAATGTCCGCGCTTCGTCTCGATCGCCAAACGAGCCGCCGCCTTGGCCCTCCTATCTCAGCGGTGAAGCGGGACCTCATCCCAGTCTCGCGGACGAACGTCTCCCGCTTTGACGAGCGCCGCGGGCTACGTCGCGAGGCGGGCGCTCCGGACGGTCACGGGGTCCTGGATGCCCTTCAGGGACACCGCGCGCGGTGGGCCAAAGCTGAACCTCGGCACCCCGGTGACCAATCCGTGGACAAGCTCGGTCGCGAGCACCTCTCCGCCCAGCGCTTGGGCCGCGACTCGCGCAGCGACGACCACGGCGTGGCCGAAGACATCGGCGCGCTCGCGCACCGCGTCACCGGCATGCACCCCCGCACGGATGCGGACGGGCTGGCCGAGGTAGCCGCTCTTGGACTGGCCGAGCACGGACAGCACCGCATCGAGTGCGCCCGAGGCAGACGGGAAGGCGAGCATGTAGCCGTCACCCTGCGACTTGATCACCTCACCCCCGTTCGCCTCCGTGGCGCGAGAGGTCAGCGAGTCGTTCCAGCGAAGAAGCTCCATCCACCGTTCGTCACCGAGCCGCTCCAGCATCTCTGTCGAGGCCTCGATGTCGGTAAAGGCGATCGTGACGGTCCCGCCAGACGGGCTCGCGTTCGATGGCGACGACGCGATGCGCTCGATGTGCGCTTCGAGATCATCGAAATCCGCCCCGGAGAATCCAAAGATGCGCTCGTTTGGCGTGCCGAGCGAGACGTGCGTATTCACGCAACGCCACTGACCGTGTTCAAGGTGCCACAGCGACGTCGCCCTGACGACGCGAGCGGTCCCGTCGGCGGACTGGATGGAGCCCATGTGCCTCACCCATCCGACAGGACCTCGCTGCAAGGCTTCGACGTCTGGCACATCTGACACCGCCCTGCGAACGGCACCCGGCCCGAGTGTCGCGTTCTCGAGCTCCGTCACTGCGAGTGAGTAGGCAACGATCGCGTCACGACCGAGGAACCACTCTCGATCGTCCATGCCGACGTAGGTTGCGCAGGCGTCCCGCGACCACAGCTCGTTCAAGGTGTCCCGGTCCCCGGCGTACATGGCATCTCGGAGTCGCCAATGCAGCGCGAGGAGCTCAGGAGACGGTCGGAAGGCATCTTCAGGCAATGGAGTCCTTCCTTACGTGCGCGTGCACGCGACGAGTGTGTTCGAAACCGTCGCCGCGCGGACCCGCCCATGCACATGCAGGGCCTCGGCGAGCTCTCCGCCCACTTCTGCCGCAGCGAGTAGCGGCCCAAGCGGGCGCGGCGTGGACAAGGGATCGCACGCACCCCAGACAACGCGTGCCGAACCGCTTACCTGATGACAGAAGCGCTGCAAGAGCTCGGTCTTGGCGACTCCGGCCTCACAGCAGACCAGCACCGTCCGACCTCGACCGCCATTGCGAACTGCGTTGTGAGATTCCTCGAGGGTGGTCGCCTCGGCCAGCCGCTCGAGATGGTCATTCGAGCGCTCCGTGACGTTGACGTGCCCCGCCTCGGTCATCACACTCAATCATGCCCCGCTCGGTGACGCACAGCAATCCGATTGATCCGCCATGAGCGGTGCGTCGAAACATGGGTGGCTCACCAACCAAGAATGCACATAGACGGATCGCCTCGGGGCTAGGAGCGTCATAGATGCAGAACGACTCGCCACCCACCTCAGTTCGGCTTCAACCGGGGCCTTTGTGAAGCAATGTACGGAACACCAGCAACACCGCGCATCGGTGGCGCCAGATCAACGCCTCTTACGGCAGCTGGATGCGGACGCTCTCGGGCGGTGCGTACGGGTTCGCCGGACCGATCCGCGTTGCGTCCGACGGCGCGCACCTGTGGGCCACCAACTACCAAGGCGGCTGAGAGCTAGTCGTTACGAGGCAGAGAGGGAGGTCTTGCGAGGTAGCGCGTCCAATTGATGAGGGGGAGCAAGCAAACCCCCACGATCAGTGCAACTTGGAGAGCAATCGACCAAGGAGAGCCAAGGAGCTGCCCTAGGACGCTGCCGAGATGCTTGTCGGCGAGCGTGGCGAATGTCAGATATATCGCATAGCTGACAAGGCGACCGAGGCAAAAGGCCAGGGTCAGCGGCCCGAGGGGCACCTCGAGGAGCCCCGCCGCCACGAAGAGCTGTGCAGACGGAAGGGGGGAAATGACAAACAGCGTGAATAGAGTGGCCGCCCGAGCTCGCCTGCGGTCAATCAGTGTCTGCGCGTCCACCAGGTTCGTCCGCATCCTGGTCGGCAAACGCGCCCTGAAGTGGCGCACGGAACGCGCAAGGAGGTAACGACCGCTCATGGCTGCGGTAGCACCAAGAAGGACGAGCGCGACTGGGTTTAGATGCCAGTGGAGGCGGGTGAAGACGAGGACTGCCCACGTCGGGGGCCCGAAGGCCGGCAAGAGGTTGATTCCGAACACGATCGCGAAGAGCGCGACGTAGGGCACGCCTGGAGACTACGGCCGGTCTCCCGCCTGTCCCGGATTCGGACAACGCGACGAGCCCTTTGACCTCCGAAACCAATCGGCCCGCGAGGCTAGTCACGCTGGAAGGTTCTCCTGAGAGTGACAGCTGCATGCCACGCTGTTGCGTGATGCTCAAACGGGACCTATGAGCTTGATGTGACGGGCCTTGAGCGTCAGCAGTTGCTGCGGACCTCCTTACCTGGACTCGAGCCGTTCGTCGGCGCACGCCAAGGAGCTGCAAGGCGTTTCACCTACCCGTTTAGACAATGGTGTCACACGTGACATACGGCAATTGCGGGGGCGTCACGGCGCGCCTTCTCCGTGGCGTTGAAAGTTCACCCAGGGCTGATAGACGTGATCAGATGCTTCCTGGAATCCTCGACAGGTTCGTTCGACCGGCACCTCCCCACAGTGCTTCCTGCTGAGAAGATCCGTTAACGAACCAGCCCCTCCCCTGAGTGCGGGAGGTGTCGTCAGGCCCTCTCCTGCTTACGCCGACCCGCCGCGCAGCGTCGCGACGTACTTCTTGAACGGTCGCTCCATGATCACTGGGAACAGCAGCCGCACAGGGGCGGGCAACGGTCGCTTCAAAAATGCTTGATCCTCGGGGCTGAGCGGCTCAAGCAGAAAACCGAATGCGATCGGCCGCGACTTCGCCGGAATGTTCTTCACGGCATGCTCGCCTAGCGCATTCCACTCCGCCTGGGTGAGCGTCTCCGCTGCGAGCGGCAGGACCTTCTGCTCCTCGTCATCGAGGTGCGCTGTCGCAACCGCGTTCAGCTGGTCCAACGAGGACGCCAGCGCCTCATTTGTCTCGGCGGTCGGCTGGGATCGCCACGCGGCGCAGGCGGCGGTGACCTTGCTGAGGCACTCCTTGATCGCTTCGTGCTCGTGCTCGACCTCTTTGGTCATTCCAGCGAGATCCGGCACCCGAGTGATCAACTTCGGATAGAGCAGCTCGTCTTCGCCCTCGTGATGAACGTGGAGGAGCAATACGGTCAAATCGACGTGGTCCGCGAGGAACGCGACACGCGAAGGCGCTGCGGACACAGCAGCTCGGACGAGTCTCGCATCCTCGTCATACGCCCTTCGAAATGACTGGTGCACGATCTTCATATCGCGCACATCGATCGGCTGTTGCGTGCTCATGGTTGCTCCCCCTGCGCTCGGCCCGCCCCACTGGCTGCGAACGCGGACCGTAGCGCACCGGAAGCACATTCGCGGCGGCCACGGGTGCCAGCACTCGCGAACTGATGGCTCGCATGGAGCACGCAAGTCCGAGGGCAGCCCTGATCTATCAGTACGCAACCTCCGAGCGGGATCGCACACTCGCGGATGCTCTTGAGAGGCTTGCCGAGCTCGACGGGAAGGAGGGATCCGGTCTCAGGCTCATACGTGCCGGCCGGAGTGAATGTCAATGGATGTTCAATTGGAGAACCCGCCATCCACCGTGAACCCTCCTGCTGGAGACAAGACGCCTGATCACAGGATGGAGACGATGGTGTCGAGACGATGGGAGTCGAACCCACGACCCCCTGCTTGCAAACTTGAGGAAGTCGGCCAGCGACGAATGACATGGCGCGAATGGCCTGATGAGTGGCGCAGGTGGCGCCTATCGACTATCGGTGAACGGCTGGGGATGTTCGCAAGATGTTGGCGACGAATTTCGGGGTTCAAGTCGCGTCAGCTTCTCGGCAAGAGGGGGCGGCGGGATAGGTGATCGGGGGCCTAAACGTCCGCTTGCTACGAAGGCAGCTGCCCTGTGCACCGGACGCCATATCGATTCGAGAAGCGGGCCGAACCCTCCAGGCATGGCCGCACCGGTCGCCTGCGCTGCCTAACAGCCTGAAAGCGTCCCGTGGGCAAGCCTCATCGATTCGGCGAACGTCAATTGCTCTCCCTCAGCTCTGATCCGTACCGACTCCGAATCGCCCAGTGCGTTCGTCAATACGACAAGATCGGCTTCTCGCCGCTCTGCCTCATATGGCTCGAACCGCTCCCCCGAGGCGCGAGAAAGGGCATCGGCGACGCCGTAGAGCAAGGCACCCTCCGCGTGGTGTCCAGCACCCACACAGCACATTGCACCGACGAGCACGCATCCGATGTAGTACTCGGCCATGTATCCGAACTCAATCCCGGTTGCGCCCGCGGCCCAGTGCCGTGCGGCCGATTTTGGGTTCCCCAGGGCGAGCTCAACCTCTGCGAGGTTGAGGTGACCGGTGCAGACCTTGTGATCATGCGCTGAGAGGTCGTCGAGCTGCAGGGCGGACTCCAGATGCGCCCGTGCGCCGACGAAATCACCCAGCTCGAGCTCGGTCATGGCGAGATCGCGCAGCACGTCCAGCCAGAACGACTCGAGGCCACGACGACGAAAGTGATCCTCGGCGAACCGAAGGTCCTCGAGACACCGCGCCCCGTCGAAGTGCTCGGGCATAGATCCTCGTAAGCGGCGTGCTTAGGCGACAAGGTCAGGATCCCCCGACGACTCAGCGATGCGCACTCCCTCTGACAACAGGTCCTTGACAGATGCATCCCCCTGCCGATAGGCGATGAATGCGAGGTTCCAGATCACCCTTAGGACTTGGTCAAGTCGCCCGGCTTCAGCGGCGGAAGACTTGGCTTGCTCTAGCATGGGGATGGCCTCATCGAAGCGCCAGAGCACCCCCAAGGTGCATGCGAGCTCGGCCTCGACGCAGGAGATCAGGAAGGTCGAACCTCCAGCTGATTTGGTGAGAGCACGCCCGGTCACATCGATGCACTCGCCGTGTCGATGTTCCTCGAAAAGTGCAACACTCGCGCCGTAGGCGAGGGTGAGCATCTCGTCCGCATCCACGTCCGCGTCGGCCCGTTCTGGCCCAAGACCGACGCGTTCCCGATCCTCCCTGAGGCGGCGTTGCAGGAGACGTTGGAAATCCTCGCTCGCACCGTCGCTCCCGAGGCCTTCCCCGAGGAGAGCTGATCCCAGGCCGGGACCACGCTGCGAGGGCGGTGCACGAACCGATCCGCTGTGTTGAGATTGCGCCGTGGACGGTGTGCACGATATGGGGGGCGTCCAGGGGTGGGGTCCGGTGGAGATCGAAGCGGACGAGCTCGTCTTCCACTCGGACTGGGAGCGACGGGCGTTCCGCGTCACCATCGGCGCCATGGCAGCCGGACATCTCAGCGGGCGGTTCCGCCACGCAATCGAGCGGATGGACCCTGCGTGGTACCTGACTTCTAGCTACTACGAGCACTGGTTGGTGGCTGCCGCCACCGGCCTCGTCGAGGGCGGGCTCATCTCACAGGCGGAGCTCGACGAGCGCCTCGGCGAGCCCTTCGCCGTGGCCCGTCCGGTGCGCGCTCCGCGGCTCGCCGAGCCGGGACCCTCGGTCGACCAACATCGCTACGGCGTCGGCGACGCCGTGCGCGTCCGCGAGTGGCACCCGCTCGGTCACACGCGCGCGCCCCGCTACATCCAGGGAAAGCCGGGCATCGTGGTCCGCCTCGACGGCGTGTTCTCGCTGCCCGACGTGGAGTACCACTGCGACGGGACCCGGCGCGAGCCGACCTACTGCGTGCGCTTCGAGGCGTTGGACCTCTGGGGCGAGGCAGGGGACCCGGTGCACGTCGATCTCTGGGACAGCTACCTCGAGTGACCGTGAGGGGGACACGTGAGCGAGGACCATCACCATGCGGTGCCGACCACGCCCGTAGAGGACCGCGTCGCGGCGATCGAGTCGCTGCTCGTCGATAAGGGGATCCTCGACACGGCCATGGTCGACGCGATCGTCGAGCACTATGAGCACGAGGTCGGCCCAATGAACGGCGCCAAGGTCGTCGCGCGGGCATGGTCCGACGACGACTACCGTGCGCGCCTCGTAGCCGACGGGACCGCGGCGATCGCCGAGCTGGGCTTCGGCGGGCCCGAGGGGGAGCACATGGTGATCGTGGAGAACACCCCCGAGGTCCACAACGCGGTGGTCTGCACCCTGTGCTCGTGCTACCCGTGGCCGGTTCTCGGGCTCCCCCCGACCTGGTACAAGAGCGCCCCGTACCGCTCGCGAATGGTCCGAGAGCCGAGGGTCCTCTTGGCGGAGATGGGCTGCGAGGTACCTGAGGACCGAGAGATCCGGGTCTGGGACTCGTCCGCGGAGGTCCGCTACCTCGTCCTGCCGATGCGCCCCGGGGGGACGGACTCGTTGTCCGAGGACGAGCTCGCCGCACTGGTGACGAGGGACGGCATGATCGGCGTGGCACCGCTGTGAGCGCACAGGACCCGCGGACCTCCGGCTTCGAAGAGCCGTCGCTGCCGCGCTCGAACGGGACGTTGCGCTTCGACGCGCCATGGCAGGCACGAGCGCATGCTCTGGCGGTCCTGTCGGTCGAGTCCCTGGGCACCGACTGGGATGCATTCCGCCAACACCTGATCGCGGCCATCGACGATGACGAGCAGCGTCCCTACTGGGACAGCTGGGTCATCGCGCTGGACGAGTTCCTCACAGAGCGCGGAGCCATGAGCTGAATCGAATTCAGTTCGATCCGGGCAAGTTCTGCTCTGGACGTTCGAGACCCGGGCGCGGGGGGGCAAGCTGCACGCATCTGACGACGTTGCGTCGGTTGCCTGCGCGCTGGACAAGTCCACGCCGCTTCTGCTGACGTGCGACTTCGTATCGTACGGTGCGTCCTCAAAGAAGGACTTCAAGGGGCACGCCACCCTTCTGAAGTAGTCGTGTCGCCGCCCGCCATGGGCTGTCGGCGTCACCGAGGTTGTTCGGACGACGACCTGGCAGACCGCGCCCAGCTCGTCGCGCGCATCACGACGTGCGTCGAGCTGGGTGCGCCGGGCTCGAGGGACTGAGCCGGGCCGCCCCCGCCCCGTCGGAGAGCAGCTCGACCGAGTCGTCAAGGAGGTGGCAACTGCTCCTTCTGCGCGGACCAGCGCAGGATCACGATCCTTGGCGGATGGCCAGAAGATCATCCGATGCCACCGTCAATGGACGAGACTCACCCGATGCTGCCGGGGTGGGTCGTCTACGTCGCCGCCCTCATCTCATTCGCAGGCGTCGTGCCGTACCTGCGCTCGACACTCTCTGGGGAGACACTCCCGCATCGCGTGACCTGGGTGCTGTGGATGTTCATTCCGCTCGTGACGTTCGCAGTACAGCGCCATGTCGGCGTCGGCATCCAGTCGATCATGACGTTGGCATTCGCAATCGGTCCGCTCATGGTCCTCACCGCCAGCTTCTTGGCTCACCGCGGGTCGTGGGCGATCACTCGGTTTGATTGGCTCTGCGCGGCGATCAGCGTGTTCGGTCTGGTCTTCTACATCGCCACCAGGAGAGGGAATCTGGCGATTGGCGTGCTCGTCTCCGCGGACCTCTTCGCCGCGATCCCTACAGTTCGCAAGTCCTTAATCGCTCCGGAGTCAGAGAACTGGACAGTCTTCGTCGCGGGTCTGGTGAGCGCGGTTCTCACCCTGCTCACCGTTACCGACTGGAACTTCGCCACCGTGGCGTTCTCCGCTTGCGTCGCCGCCACCGATCTGGTCCAGGTGATCCTCGTCAAGCTTCGCGTTGGTCCGCGGCTGCGCGGACTGAGAGATCCAGTCCCACGGCCGGCGTGACCACAACCTCCTTAGACAGGTCACCGAGCTGTGGCAGTGAGGGGTGACCGGACCATGATCGATGGGCCGTGAGCCTCGGAGTTATCCGAGTGTCGAACCCCCAACCTTCTGATCCGTAGTGAGCTCCGCATAGCCGCCATATGCCCCACGAGCGCCAAGAGCGGTCACTCCACCGGCATTCCGATGCGCCATACGCGTCATGGGCACCACGAATAGCCAGGAGTGCTGCGTACATTTGACGCACATCGAGTGTCGAATCTGTCAGATGATTGGCGGAACCTCCCCGGGATCGCGTACGGCCGACCGAGTGGCGTCAGGAGTCCACTCAGCGGAGTCTCCGGGATACCCAGTCCGATTCAAGCTGCCGAGGGCGATGTCGTCGTGAGGTGCACGAACAGCCTGCAGCGTTGTCGCGGGGCCTCAGGGGGCGAAGTGCCTCCACTTACCCTCTGAGATGACTTCAACGGCACCATCGACAACCTTGATGGCCGTATCGTCGTCAATCGCGTAGCCCGGCACTGGGAGGCTTGCGGCCCAGCGCTCTGCACGGTCCGTGGAGAAGTCCGGCATCTCTTTGTGGTCTAGGTGCGGGAACATGGCGAACTCGACCATCCCCAGCGTGTGGTCGCCACCGATGGGGAAGAGCCCGTCAACGAAGTCCTCCCCGATGCATGGCCCCATCACCAAGCTGCCGGCACTCACACCCACGTAGACCATGTTCTCCAACGTTGGAAGAAATTCCGCCAACCCAGACTCACGCAACCAGTGGCAGAGATACAGGGGATCCCCACCTCCCACCAACAGGACGTCAGTCTCCTGCAACATAGGGACCCAGTTCTCAGGTTCGATGCTGGGAAGTGCAGTGAGCTCGAGAACTCCCAGACTCTTCCATCCAAGCTCGCACAGAGGACTCCCGGCTCGCCCGGCGATGATCTTCCATGCGCTTTGCGCACCGCCGGGGAAGGCGTATGTCGCAGTGGGAATGACTAGTGCGGTGCAGTCCACAATCGGCTTGTCGAGCAGGTCGACCAACGTTGCGTGGATGCTCGCGTTCTTGATCCCAGCAGAAGTGAGGAGAAGCTTCACGATTTCCTCCAAGTAGGATTTCTTGCCCGATGATGTTAATGCTCGCATCTAGCACGAGGACTGAACGGTGTTCATCGTGCGCCGTTCCGTGATGTATCTGCAACACTCGACTCGTCGACCAACGGAGTTCGAATCGCATCACTTGACATGGGCGGCGATGCGCCGAGAAACATCCATCCTGATCTGGGAAAACGTTGTAGAAATGACAACTCTCGGTGGAGACGATGGGACTCGAACCCACGACCCCCTGCTTGCAAACTCGCCCGAAACGAATAATCGCGAACAGTGAGGCGCGTGTGGCGTTTCTGGTGCTGCATATGGCGCTCGATAGGCGCAAGCGGCCTGCACGGGATATTCAATGGATGTTAAATCGAGGCCACCGAAATGTGACGGCCCACCATCACGGGGCTCAACCTTTGGTTCCCGCGTTTGGGTTCACGTCGGCCCTCCGACACTCTTCGAGTCACTCCCTGGGCAGGTTCTGCTTGTCAACGGACGACGACTCCCTGATCAAGACTCCGTCGGGCGCACGATCGACGACGAACGGTTCGGGATGGTGGACGGTAGTTGGATACCAAAAAGGGACCTGCGATGCGCACCGATAGAATCCCCGAGGTGAGCGTCCACGGAGCGTGGCGAGGAGTCATCGTCACTGTGTTGGCACTCGGGATCTGGGCTGAGAGTGCGAGCGGGGCTACCGGGCACTCATGGCGGTTCTCAACCGTGTCTGCTGCACACTCCTGGCGGTGGATTCGCCTCTAATCACAAGCATCGTTTCCACCAATCACGTCGTCGCCTCCGACAGTTCCGCAGGATCGGTGTCCCTTATCACTGGATGGGTGGGGCACAGTCCGGCGACGAATGCTGACGTCCGGTCGCCGTCGCGGGCAGTACTCCATGCCTCCTTGCGACGCGGCGGGAGGATTCGAGCTTCCGGATCTTCCGCTGTTGGGAAGTGCCAATGAAATGTTGGGTGTGACAAAGGAAAACGTTCCCGACGGAACGTTGTATTCCTTACAACATCGGTGGAGACGATGGGACTCGAACCCACGACCCCCTGCTTGCAAACTTGACCGAGGCGAACGCGGACGGACGACATGGCGCGTATGACCTGATCAGTGGCGCGTATGGCGCTGGCTGAACGTCAGCGGACGGCTCGGGATGTTCCCAAAATGTTCCCATTTTCGAATTCGAGCTACCCCCGGTCCACAGCGCGTCGGGAGACTTCGGCCTTCTTGGGCAGTTGTTCAATCAGCCCCGATTGCTTCACTCGCCTTCGGTCGTATATCGACGATGTCCTCGCGTTGGCGTGCACGGCCTCTTGCCGCACATCGCGGAAGGGCACGTCGGCGTGGAAGCGGATATGGCGGAACCCGCCCGAGGCACGTTGGTGTGCACCGCGCCGATCTCCGCGCGTCTCACGGTTGCGGACACTCCGCCAATCTTCCGCGACGCCGCCTGGGCCACCTCGGATTCGGCCAGTCTGCTTGAGTAATCCCAAACCGATGTGTCCGCGACTGGTCAACGCAACACCCGCCTGAGAGGACTTGGGATTGCTTCTCGGGCATTCGTGCTGTAAGTCGCGGAACGGCCTCCGCTATGAGCACACAATCAACATGTAGTATCGAAGGCACCTAGTACTTCGGCTGCGATGTGAGCGGCGAACCACCTACGTCACCCGCTCGTTCCACGACCGCCTTATGCACCGAGTCATCAGGGTGTCGACGACCAAGAAGTTGTCGTTCACCGGTCCCGACGAGCTCCCGACGCAGGAGAACTAGCTCTACCTCTACAGCCTCATGGGTGGTCGGGACAGTTCGTGGAAACTCCGTCGGCTATTCGCACACATCCTGCACGGACTTCAGAATCGCGAGCAGAATTAGGATCGGAGCATGTCTGTGGCTGCACAAATTACTCTTGCTCGAGTCCTGTTCATGCTCGCTGGGATTGCAGTGATCCTCTCTCAAACTGGTGGCTATGATTTTGAGGTCGCTGTAGCGCTTTCTGCCTCCATCGCATGTACGTGCGTGGTGATGCTCGCGCGCAGTTTCAGAAGGCGAGACCGCCCACTTAGATTCCGGGCGCCAACTACAGCCGTCATTCTCGTCCTAGGCTGGCTCGCTGTCTTCAGCGTGACTTTCTTCTTCCTGTACTATCCCCAAGCGGCCTGGCGCACGTCCTGAGTGGCGAGCCTCGACTTCGCGCCCGCGGCTACTCAAGAATTCGCAGTAAAGGCGACCCGGACGGCCGAATGATCGTTCAAGAGACTTTGCGGCTTGGGCACGGGTAATTGAAGTTGACACACTTCCCGCACCCCTGTGGCGTTGAAGTTACACTTATCGAGTGCGGCTTATTGGCTACGTGGCTCTTTCCACGCTATCCGCGTTAGGGTTCTCCTCAGCGGCCGCGTCCTCTTGGACAGTAATGGACAGTCCAAATCATGGTGCTGGAGTTGCTCTGTTCGGAATATCGTGTGCATCTGCGAAGTTCTGCGTTGCAGTTGGCGAAAGGAATTCAAGTTCAACTGTCGTTGAAACGTGGAGCGGCGACGCATGGACAAATGCGGCGAGTCCGAAGATTCCGGGAACCAACGCGTTGACAGACGTCGACTGCCTTTCTGCGCAATCGTGCTGGGCAGTGGGATCTGACAAGGGCCGCAGCCTGATCGAACATTGGAATGGCTCGATTTGGCGGCTGAGTAGTGGAACTGAGACCAACTACCCCCTGCAAGGAATCTCGTGCGTGACTACCTCGTTTTGCGTCACTGTTGGTCAGTCTGGAAATAGGAGTGTAGTCATGACGTGGCGGGGTGTTCGATGGTCGATCGCCTTCCAGAAACATCCATTGCGTGACGTCTCGTGCACTTCGACGAACTTCTGTGAAGCCGTCGGGTTTGCAGGCTCTGTAGGGCCTTATGCGGAATCATGGAACGGGTCTCACTGGATACGTTCCAACTTTGTCGCACCACATTCATCAGTCCTAAATGCCGTGTCATGTTGGTCCTCTCACGGTTGCCTTACAGTCGGGGCAAATTTTGCAACTGACGAAGCATCGGTGGAGGCCTGGAACGGGAAGGAGTGGTCCACAGTACCAAGTCGACAAGAAACCAAGTCTTTGGTTCTACTTGGTGTCGCGTGTGACAAAGCCAAAGTGTGCGATGCAGTTGGACAGGCTAAAGGTGCTCCCTTTGTAATCAAATGGAGTGGGGGTACATGGAACGAATCAGCATCGGCGAGTAACGCTGGACGGGGATTGCTGGACGGAATCGCGTTTCGAGAAGGTACCGCCATCGCAGTCGGAAGCCACCAACCAGAGCTTCGTTCCTTGATCGAACGCGGTCCTGCTACTAAATGAGTCTCAACGTACGTGGCCACCTAGGACTGACGGCTCACGGTGGGTAATTGAAGGCAGCATCGAACCGATGATGGTTGAAACGATGCAGTCAGCCCCCCGGGGGGCCCGATGCCCCTGAGTAGTGAGTGGTGGGCGCGGGGAAGAGACCCTCTCTAGTTTCATGTTCGCTCGGCCTACCCGCAGGCCTGAGGTCGGAAGGTTGAATGATCGGTGCTGGTCCCGCCGACGAAGAGCGGTTCGGCGAGCAACCTTTCGCGCGAGCCTGGGTCAATTGTAGTTGAGCACGCACTCCGCGCGAACACCTGAATAGGCGAGCTGCAAGTGCGCGTCGATCCCCAAGCGCACATAGCCGACTATTTGCGGCGCCCTTGCTATTGCCGCGTCAGTTGACTTGGCAGCCGCCTCCAATCGGGGTCTGGCCAACCTTTTGATATGTCTTCGTGGACAAGCTTCAGCGTCACGAGGTCCCTATGTGGCGGACGACACCGCCCATGACTGGATCGATGTCCGACAACTCGCTGACGCCGTTGGTTGAAATACGTTGCGCGGCCTTCGACACCGGCGCTCCCTCGCGCTCACGTGGCCGGACGCTTGAGGTCACGTGGGGGCCTCGATGCGCCTCGGCGATGCCGCGATCGAGCCTCGGATCCACACGCCTCAGGAACTGCTTGAGTCGGGCCGAGCTGTCCTGGAAGCAAGTACGCAATCTGTTTGATGTGGCCTTTCCGCAACTTGTGGGCAGACCAACTCGAGATCCCAATCGACTCAGCAGCCCGTGCATATGGTCCATCCAGATTCGATCCGAAGACAGAGCCTTTGCTTCGTCTTTCGGCGACTTGAGGTGCCTCGGTCGCCACCGCTCGAGTCTACGCGGGCGAGTCCTCGGTCACGACCAGCGAAAAGACCGACTCGCACGCTCTGCGGAAACTCTCAAGACACTCAATAGATCGTCCGCATGCTCTTCGGCGCTTGGCAAGTTATGGTTTTGTCCACGTCGTAGATGCCGGCCGAGTGCTTGGCCCCGCGCCAGCCAGCACTTTAGAACGATTGTTCAGGCGAATCCAGCTCCAGGACCCGCGATGAGTGCATCGGCTTTTTCCAACATATCAAGCTTGTCAGCAAGAGAATTCCCGGCGCCAACACAATTGCTATTGCAAACGTAACCAGGAACTGTGGTCTCCATCATTTCACTAACTTTTACCGTTTCGTGGCCGGCATACGGTACCGAGAAGATCACTGCAGTGTCAACTGTTGGAGCGGTGTCATCCGCCCAACAGAACGCAACATTCCCGGCCGAGTTGGGGGTCGGAACTGGGCATGTCTTGCCGCAGCTCTGGTGGTACTTTTTGGGCTGGGCCCAGGGATTGCAGGTCATGTTTGCGAAGACGCTCTCGGTGGCACTCGCTTCGTCGCTACTGGGTGCAAAGGGCTGACGGTCAATAGTCAATGTCCCAGTGTTTGTATCGACGCTTGTCTGCTCAAGCGCATGAATCATGCTTGGGTCCTTCGGTCCAGTAACCGTGACTAGATAGTCGAGAGTTGCGTGCCAGGTCCATGCAAACAGGTAGTTGTTCTGAAAGTTGTTTTCATTGGAAGCACTTAGATACGACGGCTTCGAAATCTTGAAGGCGCCATTTTTGGTGAAACCAAGGCACCTAAAACCCGTCCCAAGAGACGCGTAGAGACCGCTACCCCAGTTCCTATCTGGTGCTGCGCACGAGTCGAGTATGGAAGCCAATCCCGACGGGTCAAGTCCTTCAATTGGATTGTCTCCAGCGTAAGCGTATGGCGCAGCCGTACTCTGGAGTTCTGCGTCAACGCTGGTGAACTGACCGGTAGAGGGGTCGTAATACCGATTGATCAGGTAGTCGAGGCCGGAAGAATCCGTGACGGAACTGCCGAATCCGAACGGCGTCACTGAAAACGCATATCCTGCCGTCGTAGCAGTTAGTCCGCCCACGACGGATGCTCCCCCCGATTGCGTAATCGGTAGCCCGTAAGCGTCGTAGTCCACGTACGCGACGAGCGTACCGGTGTAACTCCCCGTCCCACCTGTAATTTGGACGATTCCTCGGGCGTTGGAGTTTTGATCCTGACACAGCAGATCAACGACAGGGTTGGAGCCGTTGAGCGTTATTTGAATGATGGGGGTGGCCGAATTCAGCCCGTAGAGGAAGTCCTGCGACGTGTTGGAGAGCAGCCGCTGTACCAGGCTGTCCCAGACGAACGTCGTCGTCGACCCGGAGCCGAGTTTGGATGTGGCACGCAAACCGTCACCGTTGTAGGTGTAGACCATCGTCGTCGACGTGGGCGACGAGGTCGAACAAGTCGTGCCGTTCGTGTTCGCGCAGACGAAACGCTCCGACGCCTGCTCCCAACCGAGCGCCTCGTCGTTGCCCGTGTGCGGTGTCACGCTGAGCCGGTCGCCGGAGGCGTCGTATGTGTAGGTCGTGGCATTCGTCGGAGCGGACCCGCACGCGTTCGTGGAACTGCTCGCAAGCGACCAGCACAGCTCGCCGTTCTGGCTGTAGGCGGCGGACTGGAAGCCGGTCGTGTTCGCCGTAATCGAGTTCGCAGGCGTGTAGGAGTAGGTGTTGCTCCCGGAACTCCCGACGATCGGACCGGTCGCCACCCGGTTCGTGGTGTCGTAGGTGTAGCTGTCGGTCGCGAGTGTGGTCGTGTTGGTCTTCGGTATCGACGATGTGAGCAGGTCGCCGCCGTTGTCGGCCAAGGTGAAGCCGAGGAGCGGTGTCGAACCGTTCCCGGTCGATGTCACGATCGACGTCTCCTGGCCAACCGTGTAGCCGTACTGGGTCGTTACCGCGCTCGTCGCCGTCGGCGGGGCGAGCGGCGCGGGCGTGGAGCCAGTGCACGGTGTCCCGCTCGTCGTTCCGGTCGAGACCCAGTAGGGGTTCCCCGCGCAGTCGTAGGCGTAGGTGAGCGCCACGTTGCCGCCACCGGAGTACGTGATCCACGTGACGATCGAGGCGAGCCGCCCGAACGTGTCGTAGGTGTAGGTGACGTCGCCGTTGGGCGGCGTGGTCGTCCCAGCGCCCGAGGTCGAGCACGTGTCGCTCGAGCTGTTCGGGTAGCTCAGGCAGATGAGCTCGCCCGCGGTGTCGTAGCCGTAGGTGACGGTGTTGGCGGCCCCGTCGGTCTTCTGGGTGAGCTGGCCAAGGGCGTCGTAGGTGTAGCTCGTCGTCCCCGTGCTGTCGGTCATCTGGTGGCGCGTGCCATCGTTGTTGTAGGAGTAGGTAACCGTCGGTGTCCCGTCGGTGTAGGTGACCTTTGTCACGCGGTTCGCGCCATCATAGGTTTTGTAGGTCGTGTCCGTGCACGTGGACGTGATCAGCGGGTTGCAGGTGCCAGGGCTGCCCGCGGGACCCGTGATCGCCACGCCGTTGCCCGAGGCGTCGTAGTAGGTCGTCGTCGTCGGGTAGCTACTTCCCGAGATGTCGGTAGGCTGCACGGCCGTCAGCCGGTGGTTGTCCTCGTTGTAGGTGTAGTAGGTCGCGTAACTGCAGGTAGACGTCGTTATAGGGTTGCATCCCGTCGAGTTGCCCGTCGAATAGGGGTTGGAACCGGGCCCCAAGACCGCCACGAGGTTGCCACTCGCGTCGTAATAGTCGACCGTCGTCTGCGTCCCTGAGCCGGTCGGTGGGCTGTCGCACGACGGCGCTCCCGAGCCGCTCCAGGGAAGCGGCGAGCTCCAGCAGGTCGCGCCATCGGGCTCATAGGTCGTGGTGCTGCCTGTCGTCGTCGTCGATGGTGCGGTGACTGTCGACCCGAGCTGGTTACCATTCGCGTCGTAGGCGTTCGCCGTCGTGAGGCTGTTGCCCGCCGTGTTCATCGTGACGTGGTTGGCTCCCGTCGAGGTGGGGTTGTAGGTGGAGGTGGCGCTCGTCACCGACGAGCCCGCCTCGTCGCCGCTCGCGGTGAACGTGCCGGTGGACTCGCCCATCGGGTCGAACGTGGACACGGTCGTGTTGGGACACGGAGCGCTCGTTGACGTCACCGAGCACGAGCCCGAGCCCAGGTTGGAGGCTGGTGTCTGGGCGACGGCGTTGCCCAGGTTGCTCGGCACCGTCGCCTGCTCGTAGCTCGATGGCGTGTTGACGTTGCCTTCGGGAGAGACGGACGCCACCTGGGTGCCGTCGGGATCGAAGAAGCTCGTCGTCGTCGGTCCCTGGGTGCCGGACGCCGAGGTCTGCGACGTCGAGGACACCGCATCGCCCATCGCGTCGAAGCTCGCGTAGGTCGTGTAGGGGCACGTCGAGGTCGTCAGCGGGTTGCACGTAGACGGGTTCCCCATGGGCGACACCGAGGCGATCTGGTTGCCGTTGTGGTCGAAATACGTCCAGGTCGTCCCTCCCGCGGCGTTGGCCGGGGAGGTGACCTCGGTCGGGGCCAGGAACTCGCTCCGAAGTAGCGTCACGGTCTCGTTGTTGGTCGCGGCCGACGGGCAGCTGGTCAGCGTCTGGCCGTTGGCGTAGCCGTCGGGGGTGAGCGTCGCACACGTGTCGCCGTCGGCGTCGAAGGCGGACTGCGTCACGTTGCCCAGCGGATCGGTGGACTTGGTCTGGTCGCCCGACGTGTCGTAGGCGTAGGTCGTGGCGTGCGTGGCCGAGCAGCTCGAGAGCGTGCCGTAAGCGGCGACCTCGTCGGCAGTGCGGCTCGCACACAGCGTGCCGTTGGAGTTGTAGTAGCTCGAAGTCTCTGGGTTCGAGAGCCAGTCCTCGGTCGCCGGCGACGTCGTGGTCAGCAGGTCCCCGCTCGCGTCGTAGGTGTTGGTCGTCGTGTGCGCGGCGACAACGGCCGAGCTGGCGCCCGAGGTGTTGCCGATGGCGTCGACCGCCACGGTCACCTCGTTGAGCCCGTTGTACTGGCTCGTCGTCGTGTTGCCGCCCGGGTCGACCGACACCAGCAGGTTCGCGCTCGCGTCATAGGTGTCCTGGGTCACGCCCGGGTCGTATTCCGAGGGATAGCTGCCCACATCGGGACAGGTGTTGGCTCCGCCCGTCGTCTGCGTCGGCCCCACGCACGCTCCGGCGAGCGCGTTCATGGTCTCGTTCGGCATCAGGTTGAGCGCATCGCGCATCGGTGCGGCGGTCTCGGAGGGCTGCGGGGCGAGGGTGTAGCTGCCGTAGGCGCCGAGCGGGCCGTAGCCCTGGACGGACGAGACGAGCATCCAGCCCTGGTAGGTGTCGAGCGTCTCGTTCGCCCCGTACATCGAGGCGGACTGGTTGAAGTTCGCGTTGTCGATGAGCACCGTGCCGTTGCCCGTCCGGTTATCGAAGTCGTCGTAGGCGAACGTCGTCGCTGGCACGTATGTCGCGGTCATCGACGTGCCCGCGTTGGCCATCGTAGGCCCGGTGACCTCGCTGACCTTGGTGCCGGTCCAGGTCACGTCGGTCGCGTACGCGGTGTTGTTGAGGTGGTTCGAGTTGTTCTGGGGGTCCCACCAGACGGTCATCAGATTCGAGTTCGTGTACTCGAGCACGAAGGACACAGACACCGAACTGTTGGCGAGCGTCACGGACTGGAGCTGGTGGCGCGAGTCCAGCCCGTAGGTGACGGTGCGCCCGAGCGGGTCGGTCACGACCACGCACGAGGTGATCCATGACGGGCACGTGCCCGTGCCCGAGGCGGGGTAGCTGAACGTAAGGGTGCGCACCCCGCTCGGGGCGCTCACCTGGCACGGCTCGCTCGAGGTCGCGCCCGAGCACGCGGAGTGCGAGCCCCAGGAGATCGTCTCGGTGTTGCCGTGGGCGTCTTGCACCTTGATGAGCTCGCCGTTGGTCTCATCGACGTAGTACCTCATCGTCGAGTCCCGCGTGAACACGTAGCACGCGTCGGTCCCGTTGCAGCTCGAGGCGAAGGTGAGCTTCGCCTGGACCCACGACGCGGGCTCGTAGCCGGACGTCGGGCACGTGCTGAACGGTCCGGGTGCCGACGGCAGGAAGGTCGACTGCGCGCCGTCCTCCCAGGTGGCGGTGATCGCGCAGGGCTCCCAGCTCGCATTGTGCGCGTTCTGGGTGGCCGTGATCCCAAAGGTCTCCTGCCAGCCGTAGCCGAGGAGGCCGAGCGTCGACGCGTTCGCCGAGTCGTAGGTCGCGGTCATGTCGAGGGGGATCCCGACGTCGGGGATGGAGCCCAATGAATCGAGGGACATCGAGTACGCGCCGGTCGCGGTGTCCACGCCCGCGGTCGCCCCGGGGGCGTCGCTCGGGGTGCCCGAGGTCACGACGTCGTTCATGCCCGCGGCGATCGCGGCCTCGGCGGGGTTGGTCCCACCGCCGATGAACTCCTGGGCCGCCAGGTACTGGGGCGCGCTCTGGGGCGCGAACGCGATACTCGTGGGCATCGAGCTGAGCGCGACGTCGGCGAGGTCGACTCCCGACTGGGCGTTGTAGAAGCTGACGGCGTTCTCGCCCGCGCTGCACTGGTAGCTGCTGAGCACGCCCAGATAGAGCCCGTCGGGTGTGACCGCGACCCCGGTCGGATAGCCCACCATGGCCGAGGTGTAGTTGGTGTTCTGGTAGGTCTC
>Ga0075017_100000307_pt1 | contig 25931 bp, 21 predicted proteins | sample AleBraG_ABR_2012_FD_71475 | JGI IMG/M metagenome (GOLD analysis project Ga0075017, IMG submission 71475) | Freshwater sediment microbial communities in response to fracking from Pennsylvania, USA - Alex Branch Run_MetaG_ABR_2012 | ecosystem: Environmental > Aquatic > Freshwater > Creek >... | reverse complement strand
GGACAGGACGACGGCCCACACGGCCATAGCCGAGCCGATGATGCCGAGTACGAGCCAGGACCTGCGCAACGGATGGCGCGACACGAGGACGCCGATCACCGGCCCCGCCGCCATGCCCGCGATCACCATCACGGTAAACAGCGCGCTCGCGCTCTGCCGGGTGAGTCCCTCCCCGGAGATGAGGAACGGGTAGCCCCACAGCATCACGAAGACCGTGCCGGAGAACTGCGTGGTGAAGTGCGCCCAGAGTCCCAAGCGTGTTCCCGGGTGCTGCCACGCCGAGACGAGGTCGTGACGGATCTGCGCCCAGCCGGGTGACTCCTCTGTCGACGCTGCGCCGTCGGGGGAGTCAGTGACGAGCGCCAGGGTGAGGATCGCAGCCAGCACGCTGAGCGACGCCGCCGAAAGGAACGCCGGGGTCCAGCCTGCGCCGTGCAGCAGCGCGACCAGCGGGATCACGCTCAGGATCTGACCGCCCTGGCCGACGAGTCCGGTCACCTGCGTCAGCACCGGGACCTGCCGTTGCGGAAACCACGAGTTGACCAGACGGAGCACGCTGATGAAGGTCATCGCGTCACCGGCACCGACGAGCACCCGCGCGAGGATGGCTGTCGGGAACGACTGCGCACGTGCGAGTGTCGTCTGGCCGAGCGCCATCAGCACCGCACCGCCGACGACCATCGCGCGAGGCCCGACCCGGTCGACCATCGCGCCGACCGGCACCTGCATCGCGGCATAGACCAGCAGTTGGACGACGGCGAAGGTCCCGAGCAGCCCGGCGGAGATCTCGAAGCGGACCGCGGCGTCGAGCCCGGCGACCCCGAGCGACGTGCGCTGCAGCACGGCGACGACGTAGGCGCCGACGGCGATGCCCCAGACGAGCCAGGCCCGTGCCGGGGTGCGCTCCACGAGTCGCATCCTCCCGCAACTCGGCGTGCGCGCCGATCCGGTGCGGTGCTCGGCTCAGACCGAGTTCCGTTCACGATCGCAGCGTCGGGTGCGTGCCGACGGGTCGACGCCGGGCTCGCCGCGCTCGCTGACGAGCGCGCACGAGCCCATCCGGGCGACAACCGAGGCGCGGTCTGTGGGAGCAGTCGTAGGAGAAGGCTCAGATCAGCAGCGCGCCGATGAGGACGAGGAATCACCAGAAGATGCCAAGGGGCAGACCCGGCGCGGCCATGGGCACGGCGGTCACGCGCAGAGCGACCTGTCACCTCGCCAGCCTCATCGTCCGCATGAGATCCGGCTTCGCCCGCCGTCCTGGGTCGTCCCGGTGATCGTGATCCAGGAGACGGCCCGCGTGGCGTCAGCGCCCCGGCGTACCGGGCGCTAGGTACGCCGTCTTGCTCGAGGTGAAGAAGTCGATCGCGGCGAAGCCCTGCTCGCGCGGGCCGTGGCTGGAATCGCCGCGCCCGCCGAACGGCACGTGGAAGTCGACGCCCGCGGTCGGGAGGTTGACCATCACCATGCCCGCCTTGCTGGCGCGGCGGAAGTGCGACGCCGTCGCGAGGTCGGTCGTGACGATGCCGGCCGAGAGGTTCATCGTGCTCGCATTTGCGGTGGCGAGGGCCTCGTCGTAGTCGGCGACCCGGATCACCGAGACGACCGGTCCGAAGACCTCCTCGCGGTTGATCGTGTCCGCCGACGACGTGCCGAGCACCAGGGCGGGCGACAGGTAGTGGCCGGCCCTGCCCAGGTCGAGCAGCTCGCCGCCGACGACCTCGCCACCCTCGGCGCGCGCGACGTCGAGGTAGCGCAGGTCCACGTCGAGCTGCGAGGGGTCGACCACGGGACCCATGTCGACGCCGGTCCCGCGAGCGTCGCCGACCGTCCAGTGAGAAAGCCGCTCGTGCACGGCCTCGACGAGACGGTCGTGGATCGCGTCGGTGACGACGGCGAAGGACGACGCCGTGCACCGCTGGCCGGTGGAGCCGAAGCCGCCCTGCACGAGGCACTCGACGGCGACGGCGAGGTCGGCGTCGTCGACGATCACGAGCGGGTTCTTGCCGCCGAGCTCGAGCTGCACCTTGCGCCCGAGCGGTGCGTGCGCATCGAGGATGCCGCGACCGGTGCCGACCGACCCGGTGAACGTGACGCCGTTGACGAGCGGGTCCGTCGTCAGCACCGGGCCGACAACGGAACCCCGGCCGAGTACCAGGTTCAGCGCCCCGACGGGAAGACCGGCACGGTTCAGGACGTCGACGAGCTCCCATGCGGTGCCGGGGACGAGTTCTGCGGGCTTGAAGACCACGGTGTTGCCGTAGGCGAGGGCAGGCGCGATCTTCCAGGCAGGGATCGCGATGGGGAAGTTCCACGGTGTGATGACGCTGACGACGCCGATGGGCTCGCGCGTCACCGAGACCTCCACGCCGGGACGCACCGAGTCGAGGACGTGCCCGTGCGGCGCGAGCACGTTGCCGGCGAAGTACTTGAGGATCTGGCCCGCGCGCACGACTTCTCCGCGCGCCTCGGGCAGGGTCTTACCCTCCTCGCGGGCGAGCAGGTCGCCGAGCTCGTCGGCCCGTGCGAGCACCTCGGTGCCGGCCTTGTCGAGCACCGTCGACTTCTCCCACGGCGTGGTGCGCGACCACACGGGGAAGGCCGCGGCGGCGGCTTCGAGCGCGCCCTTCGCGGTGGCGGCGTCGACGCCTCCGTACTCGAGCACGACGTCGGCGAGGTCCGAGGGGTTGACGTCCGCGTGCGCGTCGCCGCCGCCGACGGCATGGCCGCCCACGACCGAGGTGATCTGCCGGGTCATCTGCGTCTCCTGTCGTCGTGTCCCGCACGCGACCCTAGACGCCACCCGGCGTCGGTCGGTCACGAGGTATCAGGGGTGTGCGCGTGACCGAGCGCCCACTGACCTCGACGAGGCACCGAGCGCGCCAAGCCGCAGGGCTGCCGCGACGCCGCTGATCGCCTTCCTCGCGTTCCCGTTCCGCGGCGTCGTGCTGGAAACCGAGGAGCTGGCCGAGCGCTGGCCGACCGTAAGCGGCGCGCGATCGCGGACCGGTCGACGAGAACTGCCGGGCAGCCGGGTACGCGCCTCCTTCAGCCGAGACGACGCGGGATCAGTGCGGCAGGGTGGCGCCGAGAGCGACGAGTGCGACGCCGGTGGCGCCGGCCACCACGAGTGTGACCACGGCGGTGCGGCGGAGCACGAACAGCAACGCCGCCGCGCCGCCGAGCACGGCGAGCTGCCAGGGCTGGCCCAGCGCCCGAGCCAGCGGAACTGCTGAGCCGAGGATCGCGCCGATCGACGCAGGCCCGGCCCCGGCCAGGAACGCACGGACCGGAGTGTTGCTGCGCAAGCGGTCGAAGCGGGTCGCTCCGAGCAGGACGAACGTGAAGGACGGCAGGAAGGCGATGGTCGTGGCGAACAGCCCGCCGGCGACTCCGGCGGCCGCGTAGCCGACGACGGCGACGGTGAGCACGACCGGGCCGGGGGTGACCTGGCCCAGCGCGACCGCGTTGAGGAACTGGGGCGCGGACATCCAGTGGTAGCGGTCGACCGCGTCGGCCTGCATCAGCGGGATGATCACGAACCCGCCGCCGTACGAGAGGGCGCCCACCTTGAAGGCGACCCAGCCAAGCGACCACCAGACACCGATCGCGGTGGCGACCCCGACCGATCCCAGCGGGACGACGTGCATCGACCGTCGATCCTCACCGAGCGTGTAGGCGCGGGCTGCCACCTCCACGGCGCCGCACCCGAGGATGGCCAGCACCACGTACGCGCCCAGCGTCGCCGCCGCGAACGTCCCCGCGCCCGCGTACAGCCCCCACCTCCATGTGGCGAGGCGTCCCGCAGCGGTGGCCCGTCGCCAGCTGGGCGGCGCCAGGTCGACGGCGGCGTGGACCGCCACCGCCGCGACCGCCGCCCCGGCGCCGGCCCCGGCCGCCTCGATCCACCTGGGTGGGGCGCTCGCCAGGAATACCGCGGACAGGCCGAGGATCAGGACGAGACCGGGGACGATGAACGCAAGCCCGCCCACGGCCGCTCCCCACCGCCCTCGGACCCGCCACGCGCAGAAGATCGCGAGCTGGGTCGACGCCGGACCGGGCAGCAGGTTGCAGGCGGTCACGGCGTCCTCGAACTCGGACTCCCCGATCCACCGCCAGCGCACCACGCACAGGTCGCGGAGGAGCCTGATGTGGGTCGGCGGTCCGCCGAATCCGAGGCAGCCGATACGACCCCATTCGCGCAGCACCGTCGCCAATGGAACAGCTGGGACGACCGCTGCATCGCCCCGGGTGCCGTCCATGCCGCGATCCTGCCCGATCCTCGCGCACCGGTCAGCGGGCGCCGGTCGTGCCCGCACTGGCGGCCTGGAGCGCGAGCCACAGGTCGACCCGGTCGGGTGTGGAGTCGAGCCGACGGCCGGTGAGCGACTCGACGCGTTCGAGGCGGTTCCGCAACGTGTTCACGTGCACGTGCACGAGGTCAGCCGTCTCCTGCCATCGCCCGCCGGTCTCGAGGAAGGTGCGCAGCGTGTCGACGAGTGAGCCGCCGTGCTGCACGTCGTACTCCTCCAGCGGTGAGAGCAGCGACTCGCGGAACGCGTCGAGCACGTCCTGGTCCTGCAGCGCGAGCAGCAGCGCGTGGCTGCCGGTCAGGTTGTGCGACACCACCGCGCCTCCGCCACGACGACGCCCGAGCTCGCAGGCCTGGCGCGCCTGCACGAGGCTGCGTCGCAGCCCGGTGACGTCGTCGGCGACCGAGCCCGTGCCCACGGCGATCGCCGAGACGCTCTGCGCGAGGGTCGCCGCGGCCGCCACGGCTGCGACCGAGTCGCGCAGCCTGCCGCCGTCGACGACGAGCATCAGCTCGTCGCCGCGCAGGGCGACGACCCCGTTGACGTCGGTGTCGCGGAGCCAGCGCTCCGCGGACTCGAGCGCGTGCTCGCGGTCGCTGACCGCGCACACGAACGGAAGCAGCGGACGCTCGGGATCGAGTCCGTAGTAGGGCATCCGTGCTGCGGCGGCCTCCGCCTGCCGACCGAGCACCAGCGACACCACCTCGCCCGCGAGACGTCGCTCGGACTCCCGCACCGCGCGCTCGCGAGCGAGCACGAGGCTGACGACCGGCCGCGCGGCGTCGATGCGCGACTGCACCTCGAGGTCGTCGGTGTCGTCGACGGCCACCGCGATCAGGGCCGCCGGCGTCCGACCGCTGCCGACGGGCTGGACGAGCCAGCCGTCGACCTCGACCCGTCCGTGCAGGGCCGCGCTCACGGCTCGCGCCCGCCCGGCGGCGTCGGTCCGCGCACCCGAGTGTGCGAGAAGCCGCCCGGTGTCGTCGGCTATCCAGACGTCGTGACCGGTGCTGCGCCGCAGCAACCGCGCCACCGAGCCCAGCGCCTGTTCCGGCGACGCCTGCTCTGCCGCGGCGAGAAGGTCCGAGGTCAGTCGCAGCGTCTCGCGCAGCGACCGCTCCCGGTCGGCGGCGAGCCGTTCCACGAACCATTGCGAGATCGCGACGAACGGGGTGTCGAGCGGCACGAGCACGAGCGGGACGCCGAGCTCCGCACACGCCTTGCGCACCGCGGGGGGCACCCCGGGGTCGCCGACGAGCAGGCCGTAGCCGATACCGGCGACGTCGCGGCTGCGCAAGGCGCGGACGAACCCATCCGCCGAGTGCCGCGGACCGCGCCAGACACCTGCGGTGAGCACGAACTCGTCGCCGACGAGGTAGGGCGAGGCGTCGGCGAGCTCCGTGACGTGGACCCAGCGGATCTCGCGGTTGAGGTCTCCGTCGACCAGCAGCTCAAGACCCAGCGACGGCTCCTCGATGAGGTCGCGGATCGTCGTGGGCACTGGAGGAATATACGACCAGGTCAGGAGAATTGGCCAGGAACCTCCACAGACGCGCATGCCGCGGGACCGGCAGCATCCGTCCTGCACGAGCGCGCCCGACCGGGCGGCTCCGGGGAGCAGTGGAGGCACCATGGCCGAGGTCGTGAGCGAGCGGGGACCCGCCGTCGCCGGAGGCATCGAGTCCCGGTCGATCGACTGGGTTCCCGAGAACGAGCGGCACGGTCGGGTCTGGATGCAGGGACCGTTCTGGTTCCTCGGCAACTTCCAGCCGTTCACCGTCGGCATCGGCATCCTCGGGCCGACGGTCTTCGGGCTCTCGCTGCTGCAGACCGCCGTCGCAGGCATCCTCGGCATCCTCTTTGGCACGGTCTTCATGGCGTTCCACGCCTCGCAGGGTCCGACGTTCGGCTTGCCGCAGATGGTGCAGTCGCGCGCGCAGCTCGGCTACCGAGGCGTGATCCTCGCGCTCATCGCGACAGCGTTCACGTTCGTCATGTTCAACGTGGTCGACACGGTCATCATCAAGCTCGGCCTCAACGGCATCTTTGGCTGGAACGCGACGACGGTCGCCGTTGCCATCACCGTCATCGGCACGGTGCTCGCGATCTACGGCCACGACTGGCTGCACCGGGTGTTCCAGGTGCTGTTCTGGGTGTCGCTGCCGTTCTGGGTCGTGCTCACCATCGGCATCGTGACCGGTCACGCGGGTGGTCAGACCGCCGCGCCCGCGGGGATGACGGTCGCTGGCTTCCTCGGCATGTTCACCGTCGCAGCGTCGTACAACATCACCTACGCGCCCTACGTCTCGGACTACTCGCGCTACCTCCCGCGCGACACCAAGGTGAGCTCGATCGTCACCTCGGTCTTCCTCGGCGCGGCCGGCTCCCCGATCTGGCTCATCCCGCTCGGCGCATGGCTCGGTTCGGCGCTCGGCGTCTCGGACCCGCTGCTCGGCATCTACAACGCGGGCAACAACGTGGTCGGCGGTCTCGGCGGGATCCTCGCCATCCTCTCCGTGCTCGCACTGGTGGCAACGATGGGCCTCAACGCCTACAGCGGCATGCTCACGATCGTCACCGGCATCGACTCGTTGCGGCCGGTGAACCCGACCCGCGGCATCCGCGTCGCCGTGATCATCGTGCTCGCCGTCGTGTGGCTCGTCCTCGGGAATGTGCTGGAGAACGCGTCGAGCGCGCTGTCGAACAGCCTCCTCGTGATGCTCTACCTGCTCGCCCCCTGGACGGCGATCAACCTGATGGACTACTTCTTCGTCCGTCGTGGCCATTACGCGATCACCGACCTGTTCACGCCCAACGGGATCTACGGCTCGTGGGCCTGGCGTGGGGTCGTCGCCTACCTCATCGGCATCGCGGTCGAGTTCCCGTTCATGGTCGTCGGCACCACCTATGTCGGGTTCATCGCCGACAAGTACCTGCAGCTCGTGGACATCTCGTGGATCGTCGGGATGATCGTCGCGGGAGGTCTCTACTTCGTCTTCACCCGGTCGCTCGACCTCACGGCCGAGGCTGTGGCGATCGAGCGCAGCGAGCAGGTCCTCCGCGACACCGGCGCCGCCCGATGAGCGGAACGGACCTGGCCGGCGTCACACTCGCTGCCGACGCACTGCTCGCGGCCTTCGGCTCGCACGACCGGGACGCGTACTTCGCGTCGTTCGCGCCGGAGGCGACGTTCCTGTTCCACCCGTCCCCGTCGCTGCTGCCGACCCGTTCGGCCTACGAGCAGGAGTGGGCGATGTGGGAGGCCGAGGGGTTCCACGTCGACGGGTGCACGGCCAGCGACCGGCGCATCGACTTCCTGACGCCGGACGTCGCCGTCCTCACCCACCGGGTGCGGACACGATTGGCCGGAGTGGACGATGTGCAGCGGGAGCGCGAGACCATCGTGTTCCGCCGGGGAACGGATGGCCGATGGTTCGCTGTCCACGAGCACCTGTCGCCCGATCCCGTGGAGGGCCCGTGACCGGCGGTAATCCGCTCCTGCCCCCCAACGCGGCCGAGATCCCGAGGTTCGTCGGACCGGACACGTTCGCGCGGCTGCCCCGGCTCGACCAGGTTGACCATGCGGGCGTCGCGGTGCTCGGCATCCCGTTCGACGCAGGCGTGTCCTACCGGTCGGGAGCTCGCTTCGGGCCGCAGGGGATCCGGACGGGCTCGAAGTTGCTCCGCCCCTACCACCCGGCGCTCGACGTCAACCCGTGGGACGTGCACCAGGTCGTCGACGCCGGAGACGTGGTCGCCCACCCGTTCGACCTCGTCGCGGCGGTGGGACAGGTCGAGGCCGCAGCGCGGCACCTGCTGATGAAGGCCGACCGCATCGTCACGATCGGCGGCGACCACACGATCGCGCTCCCGCTCCTCCGTGCCGTGGCCGCGCAGCACGGGCCCATCGCGCTCGTGCACTTCGACGCGCACCTCGACACGTGGGACACCTACTTCGGTGCGCCGTACACCCATGGGACGCCCTTCCGCCGTGCGGTGGAGGAGGGCCTGCTCGACCTCGACGTCTCCGCCCACGTCGGCATCCGCGGTCCGCTCTACGCGGCGCAGGACCTCATCGACGACCAGAAGCTCGGCTTCGCGATCGTGAGCACCGACGACGTCGCGCGCCGAGGGATCGACGAGGCGATCGACCGGGTGCGGGCCCGGGTCGGCGACCGACCCGTGTACGTGTCGATCGACATCGACGTCCTCGATCCGGCGCACGCGCCCGGCACGGGGACGCCGGAACCCGGCGGGCTCACGACGCGCGAATTGCAGATGATCCTGCGCGGGTTCACCGACCTCAACCTCGTGGGTGGCGACGTCGTCGAGGTGGCGCCCGCCTACGACCACGCCGAGCTCACCACGATCGCCGCGGCGAACGTGGTCTACGAGCTGCTCGGCCTCATGGCACTGGACCGTCCCGGCGCGCAGCAGCGCGGCGGGCAGACGACGTACGACGACGGGAGCACGACATGAAGCTGCTGGTTGCGGTCGATGGCTCGACCCACGCGGCGAAGGCGGTCGAGGCCGCGGGTCGGCTGGCGGCAGAGGCGCACGCACACGTCGTCGTCGTGCACCAGCGCAGCGACGACCGGATGGACCACGGCCCCGCGGCGCCGTCGGACGAGGCGGCCGACGATGCGCAGGCGATCGTCGATGTCGCCGTCACGGCTCTGCACGCGGCAGGTGCGGCCTCGGCGAGCGGACGCGTCGTGCGTGGGCTCAAGGGCGAGGAGGCGCAGGCCATCATCGACGTGGCGCGCGAGGAGGGCGCCGACATCATCGTCGTCGGGCCCCGCGGCCTTGGCCGTTTCGCCGGCCTGCTGGTCGGCAGCGTGACGGACCGACTGGTGCAGCTCTCCGACCGCCCCGTACTCGTCGTCCGGTGACAGCCCCCGGAGCGATCCGGGGCACCGCGCACGCGATCGCACAGGGTCGCGCGTCGGCGGTCGAGGCGGTCGAGGAGTCGCTGCGTCGCATCCGCGAGCGTGACTCCGCCCTCGGCGCCGTCGTGGCGCTGCGGATCGACGAGGCGCTCGAGGAGGCGTCAGTCCTCGACGAGCGTCGCGCCGGCGGTGCGCCGCTCGGAACGCTGCACGGAGTGCCGGTGCTGGTGAAGGACCTCGAGGACGTCGCGGGCATGCCGACCCGCAAGGGATCGCGGCTGCTCGCATCGGCCCGTCCCGCGCAGGCCGACGAGGTGGTGCCGGCACTGCTCCGTCGTGCCGGTGCGGTGGTCGTCGGCAAGACCAACCTGCCCGAATTCGCCACCGAGGGGTTCACCGACAACCTGCTCGACGGAACGACGCGCAATCCGTGGGACCTGCGCATGTCGCCGGGAGGCTCGAGCGGCGGCGCGGGTGCGGCACTGGCCGCCGGGCTGGTCCCGATCGCGACCGCGACCGACGGGGGCGGTTCGGTGCGCATCCCGGCAGGCATGTGCGGCCTAGTCGGCCTCAAGCCGACGCATGGCGCGGTGGGGCGGTGGCCAGCGGCCGACTGGCTCGACCTCTCCACCTACGGCCCGATGGCCACGACCGTCGACGACCTGAGACTGCTGCTGTCCCTCATGGTCGGCCGCGTCGACGGCGACCCGGACTCCGCACCGTTCCCCGCGCGCACCCACGACGGCGGCACCCTCCCGAGCCGAGTGATCATGTGCGACCGGACCTCGCCGCTCGGTCCGCTCCCGGCCGCGGTCGCAGCAGCGTTCCATTCCGCCGCGACGGATCTCGCGGTGCTGCTCGGGGCCGAGATGCACCGGCTCGAGCCGGACGAGGTCTTCGTCGGCCTTGGCGACCCGGACGCCGACTGGTTCACCCTCGCCACCGCCGAGCACGTGAGCTCCCTCGGCCGCACGTTCGTCGCGGAGTCGCTGCCCCATATGCACCCGTCGACCGCCGAGTTCATGCGGCACGGCCTAGGCGTCGACGTCGACGACTACCTCGCAGCACGTCGACGTCGTGCGGCCTACACGCGTAGGCTCGACGAGCTGCTCGGCTCCGACGGTGTGCTGCTCACGCCGACCGTGGCTGTCGAGACCTGGTACGCCGACGGACGTACCGAGGCCGACGGTGCTCCCGGCATGACGCCGCCCGAGGCGTACTCGACCGCCGTGCAGAACATCACCGGCCACCCTGCCGTGAGCCTGCCTGCGGGGCGTCATGCGTCCGGGCTGCCGTACGGTCTGCAGGTCACCGCACCGCGGTGGTCGGACGACCGGCTGCTCGACGTCGCGGCGCTCTGGGAGTCGCACCGTCCGTGGCCGCGCACGGCGCCCGGCTACGACGAGTTCAGGATCGGCGGGTCGGCCGACGACGAGGAGATGTCATGAAGGCGGTCGTGTTCCGCGGGGTCGACGCCCCGCTCGACGTCACCGACGTGCAGCTCGAGGCGCCTCGGTCGCACGAGGTGCTCGTGCGGATCGCGGCCGCAGGCGTCTGCCACAGCGACCTGCACGTCGTGCGCGGCGAGTGGACCCGGCGCCTGCCGACCGTCCTCGGCCACGAGGGGTCGGGCACCGTCGTTGCGGTGGGACCCGACGTCACGACGCTGACGCCGGGCGACCACGTCGTGCTGTCGTGGGTGGCCCCATGCGGCGAGTGCCGCCACTGCCTCGCCGGTGCCGAGGCGCGCTGCGAGGTGGCCGCGAACGTGGTCGGCCCTACGGGAGGTCTCAACGACGGCACCACGCGGCTCTCGATCGACGGCGAGCCCGCCTACCACTACCTCGCCGTGTCGTCCTACGCCGAGTACGCGGTCGTGCCCGAGTCGGGTGCGATCAAGGTGCGCGACGACGCGCCGCTTGACCTCATCGCGCTCGTCGGCTGCGCGGTGGCGACCGGCGTCGGCGCTGTGCGCAACACCGCACAGGTCGAGGCCGGCTCGACGGTGGTCGTGATCGGGTGCGGCGGCGTGGGGCTCAGCGTGGTGCAGGGCGCACGCCTGGCCGGGGCGACCCGGATCCTGGCCGTGGACCTGCGTCAGGACAAGGTCGACCTCGCGCTGACTCTCGGCGCCACCGACGCCGTCGTCGGCTCCGGCGACCAGCTCGACGCGTGGCTGAGGGACCTGCTGCCCGACGGCGCCGACTACGCGTTCGACGCGATCGGGCGCACGTCGACGACGGAGCTCGCGATCCGCGTGCTGGGTCTCGGCGGCACGGCCGTCGTCGTCGGCATCCCGCCCGAGGGCTCAGCCGCGTCGTTCGACCCGCTCGTTCTCGTGGAGTACGACCAGCGCATCCTCGGCTCGAACTACGGCGGGATCCGGCCGGCCGTGGACATCCCGATGCTGGTCGACCTCGTCATGTCGGGGGAGCTGAAGCTGGAGGAGATGGTGTCCGCGCGACGTCCGCTCGACGAGGCGGCCTCGGCGCTCGACGACCTGGCCTCCGGTGCCGCGCTGCGCCAGCTGCTCATCCCCTGACCCGATCCTGGCCGGAGTACGGTGGCGTGAGGGTCAGCGCGGCAGGTCGAGCCGCATGAGGTACGACGTCTCCGCGTGCACGTCGACGACCTCGCCGGCGCGGCTGAATCCGCGTCCGGTGTAGAAGCTCTCGCGCTGCGCGAGGGTCTCGAGGAGCACCGTGCCCGGGCCGCTCGCCGCGAGGTGTGCCACGGCCGCGTCGACGAGCGCCTTGCCCAGGCCGGTGCCGTGCAGCTGCGGCTCGACCGCGACCCGCGAGATCCACCCGTGGCCGTCGAAGCCCTCGTGCGCCTTGAGCACTTCGACCTCGAAACGCCAGTCGCGGGCCAGGATCTCGTCGTCGGGAGGTGACGTCGGGTCGACGTGGTGGCACACGAAGCACGAGCCGAACGGCGACACCCGGATGATGCCGACGAGGACCTCGCCGAGGAACGCGGCGAGGTGCACGGCTGAGTCGTCGAACGGCTCCACGGCGTAGAAGTGGTGGGCGTCGGCCCAGCGTCGCAGCGGGTCCGGGCCGAGCATGCCGACGATGAACTCCTCGTCGAAGAACGCGCGAGCCGCAAGCGGGGTCGCGCTGGCCCATGTGCCGCGACCGATCTCGCGGACCTCGACGTCGATGCCCATGCGGCATTCGTAGCAGCAGCGGCAGGGGTTCGACGGCCGGACCCCCGTGCCGGCCGTCGAGTCGCACCCCGGTCAGCCGGGCGGTGCGACCTCGCCGTGGCGTTCGAGGACCGCGAGCACGCGCGCGAGGTAGTCGACGACGACAGCGCGCTCCCGCTCGCTCATGTCGTCCTCCGCCGCGACCAGGTCGGCGACCATCGGCCCGATCTGCGCGTAGACCGACTCGCGGCCCTGCTCGGTGGGGCGCACCACGCGGCGTCGACCGTCCCGGGGGTCGGGCTCGCGGACGACGTGGCCGGCCTCTTCCAGCCGGTCCACCAGCACGGTGGCCGAGGCCGAGGTCATGTGCAGGCGCCGGGAGAGCTCCACCGGCCCGATCGGCTCGCCCATGAGGTGCTCCATCGCGTCGACCTCGCTCGGGTTGAGGTCGAGTCGACGCGCGATGCCGACGCGGGTCTCCGGTGTCGCCCGCAGCACGGCGTACAGGGCGTCGGCCACGGCGGACGCCGGCCAGCCCTCGGGGGCTCCGAGGTGCGCGTCCCGGGTGACCGCGGTACCGTCCATGTCACTAGACAGTCTAGTGACTTTCCGGCTAGTGTCCATCTCGCTAGTCAATCTAGCGAATGGCACCCCGCCTTGCACCCTGTACGCCAGGAGTCCTCCGTGTCCTTCCCGACCGCCCACGTCGCGCGCCGTCGCAACGCCTTCCTGCTGCTGGGCCTCGTCGTCCTGCTCGTCGGCGCCATCATGGCGGCGCCCGCGCCGGCGAAGGTAGCCCCGCTCGTGTCGAGCGGGCTGCCGACCAGCTACCAGTCAGCCGAGGCCGAGCTGCGGCAGAAGTCGCTGCCGAGCGACGGCGTAGCCCCGGCGATCGTCGTCTACAGCAGCACCGACGGCGCCGCCCTGACGGCCGACGACAAGGCGGCGATCACCGCGCGTGCCGTCGCCCTCGCCCCGCTCGCGGTCGGCGGGAAGACTGCGCCGCCGGCGTACTCCCAGGACGGCACCGTCGCAGTCGTGGCGGTACCGGTCGACACCACGGACGATGCCGCGGTGGGGAAGAAGGTCACCGAGATCCGCACCGTCGCATCTGCTGACCTGCCCGCAGGCCTGCAGGCGCAGGTGACCGGCGGTCCCGCGATCATCACCGACCTCACCAAGGTCTTCGAGGGCGCCGACACGACGCTGCTCATCGCGACCGCCTCGATCGTGGCCCTGCTGCTGCTCATCACCTACCGCAGCCCGTGGCTCTGGCTCGTGCCTCTCAGCGTGGTCGGCATCGCCGAGCAGGTGACCACGAAGCTGGTCGCGCTGCTCGCGCCGCACCTCGGAATCGTCATCGACCCCGCGGCGGCGGGGATCACGAGCGTGCTGGTGTTCGGTGCGGCGACCGATTACGCCCTCCTGCTCATCGCGCGCTACCGCGACCGGCTGCGCCGGGAGGACAGCCGCTTCCACGCGATGCAGGTCGCGCTGCGGCGCACGTCTGAGGCGATCATTGCCTCGGCCCTGACCGTCACGCTCTCGTTGCTCGCGCTGCTGCTCGCGCAGCAGGAGAGCCTGCGTGCCATCGGCTTCTCCTCCGCCGTGGGTGTCGTGGTCGCGATGCTCTTCGGGCTATTCGTCCTGCCCGCGGCCATGGTCGTCTTCGGGCGCGGGCTGTTCTGGCCGTTCGTTCCGCGCGTCGGCGACGCACCGCGCGAGGGGCGCTTCTGGGGGCGCGTCGGCGAGGGCGTACGTCGTCGTCCGGTGCTCGTCGGCGCGGGTGCGACCGGTCTCCTCGTCGTGATGGCGCTCGGCGGCATCGGCGTGCAGGTGGGGCTCAGCCAGAACGAGCAGTTCCGGGTGAAGCCCGAGGCCGTGCTCGGCCAGGAGACGCTCTCGAGCGCCTTCCCCGCCGGCGCGAGCGCGCCCGCGGCGATCCTGACGAACCCGGAATCGGTCCCCGCGGTCGTCGCTGCCGCGAAGACCGTCGACGGCGTCGTCTCCGCGACGCCGGGTGCGGCGTCGGCCGACGTCGCGCAGATCGACGTCGTGCTGTCCGGTGAGCCGGGCAGCGAGCAGTCCTACGACCAGATCCGGGCGTTGCGCGAGGCGGTCGGCGCCGTGGCGGGGGCTGACGCTGTTGTGGGCGGCGACGTCGCACTGCGGCTCGACGCGAAGGACGCGTCGATCCGGGACGCCAAGGTGGTGATCCCGATCGTGCTGCTGCTCGTCGCGATCGTGCTCGTGGTACTCCTCCGGTCGCTGACGGCCGCTGCCCTGCTCGTGGCGACGGTGCTCGCCACGTTCTTCGCGGCGCTCGGCGTCTCGTGGTTCGTGTTCGAGCACGTGCTGCACTACCCGGCGCTCGACAACCAGGTGCTGCTGCTGTCGTTCCTGTTCCTCGTCGCGCTGGGCGTCGACTACAACATCTTCCTCGCGACCCGTGCACGCGAGGAGGCGATGGTCAGCGACACCCGCGACGGGATGCTCACTGCGCTGCGCGCGACCGGCGGCGTAATCACGAGCGCGGGGATCCTGCTCGCGGCCGTGTTCGCGGTGCTCGGGGTGCTCCCGCTCATCGCCCTGGCCCAGGTCGGCATCATCGTGTGCGTCGGCGTCCTGCTCGACACACTGCTCGTGCGGACGGTGCTCGTGCCGGCGCTCGCCTTCATCCTCGGCGAGCGCTTCTGGTGGCCGTCGAAGGTCGACGGTCGCGGTCACGCCGACGAGGAGGGCCACGTCGTCCTCGACGAGCTCCCCGTCTGACCCGCTTGAGACTGGTCAACGGGTCGCTTCCCGCGCTGGGGAACGACCCGTTGATCGGTCTCGACGGGTGTGGGGGTCAGTCCTGGTTCTTGAGGAGGCGGCGGAGGATCTTGCCGCTGGCGCTCTTGGGGATCGTGTCGGTGATGACGACCTGACGGATCTGCTTGTAGTGCGCCACCTGGCCGGCGACGAACTCCATGATCTCCTCGGGCGTCGCCTCGGCGCCTGGACGCAGCACCACGTGCGCCACCGGGATCTCCCCGGCCGACTCGTCGGGGAGCCCGACCACCGCGGCGTCGGCGATCGCCGGGTGCGTGAGGAGCAGCGCCTCGAGCTCGGCCGGCGGAACCTGGAAGCCGTTGTACTTGATGAGCTCCTTGAGCCGGTCGACGATGAACATGTGGCCGTCGGCGTCGATGTGCCCGATGTCGCCGGTGTGCAGCCAGCCCTCGCGGTCGAAGATCGCGTCGGTGGCCGCCTGGTTGCCGAGGTAGCCGACCATCACCTGCGGGCCCTTGATGCAGATCTCGCCGTCCTCGTCGACGCCGAGCTCGGCCTGCGTCACCGGGTCGACGACCATCGTGAGGGTGTTCGGCGCCGTCACCCCGCACGAGCCCGGCTTGTAGTTGCCTGGCGGCGTCAGGTGCGACACGGGGGAGAGCTCGGTCATGCCGTAGCCCTGGACGACGTCGCAGCCGAGACGTGCGCCGCACTCGAGTGACAGCTCGGCCGACAGCGGCGCCGCGCCGGAGAAGACCTGGCGCAGAGCGGACAGGTCGTAGTTGTCGACCATGGGGTGCTTGGCCAGCGCGACGACGATCGGCGGCGCGACGAACGACCGCGTGATCCCGTGCTCCTGGTGCAGCCGCAGGAACTCTTCCAGGTCGAAGCGTGGCATCGTGATGATGGTGACCCCGGCGCGCAAGCCAGTGTTCATGAGGACCTGCATGCCGTAGATGTGGAAGAACGGCAGCACCGCGATGAACGTCTCGTCCTCGGCGACGTCCGCGCCCGAGAGCACCTGGGCGACGTTGGCGACCAGGTTGCCGTGGGTGAGCATCACGCCCTTGCTGATGCCGGTGGTGCCGGAGGAGTAGGGCAGCACCACCACGGTGTCGGACTCGACCGGCACCTGCTCCGCCAAGGGTGCGCCGAACAGCGCCGCGACCGGCCGCGCGCCCTCCGCCTCGCCGAGCACGTAGATCTCGGACGCGTCCGTGCCCTCGGCCCCGGCCGTGGCGACCTCGAGGAACATCGGGATGGTCACGAGGATCGTGGCGTGGGAGTCGACGAGCTGCTTGTGCACCTCCTGCGCGGTGTACGTCGGGTTGATCGTGGTGATCGTGCCGCCCGCCATCGCGACGCCGTGGAAGATCACGGCGTACTCCGGGATGTTCGGCGACATCAGCGCGAGGACGTCGCCGCGACCGAACCCCTTCGCCACCAGGCCGCCGGCGAGCGAGCGGACGGCCCCCGCGAGTCCGGCGTAGGTGAGCGTGCGGCCGCTGCCGCCGTCGATGAGCGCCGGCTTGTCGCCGAGCCGCTCGGCGTGGGCGAGGACGTATTCCGTGAGCGGGACGTCGGGGATCTCGACGTCGGGCAGCGGGCTCGCGAACACCATCGGGGGACTCCTCGGAGTAGGGCGGCAGTGACCTGACCGGAAGTGTGGCCCAGGAGTGGCCGATCGGCGCGCGAAACACCGGATCGGGACCGGGTCAGGCCCCCGCGGCCCAGAGCTCTGCGGCGAGCAGCTCCGCGACGAGCGTCTCGGTGAGCAGGCGGACGTCGTCGTCCTCGTCGCCGGCGTAGCGCAGGGAGTACGCCGCGCCCTCCACGTCGGCGCCGACGGCAACCACGGTCGACCCCCGCTCGGCGGTCCAGCGCAGCAGCTCGTCCTCCCACCGCGATCCGGCGAACAGCAGCATCCGGTAGTCGGTGGACTTCGTCAGGTAGACCTCGACGTGGCTCCAGTCGCCGGTCTCGCAGGCGTACGCCGGCAGGCGCGGGCCCTCGCGCAGCATGAGCGCCGACTGCTGCGCCGACGACAGCCGTCGCGCCGGTGCCACGACGTGCGTGCCCGCCGGCCCAACGAGGAGGCGCCGCAGCTCCGGCATCCACTGCATGCGGGAGGAGAGCAGGTCCTGCGACGACACCGCCGCACGGCGCACCAGCGAGGGAAGGTCGAGGTCGGCGCGCGCGACGCGCGGCTCGAGGCCGATGAGCAGCGCGAGCGTGTGCTGGAACGAACGGCAGGCGACGCCGCCCTGCTCGACCCCTGCGCGCATGTCGACGAGCTCGTGGACCCCGCCCTCGACGTCGCGGGCGAGGTCGCCGTCGAGGGTGTTGGTGACGAGGACGACCGGGCACTGGTCCCGGTAGTGCGCGGCGGCGGCCCGCGTCTCGCGCGACCCGCCGCCGGCGGTGATCGCGATGACAACGGTGTGCCCGTCCGCTGCCGGGAGCAGGTCGCTGCTCGCGAGCTCGGCGACGGCGTTGATGCCTCTCGCGCGCAGCCGGGCTGCGGCGACGGCCGCGGCGAAGAACGACGAGCCCATCCCCAGGAGCACGAAGCGCGACGCCATCGGGAGCACGCCCCAGGGGTCGTGCGCCTCGAGGTAGTCGGCGAGCGCGTGGAGGGTCTCGGGCTTGCGCTCGAGATCGGCGAGAAACAGGGCGGGATCCATCTGTCACTCCTCGTCGGGCGGCAGGTCCTGCAGGGCAGCGTCGGGGACGTAGACCCAGTGCGGCAGGTGGCGCGCGGCGTAGAGGTACTCGCGGCACTCCTGCTGCAGGCGCAGCGGAACGAGCAGCCGGGCATCGAGCAGCCCGAGGGAGCCCGACGCCGCGAGCGCGCTGCGGTAGGCGTCGAGGAATGCGTCCTGCGCCGCCCCGATCCAGGTGCGCACCGCGTCGGCGTCGACGCCGACGGTGCGCTTCAGCACCACGCGTCCCACGTGGTCGAGCGACGCGAGCATGCCGGCGACGTCGAGCGCGGCCGGCTGCGGTGCCGAGCGCTCCTGCGGTTCGAGCACGGGGTTGCCGTCGAAGTCGGTGACTGCGTAGGCGTGCGGCTCGCCGTGGCGGAGCACCTGGCCGACGTGCAGGTCGCCGTGGACGTCGATGAGCGGGGTGCCGACGCAGTCGCGCAAGGCGGCGAACGACAGCGCGATCCGACCCGCGCGCGACCGTAGACGTACGCCCTCAGGCCCCGTGACGAGCTGCACCGCAGCGTCGAGGTCGTCGTAGGCCCGTGCCGTCCATCGCGCCGTGAGCCGGTCGTCGGCGGTGCTGACCCCGCCGTCACCTGCGAGCGCGAGGTGCAGCGACGCCGTGAGCTCGCCGAGACGGACGGACGGCACCACCGCGTCGTCGCGGCTCAGCTCGCCGCTCGCGTGGCGCCGGACATCGTCGACCGCCCAGTCCCAGCCGTCCTGGGCGCCGGGGAGGAACTCGGCGACGGTGGCGAGCAGCAGGCTCGATGACGCGTCGTCGTGGTCGATGTGGTGCAGCAGACCCCACGGGCGCGGCGTGCCGGGGAACTCGCAGGCGCTGAGTCGGGCCATCCGGTCGCGTGCGGGCTGGGCACCTCGCACTCCGGGCCGCGGCAGCAGCACCGACCACTTCACCATCGCCCGCTCGCCGACCACCACCGACTCGTTCGTCTGGTCGACCGTCACCGCGCGCTCGCCGGTGACCGTCTCCGCATGCCAGGCGTCGGCGACGAACGCGCCGTCGCCCTGGAGTGCGCGCCCCTCGCGCGTCGAGGCCGCGCCACGCTCGCGGTGCATGCGGTGCACGTCGGCGATGCCTCGAACCAGCGCCTCGGCGACGCCGTCGCCCGGAACCGCGCGGCGCAGCTTCCCCGCGGCGACGAGCAGCGGAACGGTCCAGCGGTCGCCGTCCCGGTCCTCGACGACGCCGACCCACCGCCCCGCGCCGAGGTCGACCGCATCGACGAGCCTCAGGGGCGTCGCGACGTCGACCGACGCGCGTCGGTCTCCGCCGGGCAGCACGAGGCCGCCCGGGCTCGCGGCGACCAGGCTGGCCAGCTCCCCGAGGGAGGTCACGCGGACGTGCTGCCCTCTGCGTGGGCGCGCGCGACCTGCTCGATGACCTCGGCACCGCGACGCAAGCCGTCGCGCGCACGCACCTGCTCGCCGATCGCGGCGAGCTCGGCCCGCTTGCCCGGGTCAAGCATGGCGGCGAGCGCGGCGGCCATCTCGTCCTCGGTGAAGGCGTATGTCGCGAGCCGCACGCCGAAGCCGAGCTCGTCCATGCGCTGCGCGTTGTCGTACTGGTCCCAGAACAGCGGCAGCAGGATCATCGGCTTGCCGAAGTGCAGCGACTCGGTCGTCGTGTTGTTGCCGCCGTGGGTGATGACGGCGTCGACCTGCGGGATCAGCGTGGTCTGCGGCAGGAACCCGCCGCCCACCATGTTGTCCGCGAGCTCGTACTCGCCCGCCTGCGGACCCTTGCTCACGATGTAGCGGTGCGACGTCCGGCCGAGGACGTCGACGAGCCGCTTCATCAGGTCGACGTCGGCGCTGCCGAGCGACCCGAGCGAGAGGTAGATCAGCGCGCTGCCCTCGGGGCGGTCGGCCACCGCCGCGGGTACGGCGTACTGCTCGTCGGTCTCGCGCACGCTGGAGTCCATCCGGTGCCACGTCGCGTCGAGCGGCCGGGCGTCGGTGTAGTCGGCCTCCTGCGGGAAGACGTAGAGGTTGGCATGGTCGCTGGTGTGCACGAACTCGAGGTCCGGCAGTGGAGGCGCGCCCTGCTTGACCACCCACGCGTTGAACGCCTCCCACACCACGCGGTGCGTGCGGTCATACTCCGCGCGGAACGACGCCCATTCGGAGCGTTCGTCGGCTGGCAGCCCGGAGTACGCCGGCGGGATCTCGCTGCCCGGGGCCTCGAGCGGGTTGCACGACATGATCCGGACGAACGGAGCGCCCGTGGTGAGCAGCGGCGGGAACGCGACGACGTTGTCCTCGACGATCACGTCGGGCCGCACCCGGGCGAGGATGTCGCGCAGCTGCGGAGCGCAGAACTTCGAGCCGTCGATGAGCGCCTGCCAGGTCGGCAGCATGAAGGTCTCGAGCTGCTCGATGGTCGGCTTGCGGAACTCCGGCGCCGTGTCGCGGATGAACTCCTTCCAGAAGGCGCCCGGGTCCGCATCGGCGTCGGCCTCCGCGGCCGGCGCGAGGTCGACGAGGTCCTCCTCGAAGCCGAGCGCGGCGAGCTTGCCCTTCCAGGACGCCTCGGCTGCGAAGACCACGCGGTGCCCGCGACGGCGCAAGACGTCGCCGATCCCGATGCACTGGTTGGTCGGTCCGTACGCCGACTCGGGCATGAACAGGATGGTGAGGGGACGCGAGGCCATCAGAGCTCTCTCCGGTCAGGACGGACGGACGAGCCGCAGCCTAGGCGAGCCCCCCGCCGAGACTGATCACATGGCTGCAGGAGCAGCCCCGAAGCAGCCGAACGATCAGTCTCAGCGATCGGCGGAGGGGAGTCAGGCGGTGCAGGTGCACCCGGTGATCGGCGCGCACTCGCCGCACTCGGGGACCCAGCGCCAGTAGACACGGGCGATTACCACCAGGGCGCCGACCAGGGCGACGCCGCAGTAGACGAGGTACGCCGTGACCCCCGCGACGACGCCGTAGGCGCCGGCGACCAGGCCGTCGACGGCGAGCAGCAGCCAGGTGCCGGCGGCGATGCCGGAGACGTCGGCGCTGCGCCAGGCGGTGACGGCGGCGGGCGTGACGTACCAGAGCGCCGAGGCACCGAGGACGGCCGGGAACAGGGTGGGCAGCCACGGGGTGGCGGCTGCCGTGCCGGCCAGGAGCGCGGCCCAGGTCAGCGGCAACCACATGCCGGCGCGCTCGTCGCTGCGTCGCACGACGGCGACGAAGGTCCCCACGAGCGACGGGAGCCCGACGGCCGCCGTGAGGATCACCCAGAAGTCGTGCAGGTGGACTCCGTAGACCAGCCACGCGGCGGTCGAGACGACGGTGTTCGTGACGCTCGGCAGCGAGACGCCGGCGACGGACCCGGTACGCCGCACCCGCAGCCACTGCGGGACGCCGAAGGCGAGCGCCAGCGCCGCGGTGGCAGCACCGGTCACGATCACGAGCAGGTCGTTCGACATGGCTTCCTCCCTCGGCGTCAGGCACGGTCCCTGGCGTGCGTCGAGCCGCCCCCACCCAGGGACGGCCCGTGACCGTTACTGACTGGTGAGTCAGTAGCGGTGTGACTCTAGTCGAGGGGCTTACTGACTCGCGAATCAGTAATGCGTGATCCCGCCCACACGGCTCAGGGCAGCCTCTCGTCCGCCTCCGGGTGTTCGGCTTCCCTGCGGAAGCCGGGACGTGGCAGCGTGTCCCCGGGCGGCCCGCCGGTGTGCCGCCGACAGGAGGAACCGTGACGACCGACCAGGCGATCGCCTTCGAGCACGAGCACTGCGCGCACAACTACCACCCGCTACCCGTGGTCATCCACGAGGGCGAGGGCGCGTGGGTCACCGACATCGAGGGACGCCGCTACCTCGACATGCTGTCGGCGTACTCGGCGATCAACTTCGGTCACAGCAACGCGACGCTCATCGCGGCGGCCGAGGCGCAGCTGCACCGGATCACCCTCACCAGCCGGGCGTTCCACAACGACCAGCTCGGCGAGTTCTGCGCGGCGCTCGCGCGCCTGGCGCGCCACGACGCGGTGCTCCCGATGAACTCCGGAGCCGAGGCGGTCGAGACCGCGCTCAAGGTGTCGCGCAAGTGGGGCTACGAGAAGAAGGGCGTGCCGACCGACCAAGCCGAGATCATCGTGTGCGCCGGCAACTTCCACGGGCGCACGACGACGATCATCTCGTTCTCCGACGACCCCGAGGCGCGGGACCACTACGGCCCCTACACCCCCGGCTTCGTCACCGTCCCCTACGGAGACATCGATGCCCTCTCCGCGGCGATCACCGGGAACACCGTGGCGTTCCTCGTCGAGCCGATCCAGGGCGAGGCGGGCGTCGTCCTCCCGCCCACGGGGTTCCTGCAGGCGGCGCGCGCGCTCTGCGCCGAGCGCAACGTGCTCTTCATCGCCGACGAGATCCAGGCCGGCCTCGGCCGGGCCGGCGCGACCTTCGCCTGCGACCTCGTCGACGTCCAGCCCGACATCCGCATCCTGGGCAAGGCGCTCGGCGGCGGCATCATCCCCGTGTCGGCCGTCACCGCCGACTGGGACGTGCTCTCGGTCATCCAGCCCGGCCAGCACGGCAGCACGTTCGGCGGCAACCCCCTCGCGGCCGCCGTCGGCATCGCGGTGGTCGCACTGCTCGAGACCGGTGAGGTCCAGGAGCGGTCCAAGCGTCTCGGCGAGCACGTGCTCGCGACCCTGCGCGGCGCGAACCTGCCTGGCGTCAAGGAGATCCGAGGCAGCGGACTCTGGTGGGCCATCGAGCTCGACGGCACCGGACGCACAGGTCGCGAGGTGAGTCTCGAGCTGCTCGCGCGCGGCATCCTCGCCAAGGACACGCACACCTGGACGATCCGTTTCGCGCCGCCGCTCGTGGTCTCCGAGGCCGATCTCGACCACGCCCTCGCCACGATCACCGACGTCCTCGCCGAGCAGGGCAACGGCACCACGCCGTAGCTCGGACGGGGGTGGCGCGCCGGACGTGGAAGACCCCCGGGCGGGCCTCGTCCGTGTCGGGTGACACGGACGAGGATCGGCTGGACGGGCCGACACCCGGGGGTCCGGTGGCTGCCTGGATCTTGCCGTCAGGACGGCGCGACGGTCAGTCAGCGGGCTGTCCTGGCTAGCGGGCAGCCACCTCACGAATCCGATGTGCATGCATGAATCGGACCACCTCCCTTCACGTGTGGGACGACGGTACGTCCTCGCCACGGATCCGCAAGGGGGTTTCGCCGACAGCGAGCGGCCCGGCCGCGGCTAGGGCAGCCAGGAGACGTGGCCACCGAGGTAGTAGTAGCCCAGGAACGCGCCGGCGTCGATGAACAGGTGTGCGATCAGGAACGGCATCACCCTGTTCCACCGGCGGTAGAGCAGCGCGAACACGGTGCCCATCGCGAGGTTGCCGAGGAAGCCGCCGAAGCCCTGGTAGAGGTGGTAGGCCCCGCGCATCAGGGCGCTGCCGCCCACCTGCTGCCACGGCTTCCAGCCCAGCTGCGCCGTGCGGTGCAGCATGTACGCGAGCACGATGACCTCTTCGAGGATCGCGTTGTACGACGCGGAGGCCACCAGCAGGATCGGCGTCCACCAGTGCCGGTCCGCGGTCACGGCGGCGATGCGCACGTTCATCCCGAGGTGGAACGCCAGCAGGTAGAAGGCGAGCCCGATGCCGCCAAGCACGATCGCCAGTGCGGCGCCCTTGAGGATGTCGCGCCTCCAGTCGCGCAGGTCAAGCCCGATCGCCTGCCGACCCTCGCCGCTGCGACGCAGCAGGTGCACGACGAGCAGCACAGGCACGAGCGCCAGGGAGATCCGTGCGGCCTGGAAGAGGACGTCGAGCCACGGCCGGTCGGGGATGTATGTCGTCACCAGGGTCGTGGTGTGGCTCGCGATGGACTCGCCGCTGGTCAGCGTGTCGAGCAGCGAGAGGATCGCGCGCAGCGCCGATGCTGCGATCGACAGCCACAAAACGAGCCACATCTCGGCCCGGAGCGTGCGGTGATCGGGCATGGACGGGGTCCACTCCGGGTCCGGTGCGGCCACGGCGGTATCGCGCTGGGGGTCCATGGGGGCATCCTTGCTGATGGGGAATCACGGCACAGCCCTGCGGCGTTGACCCGGTGTCGCTCACGCACCCAACGCGCGGGGCGGCGATCAGGTTCCACCCGCGAGAGAATGGTGACCATGCAGCCCGAGAGCCTGTACGAGATCGTGAGCGACGACGTCGACCTCGACGCGCCGGTGCTCGTGCACGCACTCTCCGGCTTCCTCGACGCCGGTGCCGCGCGCCAGCTCGCCGTCGGCCACCTGCTCGCCACGCACGAGAGCCGCACGATCGCCACCTTCGACCTCGACGCCATCTACGACTACCGCGCCCGCCGACCGCGCCTGGTGTTCGACACCGACCACTACGCGTCCATCGAGTTCCCCGAGCTGCTGCTCACCGAGATCACCGACCGTCGCGGCACGGGCTTCCTGGTCCTCCATGGCCCCGAGCCGGACTTCGCCTGGCAGACCTTCGGAGCCGCCGTCGTGCAGCTCGTCGAGCGCTACGGAGTCCGCCGGTCCATCGGGCTCAACGCGATCCCGTGGCCCGCGCCGCACACGCGCCCGGTGGGGCTGACCGCCCACGCGACCGACCCCTCGCTGGTCTCCGGCCGGCCGACCTTCGTCGGTGCCATCGAGGTGCCCGGCCACCTCGCCGGCGGTCTCGAGCTCGCGCTGGGCGCGGCCGGCCACGAGGCCATGGGCTTCGCGGTGCACGTGCCGCACTACCTCACCCAGGTGGAGTTCCCACGCGCCGCACTTCGCCTGCTCGAGGAGGTGGCCGTCGCCGGCAACCTCGACCTCGACCTGCTGCCGCTCGCCGTCGCCGCCGACGACAGCGACCGCGACATCGACCAGCAGGTGTCGACCAACCCGGAGAACGTCGAGGCGGTCCGCGCGCTCGAGGAGCAGTACGACGCCGTCGTGCGCGGTGCCGAGTCGGCGCTGCCGATGGCCGACATGGCGCAGGAGCCTATCCCGAGCGGCGACGAGATCGCCGCGCAGTTGGAGGCCTTCCTGCGCGAGATGGACGACGACAAGGGCCGCTCCGAGTAGTAGTCGGGCTCGCTCGGCCACCGCGCCGCCCGGATGCCCGGAGGACGAGCGAGCTCCCGTCCTCTGCGCGGCCGGCTGGGACCAGCGGCGGACGTCAGGGCAGGGTGAGCCTGGTGCCGGCCGCGTGCTCGACGCGCGCGCCGGGGCCGAGGACCCATACCGACTGTCGGCCCCGCACCTCCCACTCCCCAGCGCCGACGCTCACCAGCGCGGTGTCCTCGTCGATGCCGACGAGCGCGGTCGTTTCGGGCTTGTGCAGGAAGGCGTTGCGCAGCATGTCCGGCATCCAGCCGAGCATCTTGTCGAAGTGCGGGATGACCCGGACGTGCTGCACGAGGCCGAGCCCGGTCGGCTGGTTCGGGTGCACGAGGTCGCGCATCCGCGGCGCCCACTCCGAGAGCGCCATCGCGCCTGCGCTGCATCCGGCGAGTGCGGCACCCTGCTCGTGGGCCGCGACGATGGCATGCCAGACGGCGGTGCCTCGCAGCGTCTCCGCGAGGAAGGCCGGGTTGCCGCCCGAGAGATAGATCAGGCCGGCGCCGGCGATCTCCTCCGCCCAGCGGCGGGACTCGGCGTCCTCGCGGGTGCGGACGTCGACGACGACCTGCTCCACATGGAGGCGCTCGGCCTGTTCTCGTCCGAGCCGGTGCCAGCGGGCCAGCGACTCGTCGCCCTCGGGGGCGGCGGCCGTGGCCAGCTGGACATAGCGCGGTGCACGACCGGCGATGAGCTCCTGCTCGATCTCGGTCATGATCGGCAGGTACTCGCCCGAGCCGACGAGCGCGACCGGTGTGTACGTCATCGGCGGGCCTCCCACTCGACGCCCGCGGGCGTGTCCCTCACCTCGATGCCCGCGGCTGCGAGCCCGTCGCGGATGGTGTCGCTGTCGGCCCAACGCTTCTCGGCCCGGGCTTGTGCCCGCAGCTCGAGGACGAGATCGACGAGCGGGCGCAGCGTCTCGGTGACGTCGACCGGCTCGCCCACGGCGGCGATCGCCCGCGCGAGCTGACTCCGTAGGAAGGG
>Ga0075017_100000306_pt1 | contig 25946 bp, 23 predicted proteins | sample AleBraG_ABR_2012_FD_71475 | JGI IMG/M metagenome (GOLD analysis project Ga0075017, IMG submission 71475) | Freshwater sediment microbial communities in response to fracking from Pennsylvania, USA - Alex Branch Run_MetaG_ABR_2012 | ecosystem: Environmental > Aquatic > Freshwater > Creek >... | reverse complement strand
CGATACCAGAATCCGCGGTCGGACGATTCCGGTCGCCGTCATCGCAGGCACGGCCGGTGTGATGCGGAGTACCGGAACTGCAATGTCGGCTGGAATTTTCTGTGCCCCGGAGCTCCATGCCGCGATCGTGCGCGAAACTCTGCGCACCGCGACCAGCGCGTTCACAATTCCCAGGATCGCAAGCCCCGCGCCACACGCACCTAGCGCCACAGGAACCCATCCCAGCGGTTCCTCGATCTGTCTCGGTTCCAGCAGAAGAAACGACGGCACCGCGAAAGCGCCCGTAACCAAAAAGGCTGCCACAAGAGGAAGAATCCGCAGCCCGAACAGCAGGTCAGCCGCCCGTTGACTGGATAAGCGCTCCAGTGAAGACCGCACGCTCCGCCAGGCACACCCCACCGCCACCGACAAACTGCAATACAAGATCACGAAAACCGAGAACGAGACGGCGATCCCGCGGACGAGAAACATTTAGGGCTTCTCCTCCCCACTCGGGCTGCTTGAATGGTTCTTGCGATTGGCGCGCAACTCGCGCCGCTTCGCCTCCACCAGCCGGCCCAGGTCTTCCAGCAACTGACTATCGCCTTCGGTCACGATCTCAACTAGATACGACAAGGGCAACGAAGACGCCGGGCTTACCTCCAGCAGCTGCCGAAACGCCTCGCCCGCAGCATCGCGATGCAACTCTTCCCGCGTAAAGCTGGGGATGTAGCGGAAGGCCCGGCCCTCGGCTTCGCGGCTGAGCAGATTCTTCTTGAAAAGCCGGTCCAGTGTGGTCATCACCGTCGTGTAAGCCAGGTCCTGGCATCCGTCCTCGACAAGTTCCCGGACGGTGGCGCTGCGTCGCGCCCACAGCGCCTCCAGCAGCCGCTGCTCGAGTGGTCCGAGCGGCGCTGAAACTCGAAAATGCGTGGTGCCTCGGAAATGGAAGACACGTTTCACGGCTGAAGCAGTTTACCTCATGCCGGGCCTGGCGGCCTCGCCGCTCCATAATCTCTACGGTTAATGCTGATGGAGACTTGCTGCGGAAGCCATAAGTGTGTATAAATTCGCGGGCAAGGGCTCAGGGAGCCCCAGCGGCGGTAGTGTCGCCGGCGAACTCTCATCGGCATGGAGCGATCATGCTTAAGACAGTAATTATTGCCCTCCCAATCCTTGCCTTGTCGCTGTGCGCCTGGAGTCAGAGCATTCCTCCTGACACCATGAAGGTCGACTACTTCGCGAATGCGAATACCGGCGCGCCCGATGGAACCCTTCGCATCATCAATCCAGGCACGGCACCCGGCAATGTGTGCGCCAGCATCTTCGTCTTCGATCCCCAACAGGAGTTAAGCGAGTGCTGCAGTTGCTTCGTCAGCCCCGACGGCATGGCAACGCTCTCGGTGAACACCGACCTCACCAGCAGCCCGCTCACTGCAGTTTTTCTCACCACCGGCGTCATAAAGATCGTGTCGACAATTCCGGTGGCCGGCACCTGCCCACTCTTTCCCGTGAATGTCAGTCCCGAGTCCGCGGTTCGCGCCTGGACCACGCACATCCAGGATGCCGGATTCACTCCTACCGAGGCGCCCTCGCAGGACGCCACTCTCACGCTTTCAGAAATGAAGCGCCTGGAAAAACAGTGCTACGCCATCCAGATCACCGGCAGCGGCCACGGAATCTGCACCTGTGGCACCGGCGGAGGGTCCGGCACCTAGGAACCCGACGCAACCTTTGAAGTTCCAAGAGTGGAAGAGCGGCGCTTCAGCGCCGCGTCAAGCCTAAGAGATTTTGGCTTTAGCCACTGCAATGGCGGCCCCGGAGGGGCTCGAACCCCCAACCCTCAGTTCCGAAGACTGATGCTCTATCCAATTGAGCTACGGGGCCGAACTTTGAACCACACCTTAGGTAGGAATCAGAAATTTCTGGGGTGGGAAACGGGAATCGAACCCGCAACCGTCGGAGCCACAGTCCGGTGCTCTGCCAGTTGAGCTATTCCCACCACCGCATTTCATTATAGCAATGGAAAACTAGGAGAGCCTGGAAAGATTCGTGCCGGAAATGCCCCGTCGTGGAGAGACTAGCTACCCGCGCCCGACGCCCACATACTCAAATCCCAAAGCCCGCAGCCGCGTTGAGTCGAGCAAATTCTTCGTATCCACAATGACAGGCTTCTTCAGCAGATGCTTGATGCGGTCAAAATCCAGCGCCCGAAATTCCGGCCAGCCCGTTCCCACCACCAGCGCGTCCGAACCTTCCGCCGCCGCATACGCCGAATCGCAGTAGCGCACCGACGAATCCAGCCGCGACTTCGCTTCGGGAATCGCCACCGGATCGTACGCCCTGACATGCGCTCCCTTGGACACCAGCGACTCCACCAGCCGCACTGACGAAGATCCCGCAACCGAGTTCGTATTCGGTTTAAACGCCAGACCCAGAATGCCCACTTCTTTGTTCTCCACCGAATTCAGTGCCAGCGCGATCTTGTCGACCAATCGGTCCGCCAGCAGATGGTTCACGTCGCGCGCGGCCCCCAACACCTTCAGAGAGACGCCGTGGGCTTGCGCCAGCTGGGACAACGAATCCATGTCCGACTCGGCAAACACACCGCCCATGCCCGCCCCCGGCTGCAGGCAGCGCGGAGCGATTTTTTTATCCAGGCCCAGCGCCAGCGCCAGGCTTACCGCATCCGCATTCACGCGCTCGCAAAGAGCCGCCACTTCGTTGATGAAGGAAATTTTCGTCGCCACAAACGCCGTCGCCGATTCCCGTACCAGCTCCGCCGTCGCCTGGTTCGTCACAATCACAGGAACCCCGCGCATCACCAGCGGATGAAAAATCTGCTTCAGCACCTGCACTGCTTCGTTCGATGTCGTTCCCAGAATCAGCCGGTCCGGCCAGTTGAAGTCCTCCACCGCGCAGCCATCGGTGAAAAACATCGGTTGCGTCACGATCGTCGCCAGCAGTCCCGCCTCGTGCATGCTCTTCTCCAGAGCATTCGCCGTGCCTACGGAAGCGGGGGTCACTATCGCCAGAATTGGCGGCTTCGGCGCCAGTCGCGCGATGCGCATGGCCAGATCCGTCAGATTATCCGGCCGGTCCTCGGCCAGGAAAATCACTTGCGTCTTGCGGGCAAACGATTCGATATCGGTCGAGTAGGCCAGCCGTCCCGCACGCACATTGCGCCGGATAATTTCTTTCAGGTTCTTTTCGAAGAACGGAATGTTGCCCTGCGCCATTTCCACCATGCGCGAGCGGTCCGGATGGCAACAGGAGACCGGAGTACCAAAATCTGCCAGGCACGCCGAAATCACTGTTCCCAGGTACCCCGAACCGTAAACTCCGATCTGCATTCGTTTTCTCCAGTTCTCTCGTGCAATCCGCGTCAGAAGTGGCAACTGGCGAGGACAGCCAGCGCTTGCCCTACTCTTTTATCTACATCCGGGATGTGGAGCTTTCAACACACGAGAGTGAACTGTACCTAGGCCCGCGCACTGCATAGCGGGTAACCAAAACGGGAATTACTGCAGGAATGTGCGAGTCTGAAAAAGCAGCTTCACGTCTACCGCGGCACGAGTCTCTGGCCCAACTGCACTGGCGCCAGATCGACCCAGCAGTTCTGCCCATCTTCGCGCACAAATGTGAGCTTTTCCAACAGGATACGCCGGCTCCCGGAATACTGTTCCCAGCGCAGGCTGGCCGTCTTCAGTGCATCCCGGGCGATTTGCTCCTCTCCCATCTTGGCGATGGTCAGGTGCGGAATGTAGGGCCACTCTTCCTTGAACTGAAGCGCCTCCACATTCAACCGGGCGTGCAGTTCGCACATGCGCGCCGCCGCGCCATCCACCCGGATATAAACCGTGGGCGTGACCGGGACGAAAGTCTCCACCCCGCCGAGGTTCACCTCGAACGGCTCGGCCTCGCCACAGACCCTTTCCAGCAGATGCAAAGCGGCGACCTCGCTGCCATGCAACAGGCGCGGCGGAAGAATCGTCAGATGGGCGGGAAGATGAGGCAAATCAGGATGCAGCTCGCGACGGAGCTTCTCTACGAACTCCCCCACTGGGCTTTTGACATAGGCCACCAACGCGTAGCGCCGATCCTGCATACCTGAACCGAAATTATACGCCCCTCGTCGGCTGTGTGGTGGTCCGGTTGTCTGGCAGGTGGCCTCATCCGGTGCCCGAATGGGGACGGGCGCATTCGCCCGTCCCGCCCCGCAGTAGCCTTCGACACAACCCGGCCTTCGAAAAAACAAAACTATGACATTGGCCGCGCCGTTTCTGATTCATCATCAATCCATGACCTTCTGCGATTCTAACGACAATGCCTGACTCCATTGATCAAGCGTCCCATCCCATCAACATGGAAGAAATCGCGAACGCCCTGACCCACGGTCTCGGCCTCGGGCTCAGCCTTCTCGGCGCCGTCCTGCTGATCCTCGCCGCAGCCTGGAGCCGCAATCCCTGGGCGATCGTGAGTTGCTGCGTCTACGCCTCCACGCTGATCAGCCTTTACACTGCCTCCACCCTGCTCCACAGCGTCTCCTCCTCCCGCTGGGCGCGCACCCTCGAGATCACCGATCACTGTTGCATCTACCTCCTGATCGCCGGAACCTATACGCCCATCACACTGGTCAGCCTGCGAGGGGGCTGGGGATGGACTCTGTTCGGCCTGGCCTGGGGAATCTGCTTCCTGGGCGTGCTGCTGAAGGTGCGCTGGTTCGATGGCGTGCGGAGAATCTCGACTCCGCTCTATATCCTCATGGGCTTGTTCGCGCTGATTGCCTTCAGGCCTTTGCTGCTGGCGCTGCGAGTTCCCGGAATGCTCTGGTTGGCTGCCGGCGGAGCCGCCTATATCGCCGGCATCGGGTTCTATGCCTGGCGCAAGCTGCCCTACAACCACGCCATCTGGCATGTCTTCGTGCTAGCCGGCAGCATCTGCCACTACCTCGCTATCTACTACTACGTAGTCCCCCACAGAGGGTGAATTGAGATTGTCATGCGGAGGGCAGCAAAGCAGCGCACCGACGCCGTGGCTAGCGAAGCGTGTGGTTTTGGGTGGCGCAACGCTTTCCAGCCTGCGGAAAGACTCCCGCAGGGAGGATCGGGAAGGGCACGAGTTCCACTCGTGCCGTAAGCCATGCAAAAATCAACCTGGCTTTAGCCGCCGAGGTGGGCTCCTCCGCGATACCTTTGCCAGCACATTCAAACGATGAAAAATTCTCCGCAAGGGTTGCACTCGCGATGCCGGCTGAAGCGCGGCCAGCGTGGTGCCATTCCCTGAACTCATTTAGAATCGATACAGTCGGGGCGTAGCGCAGCCTGGTAGCGCACCTGCCTTGGGCGCAGGGGGTCGTAGGTTCGAATCCTATCGCCCCGACCAATTAAACCTTTGCCGCTTCATATCGATAGCAGAGCATTCGGCGCTCTGTCGCCATCTGCGATTTCAGCGCTGTGCCCAATTTTGTGCCCACCCAGCCTCGACATGGCCGATAAGACTGCTTCCTCCGACGGATGTACGTATCGGCTAGAGATCGCAACGGAACTGTGGCCTGCTATGCGTGCCAAGGTCCACGCGTCACACCCCGACTCACCCAACCTCGTCAAGAAAGTATGGCGGAGACTGTACAGCACGAACGGACGGACGCCAGCAAGTCTCAGCGCCTTCCTGTGCTGTTTCTTGAGGCTCGACGGCTCGATGTGACCACTCAAGGTCGGCGCTGGCCATGTCCACCCCTCTAGGGGCCTCCCCACTCGCTCCCAGCGGCTTTCTAGGATCATTCTGACTCGTGGCGTCATAGGGAGCATTCGGCGAGCGGCAGCGGTCTTTCCGTGAGTGACAAGCAACGTCCCATTCCGCCCGTTCACCCACGCAATCGACTCCCATCGAAGACGATAGCATTCTTCGGGGCGCATTCCGGTATCAACCAAGACCGTCGCTATTGAAGATAGAAACTCAGACCCGGCGCTAAGATAGCGGGCCTCTTCGTCGTAACTCACGACGTGCTCCCGATGACGTTCGCCAGGCAATCGCTTTATCGTCGGCGCTGACTGCAACTCCCCCCATTCGACAGCGAGTCGTAGCATTCGACGTAACACGCGGAGCGAACTGTTGACAGTGCTAACCTGCAAGCCTTGGGATTGCCGATATGCCGCAAATTCCGCCGCTCGTTCGCTCGTTATCTCGTCAAGCCGAAGACCTGCAAGGGATTTGCAGTTTCGGATCGCACGCAGCCCTACTCGATAAAAATCGAGCCACGTCTTAGGCGATGATTTCCCGAATGTTGCCCTAGCCCACGGCTCGAAACGGTCGTCGCAAAACTGGGCAAGCGTCATCACAGGTTTCCTCTCACGTATTCCTACTTCGCCCTTTGCGAGTGACGTGCGGTGTGCAGACTCCATATCTCTGGCCGTGTGCTGGTTCGTTTGCCTGGTGGATTCCCGTACCGCCTTACCGTTAAAGGTGAACTTGTACCAATAGATTCGTCCGCGCTTGAAAATCGACATAATCAGAGTCCTTTCTCAGTCACCAGCAGTTGGGCTTTTTGATTTTGCAATCAGCTTCCGGCAGCGTCTTAGGGACGCCAAATGAGCGTGATACTGGGAACAGAATTGACGTTTATGGCTGGATTCGAGCTTGAATGGAAGTCGGCAGTCCTTGAGAGCACAGAGACGGAACTTCGACCCTTGTACGAAGTCAAACATGATGGTCGCGTCAATTGCATCTCGGCAGGTCGAGACGCGGCGCACAAAGTGAGGAAACTTGTCTTTCACCTCGAATCCGTCTAAACGTGAGCGCGACAAAGATGCGATTGCATCAGAACACAGCGCCCTCTTGAATGCATCCTGATCTAACCAAATCGAATCAGCAGGGATGAAAACCGGTCCCTCAGATGAATATTGAGTGGCTGAACTCCAAACGCCCCATCGGTTCAGAAAACGAGCTAGGTCCCTATTGCTGCGTTTCATACGGAGAAACTCGTCCCGCAATTTCCATGCGTCTATTCTTTCAGCCTTGCTTGGCAGGAACACTCTTCCCAGTCCGAGCGCCTCCAAACTGGCACTCACCTCACTCTCAGGGTGCTCGCAAATGACCACTTCGATTTCTTGATTGCCGACGTTTCGCTCTGTTCCTAGCGAGAGCGGCTCCGTTTTCGGCTTGGAGAGACGCTGGTCGAAAACAGACTGCCTTAAGCCACGGTATTCTTCAGGTTCAACGATTTCGAGCAATGCACCGCTAAGGATCGCCCTAGATCGCCCCGCAAGTTTTGCGATGCCTACACGCCAGGTGGCACGTGCAACCTCGAACCTGAACTCCACCGGAATATCAATTATGTGTGCCACAATTTGTGCCTTTTCAATGGCACTTTATACCTACTAGTATTTCCTTGCAAGGTATTTCGGAGGTTTAGATGGACGTTGATTCGTTGTTGTCCGTTACAGAAGCGGCGAAACGGCTAGGCGGTATCAGTAAGTGGACGGTTCATGCTTGGCTCAGCCAAGGGAAATTGATGCGAACCAAAGTTGGATCAAGAACGATGATCCGCGAGAGCGAGTTGCGAAAGGTCATTCAGGATTGCCGAAAGTCGCCCTCGCCCAAGTTCTAGCGTGCAGGGAAGGGACACTCTTTGGAAAAGAGCCCGTTCAGCGCGGCCAGGGGCCAGGTTTTTTCAGACCGCCATATCTGCGAAGACCTGCAAAAAGAAACAAACGGCACAACGCGCCGGAAGGATAGAGGTGTGTTCTACAGAAGAAGACTCATTGGAGCGACTTCAGCATTTATCGAGAGCCAGAATGTGACGCACTACTTCACCTTGACCTATCCACGACGACGGAGTTGGGAGGGACGCCATACAGCGTTCTCGGAGTGGGTAGACGCGATTGAATGGATGCAGCGCCGCCCGTTGGGATGGCTTTGCGTCGACGAGTGCCGATTCTCCGGGTGTGGATTTCCAGAGATTCCTGAGCACCATCATGGCCTTCTTGTCGATACGCAGCACCTTTCCTGCCGTACGGCCGAGGGTTTCTGGCGAACCTACGGAGATGCCCTTGTAGAGCGATATGAGGCTCATGGCGGGGCAATCCCGTACTGCCTTAAGCACGCCTTCGACACTTCTGAGTGGAGCCTCGGAGGCAAAGCGCTGAAGAGGTTCCCATCGGGTTATGAGGGGGAATCCCCTACGAAATCGCAAACAACCAAACCGGGTAAGATTCTAGGGAGTCATTCAGTCATTCTCTAGAATCGGATCGCGCACGAATTCCAGATCGCAGCTGCTCTAGCGCGTTCTCGATGAAGAGCGCCATCTCGGAGTTGACGGCCAGCAGAACGCGCAGGTGGTCTGCCGTGAAGGCGTCCTTCTTTAACCCGTAAAGGGTAAGCACACCGACAATTCCGTCTCGTCCTTCCAGAGGTACAGCTAGCGCTGAACGCATCGTGTCCTGTTTCTCGCCCACTGTAAAGTGTCCCGGTTCGGCAAGTGGGTCGCCATTGATAATCGGCTTGCGATTTTGCGCGACCCAACCAGAAACGCCCTCGCCTACAGGAATGCGCAAGTAAGGGGCTAAGAGGCGGATATTGTCGCCGGTAATGAACTCGGGCAAAAGTTCGTTACGCAACCGGAGGTAGATAGCAACCGCATCGTAAGGAACTAGGCGCTTGATCTTGGCTGAAAACATGGATAGTGCCTCATCCAGATTGAGAGAAGCACCCAAGCCCTGGCTGAGCTCGAAAATCAGCTGAGCCTCTGGCTGTTGGGCTATTAGATCACGGATGCCACGGAGAACCAGAGCCTCAGATCGCCGAGTAAGGGCCTGCCCAGAGCTTGCAATGAGTGAATGATTCTCGCTTGAACTGTCCTCTTTTACCATATGTCTCTCAGTCAAACGCAGAACTTACCTGCTGCTGAGCCGCAGCGATCTGCCTGCTCACTTGTGTCGCCATCTCCTCCAAAAGGTCGCGCCCCTGTTTTTCGTACTCCTCAGCCATGACTTTGAGTTTTGCCGACTCAGAGCCAGAGATTTCTGCAAGCTCGTGCTCGATTTCGCTGAGCCGCTTCTTAACTTGCGTGATCTTGCGAATGACCCTCACCAATTCCGCGCCAGTTCCTTCGCCCTTCACGGTTTCGGGGCTGGTTTCGTACTCCTCGAGGATTTGTCGCAACCGCGCGATATCGCCCCGTTCGTAAGCCCGATTCGCTTCACTCATCAGGCGCTCTCTCACGACCCGATCCGCCTCGTCTGAACAAAGGTCAGGGTGGATGCGCTTTGCAATTTCCCGATACAGACTCTTGAGTTCCTGAGAGGGAACAAGTGTGGACAATTCGTTGCGCCGGAAATCAACGGCTGCCTGAGACTCGTCGGCTTCGGCACGGGCTCGCTTGGCGACCTCTTGGGCTTTGGCATCTCCGGCACGTTGTCGGGCGAGTCTCTCCGCAATTCGTGCCTTGATCTCGTCAAGCCTTGCGTATTGGGTGCCAACGACCCTAAAGTAGCGAGCCTCAAACACGGCTAGTTCGGCCGTCAAATTGATCAGATACAACTCCCGATCCGCTAGTTCTGACTCAAGTTGAGCAAGTTCCAGTTTCTTCCGAACGAGTTCTTCGTCTTCTGGCTTGGCGACGACGATTCGTGTCATGTCTGCGGAGGAGCCATCGAGCGCGTTGGCAAATTGTACCGTTAACCCAACGTTTCGAGAAACTGGTTTCGAAGGCTGTCGTTGCTTCAGTTCGGCTTTCGATAGTTTGATGCTAAAGAAGTGAGGGGGTGTACGAGGTTGGCTCCATCCCTTTAAGGGCGGCTGGTATACTCGTTTTCCGATGGACGTGGCCCAGCAGAAGCAGGAGTTCAGCAAAGCCTATGTCAAGGCCGTTGCAGCTGTATGCGGCTTCGCGACGCAAGAACCCAGTGTTGACGACGATAGCATAGATTTAACACTATCGGCTCGGGGCGGGGGCGGAACCATCAGGTCGCCAAAGGTAGATTTGCAGCTTAAATGTACCGCACAGGACGTGCTTGGGGCTCAGACTATCGATTTTCCATTAGAGGTCAAGAACTATAACGAACTTCGGCCGACGAATGTTTTGGTGCCGCGAATTCTCGTGATTGTCATCATACCTAACGATGTGCTGCGCTGGCTCTCGCACTCGGAGGCCGAATTGCTGCTCAGGCATTGCGGGTATTGGTACTCACTACGAGGGATGGCCGCCACTGTGAACCAGTTCACTGTTACTGTTAACGTACCCCGGACGCAGGTTTTCGATGTGCCGGGGCTTGCAGGAATCATGCAGAGGATCGCGAACGGACAATTGCCATGAGAGCGAGCATACGCGACGCAAAAGCACTCGACGCTCTGCGACCGCTGGAGGTTGTTAGCTATCTCCGCGCAACGGGGTGGAGCCAGCAACAAGTTCAGCCGGAGCGGCAGTCAGTCTGGACGCGCGGGAATGACAACGGTGGTTTCGAAGTTGTCGTCCCGCTAGCAAGGTGGGGCGACTATGCGATCCGAATGTCTGAGCTTTTGGCTACGCTGGAATCGGCAGAGCAAAGGTCTCAATTAGAGATACTGACAGACCTTTCATTTTCGAATGCCGACGTCGTGCGAATACGCGCAGACATTCGAGATGCCGCAGACGGAAGTATACCGCTGGATGATGCCATTGCTCTGGTCGACAGAGCTCGTGACGCGCTATTGGCTGCAGCGTGCTCCGCGATACAGCCCCGAGCCTATTTCGCACCGAGGAAGTTCGGCCAGGCCCTCGATTACGTTAAGCGTGTCAAGATGGGTCAAACGGAGCGAGGTAGCTATACCGTGACGGTCATTTCGAGAGTGGCTCCTATATTGCAGCAACCAGATTTCCTGTCGGAACTGGAGGAACCATACGAGAGACGTGTGGTACGCACTCTCGGGACCGGGGTGACAAGAGTCAGAGCGGCAGCCGACCTTGCAGCATCGACAGGAAGTCTCGAATCTTTCAAGGAAGGTGTGGACTTTGGCATAAGCGCCAACCTGTGCGATGCCTTAGTCGGGATGAGCCATGATACGGAACTTTTGACTGGACTGGAGATGTCTTTCTCTTGGTCAAGAACGCGGCCACAAACTCATGAGCAGGTCCCCCACGTATTGATCAGTCCTGATTCACTACCGGTGATAGAAGAAGCCGGAAGGTTGTTGAGGGAGATCAGTCCCCGGGAGGAATTTGAACTCGAAGGTATCGTTGTGAGGCTAGATCGATTGCCCAGCGACCGAGTTGGGCTGGTCACGGTACTGGGGTTCATTGAAGGGCGTCCTCACAACATCAGGATCGAATTGGCCGAACCAGATTACGGGCAAGCGGTGCTCTCTCACGATCAGCGAAGACCTATTTTTGCTCTGGGCGATCTGATGAGAGAAGGTCGATCTTTCTTTCTGCGAAATCCGCGTGGAGTACGCCTTATCAATTCTGACCGCGATCTCTAAGGGGAAATCGTGCGGAAGACTCATGAGCTTTTTCCCTGGGATACGAAATACGTGCAGTCGCAAAGCGAGTGGCGACTCGGCTCAAAGGCACCGTTGAAAAGAAATCGCGATTACACTCATTGACCGATTTGGACCCTGACGCCACTGCTACAATTCCTGCGAGGGGTTCCTGGGAGCGGGAACGCATAAAGAGATATGCCTTCAGGGGATTTCACAAAATTGCAGCCTCGGCAGCGGAAGTACATTGAGGCGCTGGCCCAAGGAATGTCAAAGCGGGAAGCTCTCCGCGCTGCCCAGTACTCGGATAACACGGCTCCAAGTCGAGTAGAGAATTCTTCAGTGAAAGCGGCATTTGCCCGGATCGTTCGCCGCGCAGTTCCAGCCCACAAGTTAGCGCATCGCATCGCAGAAGGACTCGATGCAACCGAAACCATCTTCTTTCAGAAGGGCGGAGTTGTTGCCGAAACCCGCCAAGTGACTGCCTGGGGAGAACGCCGCAAGTACGCCCAATTGGTCGCTGAATACGGACAGTACATCCCGCCGGACAAACCAGATGTGAACGTGACTGTTCCCTTTACGCTTTTGAACGGGATCACGAAGCCGCGTTAGCCGCCAACTTCGCGAATTCATTCCGTTTGTGTGCGAGACGTTCCTGCTTTGCAGTTTCGCTCCGCGATCATATCCTTCGCTCTCGCATGCAGGCGTTCGCAGACTTTCCTAGCGTGGCCGAGCATCGGGATATCACCCCCCGGTCCGAGCTGGATGAACCCGTCTCCAGGCTGCCGATGACGAACGAGTAATCCCCCAAAGTCCTTCCAGCCGGAGAACTGAAGCCGATCATTTAGAGCGCGTCGGAGGATAGCGGCAAGCATGTCGGTGAGTTGAAGGCCGAGCGAATCTCGTGAGTCTTGAAATGTTCGCTTTTCGGTCAGAAGCAGTTTCGCATTGATGCCTACGGAATCCTCCGCCCTCGTCGGCCTTCGATGAACTGAAGCTAACCACTCACTGTGCCGCAGTATTTCAGGGTCGGCCGTCGCTTTCGTGATGCCGTATCGGGTGTCGAAATACGAATAGTCCTCGCCCCTAATGCAAATAAGCGGATCGATGGCAAAGGCACTTTCACTCATGGGAAGGATCAGGGTGCTCCAGGTATCCTCCATCTGAGTAATCGTCCTGTCTTTGCGATCTATAACCCAACCGATATCGCCCAACTCCTGGGGTCGGCGTTGGACGAAGTAGAGCGTTCCCTCGCGAATCGTTTTGATGACCAGTTCCCACGTGGCAAACGCTTGCAAGAATAGCTGATTTGGCATCGCTCGAACCGCTTCGCCAAGCTGATGCAAATGCGGGATAGGGCCGGGGTGGTGGTCACGGGTGATATTCGCGGTTACACCGTCTGCCTGTCGGTTCTTGAAATCTTCAACCACAGGATCGGGATGCATGTTGGCATCAAGAGCGATGAACTGGACCAGGATGTCGTAGCTTAGAGCGAGATTGATAATTTGGGCAGCCTGCAATTCATTTAAACTGCTGCCCTTAATCTCGACGTTCTGATTCGGCCAGGTGTCACGAAGGCGCAAAAACTCATCGAAGAGGTCGTTCTCGATTACAGTTGGAATGATCAGCGCGAGGACGAGTGAAAACGACGAATGCGGCGGGTTGGGTGGTACGAAAGCTCCGGCTTCATCGATGTAAACTCGCATGTGCAGCCAAGGCTCGATTGCTCGATTCAGATTTTCCAGAGTCTCAATTTTAGCGTGTCTCTGGACTGGATCACGCAGGGTGCTCGCCTTAGAGGTGTGCCCAAAATTGTGCCCAGTGGCTGCTTGGATGGGTTGAGTTGGAAGGTTGGGCGAAGTCCTGGAACCTGCATGTTTACTCGCAAATCTGAAAGCGTCCAAACTCCGCTAAAGTGTTGGTTCTTCGTGCGACCAGTACTTGGGCGCAGGGGGTCGTAGGTTCAAATCCTATCGCCCCGACCATCCTTATCAATAGTTTGCAGCGCTTCGGAAAGTTCTCTGAAGCGTTGTTTTACTCTCTCGTTTTACTTTTCACTGAAAAAAGACACCCAGGTCAGAGCGAAGTCAATTCGTGTAATCGCCTGGGTACAGAAGTTACACACAACCATCGTCGGCGTGAGGCAAAGAAAAGCCGCCCAGACATCGGGCGGCCTTGAGTTATTTCGATACGCGCTAGGGCAGAGTCGGGTAGATGTCCGGGAGCAGGTTTGTGCACTGTACAACACCGGCGCTGATATTCATCGAGCCGGCGATTTGCGATCTGGAATCACAGAACAAATCGACTGCGTTCCCCGTGATCGTGGTCGAAGGGACACTGCTGTAAACGGTCGCCGTGGACTGGTTGACGACGACCAGACCGCCGTGCGCGCTCCCGGTGATGCTGACCCCGGTGAGATTCGCGTGAGAATTGTCGGTCACGACTACGCCCTGGCCGTGGCTGTTCGAGATCAGCAGGCTGCCGATGCCCGCGTCCAAGGTCGAGTTATCGCGGACGAGGATTGCGCCGGTGTCGGATCCATAGGACTGTCCCGCACCGGTGATGTGCAGTTTCGCAGTGCTGATGTTGAGAGATGCCACATCTGAAACAACTACGCCGTTGGAGTTTGTGCCGGCTGGATTATTGATGAACACATCGCTCGCTGGACTGGTGGTGTCGTAGTAGACGAGGTCAACACTGCCGTCGCCACCAACGGTAATGCCTTGCTGCATGTCGCGAATGGTGCTGCCCTGCATCGTGACGTGACCGGAACCGACCGTTATGCCGGCATAGAAATTTGAGTCGGCGGCCCGCTGGAATGAACAATCCTTAACGTGGACGTCCGATTTGTCCCAAGCGGCCAGCGCGGCATAACCGCCGGAGACGGTGATGGTCACTCCGTTGACGAACACCTGGCTGGCGTCATAAGCCAGGATCCCCCAGGCGCCGTCGATGGTCAGGCCTTGTAGCGTAACGTTGGTGCTCCCATCTGCGACCCCGATACTACTGAAGGCGGACGGAAGGGAATGAAAAGCAAGGCCGGAGATCATAATACTTCGCGAAGCGAAGATTGACATAAGAATCGTGAGGTTGGACGAACTTGTGCTGGGCTGCTGCAACGTGGCGCCTTTCGTGCCACTGATGGTCAGCCCTTCAAACCCGTCAATCACAACGAACTCAGTGCAGGTTCCTTTGACCCAGATGGTATTGGGAGTGTTCTTGTTGAGTGTAGAAAGAGTCTGGCTGAGAGACTGGCCGGCATCGCAATTCACGACAATCGATGTGGCCATGACCAGAGTGCTGGCAAACAGAAGCGCCAGCAAAGCGAGGATACGCCGCATAGGTAACCTCCTGATTTTTCCGGGATGGGGCCGTTCGCCTCGAGGAAGACGAGCGTTTCAAACAGAGAGATGCTCCGGGGAGGCGAGAATGTACGAGCGCATTATACGAGGCCGTGTAAGCGGCGTCAGTGATATCCGTCACAGGCGGGCGGAGTTAGAAAGCCGGAGCTTGTCTCTCAAGCCGCCTAGCGACTGGGCCAAAACTTTCAAACATCGCTGCCATACACCGGAATGACCGCACCATTGACGTCCCTGCCGGCGTCACTGGCCAGCCAGACCATCAACTCCGCCACCGCTCCGGGCCTCACCCATTTCGAGAAATCCGCGTCGGGCATGGATTTTCGATTCGCCGCCGTGTCCATCGTCCCCGGCAGAATCACGTTGGCGGTGAGCCCTGCATCTTTGTTTTCGAGCGCCACCGTTTTGATCAACGACACCATGGCGGCTTTGGAGGCGCTGTAGGCTCCCACGCCGGCCCCGGGCTCCAGTGCCGCGCGACTCCCGATGGCAATGATGCGGCCGCCTCCCGTCTGACGGAGGATTGGAAGCGCCGCCCGCAGCATATGGAAAACACTGTTCAGATTAAGGTCGAGCATGCGCTGAAATGTTGCGTCGTCCGTATCGGCGATAGACTGGCCCCCCGCAAAACCTCCGACCGTGTGGGCCAGAGCGTCAATCCTGCCGAATCGGTCGACAGTTTCCTTGATCAGACTCTGCGCTCCTTCGAGAGTCGAAACCTCCCCGCGCAGCGCTGTGAAATTCGGGTGCGTGAAGTCTGACGGTTGAATCTTCCGTGAGGTGCCAACCACGCTTGCACCCGCATCGAGAAATGCCTGGGTCACATGCCTTCCCAAGCCTCCGTCGGCTCCGGTTATCAGGACCACTTTCCCTTTCATGGACGCCTCCATTCCCTTGGGATATCAGATTCCGTTCCCGAACACCCAATCCAATTTCCTGGTACTTCCGTACTAGCGGTGTAGACGGAGCCAAAAGAAAGCCCGCACCAGTCGTGGCGCCGCGCCTGGTGCGGATCCGATCCCAGTGGGGGCACCGTCTTCAATCCAATTCCAGAGGAAAAACCATGAAGCCCTTGAAGTCAATGGTGGCCCTCGCCCTGGCGCTGCTCATGTTGGTCCCTGCCAATGTGTTCGCATCCAGCCATCGCGAGGCTCCTATCACCGCCCTCGATCGCACCGCGGACGTGACTGACTGGTATGCCTTCGTCAGCTACGACCATCCGGATCGCGTAACCATGATCCTCAACGTTGACCCATTCCTCGAACCGTCCAACGGTCCGAATTACTTTCCCTTCGATCCCAACGTGCTCTACGAAATGAAGATTGACAACAACCAGGACGGAATCGAAGACGTCACTTTCCAATTCCGCTTCACCACTGAGATTCGCCAGCCCGGCCTGTTCACCGGATTCGTGGGCGGCATCGCCGGAATTCCTCCCATCACCTCGTTGTCAGGTCAAGGTTCGGCGGGCCTCAGCTTGCGCCAGACCTACAGCGTCGTCATGGTCAGGAACGGCAAGTCGACCTGTTTGAGCTGCGGTCAGACGCTGTATGCAGTGCCCTCCAACGTCGGCCCGCGCACCATGCCGGACTACCAGTCGCTTTTCAATCAGGGGATATACAGCCTCAACAACAACGTTCGCGTATTTGCCGGAACCGTCGATGATCCGTTTTACATCGATCTGGGGGCGGCATTCGATTCGTTTAACTTCCGCATGGGAGTGGGCGGCGTGCTCTCTCCTTCAGAAGACGCCGACGACACGCACAACTACGCTCCTGACGCGGTGGCCGGCTTCAATGTGAACTCCATCGTGCTGGAAGTTCCCATCACCATGTTGACGGTCGACGGCAAGATTCATCCCGCAACCGACAAGCAAGCCGTGATTGGAACCTACGGCAGCACCTCGCGTCACCGCCTCACCGTGCGCCGTTCGCCCTACCCTGAGAAAGATTCCGGCCCGTTCCAGCAGGTTCAGCGCGAAGGAAATCCGCTGATCAACGAACTGATCATCGGTACCGGGTCGAAAGATCGTTTCAGCATGGACGATCCCAAGAACGATTCGCAGTTTGCCGACTTCGTTCTGAATCCTCTGCTGGCGACCGTATTCGGCTCGCTGGGGATTCCCGTCGCTCCTCCGCCGCGCACGGACTTGCTGATCCTGGCGCAATACCAGCCGCCGATCTGTCCCGGCTGCGGTTCCGGTGACACCGGTCCGGTCGCTGACTTATTGCGCCTCAACACCGGAATTCCGCCCACCGCCGTCGGAAGCCAGAAGCGACTCGGCTTCCTCGCCGGCGACACGGCTGGATTCCCCAATGGCCGCAGGCCCATTGACGACGTAGTCGACATCGCTTCCCGCGCCGTGGCTGGAATTCTGGTTGATTCCACCAAGTACGGAACGGCGATCGGCGACGGCGTGCAATTCAATCCGGAAGGGTACGGTTCTACGTTCCCTTACGTGATGCCGGCCAACAGCGGACGCGACTCGGTCCACATTGGTCCCGGCCAGGCAGGTTGCAGCGGACAGCCCGGCGGGATCTGCCCCGTTCAGTAGTCAAACCAAAGTGGCCGCTGTTGTCGAGACAGCGGCCACGCTCTTCCGACCGAACGATTCGCACAGTGAAATGAGGACTGCCATGAAAAAGCTATTCGCGCTCTTGATCGTAAGTTTCAGCATCGCGGCCTGCGCGCAAACGCAAACTTCCGCCGCCGCAACCTCAACGCTCTCGCCGGCCCAGCAGAGCATCGCCGTCGCCAACAAAGAAATCGCCAAAAAACCCGCTCTGTATTCCGGTTACAACCAGCTCGCCATCGCTCTATCGCGGCGCGCCAGAGAGACTTCCGACGTGTCTTTCTACGCCCAGGCTGAGGACGCCTTGAAAAAGTCGTTCGAACTTTCCCCCGGCAACATCGAGGCCGAGAAGATTCACGTGTGGTTGTTGCTCGGTCGCCACGAGTTCCCCTCTGCGCTCGAAGCGGCCAAGGTTCTGAATAAGAAGGTTCCGGATGATGTGCTGGTGTATGGCTTTCTGACCGACGCCAACGCCGAATTGGGCAACTATAGCGACGCGGAAAATGCGGCCCAGTGGATGCTCAACCTCCGCCCGGGAAATCTCCCCGGCATGACGCGCGCCGCCTATCTCCGTGAGCTGTTCGGCGATATCGACGGCGCTTACGAGCTGATGAATATGGCCTACGACGCGACCGTCCCCACCGAAACCGAAGACCGCGCGTGGATCTTGTCGCAGATGGGACACTTGCGCTTTATCGGCGGCCGCACCGGCGATGCCGAAAACATTCTTCAGCAGGCACTCGTGCTCTTCCCCGGATATCACTACGCGCTCGGGAATCTGGCCAAGGTTCGCATCGCGCAAAAGAGGTACCCCGAAACAGTCGCCTTGCTCCAACAACGATACGAAGCTGCACCGCACGCGGAAAATCTTTACGACCTGGCTGAAGCGCTCGAACTTGCCGGCCGCGCGGCCGACGCGAAGAAAGCCTTCGCGGAGTTTGAAACGAAGTCCTTAGCCGAAGCCGTTCGCAAAGATAACTCCAGTCGTGAACTGGTCTTCTACTACGCCGATCACGCCCACCAGCCGGCCAAGGCCCTCGAAATTGCCCGGCAGGAGTTCGCCTGGCGGCACGACGTTTACACCCTTGACGCCTATGCCTGGGCCTTGCATGTCAACGGGCAGGACGCCGAAGCCCGCAAGCAAATGGAGACAGTGCTGGCAGTTGGAATCCGCGATGCCAGGCTGTTCGCTCACGCCGGCGAGATTGCCCTGAAATTGGGGGATCGCGCGAACGCCGAGCGCTACCTCAGCGAGTCGGTCTCTCTTCACGCTGCCGGATCGGAGCAAGCCCGCGTGCTGCTTGCCGGACTCGGCCCAGTCGAGGTGAAATAGTAGGACTGCCAGTAGGAAAGGAGGAGAACATAATGAAATCGCCATCCATCTCGAATGTAATCTCGGTTCTCCTCCTTTCTCTGGCGAGCGCCCTGTCAGTAAGTGCACAGCAAGGATCTTTGACCGGCACCGTGACCGATCCCGCTGGCGCGGTCGTCGCCCGCGCACAGTTAAGACTGCTAAGAAATTCGAGCGCGGCTGAGCAACGAACGACCTCCGACGACCAGGGGCATTTCGAGTTTGGATCCGTCGAAGCCGGCGTCTACCAACTCACTGCCCAATCGCCGGGATTCTCTACCACCAGCCGCGAGACCGCCATCTTCTCCGGCCGTGCGAGCCAGCAGGACATTCAATTCCAGACGGTATCTGCCGCTTCTGAAATTACGGTCGTGGCAACCGCTCCCGACGCCACGAATCCAGACCCTGCGCAGCGCACCTTCATTCATGACCAGCTGCTCGAAGCCAATCCCGGCCGGCCCGGGGCGCCCGTCTCTATTCCCGGATTGCCCATCGAGACGGCCTCCGGAGGAATCAAGGCGCCGCAGTATTTCGCCCCCGGAGTTGCAGGAGATCATGGCGAGCCCATCGCACAGTTTTTTCAGATCGGCAACTTCCTGTTTCCCAATAATCTTCCTGCCAACGCTCACGGCAACGGATATGCCGACCCCAACGTGCTCATCTCCAACGGCATCGCCTCGGTCGCGGCGGATGGCGGGGCTTTTAACGTGCGCGAGGGCAATCATTCTGTGAATCTCGCCGTCGGCTATGGCCTGCGCGACCGTCTCCTGCCCTTCACGCAATTCACCGCCGACCAGCACGACGCCGATTTCGTCACGGGATGGAGTCCCGCCAATCCCTCCACTCTCGGCTGGGTGAGTTTACAGACGTCTTTTGGCAATGGGTTCCTTGACCGCCCTGAGCATCGACAGCAGTACAAGCTCAACGCCTACCGCGCCTTCAAAACCGAAGGGCACGACATTACTCTTTTTGGCATCGGCTACTACGGCTTCTCGTTCATTCCCGGCCTGATCCCAACCGGGATTACCGTTCCCGGAGATACCATCGACGCCCACCAGCAGGACCGTACGCACAACTCACTTCTGGTTGCGACCGATACCTGGCGAATTACTGGCAGTCAGCAGCTTGAGTTATCGGGATTCTTTCGCACCTACAGCCTCGATCTGCGCTCTGATTTCGGAGATGGACTGATCCGCCAGAGCGAATTCCGAACCGTCACCGGCGGCAACACAACTTATTTCTTCAAGCCGAACAGAAACATCTCGCTCCTCGCCGGACTTGACCTCCGCCGCGATGCTCCGCGCAATCTCGATCTGGATCGCGCCGATCAGAATGGGGTGTTCCAGCCGGTAACTGCCAACAACCTCACATTAGGATTCGTCGCTCCCTTCCTATCGGTCGACGGCGCTCTGACGCGATTTTTCCACTACGACCTGGGTGTGCGTCGCGAAGAAGTATCTCTTGATAACGTGGACAAGATGGTCCCCGCAAACTCCTTTAACAAGCTGGCCGGGATTACTCTCCCCAAGGCAACGCTGACGCTGTTGCCGCCCAAGCAGAAAGTTCTTCCCCAGGTCGCATTTAGTTTCGGCGAAGCGTTTCACACGAATGATCCGCGGATCGGAACCGGCAGCGGCACTTTTTCTACGCCCACCGTGATCGTACCGTCTCGCGGTATGCAGTTGGTGGTGAGCAAGGAAATCGCACGCACCGATTTCAGCATCACGCTGGCGCGCGTCAGCAACTCTCAGGAACTGGCCAAGATCGATCCCGACACTGGCTTGCAACAAGACCTCGGGCCGTCTCTCACCCGCTCCCTGACCGTTTCCGCCCGGCGCTATTTTTCGTTCGGCTCATTGCAAGCCTCGTGGGCACGGGCAACGGCAACCGACAGGCTTACCGGTGAGGATGTCCCGGAAGCGCCCCGCCTGATCTGGGATGTAGCCGGCACGGTGAACCGCCTTCCTTTCGGCTTGCGTGCCCGCAGCGAATTCGAAACCGTCGGCCGTAAGCCCCTGGGCAGCGGCTTCACCGCCGTTCCTGTCCACGAGCTGCGCTTTTCTCTCTTGCGTTCCTTCCGCGAAGGGCGGATGGATGTGGGGTTGAATTCCCTGATTGCCCACGGCTACACGGGACAGACCGTGGAGGCGTTGCAACTAGCCGGTGATCCGGCTCCGGTAGATCGTGTCGTCGGCGTGCCGCTGAAGTCTTATGTAAGTCTGTCCTGGGTTTATAACTTCCGCCACGGCCGCTGACGCGATCCGAACCCAGCTGCCGGGTGCCCCATTTCTCGCGCGGTGTTTGCGCGAGAAGTGGGGCATTCCGCCAGCTAGTAAATAAACTTGATCGCCAGTTGCACCTGCCTCGGCGCATACGCCGCATTGGGCTTCATGAAATTACTCGGCAACTGGTAGTACCCCGGATAAGGCGCAATCCCCGCCGTCACCGAACTCTGCACAAACGTAGTCGCCGAAGCCACCATGCCATTCGACGTAATCGCCACCCGCTGATTATCACGGTTGAAAAGGTTGAACGACTCCGCCGAGAAATCCAGCTTGCAGCATTCGCTCAGCCGCACTCTCTTCGTGATCCGCATGTCGGTCGTCGCGTAATCCGGCCCGGTGAATCCGTTACGCCTGTAGCCCGGCAGCCGGTCGTTTAAATCGTTTCCATCCTGGTTCGGATCGCCCGACACCGTCGCGTTGGCCGGACGCCCGCTGCCATAGTTGAATACGGATGAAATCTTCCAGTCGTTAAAGAACTTCCCCAGCAACTCCTGTCCCCGATGAAACGGATGCGGCTCCGCCGAAAACGCCGCCACCACGCGAAACCGCTGATCGGTCACGCTCGGTCCCCGCTCCGCGCTGGGGTTATAAGAGTTCTGCACCGTCGCCGGTTGCCCAGCCACCAGCGCGTCCTGCCCATCATCCATCGCCCGCGCGTACGTCCCCGAAATCCGCAGATAAGTCCCCCGCGAAACCCGGCGGTTGATCGACAAAGTAGCTCCGTTGTATTCGCTCGACGCCGCGCTCTGGAATTCATTGATCGCTCCCAGCTGTGCGATCGGTCGCCCCAGCGGATTGATACAAGGCGGCCACGGACAATCCAAAGTCCGGCTGAACTGCCAGCTCGCAAAGGAATTCACCGTGTAGTATCCGCCCTGAAAAATTGACCCTGTCGAATCAAAGATGGGATACGTCAACGCGCTCGGTGGAAGCAGGTTCACATCCAGCGCTCGAATCAAGTGCTCCCCCCGCACGTTGAGCAATGAAACTGACAACGTAGTCCGGTCCGCCACCTCGCGCTCCAGCGTAATGCTCGCCTGCTGGACCCGCGGTGTCACAAAGTTCGAAGCGAAAGCCGACACATCGTGCGTCACCCCCTGCGTAAATCCCGCCGGCAACGAGCACCCAGCCGACATCAGCGGACAACTCACCAGCGCATTCGGATAGGACGGAAAAGTCTGGTGGTCGTAGTAATTCGTATTATTTAGAAAAATCTGCGAGTCCGTGATCCCGTTCTGCGTCTGAATCACCGAATTGTAGATCTGCGGAATGCGGACAAAGAAAATTCCATACCCGGCGCGCACCACCAGCGGCCGCTTGTCGCCGATCGCATAAGCCAGCCCCGCCCGCGGCCCAAAATTGTAGGGCTGGACCGGAACCTTCCCCGACGGCGGAAACAGCGGATTCGAAATCAGCCCAGCCGTGGTGAACGTCTGCAAATCCCACCGCACTCCCACATTCACCGCCAGCCGGTCGGTCACCCGCATCGTGTCCTGCGCAAACACCGCGTAGTCGTTGGTGTTCGGACGCGACGTCGCGCTCCCAAAACTCTGCAGATAATAATGTGGCACCTCATGCGCATATGCCCGCAACGGTGAGAGCTGCAGCCCGCCCTCCATCGGCTCATACGTAAACGGATCCACCTTGATGGGATAAAACAAAAACTCCCCGCTCTGCTGGCTGGGAAAATAATCGTAAATCCAGCTCACCAATCCGTCCCCGCCCACCTTCCACGAATGCCGTTTGCCTTCGACGCTGAAGGTCTCCGCCAGATGCAGGCGATGTTCGCGCGTCTGCCGCGGCAGAAGGTTCGACCGTCCAACTCCGTCCAGAATCGTGGGAATTTTCACCAACACGGCGCTCGTGTTGCTGGACGACTGCTGCCAGTCGCGTGAAAACTGCGCCCGCAGATGGCTGATCCACCGCGGCGAAAGGCTGCTGGTTAGACTCAGATTCACAGTCTCGGTCGAGACTCTTTCCTGCCCGTTGTCACTGATCGAGTTGTACGTGACCGGACTGCCCGGGTCGAGAAAGACATTGTTCGCTCCCCAGTAACGGCTGGTATTCACCCGCAACGCCATCTGGTGCCGCGGCGACAGATTCACATCCAGTTTCGCGAACGACGAATACCCAATCTGCGCCGCCGGATATTCTCCCGCCAGCGATGTCAACTGCGCCGCCGAAGCAAACACGAGTGCTTCGTCGCTCAAGTCGTAATCTCCCGGCGTGTACGGCCCAGTGTCCGGAACAGGCACGACCTGCGCGCTGCCATTCAAAAACTCCACTACGTTCGGGCTATGAAAAATATGCTGATCGTATCCTCCAAAAACGAAAATCTTGTTGCGCTTCAGCGGCCCGCCCAACGTGCCGCCAAACTGCTGCTGCCGGTTGTGCGGCCGGAATGCGAGGAATGGATTCGCCGCCCCCAGCGAACTATCCCGCACATGGTAAAAAGCAGTCCCGTGAAAATGATTCGACCCCGATTTCGTCACCACATTGACCACCGCCCCACCCGATCGCCCCTGCTCCGCCCCGTAAGAATTTGTCGAGACCCGAAACTCCTGCACTACTTCCGTCGAAAACTGATAAGGCGCCCGGTACCTTCCCCGCGCCTGCGCGAAAAACGCGTTGTTGTTGTCGCCGCCATCGACCAGAAAACTGTTCTGAAATCCGCGAATCCCTCCGAACGACAAGTCTCCGTTCGTCCCCGAATTCAGACTTCGCGGATCCTGCGTCACCCCCGGCGACAGCAACATCAAATCGCCAAACCTCCGCCCGTTCAGCGGCAAATCCGCCAGCGCCCGCTCATCGAGCAGGGTCGACACCGCGCTGGGTTGCGTCTCGACCAACTGAGGCGCGGCCGAAACCGTGATCTTCTCCTGCACCCCCGCCACCGACAGCTTGAACTCAAGCTCCGCCGCGCCCCCGACGTCCACGTGCAGCGCCGGCGTGATCTCCGGCGACATCCCCTGCGACACAGCACGCGCCGAGTAATCTCCCGGCGCCACTTCCAACGCAAACCGCCCCTCCTCGTCCGTGGCCGCGCTGTAGCGCATGCCATTCGACGTATTCACCACCGCCACCGAAGCCTGCGCCACCCGCCGCCCAGTCGCATCCAGCACCACGCCGCGTACCGTGCCAGTGGCCGAATCCTGCGCCCACAGCCGAGAAGGCGCCGGCATCATGATCCCAAAAAGAAAGGAAGCTACCAGGAAGAACCTGCGCCAGCAATCCATAAGGCCGCCCCTGCATGTCGAATATGCTCGGAGGGTCGACCCAGCCCGCGTTAACCGGACGCGAATCGGGAAAGCGGCGGAGAAGTGCCGGAGGGCGCATCAACCAGCGCGGCCGGAATGGTTCTCCGCCGAAAAAGGAGAAACCATCCCCTATATAGCATCGCGAGCCCGCGCACTTCAGTGATCACCGCAAGACTTTTTTCGGAAAAATCCCAGAACGGGATGAAAACACCCGCGTGGGGACGGGCGCATTCGCCCGTCCAGCGAGCGAAGCGAGCGCCCATGTGGAAGAGCGGCGCTTTAGCGCCGCGTAACCCCTCTTAGCATTTGGGGCTTCAGCCCCTGCAGGCTCCCTCTATCCCGCCAACACCTCAGGCCGCCGCCAGATCGCCAACCCCCGCGCTCCCGCCGCCAACATTCCCAAACCAGCCGGCTGCGGCACGGGCACCGAAAACTCCGCAACCGTCACCGGCCCCGAAGTCTTCCCCGTAAAGATCGCCTGATTCGGCACCGTCTCATAGGCGTAACCATTCAACACAGTCGTAGCTCCCTGCGTAACGTGGGCCCACCCGTAATGAGTCTGTCCATTAACGACAAACTTCAGCCCCAAAAACGCACCCCGGCGCTTGTCATGCCAAGGACACCTTGCCGAAAACTGGTTGGTGTAATCGCCCGCATCCACGAACAGCGGAGCTTGAACCGATTGGAACGGCCCACCCGCTCCAACTTTCACTCCCGCGGGCAAGGCAGCCGCGCAGCCCAATCCCTGGCTCTGCACGGTCCACACCTCATTGCCGGGGTTCGCAGGCTCCACGGCAAGATCATGCCGGTACAACCCAAGCGGAAAGCGCCGTCCTCCAAAATAATATGTGTTGTAAAAGGCAAAGTCAGGGATGCCGTCGTTGTTCAAATCAAACGAGACCAGTCCCGCATTCGCCGGAATGGTGATATTCGCGGCCGTGTAAACGATCTTTGCCTCCGCCGATTGAGGCACAGCCAGAAGCCCCACACCCGCCGCCGTCGCAGCCGCAGAATAAGCCAGCAGCCGCTGATCCAGCCTCGAACCAAGCGCGGCCTTGCCGCGGTTTCCATCGCCATTCAAAGCTGTCATAGAAATCTCCTGAGCAATCAAACTACAAGACCAACTCCGCCGCCCGCCGCCAAATCTCCAACCCTCGAGCCCCAGCAGCCAGCATCCCCAAAGTCGCCGGCTGCGGATCAAGACCCTGCATTGAATTCACCTCCGCAATCGTCCCGCTAGTCTTTCCAGTGAAGATCGGCTGGTTCGCCACCGTCTCGTAAGCGTATCCGTCAAGAGTGTTGCTATCTTGCACGTCGGAATGGGTCACATGTGCCCATCCATAGTGAACCTCGCCGCTGATCATGAACTTCAAGCCAAGAAACGCACCGCGATGCAGCTCCTTGAAGAAGCATCCCGGCTTCACCGTTTCATACGCCGTGCCGTTCGAGAACCACAGAGCGATCGGGTTGCTTCCCACAAAGGGAGCTCCCGGCCCAACCTTTGCCTTGGCCGGCAACGCCGCCACGCACTGGTCGGTGAAGCCATTCACCACCTCATTGACCTCCCAGACCCCGTTTCCACTTTGCTTGGGCGAAATATTCAGCGCAGAGGAATGGAAGCCCAAGGGAACCCGCGCCCCCGGATAGCGCGCGTAATAAAACGAGAAGTCGGCAACCCCGTCATTATTC
>Ga0075017_100000305_pt1 | contig 25997 bp, 25 predicted proteins | sample AleBraG_ABR_2012_FD_71475 | JGI IMG/M metagenome (GOLD analysis project Ga0075017, IMG submission 71475) | Freshwater sediment microbial communities in response to fracking from Pennsylvania, USA - Alex Branch Run_MetaG_ABR_2012 | ecosystem: Environmental > Aquatic > Freshwater > Creek >... | reverse complement strand
TCACGGAGAAGAACACAAAGGGGTAGGCGCCTGAGGATGCCGCGAGGAGAGGGAAGGTTAACGAGATGATGCCATTCATCAGCCAGTGGGAGAAGCTACCCAAGCTTTGTCCTTTTGCCCGGACGCTGTTGGGGAAGACTTCGCTGAGGTAGACCCAGATCACGGCTCCCTGCGAGAACGCGAAGAATGCGATATATCCGATGAGCAACCAAACCAGGAACTGTTCGTTGCGGTGGGTAAAGAAAATCACGGAGACTCCAGCCAGGCACGCCGCTGTACCCACAGCCCCAACGAGGAGCAGCTTCTTCCGCCCCAGTTTGTCGATCACCGACATAGCCAGCATAGTGAAAAGCAGATTGGTGGCTCCGACCGCTACCGCTTGAAGATTTCCTGATACTTTGCTGAAACCGGCTTGAGCGAAGATGTCGTTCAGGTAGTACAGAATCGCATTAATGCCCGACAGCTGGTTGAACATGCCAATGCTGACGGCAAGAAAGATCGGCAAGGCGTACTTCCGCGAAAACAGTGTTTCTTCCGTTTGCAATTTTTCAAAGTGGATGGAGTCGACGATGTCTTTGAGTTCCGCCTCGTAATCTTCCTCCCCGATAGCCTTGAGTACGCCCCTGGCCTCCTCGATCCGGCTTTTCTTGACCAGCCAGCGCGGGCTGCGAGGAATCATGAACAGCATCAGGAAGAAGAAAGCCGCGGGGAGAGCGGCGATGCCCAGTTCCCAGCGCCATTCCGTGGAGCCGAACGAGGCGAGGCCGATTACGTAGTTGGAGAAGTAAGCGAGCAAGATTCCGAAGACCACGTTGAACTGAAAAAATCCTACGAGACGCCCCCGTGTTTTCGCAGGTGCGATTTCCGCGATGTACATGGGCCCCAGCACGGACGATCCGCCGATACCAAGGCCACCGATAAACCTGAATGCAACCAGCGAGTACCAATTCCAGGCCAGGGCACATCCGAGGGCCGACACAAGATACAAAACCGCCATGACCCGCAGGCTGTCACGGCGACCATAGCGCTCACCAGGAATTCCGGCTAACATCGCACCCACAATCGTGCCGCCGAGCGCACTAGCCACAGTGACACCCAACAGGGAAGGGGTGAGCTGGTAGGTTTGCGTCAAGGCAGCGGTCGTGCCAGAAATAACGGCCGTGTCAAATCCAAATAGCAAACCGCCCAAAGCTGCCACGACGGTGCTCTTGGCCAGATTCGCGTTCAATGCCATGCCGCCTCCGGAGTTGGTCTAGTTTGCAGCTTTTTCGTAAGCAGAGATTTGATCTGCAATTTGTGACTTGTCACCCACAACCACCATCGTCAGCTTGTCCTGGAGAATATATTGACGAGCCAGATTGGTCACTTGCTCAGGAGTGACCGCATACACCTTTTGAACGTAGGTTTCGAGATACTTTTCCCCGAGCTGATGCAGATCGACGAACTGAAGCTGGGTAATAAGGCCGTCGCGACTTGAATTTCGCAGCACAAAAACTCCGGCGAGGTAATTCTTGATACCGTCCAACTCAGCGCTCGACGGCGGAGTTTTCTGCAGACGGTCGATCTCAAACAGGATCTCTTTGATCGAAGGACCCGTAACAGCGGTGGTCACGTCTGCGACCTCAACCCAATAGGCATCGCGGTAACGAGCCGAGACCTGGCTGTTAGGCGAATATGTGTATCCTTTTTGCTCGCGAATATTGGACGTGATGCGGGAGGCGAACGAACCGCCCAGGAGAGAGTTCATCACCTGGAGCGGAAGGAAGTCGGCGTTGCTAGGATCGATGGTCGGCAGGCCGATGTAAAGCGTGGACTGTGCCGCTGCTGGACGGTCAACCAACTCAAGGACATGCTTCGCGACGGGCTTCGGGATATCGACAACCGGATCGGGACCGCGGGTCCAGCCTGAAAAGGCCCGAGTGATCGCGGATTTCATGGCCGTGGCATCAAACTTGCCGGCAACGTAGACATGAGTACGAGCGGCGCCATAGTTGTCGCCATAGAACTTGCGAACCTGTTCCACCTCGAACGAGTTGATCATCGGCTCGGCGGAAAATATGCGTCCGTAGGGATGATCGGGGTAAAGCGCCTTGAGAAACTGTTCGCGCGCCAGAGGGCCGGGCTGGGACTTCTGAATGCTCAGCCGGCGTACCGCATCCTGCTTCAGCCGCGGCAGTTCTGAAACCGGTAACAACGGATGCTCGACCACGTCAGCGAGTAAAGCCACCATCTGTGGGCCGAATTCGGAAAGCACATCTCCGGAGATGTTAGTGACGTCGGGCCCGACATTGATTTCGACCGAGCCACCCATGGAAGCGGCGGCCTGAGCAACTTGCTCGGAAGTCCGTGACGTTGTGCCTTCCTTCATCAGTTGCCCAGTGATGTCTGCCAGCCAGACCTGCGAGGCGGATTCGTTAAGACTGCCGGCGCGAATGGCAATATTGACAGCGACCTTGGGGATGGATCCGTATGGCACCATCGTGACCTTCAGCCCGTTCGGAAGCGAAAAGGCTTCCGTTTGCGGGAGATGGAAAGGTCTGGGCGGCCCACCCAAAGGTGGCATTTGTTTCGGCGCAGGATTCTGAGCGCCAGCGACGGAACCGCAGGCCAAAGCTAGAAGGGCGATGGATCGAAGGATCGTTCCGGGGGTTTTCATACTTATCTCCGCGATAGTCATCTGCCGGACTTGCTCTCAGCGGGAGCTGCAGGCTTGGGCTCGACCACCAGAACCGTGCGGTTGGTTGGACGCAGGTACTCGGATGCGGTTTTCTGAATCAGCTCCGGCGTGACTTTCTTGAACTGGGTTTCGAGATCGTTGATGCGGGACGGATTGTCGTCGAAGAGCGCGAAACTTGCCAGCAGGTCGGCGCGACCGAAACCATTCAGCGATCCAAGGTGGTCGTAGAAATCCGAGCGCAGCTTGATAAGGGCGCGATCCAAGGCAGCCTGGTCCACCGGCTTTGAACGCAGCGGAGCAATCACAGATTCCGCGGCGTCAACAATGTCGTCGGGCTTCGCGTTGCTGTCGTGGAACAGATACGCGATCCACAGCATCGGACCGTTGTAGTTAAACATGTTACCCAGCAGATTGATTCCACCCTGAACCTGTGCGGTGTAAGCCCGCTTCTTTACTAGCTCCGCGTGAAGCAGGCTGTCATCACCCTGCAACAAGATCTGATCGAGGAGGCCCATAGCGTAGTATTCCGGTGTGTTGCGCGCCGGCATGTGATAAGCCATCGCGATCGCAGGACGCTTGGCAAGAGCATCGGTTTTTGAGTCTCGCCTTTCCTTTTCCTGTCTGGGCTCGGTCAGATCTGGCTGCTTGACTTCGGGAACCGAAGGAATATCGGCGAAATACTTGTCGATCATCTTCTTCGCGTCGGCTGGCTCAAAGTCGCCGACCACGGTGAGGGCTGCGTTGTTGGGAGCGTAATAGGTCTTGAAGAATTGCTGCACATCAGGCAAGGTGGCGGCATCGATGTCTTTCAGATCGCCGTAGAAGTTGTGCGCGTTGTACCAGTTGGTATTCGCGTACTGCGGCATATCGAGCCACGGGAAGCCTCCGTAAGGCCGGTTGATCACATTGACTTTAACTTCATTCCCCACCACCCCCTGCTGATTCTTGAGGTTGTCTTCGTTGATGCCGAGACCCCGCATGCGATCGGACTCAGCCCAGAGAATCGTCTCAAGTTTGTTGGCGGGCATGACCTCGAAATAGTTCGTGAAATCGAAGCGGGTTGAGCCATTGAGAATTCCGCCATTCTGCTGAACCAGCCGAATCATCTCCATCTTCCCAAGGTTTTGAGAACCCTGAAACATCATGTGCTCGAAAAGATGAGCGAATCCAGTACGATCTCTCGGCTCAACGCGAAATCCGATGCGATAGTAGACGCCAACCACGACGGTGGGAGCGGAATGATCGGTGGAGAGTACGACCCGCAAGCCGTTGGGCAGCTTGTAGTATTCGACGGGCACGTTGAAGCCGGACGAGGATTGGGACTGGTCGTGCGTTCTTCGAGCAAACAGAGTCGGGACCAGAAGAAAAAGCAGGATCAGAAATTGGCTGCAACGGAGCAACATCGGTGTCTCCACAAGTACGAATGATGGCAGCAGATGCGCGTAAGCAACCTACATCTCCGACCAAAAACTTGCAAATGTGGTGAGAAACACTAGGGCTTGGATCGTTCGGGCTTGGGTTCGGAAGCGGTTACTGGGTTGGGACTTTCGGAGCTATTTTCATCGGCGCTCTCACCGGCAGCATCATCTTTAGTTATGTATTGGACTATCACAGAAATGCGCCGATTCGATGGATCCATCGGGTCGGCGGGAGTGCGCAGACGTTGATCAGCGTAGCCACGGACTTGCGAAATCTGATCCACCCGAATTCCGTTCTGCTGCATAAGGCGCCGGGCCGAGTTCGCGCGGTCGGTGGAGAGTTCCCAGTTTCCGTAGTCGCGGTTTCCGTTGTAGGGCTTGGAGTCGGTGTGACCCTCAATGGAAATCTTATTGGGCAGGTCCCCCAATTGCTGGGCAAGCAGGGATAGCAGTTCGCTACCGTTTGAATTTGGCCTGGGACTACCGCTCTCGAAGAAGGTTCCTGCCGCGGATTCCAGAAGTTCGATGCGAAGCCCCTCGCTGGTTACCGTCATTTCGATTTGCTTGTTCAACTTGTCCAGGTTGGTCATTTTGCGAATTTGCTTCTGCAGTTCCTCTTTCAGCCTGGACATGTTGTCCTTGGTGAGCGTGAAATTCTCTCCGGAGCCTTTCTCGTCTGTACCGACCTTCTTGGATTTGCCGGTGGGATCCTTGAAATATCCGCCGACGGCCTCCTGGACCTGCTTGCTGCTGTTCAGCAGCCAGAGAACTATGAACAACGCCATCATGGCGGTAACGAAATCCGCATAGGCCACCTTCCACGCGCCACCGTGGTGGCCGCCATGGCCCGCTTTCTTCTTGATGACGATGATTGGAGTGGATTCAGACATGGTCTCACACCCAACTAAGCGCCGGCTGCAGCAGCACTAGCAGATCCAGCACCCTTACAGGTCTTCTCGGTCAATTGGAAATTCGGCCGAACGTGAGCCGGTATCGCTCGCCGGGCGAACTCCACAGCCATGATGGGAGCCGATCCCTTGATGAAGGAAACCATGAGGACGCGCATGACATGGTAAAAGGCGTGCTGATCGTCCGCGGTCTTCGAGAGGTTTGAAGCGATAGGACCGATAAGGCCATAACAGAGAAGGATGCCCAGGAACGTGCCGACCAAGGCGGCGGCGACCTTGTGCCCGATCTCCTCGGGCGGGCCGCCTAACGCACCCATCGTAATGACTACGCCCAAGACAGCGGCGACGATGCCCAGTCCCGGCAGGGAGTCGGCCATGCTGCTCAGAGCTGCGATAGGAAGGCCGGCCTCATGATGATGGACCTCCATGTCGAGTTCCATCATTTGATCCACGTCGAAAGCGTTGATGCCACCGCTCACCGCCATGCGCATGGTGTCGCACACAAAATCCCGCAAGTGGTGGTCTTTTAAGAAGGAAGGATACTTGGAGAAGATGGGGCTCTTGGATGGATCCTCGACATCATTTTCGAGAGCAACCAGCCCTTCCTTGCGAGCCTTGTTCAAAACTTCGTACATCATCTTCAGCGAGTCGAGATAGCGCTGTTGGGTGAAGGGCGAACCGCCAAAGACCTTGCCAATACCCGCCACGATCTGTTTGAGAATGTGGAGCGGATTTGCGACCAGGACAGTCCCAATCGCGGCGCCCCCGATGATGATGAGTTCGGCGGGCTGTAGAAGCACCCGCATGTTGCCGTGCTCCATCAGGTAGCCACCGGCAACAGCCCCAAACACCACCAGGATTCCAATGATTGCGAACATAATGTACGAGTCCCAACTTACTTGCCCTCAGGCGCAGGCATGGACCCAAGATCAACCTTCCCGATAGTCCGGCTCATGCACCGAGTCTTGTTTCGCGGGCCCACTGCAAGGCCTCGAAGTACAGATCCGCCACAACGCTGTCATCGATATGAAGCTTGGCGGCAATATCACTTCCTTGATCCCACTCACCCGACTCCTGCGCGAGCATGAGTTGATAGACGAAGCGGAGGCTGCTCGGTTTACCCAGCAGGACTTCCTTGGTGTCCTTGTCGAGCGGAATCTGTTCGAGGACCGTAGACATGGGAAGTTCCATGATTACATCCATCAATGAAAGCAATCCCAGAAGGAAGAGGTCGGAGTCACCATGGGGAACCTTCGAGGAGAGCAATTCACAGAAACGAGCCCGGACCAGAGCAGAGGAAATTAGTTCGGTCGACTTGCCTTCCCCGGCGGCCATGGTGGCTACCATGCGTATCCAGCGGCGGACTTCGCGTTCTCCAAGCAGGGAAAGCCCTTGCCTCACTGATCGAATCTCACTGGAGAAACCGAATATGGCGGAGTTCAGGTATCGCAGGAAACGGTAACAAACTCCCGCTTCACTCTTGACAAGCTTCTCAATGTCCCGCATATCCAGCTCAGGCTCAGAAACGAGTCGTAGCATACGAAGATAATTGAGGCGACTTGCCGGGATCTCCCGTGCCGTAAGGATCTCAGGGCGGCGAAAGAAGTAGCCCTGGAAGTAACTGAACCCCATTTTGCGAGAGCTCTCAAACTCCTCCTTGGTCTCGACTTTCTCTGCCACCATGTGGCAGCGCTGATTCCCGAAGCGCTTCACCAAGGTCTCGCGCTGTTCACTCGTGGTAATGGTCAAATCTACTTTGATCAGATCGGCGAGGTCGGTGAGTCGAGAGCGTGGGTCATCGAGCACGAAGTCATCTAGCGCGATCATAAAGCCGCTGTCGCTCAGACGCCGGCAAGCGGCGATCACTAAGTCGTCTGGTTCAACCGTCTCCAGGATTTCGACGACGGTTTGCTCTGGAGGCAGCAGGGTGACGTAATCCTTGAGTAGAATGTCGCGAGTGCAGTTGACGAAAGCCCGCCGGCCGTCACATAGAGTATCCAGACCAAACAGGAAGGTGCTGTCCAGTGTGCTTCGGGAAGCCGCTTCCGGATCTGGGTTGCGGAAATATGTCTCCACTCCATCGCGGAAGAGCAGTTCGTAACCAAAGACTTGCTGATCTGCAGTCAAAATTGGTTGACGTGCGACGAAGCGCAGCCCCTGCGGGGAGCCTGAAGGCTGATCCGGTTTCTCGGGTGCCGGGGTTGGTTTAGCAGTCACCGCCCCCTAATCGGCAGTTGCTCCGGGAAACTTCAGCTAATTCGAACACTCCGCGAAGGATATTCCGACACGACGGCCGCGCTGGACCGCGGTCGAGTGACTAAAGGAACTTGATTCTCTCCCGAGAACGGCCGATAGAAAGCAGTGATGAGTGCCAGAACAGTTCTTGCTCTCTGCGGGCGGGAATGGCGGGTGCACAGATGGGAGACTTCGGTACAGGGCCGCTCGGAGGAATCGTGCCTTTGTCGGACGGGGGAACCCGGGATACTGGCGCCGAGGGAAATTCCCGCAAACGACCTCGCCCCCCAAAACCGGAGCCTGCTCCTGCTGAAGTAGTCCGCCCCGAAAACCCTGAGGATCCCGAAGATCCGCCCCACTCTGTTGATCAGCTCGCATGATGCGGCTGCAGGTCATCTCGGCGTCGACGACGATGGCGGTCAGAGCTATCTGAACCTGAAGTTGCTGCCCTTGGACCTCACGATTGAGTAGGCTGGAGAGCTGCACGCTTGTGGTAATCTTTATTTGTTTCGGTTGTCTCGATTCAAAATAGAATGTAAGGTTGGTTGCCTGTGTAGTTTGAAGCTGATGTGGGGCACAATGCACCGCTCTGGCCAGGTTCCTTCCGCGCTGTGCTGCGAGTGTTGGCTCTCGAGAGTCCGTTGTCTTCCTTTTGCGTCAGGTCAGAAAAATTGTCAGCAACGTCCGAGCCGAATTGCGGCCAGGTGATATCGCGCGCCGAGATTTTGGAATTCGTAACAAGAGTGGATTGAGTAAACGGTTACTGGAAAAGTGTGCTATGTAAGGTGGAGCGTGTGCATTTTGCGCGGAGCTGAGCAACCCGGCAATCTTTCTTCCCCCGAAGATGGAGGTCTGGGCGGAATTGAAGCTCAGGTTTCCAGCTATGCCCAGGGAGGTGTTTCGGGCACTTTACAGATAGTAGCTAGGGGGCTGGTGAGTGCGTAAGGATCGAGTACTGATTGCCGAAGACGAGGTGCACCTTCGTGAGGCCCTCCGGATCTTTCTGGAGACTCACGAGTATGAGGTTGTCGCTACGGATTCGTGTGCGAACGTGGAGCACTTTTGGCGCACAGCCCGGCCCGATATCGCCGTATTGGATTACAGGTTACCCGACGGTGACGCGCTTGAACTGCTGTCCCGCCTAAGATCGGTTGAAGCTTCCACTCCTATCGTCATTTTGACGGGCTACGGGTCCATTGATCTCGCCGTAGAAGCCGTAAAGCGTGGGGCAGAACAGTTCCTGACTAAGCCGGTAGAGTTGGCGACTTTGCTGGTGGTGATAAAGCGCAGCATTGAGAATGTAAGGAACCGCCAAAAACAGTTGGCTGAAAGCTCTCGTCTGGCGCGAGATCTGAAAGACCCCTTCATTGGTTCCAGTTCGGTCATCCGCAGCCTTGCGGAAAAAGTGGACCGGGTGATCATGACCGACAGCCCGATCCTCATCCAAGGGGAGACGGGAACGGGAAAAGGAGTTCTGGCCCGGTGGTTTCACTACCGCGGGCCGCGAGCCGCGGAGCCTTTCGTCGATTTGAACTGCGGCGGTCTTTTCCGCGAACTCCTCGAATCCGAGCTGTTCGGATATGAACGCGGCGCCTTTACTGGTGCGGTGCAGAGCAAAAGTGGATTGCTGGAAATCGCGCACAAGGGAACCGTCTTCCTGGATGAAATCGGAGACGTCGACATGCAGGTCCAGCCCAAACTGCTGAAGGTTCTGGAGGAAAAGCAGTTCCGCCGTCTGGGAAATGTGCGCGATATTCGCGTGGATATTCGGCTTATCGCCGCTACTCACCAGGACATAGGGAAGTTGGTTCAAGACAAGCTCTTCCGGAGCGACTTATATTTTCGGATCAGCACTATTCCCATCACAACTCCGCCGCTTCGGCAGCGTTTGGAAGATATCCCGGTGTTGGCAAGCCATCTGCTTGAGCGCATAACGTCAGACTTAGGTATGGGCGCTGTCGAACTCGCGCCGGATGCAATTACCGCTATGCAGTCTTATCCGTGGCCAGGCAATATTCGAGAATTGCGAAATGTTCTAGAGCGCGCAGTGTTGTTGAGTGGCAAAAGTCTTCTTCACGAGAAAGATCTGCATTTCGACACACGTCCCGAGCGTCCCAAACTGAGAGAAGAAGACGTGCAGACGCTCGAAGAGATGGAGCGCAAATACATCGAGGAGGTTCTCTTCCTGGAGGGAGGACGTGTAGAAGCTGCCGCCAAGCGACTAGGTATTCCTCGAAGCTCTCTCTATCAGAAGATCAAGCAGTATCGCATCACGCGGCCTGGGTTGGCCGTTTAACTTCTCTTCTCATCATCAGGTCCTTGACGAAAAAGTCCTTGACGAAAAGATTGCGAAGCGCGCTTCGCGATGAAGGGCATCACAAGAACTGCGATCGCAGGAATCCCTCCAGGCGGTGCCGATCTGTCGGCACTAATCCCGTGAATTCAACCCCCATGCCAACTCCAGCATCACAGGTCCGGACGACGGCGTCGCTGTCCAATCTGTCGGCACGTATCCAAATGGAGAGGTGAAGTTTCGTTCCTATTGGAGCCGGGAAGATGGTTTCCATATAACAACCGGAAGCGCTGACGTCAGTTGTGGAAAGCTGAACTCGGGTGTTGCTCTTGGGCTCATATACTTCCACTCCAAGGGCGAGCTTGTACCGAGTGTGACGCCTCCGCTCTCGCGGTATGGCCAAAGCTTGCGGACCTTCGAACTGGGACGTGCCACTCGGACGCCATGGACATTGGGAGGGCTCCAAGACGTTCACACCAATCTGAAATGTCCCAGGGCGATCCATTTCACGAGTCCAGGTAACCCTTCCGTGGACGCCTTTGTCCTTGAATCGGAGTTCAATTTCTTGACCGGGCGGCACGGGGTGCCGCATCCCGGCCAGAAGCACGCTCTCGCGAGTCAGATCCTCGGCGCGCGCCACCTGCTCGAATGACTCCCCATTCGTGTCGACCGCTGAAACGGTGACCGTCAATTCCTGCTTTGCTTTGGAAGGAACCGAGATGGGATTGGACCCAGAGCTTTGCTTGTTTTCCATCACTCTTCCAGTGAAACAGGCTGCCACTCGATCGGCAGACTCCGTTTGCGCATTAATCGTCCGTTTGGAGAGCGTCCTTCACTGCCGATGGTAACGAGGATGAAGACGCGTGTGGGGCTGAGGGACTCGGGGAAACACCCAGGAGGGCGGGCGAGATTTGTACAAAGTCCACCGCCAAGGTGGAAGTGCATCGCGAATGGTGCTATCGCGCGGGGACTAGTCTTTCATCTCCGATTCGTTCACGAGCGCTTCGGCAATCTTGTCCGGTTCGATTTTGTATTGCCCCGTGGAGATCGCCTGTCTCAAGGCCTGAATCTTATCGCTCCGAATCTCTGGCTGCGATAAGGCAGTGGCCTGTAGCGACGCCATTCCCGAAGTGTCCAGAGATAGAGTGACTTTGTCCCCGTCAGGAGATGAGACCTGATCTAGTGATCCTGCCTGATCAACCGGAGCAGGCTTTCGCACTTGCTGGGAATCGCTGGGAGTTAGGGCAGATGGAGTGAGATCAACCTTCATATTAGATACCTCAGGACGTGCTAAAGGTCATTATGAGGCATTGCCCAGCCTTTGTCGCCGGTGATCCGGTTGCTTCCGGATATTCTGCCTACTCTTGCATACAACCACCTTAGCGGCGTTGTTAGGTGTTTATAAACCCTCGCGCCAGATTAGAAAATGATGAGACAGAACGCGCGGAGACTTGCTTTCGAGCGAACGCAGCAGCCCGGGTGCACGCCTATTCCGGCAGCATTCGCGGCGAGCCAGCCTCACTGGAACAAAGCAGGCTCAAATACACATGTATCTGATCGCGTTCTGCTTGTGAAGAAAAGAGGAAAGTGAATCCATGGGCACCGCCTTGCTGGCTGATAACCCGCGCTGATACTCGAATAGGAGTGGCACTACCGGACGCGGCAAAGATCAGGACAACTTCGGAGTCTACCGGCAAGGTTTCCGTCAACTGCGCAGCAATTCCCTGCTCACTTATGTCGATGCAACGAGCGTCGACAAGTCTTGGAGTGGGTTCGTTTACCCTAATCAGGAACCGGAAGGCTGCCGGAAACCTCGGTGTTCGATAGCCATAATCGTGAACGCCATTCTTTTTGCTATTCTTCACTCAGATCTCCCACTCCAAATTCCATTTTCAATCGACATCCTTCGACAGCCGATCCTCTCGGGCGAAGTCTAGAACTCAGACCACTTTCCAGAAACCGGACCCTGGAGCACGCGCCCAAAACGGGACGATGGGTCATTTTGGCCGAGATTATAGATAAATTCAAACATCGAAGGTGTGGCAACCAACTTGCTAATTCGTTACTAACTAATTCACATTTCAATGATTGCTGTCAGCTAGACAGACTTCTGCGTGGGCTAGGAAAGCTGATCTGTCTATCGGCAAATGGCGGTGGCTTCTTTAGTCACCATGAGTGAGTTGCGGAAGCCGCTGCATCGTGGGCGGCTCAGCACAACCGGGGCAGTAAGGAGTGGAACAGATTTCATGGTCATGCAACGGGGGGAACCACACTCCATGGAGAGCGGCATCCGCGTCCTCGTGGTAGAAGATGATCGCCCGCTCGCGAATTTTCTCCAGAAACATCTACAGACCGAGGAATATTCCGTCGATTTAGCGGAAGACGGCGAATTGGGATACAACGCCGTCACCAACGGCAAATACGACTTGTTGATTCTGGATCTCAACCTGCCGAAGCTGGACGGCTTGGCGGTACTGGAACGGGTTCGCCCTCTCAAACCAAACTTGCCGGTCCTGGTTCTGACTGCGCGGAGCGCGGTCGAGGATCGGGTCGTTTCTCTGGACCATGGGGCGGACGACTGCCTGGTCAAGCCCTTCTCCTTCACGGAACTCTCGGCGAGGTTGCGGGCCCTCCTGCGGAGACACAAAGACCTGACACGCCGTCCCATGCGCGTGGGAGACCTGGTGCTCGATCGCAAGAACTGGCGGGTGGAAAGAGCCGGCCGCAGGCTTGATCTGACCAGCAAGGAGTTCGCCGTACTTGAGTACCTTATGAGGAACACGGGCTCCGCCGTCACCCGCGAGATGATCATGGAGAACGTGTGGAATTCGCCGTACGACGCATCGAGCAATCTGGCCGACGTGTACATCAAGTACGTACGCGACAAAGTAGATGGGATTTTTGAACACAAGCTCATCCGGACCATCCGGGGCGTGGGCTATGTTTTGTCGGACGATTAGAAACTCGGGATTGATATGCCACTAAGTCGTCAATCTGCGCCTGTTGCCGAAGCTATTTCCACGGGCCTGCATTCGCTGGCTCAGCCGTTGACCATTCTCCAGGGAGTGCTGGAACTGGCTCTGTCGAGAGCAGAGACCGTGGAGGAATACCGAAACGCGGTAGAGGTGGCGCTGGGCAATGCCCGGCGTGCGATCGGTTCCCTGAACGACGTGCGCGAATCGGCGCGTCAGAGCTGGGGCCGAGGTCGTCTCTGATCCCAATGCGCATGTCAAATTCCATATGAGTGCACATCCTTCAGTTGAAGCCATGAGTAGCGTTTCTTCCTCGGTTTATGATGCGGCCGTCGGCGTCTTGGTGGTTAGCGCCGATGCCGGACTACGACGAAGCCTGATTTCGAAGCTGCAATCACCTCACTGGGTCCTCCAGGAAGCCGTCAGCGGAGCCGACGCTCTGGATAAATTAGACGGTGGTGAGAATCAGCTGCTTTTGCTCGATCCCTCGCTGCCTGATCTTCAGGCCGCTGAGTTCCGGGTGCTGCTGCGGACGCAATATCCTCATCTCCAAGTGTTAACGGTGAACCCGCATACCGGACAGCCACTGCTGCCTTCCCCCACGCCGGGCCCTCTGACCACCAAGGTGATCGATACCTTGGAGCGTCTGGGGCCTCTGCAAATAGCGGTGGTTCCTCAATTCCCAGGAACAGACGATCGGCTGGAGAAGCAGCCGGGCCTCCCTGAAATGGTCGGAGATTCGGAGGCTATGTGCAAGGTTTACGCCACCACCCAACTGGTGGCGAGGCGCGACACGACTGTCCTTATCACTGGTGCGAGTGGAACGGGCAAAGATCTGGTCGCCCGTGCCATTCATAAGCTCAGTTCGCGTCGCGCCAATCCCTTCGTAGTAGTGAACTGCGCGGCAATACCCGAGCCTCTCCTCGAGGCTGAGCTGTTCGGCTACGTGAAAGGAGCTTTCACGGGAGCCGCTCAATCGCGGATCGGCAGAATTCACTCCGCGCAGGGAGGCACACTCTTTCTCGATGAAATTGGCGAACTGCCCATCGGCTTGCAATCGAAGTTGTTGCGGTTCCTTGAGCAGGGTGAGTTGCAGCGCCTGGGCAGCTCCGACAATTTCCGAGTCGACGTGCGAGTGGTTGCCGCAACGAATGCGCCCTTGAAGAAACTCATCCAGGAGGGGCGCTTCCGCGAGGACCTTTATTATCGAATTGCCGTGTTCCCCATAGATGTGCCGCCCTTGCAAACTCATATGAGTGATTTGCTTGACCTGGCGGAGACTTTCCTCAGGAAGTTCTGCGGCCCGCGGGTCTTCTTGAGCTCCGAGGCTGTTGCTCTACTACAGCAGCACAGTTGGCCGGGCAACGTTCGCGAATTGCGCAACGTGATCGAGCGAGCCAGCATTCTGGTAGGTGAGGGCCGAGAAATCTTCGGCGCTCACATTGTGCTCTAAGCTTGCGGCCTAGTTACCTCAGATAAGCTCCCACCAGCAAGATCCCTTCTTTGGCCCCACCCTTGCATTTCAACTGGGCAGATGTTGCCTAGTTCTCATCCGATTCCAATGAACGTCGCATTGGGAGCCGCGCCGACGCCAGAGGGTCATCTCTCTGATGCCTTCACCGCCTTTATGACTGCGGCGAGCCGATTGGAGAATTCCTACGGCTCTTTGCAGGACGAGGTTGAACGCTTGCGCCGGGAACTGGAAGAGCGAAACGCATCGCTCGCCACGAGTTTAGCGACCAACCGAGAACTGACTATCGCGCTTCACCGAATTCTTGAGGCCTTGCCCTGTGGTGTGGCCGTGGTGGAGAGCTCAAATCGCGCCATAGCTCTCATCAATCCAGAAGCGCGTCGCATGCTGGGGATGCCGGCTGACGCAACCATCAATTGGGATGACTTTCCGACACGGATCCGAACCCTCGTGGACTCGCCGGGAGCGCTGCAATCAGGAGAGCAGGAAATCTGCCTCAAGAAAGATAGCAACAAGCAGTGGGTGGCAGTCCGTCGCAGCGACATCGTCGATAGCGGCAATCAACAAAATGGCGTGGGTAATCATGCCGGTTCACGGACGGTCCTGATTATTCGGGACGTCACAGCTCAAAAGGAAGCCGAAAACGAACGTGAGTCCACTCGCAACATCGTGGCCCTGGCAGAGATGGCCACGGTCCTCGCGCACGAAATTCGCAATCCACTGGGGAGTCTGGAGTTGTTTGCGCGATTGCTCACGGAGGAACCAAGTCTGGGCAATGCCGCAAAAGAGTGGATCAGCAACGTCCAAGCTGGTGTGCGTTCGCTCTCGGCAACGGTGAACAATGTTCTCAGTTTCTATAGCCTCGGCGCTCCGCATTTAGTACCGGTCAACCTTGCGAGCCTGCTAGCCAGCGAAATGGAATTTGTAAGACCTCTGGCTGAGCAAAAAGCTGTGAAGGTCACGCTTGAGGAGACTCTGGGAGACGCCGAGTTGAGGGCCGACCCGAATGGATTGCAGCAGGTCTTCCTCAACCTTGTGTGCAACGCATTACGGCACACACCGACTGGCGGCAACATCACGGTCACCGGGAAGCTGGAAAAGCACGGATCTCCGCAAGCGGTTGTGGAGTTCCGGGACAACGGCAAAGGGATAAGGGCGGAGGACTTGCCTCACGTATTCGAGCCTGGATTCAGTACGACGGGACAAAGCCCCGGATTGGGATTAACGGTTTGCCGCCGCATCGTGGAGCAGCATGGCGGAACGATAAGCGCGCAGAGCAGATTGGGGCAAGGAGCGACATTTCGCATGGAGTTTCCAGTTGCATGAATAGCACGACCGACAAATCGGTGCTGGTAGTAGATGACGAACAGGGGATGCAGCTCGCGCTCAAGGCGAACTTCCAGAGGGAAGGTTGGCGAGTGGAGACGGCCAGCGGAGCACGCGAGGCCCTGACTAAGTTTGGCGTCGAGCGCTTTCCCTTGATTGTCACGGACGTACGCATGCCAGACGGTGACGGATTGCACTTGATGCGCACGGTGAGGAATAGCAGTCCCTCCACCGCCGTGATTCTGCTGACTGCTTTTGGAAATGTGCCCGAGGCGGTGCAGGCCATGCAAGGCGGGGCCTGCGATTACCTGATGAAACCCATTTCGTTTGAACGCTTGCAGTCCGCAGTCGTCAAGGTGATGCAGCAGGCCGGAAGCATGACCACCGTGGGAGATCAGACGGGCTTGATCGTGGGGAGTTCCCCGGCGTTACTGCGGGCACTGGCGCGGGCACGTCACGCAGCGCGTACGAAGGCTGACGTGCTGATCGAGGCGGAGAGCGGCACCGGAAAGGAATTGCTGGCACGCTTCATTCACGAAATGAGCGATCGGCATGCGAAGCCGTTCATCGCCGTAAACTGCGCGGCTGTGCCGGAGCAACTGCTCGAGAGCGAACTGTTCGGGCATGTGCGAGGCGCCTTTACCGGAGCTACCAACTCGAAATCGGGCAAGTTTGAGTTGGCGGCCGGCGGAACGCTTCTTCTCGACGAGATTGGCGAGATGTCTATCAGTCTTCAGCCAAAACTACTGCGGGTGCTTCAAGAAAGGGAGATCGAGAGGGTCGGTGACACACGCACAGTGCAGGTAGACGTGCGAATCATTGCGACCACCAATGTCTCGCTTCACAAGATGGTAGAGGAAGGTACGTTCCGGGCAGACCTGTTCTACCGCCTGAATGTGATACCCCTGACTTTGCCACCTCTCAGGGAACGCCAGGAGGACATACCAGCTTTGGCCGAATTTTTCGCCCGTGAGTTTGCGAAACAGTCCGATCGGGCGGTCCCGCGGCTGCACCCAGAGTTTGTGCGCGGCCTGCAAGAACATTCCTGGCCGGGTAACGTGCGCGAACTTGCCAACTACTTGAGGCGAGTGATCACGCTGAGTGAAGGCAACGAGATCGGGGCGGATAGTCTGCGTACGGAACTGGTTAAGCCGGCTCAGACAGCGCTGCCTATTTCGATCAGCAAGGCTCCGGTGAGAGCGGGAACGTCAATGCGTGAACTGGAGCGTCGTCTGTTGGAAACAACGCTCGAGGTAACCGGTGGGAATCGAACGAAAGCGGCAGAAATGCTGGGCGTCAGTTTGAGGACAATTCGCAACAAGATACGCGAGTTCGGACTCCCGCCAAGGAGGTACGCATGGGCGACATCACAACACCAATGATCCAGCAGTTGGAGCGGTTCCTGAACGTCACGTCCGCACGTCACACCCTGGTGACGACCAACATGGCGAACATTGACACTCCGGGATATCGCACAAAAGACTTAGATTTTCGTGCAGAACTGCAGAAGGCGGACGGATTCGGAGAGGCGAATTTCCAACCTGCAGTGCGAAATGTACCTGGTTTGCTCGAACGCCCGGATGGGAACGATGTGAATCTCGATCGGGAGAGCTTGCTGATGGCGGAGACACAGATGCAGTTCCGTCTCGGCATTCAGCTGGTGAAGCACGAGTTCCAGCAGTTGTTGACTGCAATCAATGAGGGGAAACAAGGATGAGCATATTCTCAACGCTCGAAATTAGCGGCGCGGCACTGGGAGCCGAGCGACAGAGAGCGGAAGTCGTGGCCGCCAATATGGCAAATGCCGAAACGACTCGCACGTCGGAGGGCGGCCCCTATAAGCGCCAGGAAGTGGTGTTCGCGAGTTCAGGCCGCATGAACTTCCGCCTGGCACTGGCAGGGTTTCACGGGCTAAATCCCATGATTCCGTCGGTTCGAGTCGAGCGAGTGGTCGCCGATCCAACACCGCCAATCATGCGCTATGAGCCGGGTCATCCGGATGCGAACCCGCAGGGATACGTAGCGTATCCGGCGATCAATCCGGTGCAAGAGATGGTGGACTTGATGGGTGCGGTTCGCTCATACCAACTTAATGCGTCAGCAGTCAGCGCGACAAAACAGATGATTCAGCAGTCTTTGGATCTCCTGCGCTAGCGCAGAAAGAGAAGGCAATGAACAACACAATTTTCACGGGTTTGCCGGTGGTTCCCGTAACCCAGCCGACAAGTCCCACAATGCCGGGCGGTGGGGATGAGGGAGGCGGGTTCGGATCGGTGCTCAAGGGCGCGATGGAACAGGCCGGACAGTTGGACAAAAACGCCCAACAGCAAATCGGCGAACTGTTGCAAGGAGATCGCCAGGACATTCACAACGTGATGATCGCCGTCGAGAAGGCTGACGTCACATTTCAGTTGATGATGCAGTTGCGCAACAAGATTCTGAACGCGTACCAGGAAGTCTCGAAGATGCAGTTCTAGCGGATCGGAGCCGATCCGACGGGTAACTCGAAGACATGGCATCGTTAACTCAAATACAAAATCAGGCGAAGGACTTCTTCGCGGGACTGACGGTAACGCAGCGTCTGCTGCTGGCCGGCGCAGTCATTGCCAGCGTTGCCATCCTGCTGGTGTTTACGCACCTTATTGGAACACCCGACTTCAAGCCGCTGGTCACAGGCATGGAAGCAAGCGACGCGCAGGCGCTCGGTGCCAAGCTGGCGGCAAAGGCCATTCCCTACGAGATCAGCACCGATGGCAAGAGCGTCAGCGTTCCCAGCGACAAGCTCGATTCAAGCCGCATGGAAATTGCGGCGCAGGGTATGCCGCGAAGTGGCCGGTTTGGATTTGAGCTGTTCGACAAAGTCAACTGGGGCCAGACCGAGTTTGACGAGAAAGTGAACTACCAGCGTGCACTGGAAGGGGAACTGGAGAGATCCATCCAAACGTTAAAAGATGTGGAGAGCGCTCGCGTGCATCTGGTACTGCCCACGGACTCCATATTTCTGGATAAAGAGCGCGAAGCCAAGGCCTCAGTTGTACTGACGCTGCGCAGTGGAAAGCTCTCCGAGGAGACACAGCTTGGCATCGCGCGATTAGTCGCAGGCGCAGTGGATAAGCTGCAACCCGAAGATGTGACCGTAATTGATGCGGAGACCAACCGCCCCCTCGGAGTCCCGAAGCACGACGGTTTTTCGGGCGACGGCAACCTGGAACAGGAATTGTCGAAGCGGCTGGTGGCGACGCTTGATCCGGTGGTGGGAGCCGACCATGTCCGAGCGAGCGTGAACGTGGACTACGACTCCAGCACGAGCGAAGAAAACCAGGAAACGTACGATCCAAAGAGCGCGGTTGCCGTGACCCTGCAGAAATCAGAAGAGCAGGTGGGAGGCGCACTGAACGGTGGAGTCCCGGGAACATCCAGCAACGTTCCTACCGAGACCGCGGGTTCGAAACCTGTCGTGGTCACCGGCGACGGAAATCAGACCTCGAAGAGCGAAAGCAGCACATTTGCGGTGAACCGCGTGGTCCGCCGCACGACGCAGCCGGCGGGGCGAATTCGAAGGATCACTGCCGCCCTCCTGGTGGATAACGCCGTTGAGATGAAACAGGAAAACGGAAAGAGCGTGGCGGCGCGGAGGCCGCGCACTGCAGAGGAACTGAAGCAGATTGAAGAACTGGCGTCAGCCGCGATTGGGCTGGATGTCAGTCGCGGAGACACTCTGGCAGTGAAAAACCTGGCGTTCGAACAGCCACCCGTCGAGGCACCAGTTAAGCCCACGAAGCTCGACCGCGTGCGCGTAGTTCTGAATGACTACTCGAGTCTGGTGCGCTACGGAGCCCTCCTCCTGCTTTTCCTGTTGGCTTACTTGCTGATGTTGCGCCCGTTGAAGAAGCAATTGATGACAACGTTTCGCGAACTACCGACCCGAGCCGCCGCGCAGAAATCGGCGCTAGCCACAGCCGACCATGAACTGGCCATCGGCGCAGAGGCTCCGGAACTGTCCCCCGAGCAGCAGCGCACGATGACCATGAAAAAACAGCTGATCGAGAAAACGAAAGAAGGTCCCGTAACGACCAGCAGACTCATCCAAGCCTGGCTCCATGAGGGTGGGAAATGAGCGCACGCCCTTCTGCTCCACTGACCGGCATTCGCAAGGCAGCTGTCCTCATGGCCATTATGGGCGAGGATGCCGCCTCAGCCGTGTATCCGCACCTCCCCGACGAAGATGTGCAAGTCCTGACGAAGGAAATTGCGGAAGTTGGAAAGATTCCTGCCGATGTTGCTCTGCACATCCTGGAGGAATATCACGAGGTTACTCTCACGGAGGATTACCTTGCGCAAGGAGGACCGGAATTTGCGTCTCGCCTTTTGAAAAAGGCCTTCGGGGAAGAACGAGCAAAAGGCCTCTTGCAGCGCGTCGTGCGCTTACAGCAATTGAGTGCAGGGCAGCTCGAGTCACTGCAGAAAGCGGACCCACATCAGCTAGCCAAGTTCCTGGAAGATGAGCACCCGCAGACAATTGCCCTTATCTTGGCGCACCTGGATGGGAAACAAGCTTCGACACTCCTCATGAGGCTCCCGGAAAAGGATCGCGCAGAACTGGTGAAGCGGCTCGCCCAGCTTCGGCAATTCTCTCCTGAGATGGCGGAAAAAGTGTCGGTGATCCTCCATCGCCGGCTACAGTCACTGGGTGAAAAGAGCCGGAAGACATACGCTGGATGCGAGAGTGTCGCTGACGTAATGAACCGGCTCGAACCAGATGAAGCCAAAACGATCCTGGAGAACATTGAACGAGAGGACGCCAAGCTCGCCATCAAAATTCGGAACCTGATGTTCACCTTTGAGGATTTGATCGGCGTTGCGGAGGCATCGATTCGTGAATGGGCAGGCTCAATGGACAAGAAGGTTCTGGCCATGGCACTCAAAGGTGCTTCCGAGGATCTCAAGAATCATATCTTCAAGACCATGTCATCGCGTGCGGTTGATATGTTGAAGGAAGATATGGAAGTGCTGGGTCCGGTGCGAGCAAAAGACGTGGCAGCCGCGCAGCAGGAGTCGGTCGCGCTGATTCGTAAACTGGAATCCGAAGGGAAAGTCGTATTGAGGACCGAGGGCGATGATGAATTCGTCGTTTAGGAGATCTGCGATGGATGCGGAGGCTACAGACGTCCAAACATTTGTATACAAGGACACTGTCGGCCCCGTGCAGAACTTCGTAGAATCCTGCCTGCCGACGATGCAATCCCCACCAAACGGAAACGGTCAGAATGGGCACTCCGACTTCAGCAAGGAACAAGTCCTGCGCCTAAGGAACGAGAGTCTTGCCGAGGGAATGCGAGAAGGGGAGCACCGCGCGAGAACGGCTTTCGAGAAAGAGCTGGAACTGGAGCGAAGCCGGGTGGCGCAGGCTGTCACAGCTTTCCAGGCAGAGCGCTCGCAGTATTTCGCGAAAGTCGAGATCGAACTGGTGCACTTGGCGATGGCCATTGCAGCGAAGATCCTTCATCGTGAGGCGCAGGTGGATCGCCTGTTGGTAGCGGGCCTGGTGAAGGTGATGCTGGAGAGACTGAATCGCGATACCAAAGTTGTGGCTCGAGTGCGGCCGGAAGACGTGCTCGCCTGGCAGAATTTCTTCCGCGAAAACATCCATGTGCAGGTGGTGGATGACACTTCGGTCGAGCTCATGGGATGCACGCTGGAGACCGAACTCGGCACTACCGATATGGGCTTGAATGCACAACTCAAGGAGATCGAACAGGGATTCTTCGATCTATTGGCGCAACGGCCTGAGCCCAAATGACCTCCCCTCACCTCGATTCCTACGCGAACTGGCTGCGGACATGTTCGACCGTTCGTTGGACCGGACGTGTCACCCAGGTCGTAGGCAATCTGGTGGAATCAGCCGGACCCTTCAGTTCGGTGGGAGAGTCCTGCGAGATTGTGGACTCGGGAGGGACCCGGTACGCAGGGGAAATCGTTGGGTTTCGCGGGTCCAATGTGCTCTCCATGAGCCTAGAGAAACCGCACGGTATCCGTTTCGGAGACGAGGTGGTCAGTTGGGGCGCCAGACCTTCGCTTCGGGTAGGTCCGGATCTGCTGGGCCGAGTCATTGACGCGGTCGGACGTCCGCTGGACTCAAAAGGCGAGTACCGAGCTACGCGGCAAATGGCGGTGGACGGCTCAGCGCCCTTGCCACTGGAGCGGACGCTCATTGACGAACCACTGGCCTGTGGGATTCGGGCGGTCGACGGTTTTCTCACGTGTGGGCGCGGACAGCGGATCGGAATTTTTGGTGGAAGCGGCGTGGGGAAAAGTACGCTCCTCGGAATGATGGCCCGAGGCACGGCCGCCGATATGACTGTGCTTGCACTGGTGGGGGAACGAGGCCGTGAAGTTGGAGAGTTCTTGAAGGTTCTCGGAGCCGAAGGCATGCGCAGATCGGTGGTGGTTGTATCGACATCCGACCAGTCACCACTGTTACGAGTTAGGGGGGCACTGGCTGCTACCGCCGTGGCCGAGTATTTCTGTGCACGTGGGAAGAATGTGCTCCTGGTGGTTGACTCGTTGACGCGATTCGCCATGGCTCAGCGGGAGATTGGACTCGCGGCAGGGGAACCACCCACATCGAAGGGCTACACGCCGTCGGTCCTTAATATGTTGGCACGGTTGGTGGAGCGGTCTGGCCGGCTGGCGAGTGGCAGCATTACCGCTTTCTATACCGTTTTGATGGAGGGAGATGACCAGCAAGATCCCATCGTCGACACGGTGCGGTCGTTGCTGGATGGTCACATCGTCCTCGACCGGAATCTAAGTCTTGAAAACCACTACCCTCCGATCTCGGTCCTTGAGAGTCTGAGCCGCTTGATGCCGAGTGTTTGCGACCGAGAGCATCTCGAAAAGGCGGGCGCCTTGCGGATGTTGGTCGCAGCCTACAGGCGAGCAGAAGATCTGATTCGAATCGGCGCATATCAGAAAGGCACCGACGCCGTTTTGGATAAAGCTATAACCGCCATGCCAGAAATTAACCGCTTTCTGCGTCAACATCCGGAAGAAGCGACTCCATTTGCTGAAACGCGTTCCCGGCTGATGACGCTACCCTCCTGATATGGCATTCCGATTCTCACTGGCTCCCGTTCTTGTCTTCCGAAAGCTCGTTGAAGACAGAGCATATTCTGAGCTGGAAAAGATCCAGCAGGTAATTCTTCAGGCCGAGACACAGCGAACGCAGACCTTGGAGTGGCTGTCGGCCTGCGTCAGGAATCGAGAAACAGAGCTGTCCAAGGGGACCTCTTCCATCCGTCTCCAGTCACAGTACGAGGAGATGCTGACTTTGGAGCAGCGGTTGGCAATGCTGGATTCACAACTCCGGGAGCTTCATTCAAAACGAAGCCAGCGTTTGCTGGAGTACCAACAGGCGAGACGGAAGCGCGAGGTTATGGAAGAACTGCGGGAGCGGCAACTCAACGAATACCTGCGGCACGAAGCCAAGCGGCAGCAAAGCGCCTTGGACGATCTGTTTCTTGCGCGACGAAAACGCCTCAACTAGGCAGACCTTGCCTAGCGGTTTCCGGGCAAGTCTTGCCCACTTTCTCTAGCGCTGACAATCAGCGCACCAATCCTAATCGGCAAGTCGCGCGGAAGTCTTTAGCCTCCAACAAACTATTTTCGATCTGGGAAGAGTCTCTAATCCGGAAATTTTGGTTAGCGACTTGCAATGCTTTGGTGGTCTGGAGAATTGCGTGAATACGCCTGTTATTCAACTCGGGATTTTGGGACTGTCCGCGAACTCGGCGCCCGCTGCCCCGGCTGCGCCAGGCGCATTCGCCAAGGTTCTGACCGGCGCGATGCAGTCGTCAGGTCCTGCTTCCAATATGGATGGAAGCCTGGACCAGAGCGCGACCTCGAGAGCTGGAAGCGGGGCAACTCAAAACACTGCAGTCGTCCTGAGCAGCTCCAAGAGTTCTGGTCCGGTCGGTAAATTCAACAATGCATCCATGAAGGATCCAGAGCAGGGCAAGGAAGGGATAAGCCAGACGCTTCCCAACATTCCGGTTCCCGTGGTTCAGAATCCGCCAGTCGTGCAGACTCTCCCGTTGAATGGATCAGTCGCGCCAGGTGTCAAAGCAAAGTCTGAGACGCTTGCAGCGAATCAGGTTATGCAAGCGCCGCAAGGCGGTATTGAAAGTCTCGCCGCGGATGACACACCGGTTTCTTCGCCTCCGCTGCTGCCACCGGCGGCTCTGACCACAACCGCTGTGAAGCCAGCGATCGGAAACGTGCCCGCTACAAACACTGCACAGTCGATGGTCGAAAATATATCTCCACGAGACGCCATGAAGTCTGCACTCGGAAACACCGTGAGCGCAGACACTGTGAAGCCAGGAAGTGTCTCCACCACCACGGGTCAGGCGAAAACAGATCCTACGTCGGAGGTGGGGCCGCAAGTGGGCGACGCATTCTTGAACACTCCTGACACGAATGGTGAAAAGCTAGCGCTGAATGAGAAGACATCCGGGGCGCAGTTCCAGGTACCTAAGAAGTTGACTGAGAAAACGGGTAGTGAGACGGACATCGCACTACGAACATTGCCGGGACAGGCGACTAAGGCACAGACGAACTCGGGATTGGCCAGCGGCAATGACAATCCGCAAACAACCCGAAGCACCACTGGCATAGCGGGATCAGACACTGTACATGCGGCATCGGCAAGCCCAAGCTCGAAGCCGCCTCAGGAGTTCCAGGCGGGGTCGGAATCCAGAGCGAACTCGGCCATTGCGACTGACGGTCACTCCCCTGTCACTAATGCGGCTGCCATGCAGGTGATGGTTTCACGCCTCAGCTCCGCAGATCTCATGACAGGCAAAGGCGGGACCACTTCTAAGTCTCCACTCCCCGCGATAGGCAAGAATCCTCAGTTACAAGTGAGCAGTACGGCCAAAGCTGCTGCAAGCAGCTCAGCGCCAAACGACCCCCAAGCGAATCTCAAGGATGCCAGCAAGGTCCGCAAGCCAGAGGTGGCGTCCCAGAGCGGTTTAGATAAAGGCACTCTCCCGGTGAAGGACGTGACGACAAATCCGACTGACACTGCCAGTGCAAAGGTGAGCGATACCGATCGCACTCAGTCTGTGCCCGTGCCAGGCAAACCGGCCGCATCCGCACAGGACTTGCCCAAGTCGGGCTCCCAGGCGAATGCAGCAGGGCAACCGGTCTCCGCTGCGCATGATTCAGATGCGAGTGAGACCACCAGTCCATTTCCGGGCACACTGGTAAATTCGGCGAAACTCATCGAACGAATAGGGCACTCCGAGATGCGAGTCGGGATCCAGGGCGGTGACCTTGGAAACGTCGACATCCGCACGTCGCTCGGCAAACACCAGTTCACCGCGGAAATTTCCGTTGAGCGAGGCGAACTGGGCCGGGTTATGACATCGGAGCTACCTGCCCTGCACAGCAGATTATCCGAGCAGCAGGTTCCGTTTCCGAGGGTCACGATCCAGGAGTACAGCAGCGGGAGCTCTTCTAATCTCGACCAGAGATCGCGAGATGAGAAAAGAGCGCCCCAGGTGAACTCTGTACCAAGGGAAGAAAGTTTGCGCGAGCCCGGCCCGGGAATGTTCGATGCCATTGCGAGCACAGAGGCAAATACGGGATCCGGGATTGATCTTCACATGTAGTAACGATTTTGCGAAGGAAGAATATTCAGGGAGGACAGACCATGATTATCAGTGCAGCAACCGCGGGTGGACAGGTAGCCAATCTCGCCGCATCAACGCCCGCTACCACCGGTACAGGATCGAGTTCCAGCGCTAGCTCCAGCTCAAGCTCGACCCAGGCGGCAAGCAACTCCGAAAGTATTTTTATGAATCTGCTTATCACCGAGATGAAGACTCAGGACCCCACGGCACCAATGGATCCGACGCAGATGGTAGGGCAGATGTTGAACATGAACGAGCTTAATCAGCTCATCCAAATCAACCAGTTTCTCCAGGGTTCGACTTTGAACCCAGCAAATTCTGGCTCTGGAGCAACCCAACCGGCAGCAGGAGGAAACTAATGCCACTATTCTCAATTCCACTTTCCGGCTTGACTGCCAGTTCGGACGCTCTGTCAGTCATTGCGAACAATCTGTCCAACCTGAATACCGTTGGCTATAAAGATCAGGCGACAAGTTTTCGCGATCTCTTCTATTCGAGCTTTGGCACCAACGGTTCCGGCGATCCGGTGCAGATGGGCGCTGGTGCGGCGGTGCAAGCGGTGACGACCAACTTCACTGGGGGGAGCGTCGAGACTACCGGCGTCCCGACTGACGTTGCCATCAGCGGCAACGGTTTCTTCGTTACCCAGAACCAGGGAGCGTTGGAGTTTACTCGGGCAGGCAATTTCACAGTGAATACCTCAGGGCAACTGGTAACGCAAGACGGCCAGAACGTCATGGGGTACCCGGCAGCAAACGGCGTGATCAGCGGCCAGGGCTTGGGCCCGCTTCAACTTGGGCAGGGACAGGTAAGCCCGCCGTCGGCTACCACGACCATCCAACAGAACACGAATCTGGATGCGAGCGCAGCCGTTGGCGACACCTACTCGACGCCGATTACGGTTTATGACTCGCTGGGCTCTTCGCATGTCCTTACCTTCCAATTCACAAAGACGGCATCGAACGCCTGGAGTTATCAGATCACTCTCCCCGCGGCGGACAC
>Ga0075017_100000304_pt1 | contig 26005 bp, 26 predicted proteins | sample AleBraG_ABR_2012_FD_71475 | JGI IMG/M metagenome (GOLD analysis project Ga0075017, IMG submission 71475) | Freshwater sediment microbial communities in response to fracking from Pennsylvania, USA - Alex Branch Run_MetaG_ABR_2012 | ecosystem: Environmental > Aquatic > Freshwater > Creek >... | reverse complement strand
GATGATGCCGCCGGCGAGGCTTTCGACAAGAGCGCCAAACTGCTGGGCCTGCCCTACCCCGGCGGTCCACAGCTGGCGGAACTGGCGGCGCAGGGCCGGCCCGACGCCTGCCCGCTGCCGCGGCCGATGCTCGATCGACCGGGATTCGAGTTCAGTTTTTCGGGACTGAAAACGGCCGTGCTGATGGCCGCAGGCGCGCAGCCGCTCACTGCGCAACGGCGGGCCGACATCGCCCGCGGCGTGCAGGATGCCATCATCGAGACGCTGTGCGTCAAGACGCTGCGCGCGCTCGAGGCGACCGGCCACCGCGAGCTGGTCGTCGCCGGCGGCGTGGGGGCGAACCGTGCACTGCGCACGCGGCTGAGCGCCGCGCTGGCCGCGCGCGGCGGGCACGCGTTTTTCCCGCGGCCGCAGTTCTGCACCGATAATGCGGCCATGATCGCCGTCGCGGGACTGCTGCGCCTGAAGGCCGGGGAGCCGGGCACCTGGCAGCCCGGCGTCAGGGCGCGCTGGCCGCTGGACGAGCTGCGTCCGCCCTCATCACTGGCTGGAGCGACATGAGCAAAGACGATTCGGGCAAAGACGATTCGGGCAAACACGCTCCGGGCGACCGGATCTTCCTGCGCGGGCTCGAATGCCAGTGCATCATCGGCTTCATCGACTGGGAGCGGCGCGTGCCCCAGACGGTGGTCATCGACCTGGAGTTTCCCGCCGATTGCGCGCGCGCCGCGGCCAGCGATGCGGTCGCCGATACGGTCGACTACAAGCAGGTGGCCAAGCGCGTGCTGGCCTATGTCGCGGCATCCCAGTTCCAGCTCATCGAGACGCTTGCACACCGGCTGGCGCTGCTGCTGCTGGCGGAATTCTCGCTCGCCTGGGTGCGCCTGAACCTCAACAAGCCCGGCGCGATCCGTCATTCGCGGGACGTCGGCGTCGTGATCGAACGCCACAGGGCGGAACGGGCTGGCGGCGGCTGATGCCGCGGGTTCATGTGGCCCTCGGCGGGAACATCGATCCGCAGCAGCGGCTGCTGCTGGCCGCGCGCGAACTGCGCCGCTATTTCCCGGACGCGCGGTTCTCGTCCTGCTACCGCAATCCGGCCTTCGGATTTGCCGGCGATGATTTCTGCAACGCCGTGGCCGGCTTCGATACCGAACAGCCGATCGAGGCGCTGCTGCCACAGTTTCACGCCATCGAGGCCGCCTGCGGGCGGCGCCGGGACGCGCCCAAATGGGCGCCGCGCGCGATGGATATCGACCTGCTGCTCTACGGTGACGCCGTGGCGGAGACCGCCGCCTACCGGCTGCCGCGCCCGGACCTGCTGCGACGCTGCTACATGCTCGCGCCCATGGCCGAACTGGCGCCGCGGCTGCGCCACCCACTCACCGGTCGCACCATGGCGGAGCACTGGCGGCAGCTGGCCCAGCAGCCCCATACGCTCGAGCGGCTGACGCTCGACCTCAATGGCGCGTGCTGAAGGAGCACATGCCCGCTACCAGCGCAGGCTCCGTCCGCCATCGACCGCGAGGATCTGGCCGGTCACGTACGGCGCGTCGGCGGCGAAGAAGCACACGGCCCGGGCGATGTCCGCCGGTGAGCCGGCGCGCTGCAGGAGCGTGCGGCTGATGATCTCGCGCTGCTGTGCCTCGTCCAGGCCCTGTTCGGGCCAGAGCACCGGACCCGGGGCGATGCCGTTGACGCGCACTTCCGGCGCGAGCTCGCGTGCCAGCGCCCTGGTCAGGTGGATCAGGGCTGCCTTGGCGGTCGAATAGATGATGTAGTCGGGAAGCGGGCGCAGGCCATGAATATCGACGATGTTGACGATCAGTCCGCGCGCCTGCCGCAGCTGCGCTGCCGCGGCCTGAGCGAGGAACAGCGGCGCCTGCACATTGGTGCCCATCAGGTCCGTCCACTGCGCGTTCGTGATCGTCGTGAACGGAGTCGGATAGAAACTCGAGGCGTTGTTGACCAGCAGATGCAGTCCGCCAAAGTGCGCGGCGACGGCGGCGATCAGCGTCGCCGGGGCGCCGGGCTCGAGCAGGTCCGCGGCAAAGACCGCCGCCGAGCCGGCGCGCTGGCCGTTGAGGCGTGCCGCCAGCGCATCGGCGGCATCGCGCGAACGGCGGCAATGTATCGCCACGGCGCAGCCGGCCGCATGCAGCCGGGCCACGATTTCGGCACCGACGCGCCGCGCGCCTCCGGTGACCAGGGCAGTGTGTCCGGCGAGAGCGGCGGGATCCATATCCGAAGCTTATGACGCAGACGCCGGGATTCACAATGCCCGCGCTCGATGCGGCGCAGGCCGCGCATGCAGCGGCGGTGCGTACGGCGTTGCGCGCGCAGCTGGCCGAGGCCGGCGGCTGGCTACCGTTCGATGCCTATCTCGACCAGGTGCTGTACGCGCCCGGCCTGGGCTATTACAGTGCCGGTGCGGCCAAGCTCGGGGCCGCCGGTGATTTCACGACAGCCCCCGAGCTCTCAGCGCTGTTCGGCCGCTGCGTCGCGCGGCACTGCGCGCCGCTGCTGCACGCAGGCGCGGATCTGCTGGAACTCGGCGCCGGCACCGGCGCGCTCGCCGCCACGGTGCTGCCGCAGCTCGCCGCGCTGGGCGCGCTGCCGCGGCACTATGACATTCTCGAAGTCAGCGCCGACCTGCGGGCGCGGCAGCGGCGGCGGCTAGAGTCGCTGCCGCCCCCATTGCGGTCGCGCCTGCGCTGGCTGGATGCGCTGCCCGCGCAGCCGCTGCGCGGCGTGATCCTGGCCAATGAAGTGGCCGATGCGCTGCCGTTCCGCTGCTTCACGGTGACGGCCGGCGGCTACCTGGAGCGCGGCGTCGGGCTCGACGAGCGCGGTGAGTTCACCTGGGTGGAGCGCCCCGCTCCGCCCGAGCTGACAACGGAGCTGGCGCGGATCGGTGCCACGCTGCCGGCGCCCTGGCCGGCTGGTTTCCGGGGCGAACTGTGCCTGCGTGCCGCGCCCTGGCTCGCGGGCCTTGCCGCCGCGCTGCACACGGGGACGGTGCTGCTGTTTGACTACGGCCTGGGCCGCAGCGAGCTCTACCACCCGCAGCGTGACTGCGGCACGCTGCATTGCCATTACCGCCATCGGGCGCACGGCGATCCGTTTCTGTTCCCGGGCCTGCAGGACATCACCGCCTGGGTCGATTTCACGCGGCTGGCCGAGGCGGCCAGCGACGCGGGCCTGGAGGTGGCCGGCTACTGCACGCAGGCGGCATTCCTGCTCGGCGCGGGCATCGAGGCGGAGCTCAGCGCGGCCGCCGATGCGCTCGAGCGCGCGCGCCACGCCTCGCAGGCACGCCAGCTGCTGATGCCCGGGGAAATGGGCGAGACCTTCAAGGCGCTGGCGCTGACGCGTGGCGACGTGGACTGCGGGGCGGCATTCCGGGTCCAGGACCTGCGCCGGCTGCTCTAGACCGGATTGCCCGACGCCACCGACAAGGCCCGCAGCCGCTGCCGGCGCAGCAGCGCGGCGCGCTCTGGCCCGCGGGCGCTTTGCAGTTCCGGCGGCTTGAGCCGCACGGCGGCCGCTGCCGCGAACGCGCCGGTGAGCTGCGCGGCCAGCGCCCGGGCCGCGTCCACGGACGCCTGCGCCGCGTGCGGATCGCGCCCATGGGCGTCCGCGACCAGCACCTCCATCCAGGCGGCGAAGCGCTGCGGTCGGCGAAACGCATCCGCGGCCTCGAACAGCTCCAGCAGCCCGTGCGGATCGGTGGCGGGGTGCCGCGCGCCGGCCGCGCCGGCGCATAGGCGGGCGCGCAGGCGCGCACTCAGCAGCGCCAGTTCCCGGTAGTCGCCGGGCACGCGCAGACGCTGGCACAGGGCCTCGATCTCCTGCCCGGGCAGCCGGGCCAGGAGCGCCGCCCAGCGTACCGCCGCCCCGGACTGCGCCTCGGCCGCCGCGCGCAGCGCCGCCAGCGCGTGTTCCAGGTCCGGCCGGGCCTGCAGTTCGGGCAGCACAACGCCCAGTGCGCCGCAATCACGCAGTACCTCGAAGGCGCGCTGCGGCGCCGCTTCGCAGAGCGCGCGCTCCAGTTCGCGCCAGACACGTTCGCTGACGAGCGCACTGGCCTCGCCCTCGGCGACCATGCGGCGCATCAGCGCCAGCGTCTCGGGAGCGATGGTGAATCCGAGTCCGGCGTAGCGCGCCGCGAATCGAGCGACGCGCAGGATCCGCACCGGATCCTCCGCGAATGCGGGCGACACGTGTCGCAGTCGCCGCGCGTCGAGATCGGCCCTGCCCCCATAGGGGTCGATGAGCCGGCCATCGGGCGCACGCGCCATCGCGTTGATCGTGAGGTCACGGCGCCGCAGGTCCTCCTCGAGCGTGACCGCCGGCGAGAACTCGGTGACGAAGCCGCGGTAGCCGGGCGCGACCTTGCGCTCCAGGCGCGCGAGCGCGTATTCCTCGTGCGTTTCAGGGTGCAGGAATACCGGAAACTCGCGGCCGACGGCGCGGTAGCCTGCGTGCACGAGCTGCTCCGGCGTGGCGCCAACGACCACCCAGTCGCGTTCCTGCGGCTTGAGGCCCAGCAGTTCATCCCGGACCGCGCCGCCCACGAGGTAGACTTGCATCCGCACATGTTAATCGAGACCCGAGCCGGAAGGTTTCGCGCGCGCACGGGAGCCCTGCTGCTCATGAGCACCCTGGTCAGTACCCTGGGCCTTTCCGGCTGCAGCGTCGGTTACCTGCTGCAGGCGGCGCACGGCCAGTGGCAGGTGCTGCGCGCCCGCCAGCCGCTCGACCGGATCATTGCCAGCGAGTCGACGGCCGCGCCGCTCAAGGCGCGCCTGGCCATGGTGCGTGAGGCACGTGATTTCGCGAGCCGCGAGCTCCACCTGCCCGACAACCTCAGTTATCGCAGCTACAGCGCCCTGGGACGTCCCTATGTGGTCTGGAATGTCGTCGCCGCACCCGAGTTTTCCGTGGAGCCGCGGCGCTGGTGCTTTCCGATCACCGGCTGCATCGCCTACCGGGGGTATTTCCGCGAGGACCGGGCGCGCCGCTTCGCCGCGACGCTCGCCGCCCGCGGCGACGACACGCTGGTCGCGGGCGTGAGTGCCTATTCGACGCTCGGACGCTTCGCCGACCCGGTGCTCGACACGATGCTCGGCTACGGCGACCTGCAGCTGGTCGGGACGATCTTCCACGAACTGGCGCACCAGCTCATCTACGTGAAGAGCGACAGCGAGTTCAGCGAGGCCTTCGCCATGAGCGTGGAACGCGAGGGCGTGGCGCGCTGGCTGGCGGCGCGGGGACGCAGCGGCGAACTCGCACAGTACCGGCTGCGGCAGGAGCAGCAGGCGCAGATCGTCGACCGGTTCGCGGCGGGGCGCGCGCGGCTGGCCGCCCTGTACCGTGAAGCGCTGCCGACGTCGGACCGGCGGCGTCGCAAGCGGGAGCTGCTGGCGCAGGTCGACACCTCGGTGCGCGACTACGAGCGCGGCCAGGGCATCTCGAGCGGCTATGATGCCTGGCTGGACGCGGGGCTGAATAACGCGCACCTCAGCGCCGTCGCCACCTATTTCGACTGTGTGCCCGGATTCGAGCGGCTGCTGGCACAGCAGCGTGGCGACCTGGAGCGTTACTATGCCGCCGTGCGCGCGCTCGGCAGAGGACCGGCCGCGGCGCGGCGGGCATTGTGCGGCCGGCAGAGCGCGACCTGAAGCCGCCGCTGCCGCCGCACCCACGCGCCCGCGCTGGCCGGAGCGATCAGTTCACCTCGACGTTGACCCGCCGCGGCTCGGCGACGGGCTGCTTCGGGATGACGATCTCGAGCACGCCGTTGTTGTGCCGCGCCTTGATTTCCTCGGGGCGGGCGTTCTCCGGCAGCGAGAAGCGCCGCAGGAAATCCCCTGCGACGCGCTCGAGGCGCTCAAATCCCTTGCGCTGCTCGCGCTTTTCGATGCGACGCGCGCCGCGGATGGTCAGCACGCCCTTGTCGGCCGTGACCTGGATGTCCTTGGCATCGACGCCCGGCAGGTCCGCGTGCACGGTGTAACATTCCGGTTCCTCCTGGACATCCACGGAGGGCGTCCAGGTGGCCGCCGTGGCAGCGTCGGCGACCGGTGTGGCGTAGGAATCACCGAACAGCTGGTCCAGCTCGCGATGCAGCCGGCCCATCAGTCTCCAGGGTTCGTAGCGCACGATATTCATGATGCAGATCCTCCATTTTCAATGCCGCTATGCGCGGGTGCAGTCCCTGATGTGCGGGCAGGGCGCGGCGCTTTCAAGGCGCTGGGATCGCTGTGCATAAGCTGTGCGGCGGGTGTGGGTTTGGCGTGAACACCACATGTTGATTTCCGGCGGCCTCGAGTCCCCGCGCAGACGAGGGGATTATTTTTGCCGCTCCGTGCGGCTTTTAGCTCTACAAGCTATTGATTTTAAAAGCTAAAAACCTGCACTTAACGACCTTCCATAATCTTGACCGCGCCGCTGCGCGTCATTAGTCTCCGCCCTTCAACCAACTACATGTTGTGGTGCTGGGAGCGGAGCTTGGCTCGTGGAACCCGCCTTTGGCCCTCTCTTTATAGAGGGGCCAGCCGGCCGGTCTTCCTCTGGAGCCGGGCCGGCCATCCGGCGTACAGGGGAGCCAATAAAGAGATGAATTCTGTGGTGAAGCTCGAGCACAGCGATGTCAATGCGATCCCCTTCCAGGAGGCATCGCTGGACATCTGGGACAAGAAATACCGTCTGACCTCCAAGGATGGAAAGCCTGTCGATGGCTCGATGGACGACACCTACAAGCGCGTGGCGCGGGCACTGGCCGATGTCGAGCGGCCCGAGCTGCGCGAGCAGTGGTGCGAGCGGTTCCTGTGGGCACTGCGCCACGGCGCGATTCCTGCGGGGCGCGTGACCAGCAATGCGGGGGCGCTCGAGCACAAGCCGGCGACCTCGACCATCAACTGCACGGTATCGGGCACCATCCACGATTCGATGAATGACATCCTCGGCAAGGTCCACGAGGCCGGGCTGACGCTCAAGGCCGGATGCGGCATCGGCTACGAGTTCTCGACGCTGCGGCCGCGCGGCGCCTACGTGAGCGGAGCGGGCGCCTACACCTCCGGACCGCTGTCGTTCATGGACATCTACGACAAGATGTGCTTCACGGTGTCGTCGGCCGGAGGCCGGCGCGGCGCCCAGATGGGCACTTTCGACGTGGGTCATCCCGATGCCCTGGACTTCATCCGCGCCAAGCGCGAGAACGGGCGCCTGCGCCAGTTCAACCTGTCGCTGCTGGTGACCGATGAATTCATCCAGGCGGTGCGCGAGGAGCGGGAGTGGCGCCTGGCGTTTCCGCTCAGCCAGAGCGAGTTCGAGGCCGAACAGCCGGATCTGCGCGACGCCGACAAATTCGTGTGGCGCGAATGGCCGGTACACGAGGGCTACGTCGTCAATGATGCCGGACTGGTGGCCTGCCGCGTCTACAAGAAGCTGCCGGCGCGGCGCATGTGGGACGTCATCATGTCGTCCACCTACGATTTCGCGGAGCCGGGCTTCATACTCATCGACCGCGTCAACGAGATGAACAACAACTGGTGGTGCGAGAATATCCGCGCCACCAATCCCTGCGGCGAACAGCCGCTGCCGCCCTACGGTTCCTGCCTGCTGGGCTCGGTGAACCTGACGCGCTTCGTGCGCGCACCGTTCAGCTCGCAGGCGCACTTCGACTGGGACGAATACCGGGAAGTGGTGCGGATCTTCACGCGTGCACTCGACAATGTGGTCGAGATCAACGGGCTGCCGCTCCAGCAGCAGCGCGATGAGATCATGCGCAAGCGCCGCCACGGCATGGGGTTCCTGGGGCTGGGATCGACCATCACGCTGCTGGGCATGAAGTACGGTTCGCCTGAATCGGTGCAGTTCACCGAAGACGTGTCGCGCGAGATGGCGCTGGCAGGCTGGGAAGCCGGTCTGGAACTGGCCCGCGAGAAGGGGCCGGCGCCGATCATGAACGAGGAGTTCACGGTCACTGCGGAGATGCTGCGCAAGCGCCCCGAGATGGAGCGCGACGGCTGGAAGAGCGGGGCGCGGATCCCCGGCCGCCTGCTGCACGCGCGCTACAGCCGCTACATGCAGCGTATTGCCGGCGTGGCGCCGCAACTCGTCGAACAGCTCGCGCAGGTCGGAGCGCGGTTCACGCACCACACCTCGATCGCGCCGACCGGCACGATCTCGCTGTCGCTGGCCAACAATGCCAGCAACGGCATCGAACCCTCGTTCGCGCACCATTACTTCCGCAACGTGATCCGGTCCGGCCGCAAGACCAAGGAAAAGATCGATGTCCTGTCCTTCGAACTGCTGGCCTACCGCGAACTGGTGAACCAGCGCGCGATGCCCGGGTCGAGCAACGCGGCCGAGGCGCTGCCCGACTATTTCACGACCACCGATGATGTGTCGCCGCGCCAGCACGTCGATATCCAGGCGGCTTCCCAGAAATGGATCGATTCCTCGATTTCCAAGACCGCGAACGTGCCGACCGACTTTCCCTATGAACAGTTCAAGAACATCTACCTGTACGCGCACGAGAAGGGACTCAAGGGCTGCACCACCTTCCGCTTCAATCCGGAGGCCTTCCAGGGCGTGCTCGTGAAGGAAGAGGATCTGAAGAACACCACCTACGTGTTCACGCTCGAGGATGGCACCGAGGTCGAGGTGCGCGGTGACGAGCAGATTGAGTACGACGGCGAACAGCACAGCGCAGCCAACCTGTTCGACGCCCTGAAAGAAGGCTACTACGGGAAACTGTGAGCATGAACACGCGCATCGACAAACGCATCGTCAAGTTCCGGGTACGCAAGCCGGAGGACGCGGAACAGGCCGCGGCCAAGGCGGCCGCCGAGGCCGATATGTCCACGGGGCGCGACGGCCGCCGGGCCAAGGTGATCCGCCTGACCGAGGAGGTGCAGCGCCCGGAAATGCTGATCGGATCGACCTACAAGATCAAGACGCCGGTGTCCGATCACGCCATGTACGTGACCATCAATGATATCCTCCTCAACGAGGACACGGACCACGAGCAGCGGCGTCCGTTCGAGATCTTCATCAACTCGAAGAACCTGGATCATTTCCAGTGGATCGTGGCCCTGACGCGCATCATTTCGGCCGTGTTCCGCAAGGGCGGCGACGTCACCTTCATGGTCGATGAGCTCAAGGCGGTGTTCGATCCGCGCGGCGGCTACTGGCAGCCGGGCGGCAAGTTCATGCCCTCGATCATCGCGGAACTCGGCCACGTCATCGAAAAGCACCTGCAGTCGATCGGACTGCTGCGCAAGCCCGAGCTGGACGTGCACCAGAAGAAGCTCATCGACGAGAAGCGCGCCGAATACGAAGCGCGCAAGAAGCAGCACGATGCCTTCGCCAAGTCGCACTTCCCCGAAGGGGCGCAGCTGTGCACCAAGTGCAGCACGGCCGCGGTGGTCATGATGGACGGCTGCCAGACCTGCCTGAACTGCGGCGAATCGAAATGCGGATGATTGGCCACGCTCAACCAACCGGCTGATCGCGCGGCGCCCCGGGAGGGGCGCCGCTTTTTTTGTTCGAAAGCGGGCACCGGCTGCAGTCAATGGCGATGGTTTTGTGGTATTTACCGCGCCCATGAAACGTCTGCTGCTCACGTTGCTGCTGTGCCTGCCGCTGATCGGTCCGCCGGCCCGGGCCGATGCGGAGCCGATCCCGGAACCCGCTGAGCTGGAGCCCGACATCCGTTTCTGGATGCGTGTCTACAGCGAGATCTCCACCAACGAGGGTTTCATCCACGACCAGCGCAATCTCGCGGTCGTCTACCAGACCCTGCACTTCGATCCGGCCCTGCCGCCGCGGGCCCGCGAGCAGGTGGTCACTTCGGCGCGCGAGCATTACCAGTCGATCCTGCGCCGTCTCGGCAGCGGCGTGACGCCGCAGGATCCCGAGGAGCAGCGGGTTCAGGATCTGTGGGGCGGGGCCTCGCCCGAGCGCCTGGCGCAGGCGGTCGAGGACGTGCGTTTCCAGCTGGGGCAAGCAGACCGGTTCCGCGCCGGGCTGGTGCGCGCCGGCGCCTGGGAAGACCACATTGCCCGCGCCCTGGCCGCGCAGGGGCTGCCGCGCGAAATCGCCGTGCTGCCGCACGTGGAATCGTCGTTCCAGGTGGCGGCCATGTCGAAGGCCGGAGCGGCCGGCCTGTGGCAGTTCATCCGCTCCACGGGCCGGCGCTTCCTGCGCATCGACCGCGCCGTCGATGAACGCCTCGACCCCTATCGCTCGACGGTGGCGGCCGCCCAGCTACTGGCCTACAACTACCAGGTACTCGGCACCTGGCCCCTCGCGATCACCGCGTACAACCACGGCGCCGCCGGGATGCGCCGGGCGCGCGACGAGATCGGCAGCGATGACATCGTGCAGATCGTGCGCCGCTACCACAGCCCGAGCTTCGGCTTTGCTTCGCGCAACTACTATTGTTCGTTCCTGGCCGCCCTGCGGCTGGACCGCGACGCGCCGAAGTATTTCGGCGCCCTGCAGCGCGCGGCGCCCGCCACGGCGCTGGAGCTGACCGTGCCGCAGACGACCCGCGTCGACGCGCTGCAGCGGGTACTGGGCGTGGACCAGGACACGCTGCGCGCGCTCAACCCGGCATTGCGTCCGGCGGTCTGGAACCTGCAGGCGCCGGTACCGCGCGGCTACTACCTGAGGGTTCCGGAAACCCTGAGGGCATGGACCAATCAGCAGCTGGCGGCGAAGTTGCCGGTTGCGGTGGCCGCCACCGCCGCGCCCGTGCGGGTGGCCTCGGCCGCGCCGCCGCCGCGTGGCGCCGCTGCGCTCATGGCCGCCAATGCGGCGCCGGCGGCGCGCGCGGCGCCGGGCGGCCTGGCCGCGCCGCCGGTGGCCGCCCTGGCGACTCCCAGCGGGCCCCATACCCGCGGCGGCCGCAGCGCCGCGGACATTGCCGCCGAGGCGGCCGCCTACGTCGTGCACGGCGGCGACACGCTGGCGATGATCGCCGTGCAGACCGGGGTCGATCCCGAGACACTGATGCACATCAATGGCCTGCGCGACAGCGATCACATCTACGAAGGCCAGCGCCTGGTGCTGGCGGCGAGCGCTCAGCCGGCGGCGGCCGAGACGCAGCTCGCCGCCCAGGCGGTCGAGGAGGAGCGCCAGGATGCGCAGCGCGCCGCGGCCGTCGCCATCGTTGCCGCGCACACCGGGCCGGTCGTGAATGCCGCCCAGGCTCAGGCGCAGGGGCCGACCCTGCTGGCCGATTCGGGCGCGCCGCCTTCCGCCGATCCGATCGACTACAGCGTCGACAGCAGCGGTCGGGTCGTGGTCGTTGCCGCCGAGACGATTGGCCACTATGCCGACTGGCTCGGGGTTCCGACGGAAAGCCTGCGCGTGCTCAACGGCATGCACCGCCGCAGCAACGTACTGATGGGCCGGCGCTTCAAGCTCGCGTTCACCAAGGTGACGCGCGAGCAGTTCGAGCAGCGCCGGCGCGAGTACCACCAGCAGCTGGAAAGCGCCTATTTTGCAGCGCACCGGATCATCGGCTCGGACGCCTACGTCGCCCGGCGGGGCGATTCCCTGTGGAGCGTGACGCGCCGCGGCGACCTGCCCGTCTGGCTGCTGCAGCAATACAATCCGGACGTCGATTTCGCGGAATTGCGACCGGGCACCCACATCGTGCTGCCCAAGGTCGAGGACGCCTCCTGAGGGTGTGAACCCTGCACGGTCGCAGCGGACCCGTCGGCTCCCTATAATCGTCCTCATGTCTCGCACCGCACCCTGGGTTCTGGGATGGCTGGCGGCGGCGGTCGCCGCCGCCGGGCCAGGCGCGCCCGACCGGATCGCACCGACCGACAGTGCCAGCGCGGCGCAGGTGCTCGAACCGGCCGAACTGCCCGTCGCCGACCACGCCGTGGTCCGCAAATCGGAGCGGCGCCTGTACCTGCTCAGCCACGGTCAGGTGCTGCGCAGCTATCGCGTGGCACTGGGCCTGATCCCCGCCGGCAGCAAGGAACGCGCCGGTGACTTCCGCACTCCCGAGGGCGTCTATCACCTGACACGCCGCAACGTGCACAGCGACTATTTCCTCTCGATCCAGGTCTCCTATCCGAACGAGGAGGACCTGCGGCGTGCGCACCGCAACCGCTGGCAGGTGGGCGGGTCCATCATGGTGCATGGGCTGCCGAACAACCTGAAGCACGCGCCCGATTACTACGCGACCGCCGACTGGACCGACGGGTGCATCGCGCTGTCGAACGCCGACATGATGGAATTCTGGCTGCTCAGCCGCGACAACATGCCGATCGAGATCACGCCCTGAGCGGGGCAGGTCCGCCCACCACAGCTCCAGGCGCCCGACCCTCCCATGGAAACCAGTGTCGTCATACCCGACGCCGTCGATGCCCGTGTAGGCCCGCGCGGCAGTCTCGAGAACCTGTCACAGGCCGAAATCGCCAAGCTGCTCGATTCCAGCGCCCAGGGCCTCTACCCGCTGTTCCGCAGCTGTGCGCTGGCGGTGCTCAATGCGGGCAGCGAGAGCGACAACGCGCACGAGATTCTGGAACGCTATGCCGCGTTCACCGTGCAGATCGTACGCCACGCCTGGGGGATCAAGCTGCAGATCGCCAATGCGCCGGGCGCCGCCTTCGTCGACGGCGAGATGATCCGCGGCATCAAGGAACACCTGTTCGCGGTGCTGCGCGACGTGATCTATACCGCCAACGAGATCGTGGGCAGCGGCCGCCTCGACAGCAGCGACCCGGCGTCGATCACCAACGCCGTATTCCACATCCTGCGTAATGCACGCGTGCTCGATTACAAGGCGCGGCCCAATCTCGTGGTCTGCTGGGGCGGGCACTCCATCGGCGAGGGCGAGTACCAGTACACCAAACGGGTCGGCTATGAGCTCGGTTTGCGGGCGCTGGATGTCTGCACCGGATGCGGGCCGGGGGCGATGAAAGGCCCGATGAAGGGGGCCACCATCGGCCATGCCAAGCAGCGGATCGCCAGCGGGCGCTACCTGGGACTGACCGAACCGGGGATCATTGCCGCCGAGCCGCCCAACGCCATTGTCAATCAGCTGGTGATCCTGCCGGATATCGAGAAGCGGCTGGAGGCCTTCCTGCGCCTGGCGCACGGCATCGTGATCTTCCCGGGCGGCGCGGGCACGGCGGAGGAGATCCTGTACCTGCTCGGCGTGCTGCTCGAGCCGGCGAATGCCGCCCTGCCGCTGCCGGTCGTGCTGAGCGGACCGCGCGAGAGCGCGGCATGGTTCGAGCAGATGTCCGAGTTCATCGAGGGTACGCTGGGCACGGCGGCGCTCGCGCGCCTGACCTTCATCATGGACGATCCGGCGGGCGTCGCCCGGCACATGGTGCGTTCCTTCGAGGCGGTGCGCGAATACCGCCGCACGCGCAACGATTCCTATAATTTCAACTGGCTGCTGGAGATCCCGCCGCTGCTGCAGCGGCCTTTCGAACCCACGCACGCGGCGATGCGCGGCCTGAACCTGCGCCGGGACCGGCCGGCGCACGAACTGGCCGCGGATCTGCGGCGCGCCTTTTCGGGCATCGTCGCCGGCAACGTCAAGAGTCAGGGGGTCGCCGCCATCGCCCGCCACGGGCCGTTCGAACTGGCGGGTGAGCCGCCGGTCATGCGGCTGCTGGACCGCCTGCTGGGCGCGTTTGTGCAGCAGCAACGCATGAAGCTGCCCGGCAGCCGCTACCAGCCCTGCTACCGCCTGGTGGCCTGAACCGCGGCACAGTGCGCGCCATGGCGCGCCGCAGGAGCGCGCGGTTGTGACCCAGTTCCTCACCCGCGCCAGCGCCCGCGTCGTACCCTGCGTCAAGCCAACAGGGTATTTGCACATGAGCAACAAGGAACCGCCAGCGCGACCGGACAATGGCACGCCCGCCGCGGGTGGCGCGTCAACGCCCGAAGGCGGTGCCGAGGCCTACGCGCGCTGGCTGGAACACATGCAGCGCACGCGGGGCCGCCACGCCGCCATCACCCGCAATCTGTACACCTGGTCGAACTACAAGAACTGGGCCGATAAGGTGCGCACTTCCTGGGATCCGGACGCCGGCAAGTAGCGCTCCGCCGGGCCCAGGCTGGCGTGCCTAGGCCGCGCTGCTGGTCGCCGGCTTGCCGACCGCCGGCGGGACCGTCACCGCCGGGGCTGCTACGGCAGGCAGCGGCGCCGAGTTCCGGCCGGTGGGCTGATCGAGCCATGCCAGCAGCGGCTCCCAGGCCTGCAGATCCTCGCTGACCTGATAGTGCTTCATCTCGTGGATGCCAAGCCCGAGTTCCGCGCCGCGCACGTAGTTCTGGGAATCCCGCATCGTGGTGATGATCGGGATATCGAGGGTGCCGAGGAAGCGCGCCAGCGACTGGTACATGCGCGTGTTGCGGCGGACACGATTGGCAATAATCGCCAGCCGGTTGTCGGTGCGGCGCACCTTCGCGACCAGCAGCAGGCTGGCGATACAGCGCGAGCAGGCATGGATGTCGATGTCCGAGGGCAGTACCGGCACCAGAATCTTGTCGGCGTTGGCGGTCAGCTCCGGCATCTCCGTGGCGTCGATGGCCGCCGGCGTGTCGACGATGACGCGCCCGGTGCCGTCGGGAATGCGCAGCTGGAAGGCGCGCGTGACGCGATTGTCCTTCTCATAGGCATTGATCAGGTGAATCGGCGCCTGGCTCTGCCGACGCTTGCGCACCCAGCGCGCAGCCGACGCCTGCGGGTCGAAGTCCATCAGTGTCGGCCGTTCACCGTGCAGGGCGTAGTAGCTGGCCAGATTGATGGCGATCGTCGTCTTACCCGACCCACCCTTGGGATTCAGGACGACGATTCGCTGCATGCGCAAGACTCCGAGGCAAAGCCGCCCGCTTATGTCAGGAGGACTCAGCGTACGCAGCGCCGCGACGCGCTGCAAGCACTACCGGCCGCCAACGCTGTGAGGCGCAACACGGCGGCCGGAGCGGGCGGACCCTAGGATGGCTGCCACTGCAAAGGAAGCCCACGCTTGGAAGTATTCCTGCTGCTCTGGGACGAAATGGACGACTGGCTCGGCGCCGCCCGCCACGTACTGCGCATCCTGACTTGATTTAGGGGCCGTCCAGCCCCATAAAACGCCTCTTCCCGGGTCTTGACCGGCCGCATAGAGGGTTTGTACCACATGTCGACTACGCGCGAGACGCACGGCTTCCAGGCCGAAGTGCGCCAGCTGATGCAGCTGATGATCCATTCGCTCTACAGCCACCGGGAGATCTTCCTGCGTGAGCTGATTTCCAACGCCTCCGATGCCAACGACAAGCTGCGGTTCCTGGCGCTCGGCGCCCCGGAGCTGCTGAAGGACGATCCGGAACTGGCCATCTGGATCGATTTCGATGCCCAGGCCGGAACGCTGACGATCCGCGACAACGGCGTCGGCCTGAGCCGCGAGGAGGCCATCAATCACCTCGGGACGATCGCCAAGTCGGGCACGGCCGAGTTCTTCGGCCGCCTTACCGGCGACCAACAGCGCGACGCCCAGCTGATCGGGCAGTTCGGCGTCGGCTTCTATTCCGCCTTCATCGTCGCCGAGCGCGTCGAGGTCCTGAGCCGCCGCGCCGGGGCGCCGGCCGCCGAGGGGATCCGCTGGGAATCGAGCGCGGATGGGGAATTCACCATCGAGACGCAGGAGCGCGCGGCACGGGGCACCAGTGTCGTCCTGCACCTGAAGGCCGATGCCCGGGAGTTCGCCGACGCCTGGCGGCTGCGGTCACTGGTGCGCCGTTATTCGGATCACATCGCCTTTCCCGTGCGGCTCCCGAAGGAGGGCGCCAGCCTCGAATACGAGACCGTGAACCAGGCCCAGGCGCTGTGGGCCCGGCCGCGCAGCGAGATCAGCGACGAGGACTACCGCACCTTCTACCGCCACATCAGCCACGACGGCGCCGACCCGCTGATCTGGGCCCACAACCGGGTCGAGGGCAAGCGGGAATACACGAGCCTGCTCTACGTGCCGTCCCAGGCGCCCTTCGACCTGTGGCAGCGGGAGGCGGCGCGGGGCCTGAAACTCTATGTGCGGCGCGTGTTCATCATGGATAACGCCGAGCAGTTCCTGCCCCTCTACCTGCGCTTCATCAAGGGGGTCATCGACTCGAGCGACCTGCCGCTGAACGTCTCGCGTGAACTGCTGCAGCAGGACGAGGACGTCGAGGCCATGCGCGGCGCCCTGACGCGCCGCGCGCTGGAACTGCTGACGCGGCTGGCCGGCGAGGACGCGACCAGATACGCCACGTTCTGGAAGGAATTCGGGCGCGTGCTCAAGGAGGGCCTGAGCGAGGATCCGGGCAATCGCGAACGGATCCTGCCGCTGCTGCGCTACGCCAGCACCGCGAACGCCACCGACGAGGAAAGCACCGGTCTCAGCGACTACGTCGCGCGGATGCCGCCGGGGCAGGAGCGTATCTACTACGTCTGTGGCGAGAATCACGCGGCCGCACGCGGCAGTCCGCATATCGAGCTGCTGCGCAAGAAAGGCGTCGAAGTGCTGCTGATGGGCGACCGCATCGACGAATGGGTCATGGGCCAGCTGGGAGAATTCTCCGGCAAGCGCTTCAAGGACGCCGCCCGCGGCGATCTGGAGCTCGGCGCCCTGGCCGATGCGGCCGAGAAGGCGCGCGTGGACGCGGCGCTCAAGGAGAGCAAGGGCCTGCTCAAGCGCTGCAAGGACGCCCTCGGCGAGCGGGTCCGCGAAGTGCGCCCGAGCGCGCGGCTGCAGGATTCGCCGGCCTGCCTGGTGCGCGATGAGGCGGAGCTGTCCGAGTCCCTGCGCCGGCTGCTGCAGGCCCAGGGCCAGGCGCCGCCGGCCACGGCGCCCACGCTGGAGATCAACGTGGAGCATCCGCTGGTGCGCTACCTGGACGGACTGGGCAAGGACGCGCGGTTCGACGAACTCGCGCTGGTGCTTTACGATCAGGCACGCCTGAACGACTCCGGCCAGATCGAGCAGCCGGCGGAGTTCTCGCGGCGGCTGAACAGCCTGCTCGTGCGGCTGACCGGCGCGAGCGCGGGGTCCGCAGCGCAGGCGCTGCGCGAAGGAGGTGGATCGTGAGCAAGGACGTACCGAGCGAAGCGGAGCTGCGCGAGCGGCTCACGCCGCTGCAGTACCACGTGACCCGGGAAAAAGGCACCGAGCGCGCCTTCACCGGCGCTTAGGCGCACCACAAGGAGGCCGGCGTGTACCGCTGCGTCTGCTGCCAGAGCGCGCTGTTCAGTTCCGCGACCAAGTACGACAGCGGCTCGGGCTGGCCGAGTTTCTGGCTGCCGCTGGCGGGCGAGAACGTGCGCACGCACGTCGACCGGTCGCACGGCATGGTGCGCACCGAGGTGACGTGCGCGAAATGCAATGCGCACCTCGGTCACGTGTTCGAGGACGGACCGCAGCCGACGGGGCAGCGCTTTTGCATCAATTCCGCGTCCCTGGATTTTGTCGCCGGCGAGGCACCCCAGCCCGACGGCACACCCGGCGAGTGAGCGCCGGCGCGGCACAGAGCGTCAGCCTGGCCGGCCCCGCTGGTCGGCTCGAGGCCCTGGTCGAGTTGCCCGCGGCGGCAGCGCCGCGGCTCGCCGGCATCGTCTGCCATCCGCATCCGCTGCACGGCGGGACCATGCACAACAAAGTCGTCCACACGCTGGCGCGTGCGTTGCGTGCCGGAGGCGCGGCCAGCCTGCGATTCAATTTCCGCGGGGTCGGCGCCAGCGAGGGAACGCACGACGGCGGCGCGGGCGAGACCGACGACGCGCTGGCCGCGGTCGATTGGGCGCGCCGGCGCTGGCCGGAAGCCGCGCTGATACTGGCGGGCTTTTCCTTTGGTGCCGTGGTCGCGATCCGCGCCGCCGCAGCGGCCCAGGCGCGATGGCTGATCAGCGTCGCGCCGGCGGTCGATCGCGTGAACCTCGAGGCCGTGCAGGCGCCGGGCTGCCCCTGGCTCATCGTCCAGGGTGCTGACGACGACGTGGTCAGCCCGGAGGCGGTGTGCGGCTGGGCGGCACGGCACGCGCCGCAGGCGCGCCTGCGTCTCATTCCCGGTACGGGTCATTTCTTTCACGGCGCCCTGCATCGGGTCAGCGACTGCGTGCGCGAGGACTGGCCGGCGGCACTCGGGCACTGATCCGGCGGACGCCGCGGCTTCAGGCTGCGCCGTCCCGAGAGCGGCCGTGCCCCAGGCGGGTCTGCAGCAGGTATACCGCGCTGCTCGCCGCGATGAGTGAGGCCAGACCGGCGATTTCCCGGGTGCTGGCCAGCGCAATGAAGGCGAGCATGCTGGCGATGCCCACCGCCATCGCCGTGCCCAGCCAGCGGAAGCCGAGCGGTGTGCCGGCCCTGGCCACGCCGCGCCGCGCCAGCCGCCACGCGGCCGCGCAGCCGGCGACGTAGAGGGCGGCCGAGGTGAGCGTGGCGAGCACGGCCAGCTCGGTGAAGGTGCCGCTGAGCGCCAGCACGATGGCGAGCGAGGCATAGCAGGCGATGGCCAGGTGCGGCGCCTGGGTGCCTGATCGCAGGCGACCCAGGAATCCGGGCAGCAGACCGTCACGCGCAAACGCGAACAGCATGCGCGGACTGCCGAGCAGATCGCTGCTCAGGTAGCCGAACATGGAGACCGCCGCTCCGCCCAGCATCAGCAGCCGGAGCGCCGGGCTCAAGCGCGCCATGGCGTCGGCCAGCGGCACGGTGGACGTGGCCAGGGCCGGTCCGAGTATGCCCTGGGCGACGACCTGGATGCCCACATACAGCACCGTCACCGACGCCATGGCCAGGGCCAGTGCGCGTGGGATCGTGCGCTCCGGCCGCGCCACTTCGCCGCTGGCACACAGCGCCGTTTCCATGCCCATGAACGCGAACAGGGCGAGGATCAGTGCGCGGCCGAGGCCGGCCGCCCCGGCGGAGGTCTCGGGCCGAAAATTGCTGGCCTGCACCCCTGCCGCACCCACGAGCAGGAACACCGCCAGCGGCAGCAGCTTCAGCACCGTGACGACGTTGACCAGCCGGATGCCGCGCCTCACGCCACCGGTGTTGATGACGGCGATCCCGCCGATGGCGGCGACGACGACGCCGGCGTGCGCCGGTGCCCGCACGACCGGCGGTAGCACGCTCACGACGACGTCGGCCAGCGCTGCGGCGACGCTGCCGCAGCCGAGGACATTGCTGAACCACAGCAGCGTACCGGCCACATAGCCCGCCAGCGGGCCAAATGCGGCCTCGACGTAGCCGTATGCGCCGCCGCTGCTCGGAATGCGGCTGCCACCTTCGGCAAAGCACATGGCCACGGCACCCACGGCACCCGCGCACAGCAGAATGGCCAGGGGCGCAAACGGCCCGACGCTCGCCGCCAGCGCGCCGGGCACGGCAAAGATGCCCGCGCCGACCACCATGCTGACAATGCTCGCCGCGAGTCCCCAGGGGCCCACGGCGCGGGCCAGTCCGGCGTCGCGTCGGTTCGTCACCATGCATGCGACCGTAGCAGATCCGGCCGCCGCGGCCGGCAGAAAAACACAGGGCCCGGAACCTGCAGGCCGCAGGTCCGGGCCCTTCAGAATGGCGATCAATCACTCCGCCGACTGCACGAGCCAGGTCACCGGAGCCGATAAATCCCGGAGTTTGACCCCGGCTCAGGTCCGATTCAGGGACTTCAGTTCACCATCGACTTGAGGCTCTTGAGCGGCAGCGCGCGCACCTTCTTGCTCGCCGGCTTGGCCTTGAACATCATCTTCTCGCCGGTGAAAGGGTTGACACCTTCACGAGCCTTGGTGGCAGGCTTCTTCACCACCTTGAGCTTGAGCAGACCGGGCAGCGTGAACAGCCCATTGCCGCGCAGGCTCTTCTTGACGATCCCGTTCAGGGACTCGAACACCTCATTGACCTGCTTGCGCGACAGCTCGGTATCCTTAGAAATCGTCGCCAGGATCTCCGACTTGGTCGGCGCCCCACCTTTCTTCGCCATTGCTGAATCTCCTCGAGTTTGGCGGTCATTTGGAAGACGGATCACGATATTCGTGAAACGGGGCGCAACATAACACAAGCAAGGCGCCGCGCAAACGGCTTTTTTCCTAGGCTTTGGCGTTCACTGTGTCTTCCTGCGCCGACTGCGGACCCGCACTGCGGCCGCGCTGGTGCGACGCGCGGCTCGACCGGCGCTGCAGATGCCGGGCTAAACCCATGGCCCGACTGGCAGTTGCGAGGCACGCGCGCCCGATCGCGCGGCGCGGTCAGCGCACCAGTATCAGCAGCGCCTGGATGAGAATTCCCGCCCACAGCGGCGACAGGTCCAGGTTCGCAAGGGGCGGAATGAGCCGGCGAAACGGCTGCAGGACCGGCTCGCACAGCGAGGTGAGCAGTCCCTGCGCAGGTGAGTACGTGCCCGGCGCGATCATCGACAGCGTGGCGTACAGGAAGATCGCGAAGAAATAAATCCACAGCGTGGTGCGGATGATCTGCAGCGCCGCCAGCGCCAGCCACTGCAGCGTGGGCGGCAGTCCGAGACCGATCAGCAGCGTGTCCATGCTGACGCGCAGCAGCGCCAGGGCAATCACGATGATGATCGAGGCGGTGTCGAGCCGGCCGACGGCGGGCAGGACGCGGCGCGCGGGCACCAGCACGGGATTGGTGATCTGCACGATTGCGCGCAGCAGCGGGTTGCGGAAATCGGCGCGCGCCCACTGCAGCAGCAGCCGCAACAGGAAGGCCAGCTGCGCCAGATCCAGAAGCGTATCGATGAGGTAGAGCAATGCAGCCATGGTGAATGCGGTCCTTGAGCGATCCTTAGGCGGCGCCGTTGCCGGGGCGCCCGAACTGTGCGGCCAGTTCCGCGCTGCGGCGCGTCGCGGCCTCGATGGCCGCCGCGATCAGTCTATCGAAGCCGCCGGCCGCCAGCGCGGCCAGGGCCGCCTCGGTGGTGCCGCCCCTGCTGGTCACCGCCTGGCGCTGCTGCGCCAGCGTCGCCGTGCCGTCGCACATGATGCCGGTCCCGCGCAGCGTCTGCGTGGCGAGCAGGTCCGCGGTCGCGCGGTCCAGTCCCTGGGCGACGGCGGCAGCGGCCAGCTGTTCGGCCAGCAGGAAGAAGTAGGCGGGCCCGCTGCCCGACAGCGCCGTGACGATATCCAGGTCAGTTTCGCGACGCACCCAGACGCTGCGGCCGACCGCATCCGTGATTTCCGTTGCCTGGGTGCGCGCTGCCGCGGGCACGTCCATGCCCGCGTACAGGCCCGTCACGCCGGCCCCCACCAGTGCCGGCCTGTTGGGCATGGCGCGCACGATCGGCAGTCCCGGACAGGCCGCCGACAGGTCGGCGAGGCGCAGGCCGGCCGCGATCGACAGGAGCAGCGGACGCTGGCGCCGGAGCGCATCGCCCAGCTCGCCCAGCAGCCCCAGCAGCTGCTGGGGTTTGACGGCCAGCACCACGACCGCGGCCCCCTCCAGGGCCGCGGCATTGTCGGCCAAGGCTGCGACACCCAGCTCCCGCTGCAGCAGCGCACGCTGCGATTCCACGGGTTCACCGACACGCAGCTGGGACGGCGTGCGGCCCCGCCGCAGCAGGCCGTGCAGCAGCGCACGGGCCATGTTGCCGCCGCCAAGGAAGGTGATCTGCGTCGCCGTGTTCACAGGGGCGGCTCCGTCGCCATCGGTCATCGGGCTGGCATTCTACGTGCTGGGCACGGCGGGGCGCGAGCCGAACAGGGCGGTGCCGATGCGCACCAGCGTGGCACCGGCGGCGATCGCGGCCTCAAAATCAGCGCTCATGCCCATGGACAGGGTGTCGAGTCCGGCGCCGCGGTCGTTGAGCTGCCGGTACAGCGCGCCGACCCCGTCGAAGTGGCGCCGCTGCGCCCCGGGCCCCAGGTCTGCCGGCAGCATGCACATCAGGCCGCGCAGTTTCAGGCGCGGCAGGGCGCCAACCGCCGCGGCCAGCGCCGGCAGCTCGACGGCGCCGACGCCGCCCTTGGCGTCGTCGGCCGCCAGCTTCACCTGCAGGCAGACGTTGAGCGGCGGCGCGTGATGAGGACGCTGCACGGCCAGGCGCTCGGCAACGCGCAGCCGGTCGATGCCATGCACCCAGGCGAAGCGCTCAGCGAGCGCCCGGGTCTTGTTCGCCTGTACGCGGCCGATGAAATGCCAGGTCAGGTCGAGCGCGGCCAGCGCATCCATCTTCGGGAGCGCCTCCTGCAGATAGCTTTCCCCGAAGTCACGGGCACCGAGGCGCGCCAGCGCGGCCACCGCCGCGGCGTCGTGACCCTTGCTCACGGCCACAAGCGTGACGGAATTCTCATTGCGGCCGGCGGCCATGGCCGCGGCACGGATGCGCGCCTGCAGCGCGATCAGGCGCGCCGCCAAGTCGTCGACCGGCAGCGAATTCTGCGGACGGATTAACATATTGACTGCCGACCCCCTCCGTTATACTGGGGCGGTTCATCCGTTACGGTGCACGCAGCGCCGCGAGGCAATCTGATGGCGGTCGATATCGCACAACTCCTGGCGTTTGCCGTAAAGAACAACGCCTCCGACCTGCACCTGTCGGCAGGCGTTCCGCCCATGATCCGCGTGGATGGCGACGTCAAGCGCATCAACATGCCGGCACTGACCCACAAGGAAGTGCACAGCATGGTCTATGACATCATGAACGACAAGCAGCGCAAGGCCTACGAGGAGTTCTTCGAGACCGATTTTTCCTTCGAAATCCCCAAGCTTGCGCGCTTCCGCGTCAACGCCTTCAACCAGAACCGCGGCGCCGGTGCCGTGTTCCGCAATATTCCCTCGACCATCCTCAGCCTCGATGACCTGCAGGCGCCGAAGATCTTCCGCGACCTGTGCATGCTGCCGCGCGGCCTGGTGCTGGTCACCGGCCCGACCGGATCGGGCAAATCGACCACGCTCGCCGGCATGATCGACCACTGCAACGACAACCGCCCGGATCACATCATCACGATCGAGGATCCGATCGAGTTCGTCCACGAGTCCAAGCGCTGCCTGATCAACCAGCGCGAGGTCAAGCGCGACACGCTGGGTTTCAGCGAAGCGCTGCGTTCGGCGCTGCGCGAGGACCCCGATATCGTGCTGGTCGGCGAGATGCGCGACCTGGAGACCATCCGGCTGGCGCTGACCGCCGCCGAGACCGGCCACCTCGTGTTCGGCACGCTGCACACCAGTTCTGCCGCCAAGACGATCGACCGCATCGTGGACGTGTTTCCGGGCGAGGAAAAGGAAATGGTGCGCTCGATGCTGTCGGAGTCGCTGCGCGCGGTCGTTTCGCAGACGCTGCTGAAGCGCACCGGCGGTGGACGCGCGGCAGCGCACGAAATCATGATCGGCACGCCTGCGATCCGCAATCTGATCCGCGAAGGCAAGATCGCGCAGATGTACTCCTCGATTCAGACCGGAGGCTCGGTCGGCATGCAGACCCTCGACCAGTGCCTGTCCGAGATGGTCGCCAAGGGGCTGGTCAGCAAGGAAGAGGCGCGCTACAAGGCGCAGAACAAGGACACGGTGTAGGACGGCGTCCGGCCGGCCCGCAAGCGAGGCTCGCAACACATGGACCGCGAACAAGCAATCAAGCTGATGCAGGACCTGCTGCGCCGCGTGGTGGAGAAATCCGCTTCGGACCTGTTTGTGACCGCCGGTTTTCCCCCGGCCATCAAGGTCGATGGCGAGATACGCCCGCAGATGGACCGCGCGCTGAGCGCCGAACAGTCGGCCCTGCTCGTGCGGTCGATCATGAGCGACCGCCAGTCGAAGGAATTCGATGCGACCAAGGAGTGCAATTTCGCCATTGCGCCGCCCGGTATCGGCCGCTTCCGCGTCAGCGCCTTCGTGCAGCAGGGCTGCACGGGCTGCGTGATCCGGCTGATCAACGCCAAGATCCCCACGTTCGAGGAACTCGAACTCCCGTCGATCCTGCGCGACGTGGTGCTGTCCAAGCGCGGGCTGGTCATCGTCGTCGGCGGCACCGGTTCGGGCAAGTCGACGACACTGGCGGCGATGGTCGGGTACCGCAACGAAAAGACGCGCGGGCACATCGTCACGATCGAGGATCCCGTGGAATACGTGCATCCGCACCGCGGCTGCGTGATCACTCACCGCGAGGTCGGCGTCGACACCGATTCCTGGCACACGGCCCTCAGGAACACGCTGCGACAGGCACCCGACGTGATCCTGATCGGCGAGATCCGTGACCGCGAAACCATGGAGTACGGCATCCAGTTCGCCGAGACCGGCCACCTGGTGCTGGCGACGCTGCACGCCAACAGCTCGAACCAGGCGCTCGATCGCATCATCAATTTCTTCAGCGAGGAACGGCGCGAACAGCTGCTCATGGACCTGTCGCTGAACATCCGTGCGCTGATCTCGCAGCGACTGGTCCCGCGCGAAGGCGGCGCGGGACGCGTGGCCGCGATGGAAATCATGCTGAATTCGCCGCTGATCCAGGACCTGATCTTCCGGGGCGAGGTCGGCAAGATCAAGGAGATCATGAGCCGCTCGACCCGCCTTGGCATGAACACCTTCGACCAGGCACTCTACGACCTGTACGAGAAGGGCCTGATCTCGTACGAGGATGCGCTGCGCAACGCAGACTCGAAGAATGAGCTGCGCCTCAAGGTCAAGCTCGAGAGCAAGCGCGAGAACAAGCCGGTGGAAAGCGAAGGCAACCTGATGATCGTCGAGGAAGAGACCCACGGCCGGAATCTCTAGAGCCGCAGACGACGCACCCGCCAGCCCGCCATGATTGACACCGGAGACCTGAAGATCGCCAGCAGCGGCCCGCAGCCGGTGCTCAACACCAAGCCGCTGTTCAAGCTGATGGTCGAGCGCCGCGCCTCCGACCTGTTCTTCACCTGCAACGCGCCCATCAAGATCAAGATCGAAGGCCAGATCATCCCGGTCAACAAGCAGGTGCTGACACCCGATGCCGTGCGCGCCGCCGCCTTTGGCATGATGAGCGCCGAGCAGATCGAGTATTTCCAGCGCGAACTGGAGATCGATTTCGCCATTTCCGAGCCCGGGCTCGGGCGCTTCCGTGTCGCCGTGTTCTACCAGCGCGGCTATCCGGCCATGGTGCTGCGCTACATCACCGCCGACATGCCCAAGCTGGACCAGCTCGGGCTGCCGGAGGTCCTGCGCGACCTGACGATGCTGCGCCGCGGACTCATCCTCATGGTCGGCGCGACCGGATCGGGCAAGTCCACGACTCTGGCGGCGATGCTCAACTACCGCAATGACAACAGCTCGGATCACATCGTCACGATCGAGGATCCGATCGAGTTCCTGCACACCAACAAGCGTTCGATCGTCAACCAGCGCGAGGTCGGCCTCGATACGCGCAGTTACGAGCGGGCGCTGCGCGGTGTGATGCGCGCGGCACCCGACGTGATCCTGATCGGTGAAGTGCGCGACCGCGAAAGCATGATGGCCGCCATCGGCCTGTCCGGAACCGGCCACCTGGTGCTGGCCACGATCCACGCCAACAACTGCGCGGAGACGCTCGACCGCATCATCAACATGTTCCCGGTCGAGCAGCACAAGCAGGTCACGCTCGATCTGTCGCAGTACCTGCGCGCCGTGCTCGCACAGCGCCTGGTCTACGGCAAGGACCAGCGCCGCGTGGCAGCGGTCGAGGTGATGCTGAACACGCCGCACATCGCCGAGCTGGTCAAGCGCGGCGACGTCATCGGCATCAAGGAAGCCATAGCGCTCAGCAGCGAACGCGGGGTGCAGAGCTTCGACATTGCGCTGCTGAAACTGTACAAGGACGGCCGCATCACGCTGGAAGAGGCGCTGGCCAACGCCGACTCGCGCAGCAACCTGGAAACCAAGATCAACTTCGGCTGATGCGCCGGCGCAGCTGAAAAAAAAAGCCCGGATCTCTCCGGGCTTTTTCGCGAGGCTGCCCGAGGACAGCCTGCAGCGGTGTTACCAGCGTCCGCCGCCGCCACCGCCGCCACCGCCGCTGCTGCCGCCGCGGTAGCCACCAC
>Ga0075017_100000303_pt1 | contig 26060 bp, 24 predicted proteins | sample AleBraG_ABR_2012_FD_71475 | JGI IMG/M metagenome (GOLD analysis project Ga0075017, IMG submission 71475) | Freshwater sediment microbial communities in response to fracking from Pennsylvania, USA - Alex Branch Run_MetaG_ABR_2012 | ecosystem: Environmental > Aquatic > Freshwater > Creek >... | reverse complement strand
TACTGGGAATCAAGTACTACGAAGATGCGGTAGCGGCCAACGGCGGCACGTCGAAGACTTATAGCTCTATACGGCTGTTCATGGTTCCTGGCATGGGCCACTGTGCAGGCGGTGACGGCCCCAATACATTCGACAAAATGCAAGTAATTACCAAGTGGGTTGAAGAGGGCAAGGCACCCGACCGTATCATCGCGGTGCATGCCGGTGCCGATGGAAAAGTTGACCGTAGCCGGCCGCTATGCCCCTATCCCGAGGTTTCGAAATATATGGGCAGGGGCAGCAGCGACGAAGCCGGCAGTTTCTCGTGCACGATGCCCCTGACGCCCAAACTTCCGGGAGTCAAGGTTCATGGGTAACTGAACACAGTATCGCGCAAGGTTGGGCTTGCGCGTACGATGGCTTTGACGCATTAGCTGTGACTAAGGACGTTGTTTACACCTTCTGACGCTGGAAGGCTGATGGGCAAAGACCCAGTCAGCCACCAGCGGAGAACGGAAGTAGGCGCACAAAAACGTCGGGACGACGCGTCACAGCCGTCAGATTCTGCTCGAGCGCATCGGTAGAGGCTGCCCGCCCGGCTGTCTGCCCAAGACCTGTGGATCAGCCGCCAGACGATGCAGAGGTGGTCAGGCATGGCTATGCGCCTACAGCGTATAACTGCCGCTCAAATCGCGCAGCGCCACCGTGGCCAGGAATCGGAACACCTCGGGTATATGCACGCTCCCGCCGTTGCTTACGCCCCCGGCGATCGTGCGCTACGAGCGAGACCCTCACGGGGAAGGGCGGAGGGCGAATTCAGGGACTCACGGTCGGCCCGCGGATCGTATGTCCGCAATTGTCCAAGGACATGCGCTTCATTACTGGCGTACCGACTGGGGTGTCTGGTGGTAGTGGCGTTGCAATCCGGCGAAATCCCCAGCCAGTTGTGGTATCAGGCGCCTCGCCTTGCCACTCCCGGCTCGATTTAGCGGCGGGGCGTCGCCGAAAATTCACCCAAATCACTGTCGAGCAGTCGCCGCCGCTTCCGATTCCCATTCTTGCTTCCGTCAGAGTTATCCGGCGAAGCGAGTATTTGCATTTCAATTGGATCGTTCCTATAATCACTAGAACGTTCCAAGTGTGGGAGCGAGACCGGCGCCGACAAAACACGCCTATTAGCCATGGTGCGGGTCGGGGTGGGTAAGTTGGGTCATTCATTGGATCTTCGAAAACGGGCAAGGGGGCCTGCAAATATGTACCGTACCCATAGCAGACGGCGGATTTCCACGTTTCTATGCAGTTTAAGCCTGATATTGTTTTTGCAAAGCGAGTCTGCGACTGCCGCAACCCCGTCGGCCGCTGATGCCGAGGCGGGAACCCTCGAGGAGGTCATGGTCACAGGCTCCCGAGTCATCACGAACGGCAATGACAGTCCGACACCAACAACGGTAGTGACTGCAGATGAACTGACGAAGATCAATCCAGGCCCTATCGTGCAGGCACTATCCTCGGTGCCCGCGCTGATGGCGACGCCGAATCAGGGCGCTCAGGGTCAGGGGCCGCAGGGGATGATCAATCTGCGCGGCATTGGTTTCGCGCGCAACCTTATCCAGTTCGACGGCTTTCGCGTTGGTTTCACCTTCAACGGATTCGCCGGCCAAGGCGTAGACTCAAACCTCATACCGCAGCTGCTGCTGCAGCGGGTCGACATCGTTACCGGTGGCGCCTCGGCGGTGTATGGCTCCGACGCAGTCTCTGGTGTTGTCAATTATGTGGTCGACCACAACTTTAATGGAGTCAAGATTGTCGGCCAGGCAGGCGAGACGACATACCGTGACGACCACAGCTGGAACACTGGCATAGCGGCGGGCATGCCGCTGCTCGATGGCCGTGCTCATATCGAATTCAGCTATCAGGATTTTAATAATCCGGGCATTCGAGACCGCTTCTCCCGCGACTGGGGTCGGGGGCTCTACAGCATTCAGGGCAGTGGCACCGCAGCCAACCCGTTCAACCTCTACAGCAATACACGGCTTGGATTCCTAAGTTTCGGCGGACTGATCGGCTCCGGGCCCCTGGCCGGGCTCAATTTCACCCAGAACGGAGTGCTCACCCCATTCGCACACGGTCAGCCAACGGCGACGCCTGGGATCGAGATCGGCGGCGATGGCGGGTATTTCAGTGCGGCCTGGGCGATCGCAAAGCAGGATTCGCAGAATGGTCTGCTGCGGCTTGACTATGACGTGACCGACCGGGTGCATGCGTTCGCCCAGCTCGCGGTTGGGAACGTGTTCTATGTCGTCAACGACTTTCCGGGCAACAGCATGCTCGGGTTTTTCGGAGGGCCCACGGCCATCGGCTATAACAATGCCTACTTGGGTGGCATTCAACCGGCCTACCAGGCTCTGATAGCCGGTCAAAGTCCGCTGTCTTCCTTTTCCTTCGCGAGAATGTTCACTGGCGATCAAATGCCTGGACCCACCGGCTATACGAGTTCTACGCAGTACCTGTTTTCGACCGGTCTGAGCGGCTCCTGGGGCGCCTATAAGTGGAACGTGGGCTACGAGCGGCAGGACGAAGATGCCAAGTATGAAGACCCGAACAGCCTCAATAACGGGCGTCTTTATGCGGCACTGAATGCGGTTATCAATCCGGCGAACAACCAGGTCGTATGTCACGCAGCTTTGGTGAATGCCGCCTACGCGAACTGCGTGCCGCTGAACGTGTTCGGCCCGGGCTCGGTCAGTCCGCAGGCGTTCCAGTACATTCGCCAGGATGTGCGCAACGATACCCGCTATCAAATGGATGACTTCGTGGCCAGCATCAACGGGGCTCCCTTAAGCGATTGGGCGGGACCGGTCAATATGGCGCTGTCGGCGGAGTGGCGTCGCAATACCTACGGAGTAACAAGCAATGCCTTGCCCACCGATGCGGTGGACTGCAACGGCATCCAGTTCAACTGCGGCCCCGGTACCCCGGCATATACTGTCGGCGCCCAGGCCAATTTCCCAACGGCGTCAGAACACGTGGTCGAAGCAGCCTACGAAGTTGAGCTTCCGCTGCTGAAGGATGTGGCCTTCGCGAAGGCACTCACCTTGGACGGTGCCGCACGTTATACGAACTACCAGGCCAGTGGCAGTGTGGCAACCTGGAAGGTCGGCGCGACCTGGCACCTGAACGATGCATTCACGGTGCGTACGACGAGGTCACGTGACATTCGGGCCCCTTCGATCACGGACCTGTATGCGCCCCCCACACAGGCACTGGATCAGTTCACCGACCTGCATACGGGAGTGACGGGTAGCGTTACCGAAATAACTCAGGGCAATCCCAATCTCAAGCCGGAGGATTCGGATACCACGACGTTCGGCATCGTGTGGAAACCGCAGTTCGTCGATGGTGCGACTCTCTCACTGGACTACTACCACATCAAGATCACCAACGGACTCGTGACCCTTCAGGCGCATCAACAGGTCAATGAGTTGGCGTGCGAGACCAGCGGCGGTACCTCGCCGGTGTGCGCGCTCTACGTTCGCCCGCATCCATTCAGCGACACGTCTTCTGACAACTTCCCAGTCCTGGCCTACAACGAGGAAATCAACTCGGCCGGCCTGTTAACCTATGGTCTGGACGCAGAAATCGATTACGCCCGTCGACTCTTCGGGCGGCCATTCTCATCGCGCCTCCTGGCCACCTACCAGCCACACCTGATCTACGATACCGGTCCCGGTGGAAAGTTCGATGTCGGTGGTGCGGCTGACGGTATCGGTGGGCTGCCAAACACGCCGAGCCTCAGGGGTCTCCTCGAGTTGAATTACGAAGTGATCCCGAACCTCACTGCGACAGTGCAGGAACGTTATCGTAATGCACTAAAGCAGTTTGCCGACAGTACGCCGCCATTCGTGTTCGCAATTGGCAATCTGGCTGCTACAGCGTATACGGATGCGAACCTGAACTATCGTTGGAAATTGGGCCGCGCGGATCTGGACACGTACGTAAACGTCAGGAACTTTTTCAACACGCAGCCACATCCGTGGGCGAGCAGCGGTGGTGGCAGCCTGATTGGTGCTTTCGGCGGCTACAACCTGCCTGACGACAACGTCGGACGCTACTTCACCGTAGGCTTCCGCTTGAAAATATAGCCGGCTGCGGACTCCGGGATGCCTGTTGCTACCGGAAGACGCAGATTGCTGCCATAGGGCGGGCTCCAGGTGGGGCCCGCCTTTTTCTGTGATGACCTCGACGCCAATCGGACTAAAGTGATCTACGACACTGGCAAGCAGGGCGACCCGGCTTGGTCACCCATCTTCTCTTTCTTCGAGCCCGACCGCGCCTGGCTGCGCAAGCGCATGCCGGATGCCATCGTCTACGGGTTTAGTTCCGTTCAAGGCCATTTCCGGCTCACTAGAGCGTCGCCATTTACCTGATTGCTGATAGGTGCAGGTACGTGCGGTCCCTCCTGACCCGACGGCTGCTCGGCGGCGATTAGGACTCCGTGTGTGCAAGATTGCCGGCCTTTCAAGATCCAGGGTCGTCCGGCTACAGCCGAGATTCCTGGGGGCATCGCTGGGGGCACGGACGATGGCCGATCCCAAACAAATCGTTCTGCGTCAATTCGTTAGCTCGGAAAATCGGTGGCCACCCTAGCCACCAATCAGATCAACTACTTGCGCTCACTGCGCGGGCTCGCACCAAAGTCAGCGCGTGACTTTGCGTGACCGCAGCTCGTGCACCCGCTCCGGAAGCCTACCCCGGCAACTCTCGACGATGGACCGGGCCACGCGGTTGAGCACCACGTAGCGATCCAGGCCGTTATTTACCCAGCGTCGTGGGACCACGAAGATCGACGTGTCCAGCTCAGGTACCCTGATCTCCCACTGCCAGCTCAAATGGGCGAGCTCCTGCTCCCGGAGCCCCGTGTTCACAATGAACTGCGCGATGCTGGCCAGGTGCCCACTGAGTTCCGAAAACAGCAGCCGCTCCTCCTCGATCGACAAAGGTACGGATCGCGCTGGTTGGGATGCCGCAGCATCTGAAGCAGCGGAGCCATCGTGAGTCAGGGCCAATCCACCTCGTCCCGCTCGAGACTCCGCTGGTGCGTGTTCTCGGTCAGAAACTAGGCCGCGGCTTCCAGTCCAGAGAGTCAGAGAACGGTTGTCGACGGACTCGGCATGGAGCTTGAGCGCGGGGCACTCGCCGAGCTGCGCGCGCGCTCCGAGGCCGAAAAATCCAGCGCCAATTGCGGTGCCGGCGAGATCGAATCAATGCGGGCGAAACGGTTCACAGACGACCCTTACCGACGGTGCGGTTCCCGTCGCTTCGGGACCAGTTGTCACTCAATGCGGATTGTCATGCAATATTGCAACGGTGTCGCGCTAAGTTCTTGGGCGTTATGCACGGAATCGGCCTCTAATCGTGACCACGCCGATGTGGCTTTATTCCGAGATGGGTCAAGTACTTGCGCCGTAGGCAGCTGGTCCCAAATGGACGCCGCTCCCTGGTCGACGTTCAAAGCCGCTTCACAGCCAGCGGGGTGACGCCGGCGATACGCACGCCGGAGCCAACGCCGCAACCGCGTCCGGGGACAGGGAGTGCGTGACAACGGCACGCACTCGACGATCAGCTAGGCCAGGAGCCTGCCGCCGTGTTCCTTGAAGATGCGCGGCAGGAAGTCACCCCAGCGCGTGAACTCGTGGACGTTATGCATGGCGAGGCCCCGAACAGCCGCGTCGGGCACCTTGATGCCTGGCGGCAGCGTGAGTTCCGGCTTGCCGTTGGAGAAGCGATAGCCCATCCAGAAGCGCGTGCGATGCTCGATGCCGCCCTTGGGGTGCGAGCGGAAGATGTGGCACATCAGCGCCGGCGCGGTGATGGAATCGTCCTTCTTGTCGACTGTCACGGCCCAGCCGAAGCCACCCGCAAAGGTGGAGACGAACGGCTCCTGCCAGCGGCTCATGTCGAAGCCGAAATCCTTCGGCGACAGGAAGCTGATGTCGATGTTCTCCATGCCGCAGTTGCAGTCTTCGGTCACGTGGTGCGTGACGCCCCAGTTGCGCTCCTTGAGCGGGATTGAGTCATCGAGGATGCGGGCGCGGCCGCCCGGGCTGAGCATGATGCCAGCGTGCTGGGGCGGGTACCAGATGCGGTAGCGCAGGTCCTCGAGCGTGTGCCACACGAACCACCAGTCGACCATCGCGGCGGTGACGTGCGGATAGATCATGCGATTGGCGATGAAGCCCGCCCCGTTGGGCAAGTGGCCCCAGCCGATCTCGGCGGCCAGGTCGCCCGGATTGAGCAGGTCGTTCATCTGCTCGGGATGGATCATCAGCGACGGATCGATGGGCTTGTCCATCTTTGCCACGTGCGCCGGGTCGGGCTTGGGGAAGTCCTCCGCGTAGTACTTGGCGAAGGGACGCTTCGCCTCCTCGGCATCGAGGGCTGGGCGGTCGGCCTTCACCTTGGTGGACTTGAGCCAGGTGGTGTAATCCATCTGGACTGCGCGTTCGCGGATTTCTGCTGCCATGTGGGTGGCTCCGTCAGGACTTGGGCGTGTCCCGGACGATCGGGACCTCGCGCGTGTAGAGGTAGAACGAGCGCGACCAGTCGGCATACGCCGCATCTTGCGCCTGCAGGGCCTCGAGGTACTGGCGGAAGGCGCCCGCCTGCTCGATGGTGTCATACCAGTGGGTGACGATCATGTCGTACACCGGCGGATCGACCATCTTGAAGTGCTTGCGCGCGGCCGCGTCGTTGTCGTTTAGGCGGCAGCGCTTGTTCATCACGCAGCGGCGCAGCTGGTCGCGCGCGTACGGCGCGGCGGCGATAGCCTTGACGTGCGCGTCGCGGAAGTTCTGGTAGTAGTCCTCCCGGAACACCGAGTCGTCGCGCATGATGTAGTGCAACACCTTCAGGCTCCCCACGCCCTTGATGATGCCGAGGCCGGGGTTGAAGCGCGTCAGTGGCGTGTCGACCGCTACCTCCTCTTCCTCGGCCATGACAATGATGTTGTTGCGCTCGTCGGCAAAGAACTGGCCGTCCTGCGAGGCCGCCGAGGGCGTGGCGGGCTCCAGCGTCTCGAGCATTTCGCGGAAGGTCGGGAACGATAGTTCCACCACCGCGTCGCGGTCGGCGACCAGCTTGTGGGTCGCGTCCGCCAGCGTGCCGAAGGCCCCGTCGATGACGTGGTTCTGCACGTAGCAATCGATCTTGAGTCGTTCCATGCGCGCAATCGAGCCGTGGAAGTGCTCGATGTAGCGCTGGTACTCGGCGCGGGTGAGCCCCGGCCGGCGGCGTGAAGCCGCCATCAGCTTGATGGGCATGTCGCCCCCCTGTTCTGGATGGATCCTGGGGCGAATGTACCGCCGCCGCAGCTCATTGGTACAATGGATTATATTGATCCATTGAATCGACGGCGTCGATGCACGGGCAGGTACCCGGGCCGATGCCCCGGGGGAACCCCAGCACGCACTTCCACGGACTGGACCTGAACCTGCTGGTCGCGCTCGACGCCCTGCTCGAAGAAGGGAACGTGACGGCCGCGGGGCGCAAGCTCCACCTGAGCCAGTCGACCATGAGCAGTGCGCTCGCGCGCCTTCGCCGGCACCTGGGCGACCCGCTGCTGGTGCAGGTCGGGCGCCGCATGGATCGCACGCCCTTCGCGCAGCAGCTGGCCGCCCCGGTGCGCTCGATCCTGCTGCAGGTGCGCGCATCGCTCCGTCCGCCCGGGCAGTTCGACCCGGCGACCGCGCAGCGCCGCTTCGCGCTCTCGGCTTCCGACTACGCCGTGCACATGCTGCTGCTGGCCGTGCAGCGGCATTGCGCGCGCGCCGCACCCGGCATCGTGCTCGACATCACCTCGGTCACCGAGGCGAGCGTGGAGGCTCTGCAGCGCGGCGAGCTCGACCTGATGGTGCTGCCCGACCGCTACCGTATGCAGAAATGCGCCTCGACGCCGCTGTTCAACGACCGCTTCGTGTGCCTGATGGACCGCGCGGCAGCGGCGGGCCGCGAGACCGTGTCACTTGCCGAGTTCAAGGCCGCCGAGCACGTAATCTTCCAGCCCGACCCGGGCCACGTGATCGCCTTCGACGCCTGGCTGCGCGAGCATTACCGCTTCGAGCCGAAGGTGCGCCTGCTGCTGCCCGAATACGCGCTACTGCCGCAGGCGGTCGTGGGCACGCACCGCATCGCCACCGTGCCCGCACGGCTCGCGCGGCTGCATGCCGGTTACCTGCCTTTGCAGGTGCTGCGACCGCGTTTTCCGATGCCAGAGATGGTGGAAGTGTTGCAGTGGCATCCGGCGCGCGGCGACGATCCGGGGCTCTCGTGGCTGCGCGCCTTGCTGGCGGAGTTCGCCGGCGCCCTGGACGCGCGGGGCGCGGCCGCCAGGACTGGCGTGGCCATGAGGCCCGCTGGGCGGCGCCAGCGGGCCGCGGCCAGTTCCACGCTGCAGCATAAAGACTGACAAAAGTGTCAAAACAGTGAAGACAATGGTGCCCTAGGTGCTCGGCGGAATGACCTGTAACCTATGAGCCGGAATGCTCATCGACCCATCTTCCTGAATGGGAAAACCATTCGCCGACTCGCTATGCAGGCGAACCGACGACGCCGCGTGACTGGTCCGTGGCAGCAATGCGCAACCGCGGCACTGCCGCAACGGTCACCGTACCGACACTAATTCGGTATCTCGATGTGGATTTCGTTTCCTTCGGGATCTTTGAACCGCATGATCTGAAGAGCGCTCGTCGTCTTGTCGCGGAGTGCGTCGATCTGGACACCGTGTGCGATCAGCCACTTGTAGTCTTCGTTTATGACCGTACTGTTGACCGTGAACGAGATGTGGGAATACCCCTCCTGGAAGCGCGCTGGCGGCGGCGGTCGGGTCGATCCCTTGTGCCATACGAGATCCACCCGGTAGCCGCCCAGCTCCACGCGGCGCATTTCGTCGGTGCGCGCAGCGTCGGCGCGCGCGGCATTATGGGCTTCCCGGGAGCGTGCGGTCTCGCGGAATCCGAGTACGTCCTGCCACCACTCGATTTCCCTGCCGAGATCCGCCACCACCAGCGTTACTGTGCTCGCCGGTGAGAGCTGCAGCGGGTTCGCCGAAAGCGCTTCTGCGCCAGCAGGAACGGCAGCGCTCAAGGCCAGGAGCGATAGTGCAGCCGTGCCCGTTGCGATCGGTCTGACCGTCATGTTTATCTCCAGTTGTCCGTCTACTTCTGTTGAGCAACGGCAAATTCCGTGTCAATCACTATTGAGACTTCGTCGCCGATCAACGGAACGAGTGTCGTGATGCCAAAGTCACTACGCTTGAGGGCGCCCGTCACAGTGAAGCCTGCAGTCTGCGTACCTCCAAAAGGTGACTTGCCGATCTTGTTGATTGTTGCGTGCAACACCAATGGTCTGGTGATGCCGTGCAGAGTGAGGTCACCCGTGACATCCAGTTTCGAGGCGCCGACCGACGTCACTTTCTTTGAGACAAAGTACATCGTGGGAAATGCACTCACGTCCAGAAATTGCGCGCTCTGCAAGTCCTGATCGCGCTTCACGTGGCTGGTATAGATCGACTTGACAGCAACCGTGATTTGCACCGAACTTGCTTCCAGGTGATCCGCGTCGAGTTGCAGGTTCCCGGAAACCTCGGAGAACGATCCATGTTTCATGCTAAGGCCAGCATGGTTGATGGTGAACGTGACATCGGTGTGGTCTTTATTGAGCTCATAGGAGACCGGTGCCGCCCAAGCATGGGACGACCAAATGGATGCCAGAAGAATCACGGTCGATCTAGATTTCATGCTGTGGACTCCTGCGCTGGTACAGAGAGGGTACCAGTGTAGCCGCTTCGTCCGAAAGTGCGTCGACAATTGGCAGATGGCTAGGATGTTGATCTTGCGGCGCGCGGTACCGCGCGACGAGTATCCTTTTATCGCTGTTCGTCGTCTAAGGTTGACGCGTGCGAAAGGCGCAGATCTTATTACTGAGTCTGCGACCGAAGAGTTTCATACGGTGGGGAGGCTCTGTTGCTGAATATGATGCGCTGGCACCGACTTGTGGTGCTGTTGACCGGATTGCTGCTTGCCTGGATGGCTGTTACCGGCACCGGGATCCAGGTCGCTGATATGCGGGCGCTGGTCACCCATGCACCAGAGACCGACCCAGACATGCTGCTTCTGCGTCAACATCACAACGGACCACCAAATTACTTTGTTGTCACTGCGCCCGACTACACGGCCCCTGCGCTACCAACCGGTCTCGACCTGCAGGCCGCCATCCAGCGTGCCGCACAGCTGGGTCGTGCTGCCGCACCCGAGGCAGGCATGCGTCTCGTGGAGTTGCGCAAGTATGACGGGAAGGTCTCGGCACATGTCCAAATGAACGAGCGCCACATGGCGTTTGATCTGGAGTCCGGAGCTCCGCTGCCGGACAACGCGCTGCCGCCGGCGCCCCTGCCGGGAGATTTCACCTCTCCGCGGCAGGAATTCAAGGCGCTGCATCGATTCAATTTCATGGGTCGCGCCGCGACGGTGCCTGATTTGATCGCCGGCCTGGCATTCTTGGTATTGATCGTCACGGGCTTGATCCATTATCTGCGCGTCTTCAGGCAGCGGCGCAGGATCGGCAAAGCAGGGTGGTTTTGGCGCGGTGGTGGTTTGTGGCGTGAACTGCACCGCTGGGCGTCGATCGTCTCGCTCGTTGTGATCGTGTCGCTGTCAATCACGGGCACATTGCTGTCCATCAACAGCATCGGCTCTGCAATCTATCAGCAGTTCTATCTGCCTCGCGGAGCACCCAATCCATTCATCAGCGATTATTCCTTCCCACTGAGTGATTCAGAGTTGATACCGATGACTAACGCGACGCTGACGGCCTTCCGGCATACCAGGCCGGACTCCGGAATCAAGGTGCTACGGCTGCGTTATTTCGCTGGATACGCGCAGGGCATCGTGGTCGCGGCAGACAAGGGCACCACGCAGCTGGTTTACAACACAGCGACGGGCGCCGAGATGGGCCTGGCTGAAAAGGGCTACCCGGACATGGGGTTTCCATTCGGCTGGGAGTGGAACCAGCGGCTTAAACGCATACATCGCGGCGACATCATTGGAATGAGTGGGCGTTGGCTGGTTACGATCAGCGCGTTCGCGGTCGTGTACCTTGCCATCTCCGGGCTAGTGCTCTATTACCAGGCATGGCGGCGGCGCTACCGCTCCGGACGGCGCGCGTTGCTGTGGAAATAGGCCGGGTCGGTTGCCTTGCTGCCGGACGCCAGCCGGCCCTGATGACCAGAGTTCAACAAATAGCGTATCATTTTCGTGCTGCTCGTCGTCTAAGTGCATTATGCCCAGGTTCGCCCCGAATTTGCCCAGGGATTGACCGAGTACCGCATTGGAATCCTGTCCGCCCACTGCAGACCCCGGAATGGCTCCCGCCGTCGAGACGGCCGATGTCGAGCGGCTGTTTCGCGAGCATAACTCGGCGCTGCTGCGCTTTATTTCCGCCAAAATCGGCTCCGAGCAAGAGGCCCGGGAAATCGCCCAGGAAGCCTATGTTCATCTGCTGCAGCTGAACCACCCGGAGGCAATCAGCTACCTGCGGGCCTATCTGTTCAAGACCGCCTCCAATCTCGCAGTCGACCGGCTGCGTCAGCGCGGCCGGCGCACGCATGTGACTTCGGTGGCAGAGCTTGACTTTGCGGTGTTCGAGATGTCTCCCGAACGCCAGGTATCGGGAGAGCAGCGGCTCGCGCTGATCGAATCAGCGGTGGAGCAACTGCCGCCCAAGTGCCGTCGGGCGTTCCTGCTGCATCGCATCGACGAAGTTTCAATCGACGAGATTGCCGAACGCATGGCGATCGGCGCCTGCATGGTACGGCGTTACATCGCGCGTGCGTTGGAGCATGTGCGCAGTCGGTTGGATGTGGCGGACCAGCAGGAAGCTGGCCACAACGACAAAGCGAGGGACGCATGAGCGCGCCTCCCCGTGTCCTGCCGTATTCGGACGCGCAGCGCAGGGTAGCTGCCGACTGGTTCGTGATCATCCATGCCGAAGAGGAGCCCAATAGCGAGACGTTGCAAGCGTGGCTGCGTTGGGTGGATCAGGATGAGGGCAATCGCAATGCCTTCGAGGCCGTCGCCCAGGCCTGGCACAACACGCCGGAGGCGGCGGTCCGTACGATGCCAGCTGAAAACGAACTGCAATCCGACACCTATGAAGGCGATCGGAGCGTCGAGGAGTGGTTGATCGAGCGTGCCCGGACCGCAAAGCGACCACGCCGTGCCAGCACACGGGCGGGGCGTCTCATGCGTAAGCGCGGCTGGGGCTGGCTCGCTGCAGCAGCGCTGGCTACATTAACGGTGGGTGTGGTGAGTATGATCCGGTATTCCGCGTTGCATGGTTCGCAGACAGATGTATTTGCGACCCGCAACGGCGAGCAGATTGAAATCACGTTGGCCGATGGTTCCCACGTCTGGCTCGGGCCGAAGTCCACTCTGCAGGTGGATTTCATAGCGCAGCGCCGCGGTCTGCAGCTGATCCGTGGTGAGGCATTTTTTTCGGTCCGCAAGGATCATTCGCGGCCGTTCGTGGTGCGTTCCGCCAGCGGTGACATCACGGCGGTCGGTACCGCGTTCAATGTGCGCACCGTCTCTGATTACGTAACGGTGTCGGTATCGGAGGGCGTGGTGACGGTGGCGCCAACTGCCGAACTCAGCGCGCCGCGGCCGGCAATTGTGCGCGTCGCATCCGGGCAGCAGCTGAGCTTCGCTGCCAAGGAGCCGGCCGCCGCCTTGACTATCGCCGCCTCGAAAGCGCCTGGTGAGCGCGCGCGCTGGCGTGAGGGTGTGCTCGTGTATCGTGACGAGCCCCTGCGCGATGTCGTCATGGATGTCGCGCGGTATTCGGACAAGCAGCTTGAAATCACGGCCAATGCCATCGGCCAGCTGCACTACACTGGCGTCGTTTACAAAGGCGCCATCGACGAGTGGGCCTCGGCGTTGCCGGAGTCGTTTCCGGTCAACGTTGTCATCGAGGGCGACCGAGAAATTATTTCTCCGCGCTGAGTATCACCCGTAAGGGGCCAGCGTTTCCGACACTGAGAAGGATGGATGGCAGGGGTAATGGGGGCGCTTAAGACCGGCAGTGCCGGAATGGCCGTGGTGGTGCTGGCCATTGGCACGCTACCGTTCGAGGTTGCGTGGTCGGCCGATGCAGCGACGACCGTGGCGATCGATGTGGACCCACAGCCGCTCGAGACGGCGCTGGTTGAGCTCTGCAAGCAGGGACATCTGCAGCTGGTGATCGCGACGGGATATCTGCCCGTAAAAGTGGCAGCGCCGTTGCACGGCAAGATTCCGCTCGGCGTCGCGCTCGACACGCTGCTCAGGGACACAGGCTTGACGTACAAGTTCGTCGGCGGCCACACGGTCGCCATCGTCAAACCTGCCGCCGACGACTCGCGCCCATCCGAGCCCAACACGACCCAGCGAGCTCCCGCGGACGAGGGCGGATCGCTGGCGCCGGCGGTGAAGCCAGAATCTGCTGACGCGGATCGCCGCGTTTCTGGGCCTGTGTCCCGCTTTCAGTCCGGATTCGGCGCGCAAGGCGGTTGAAGTGGGCGGCACCGATGCGCTTGAGGAGATCGTTGTTACTGCGCAGAAGTACTCCGAAAAGCTGGAGAAGAGTCCGTTGGCAATCACGGCGGTTACTGGCGGGACCTTGCAGACGCTGGGCATCACGAGCGCGGAGGATCTGACGCAGGTGGTGCCCAACCTGGTGGTAGGACAGACCGGCTCGAGTGCCCAGGTGGGTATCCGCGGCGCGATCGACACGTCCATCGGCGATCAGGGTGACCCGGCGGTGGCCTTCAACGTTGACGGTGTGTATCTGGCGCGCGCGCGTGCGGCGCTGACGGCGTTGTACGACATCGATCGTATTGAAGTGCTGCGCGGCCCGCAGGGCACGCTGTATGGCAGGAACTCGATCAACGGCACGATAAATGTCATCACCAACAAGCCTGATCTGGATGCGACTGCGGCCTCCGGTGCCATCCAGTACGGCAACTACAGCGAGATGCTCACGTTCGGGATGCTGAATCTTCCGGTTTCGTCGACGCTCGGACTGCGGGCGGCGTTCCAGAGCGAGCGTCACGACGGTTATTCGCGTAACTGGCCGGCAAGGGATTCCAACGATCTCGACGCGGTCACGGGTCGAGTCGAGGGGTTGTGGAAGCCCAATGATAGTTTCTCGGCGTTGCTGAGCCTGAGCGCCTTCCATAATGGAGGCGTCGGCGGCGGCAGCTTCAACGGCGGCGCCCCCACGGGCCTGTACACACAAGCGACCGGGTTCACGCCCTTCAACTATCAGGAAGCCCCGGGAGAGCAGTACGCGGACGAGCTGGCGCGCGATGCGACGCTTACGCTGGACTGGAAGCTGCCATTCTTCACGGTGACGTACGTCGGGAACATCCGCAGCGACAACTACGCCGGTGCTTCGACGACGGGCGTCAATGGACCGCTGGTCTATGTCTTCAGGACCCTGCGGGAGGACAACTTCGGTGGCGTTTGTGCGACCTATGACGACCCCTCGTGCACCAATCTGCGGCTGCTGAGCCAGTCGCACCAGGCCTCGCATGAGCTGCGTCTGAGCAATGAGACCGACCGGTTGAAGTGGGTTCTGGGTATCTACTATTTCAGGGAGAACGACGCGGAGTACGGCGCGGTCGATCCCTGTCCGTGCAACCCAAATGTGGGTATCACCTTCAACTACCCTGGTATCCAGAACGCCACGCACGCCGCGTTCGGCCAGGCGACCTTCAGCCTGACCAAGAGCCTGCGCGTGATGGGTGGTCTGCGCTACAACAATGACTTCAAGGGGCAGACCGGGTATCTCTATGTCTTCCAGCCCATCACCAACCTCGTGGGCACCGGACCGCATGACTGCCCGGCGTGCGAGGGGACTACCCCGAATGCCGTGGATTACTCGAGCGTGCACTTTCGCAAGCTGACTTGGAAGGTCGGCGCTGACTACGATCTGACACCGGACTCACTGCTGTTCCTCTCTGTGGCCACGGGTTACAAGGACGGCGGGTTCGGCGATGGTGTGCAGCCCGACAACAGCCCGTTCCTGCCGGAGAACATGCTGGACTACGAGCTGGGGATGAAGAACCAGCTGCTGAATCACCGGCTGCAGATCAACGCCAACCTGTTCCACGAGATCTACAGTAACTTCCAGTCGACGGCGAGCCAGTTCGTCAACGGCCGGGCCAGTCCCTACACCGTCAACGCCGGCAAGGCGACCATCGACGGAATCGAACTCGAGACTGCCGCGCTGCTTACTCCGCTCGATCGAGTCGGCCTGAATGCGACGCTGCTGCACGCGTACTACACCTCGTTCTACCTGCCATTCGGCGATGAGTTCAATGCCAACCAGCCGGAGAGCCTGGCCAACAAGAACCTGGCCTACACGCCGAAGGCAACGGTTCGACTCAGCTATGCGCATACGTTCCCGTTGGTCTCGGGCGCCGCGATCGTGCCACGCATCGACACGGGTTACATCGCGGCCCAGGACCTGGACTATCACAACTACCCGGCCGCGCATCAGCCGGCCTACACGCGCACCGAGCTATCGTTGACCTATAACGCACCAAAGACGTGGAGCGTGCAGGCGTGGGTCCGGAACCTGGAGAACAAGGCCGTACTCGTCACCCAGCAGCTGGACAACAGTGTGCCCAACGGCGTGGTCAACGGGGTGTTCAATCCGGCTGCGCCTAACTACGAAGGCCTGGTTGGCAAGGACGGGTTCTACCTCCCTCCACGCACCTTCGGTATCAAATTGTCGGCGCATCTTTGACAATCGCATGGGGCGCCGAATTGTGGGCGTCTACGGCACCGCCCTGACTCACGTTTTCTGACGAAGTCAGGGCGAGTCCACGCAGATGATTGCGAAGGACTCTGCAGGCGCGTGACGTAAGCGTGACTCAGTAGTGCTCACCTGTGCTCAGTAGGGAGCGCAACGACCGGTCATCGCCAGCGCAGTTTCGGGCGCCCGGTCTGCTTGCAATTGAATCCTCGAGACTGCAGCGCCGAACTCGGCAAGGTCCTCGACACTGAGTCCAACCCCTGTCGCTCCAATATCTTCTCGGAGCCGAGGGAGCTTCGTCGTACCTGACTGGGAATAGGCAGGATGCACGGCTTCTGAGCAAGCAACCAGGCAAGTGCGATCTGGGCAGGAGTCGTGCCTTCAATGCAGCAATACTGCGCAGCCGATCTACCGATGTCAGGTCTTGCCTTCGCGCATTGGGGGCGAACCGGGGGACGACATTTCGGAAATCCGTCTTGTCGAAATGGGTAGTCTAACTGATCTCCCCGGTGAGGGGGCCAGCACCATCCAAGCGACTCGTGAGCTGATCCACATCCGGATTGCAGCCCGCGATAGCGAACCCAATTTCGATTGCAACTACAGGAAAGTCGCTCTATCCCAAGCTTCGGCGGTGCCGCCTGCATCCCTCAATCACTCGGGGACGGTGGGCGCCGCCACGAGCGCCGGCGTTGGGCCCGACGCCGCAAGCCGGTGACGCCGCAGGAATTCTATTATCATTTTGCTGGCGTCCGGGCCAGCGGGGTCGTTGAATTCCTGCGCCGCATTGCCCCCGCTCCAGGCGTGGCCCAGGCCATCGATCATTAACAGCCGAACAAGCAGCGTGCCATTGCGAGCGTAGTCCCGCTGCAGAATCTTCCGGCCGCCATTGTCGAATTCGCATTCTGCCGTTGGCGCGATCGGTTGCTCGTCGGCGCCCGTCATTCCGGCCAAAGCGAGACGCTGTACGACGATCTGCTCGGCATTGCGCGGATTAACGGTAGAGTCGGCGCGACCGTGAATGACTAGTGCCGGCGCCAACATGGTCTGCTGACGCAATTCCGCCGCGAGCTGCTGTGCCACGGCGGTTGGCGAGAGACTGGCGCCGGAGCGCATAACGCGCAGCGCTTCGCCCGCCGAGCCGGCGGCTGCGTACATCACTCCCGAGTGCAGTGCGCTCGCGGCAAACAGCCCGGGAAAGCGCAGTGCGAGAATGTCGGCCATGGCAGCCCCGGCCGACATTCCGGCAATGTAGACGCGTTGTGCATCGACAGCTTCGCGGCGCATGACGTCCTGCACTAACCGAACGATCACCCCCGCTTCAGCTTGGCCGCGCTGCGCCGCGCGATCAAACCAGTTCCAGCAACGCCGGGCGTTGGCCGTGCGGTTTTGCTCGGGGTAGAGAACGGCGCAACCGTGCTGCTGCGCAAGGCCATTCATTCTGGTGCCCGCCGCGAAGGCCGTGCCATCCTGCGAACAGCCGTGCAACATGACAAGTAGAGGAAGCCGCTCGTCCGGCAATCGGTCACGCGGCAAGAACAGGTGGTAATGAAGTTTGTATTGCGAGCGGAGCGCGAAAAGCTTGCGCGGTGCGGACTCCTCGTACACTCCCGAGCGCCACTCGTCGCCGAGGGTTGCGGCGCCCGGTAATCGCCGCCACGATTGTCGCAACGCGCGCTGCCAACGCCGCAACAGGTCCAAAAGTTTAGCGGGACGCCTGATCATGGTTGCTATCTTAGTTGTGGCTCCGCTCAGGCGATGTAGTCGGCGCCGGTGCGCCCACTGTATTAGCTCATACCATTGCCTGCCCAACTCAACCAGACAACCGACGCCTCCCCGTCATTGGGTAGCAGCAGGATCGCACGCTCACTGTTCCGGCCCTTGACACTGTGCCGTGCAGCTGGATCTGCGCGTGGCTTTCGCATGCTTGCGTAGTGATCAGTAGCGGTCAGCAGCGCAAACTGCAATGGACGCCCAACGCCAAGTTATTGAATTGATTGACCCGGTGGATTAATTGCCGCTCACACAACGCCGAGGTCGTGGGTTCGAGTTCCACCCCAGCCATCAATCAGATCAAGTACTTGCGGTCGCTACGCCGCCTTGACGGCGCGCATCTGCTTACCGGGTTCAATCCGCTTACTGGTCCAGTCAGCTACGGCATGCTCATCGAGCGTGCTTGCCGCGAGGCTGAGAATCGTATCGATTGCGTCCATCTGGGCGGGTCGCGCGGTAATCCTTCATGAACTCGCGCCCGGCTTCTCAGCCCACGAGGCACCTAGAGCCATGCAATGGTCTGAGCCGCGATGCCGAACGACTGCCGATGACACCCGGATATCTTGGGGAAGTCTCCGCGGGCATGTCTGGAATGCCCTGCAAGAAATTCGAATGGATTCAATCGGCTGGGAGGCTTTGCAGTGGCCATCCTAAGAGGCCGGCCGGTCTCTTGAACACGGCGCACTAGAACTCCTCATAGTCCACCTAATGGGACGGCAACGAGCGTGTCTTGACGCCATGGTATCGGTCCCATGGATGCTTGTAGAACACTGATCAAATGGCTAATGTGAATTGTAGAACCAGCATAGGGATCTTCCATGAATATGGCGCGGAATCCAATCCAACTCAGACTGCGTTGCAGTTGCCTGGTTATTCATTCACCCAATGATCTTCGCGTCGACGTGATGGATGTGGGTGAGACGGGGCCGGGTCAAGTCGTGGTTCGCGTAGCCATTGGGGGCATATGCGGCTCTGATCTGCATTATTTCCACAGTGGCGGATTCGGTGCGGTTCGCATTAAGCGCCCGATGATCTTGGGCCACGAAGTGGCCGGGTACGTGGAGTCGGCGGCACCGGACGTGACCCGCGTTAAGGTTGGTGATCGTGTCGCGGTCAATCCCAGTCGGCCATGTGGTAAGTGCAGCTATTGCCTCGAAGGACTGCCAAATCACTGTCTCGATATGCGCTTCTACGGAAGTGCCATGCGAGATCCACACGTCGAGGGGGCCTTCAGAAATGTCCTGCTGTGCGACGCTTTGCAGTGTGAGTCGATCGCGCCTGATGTGCCGATGGAGATCGCCTCGCTGGCAGAACCATTCTCCGTGGCGCTACATGGGGTGTCACGAGCCGGCTCGCTGCTCAACAAGCGCGTGCTGGTGTCCGGATGCGGGCCAATCGGCTCTCTGGCCATCGCTGCGGCCATGGTCCACGGTGCTGCGGAAGTCATTGCCGTAGATGTCACCGACGAAACCCTGAGAATTGCCCGAGAGATGGGTGCTAAAGACACCATCAATGTGGCCAGGGATCGCGAATGGGTGCAGCGTCTTAACGCCAGCAAAGGCACGTTCGACGTCATGTTCGAGTGCTCCGGAAATGAGCAAGCCCTTCGAGCAGGCCTGGAAGTCCTGCGACCGCGCGGAATCGTCGTGCAACTGGGTCTTGGAGGAGACATCAGCATCCCGCAGAACACGATTGTCGGCAAGGAACTCTCCATCTGCGGGTCCTTCCGCTTTCACGCGGAATTTGCTCTGGCAGTCCGGCTGATCAACGAGCGGCGTGTGAATTTGAAGCCCATGATCACGCGCTCCTTCCCGCTGGCTCAGGCTCGGGAGGCGTTTGAATTGGCCAGCGACCGCAAACGGGCGATGAAAGTGCTCATTGATTTCGCTATGCCGCAGTAAGCCGCTGGCCCACAGTCCGAGTGCGCCCACGGATCAGAGGTCGATTCAAGTCGAGTGGATGATCGGCCTAAAACCGGCGCTAGAACGCTCGATAGCCAAGCATATTCCCGCGAGATCTTTGCGCGCGAGTACTACGGTGGCCGCGCTCACCCGACTGCGTATCGGCGACGACGCCGCACTTGGTAAAGGTATAGGGTCGCGCTTCTGGGAGGAGGGCGAAGGGCCCTGGCGATGAGCTCCTCGGAGTGGCCCTGTCGTCGGGAGCCAAATCCTAAGCGCGTGAGACGCGTGCCCGTGTACCCAAAGGCCACTTTCGGCAGCGCCCCGGGGATTCTCGGCTCAGGCCAAGCGCCTGCGCCGACGCCTATTGTCAAGCCGGACAGCTGACGGGTGCGCCCGGCCTGCCAGCAGGGCCTCCAGGTATCGCGATGCGAGGCCGCCAGTGATGGGACCGGTCCCAGATTTTCCAAAAGTACCTGGAAGTGCCTGGGTGATGTCAAGTATATTGAAAATGACAATAGAGCTGTGCGGCGACACTCCAATGAGCTACTGATGGGACCGATTCCGAGACGGCCAGACGAGGATGGGCAAGCCAAAGACAAGGACGGCCTAAGCCATGGAACTTTTCGATCTGACGGGCCGCCGCGCCCACATCACCGGGTCCAGCCAGGGCATCGGATTTTCCCTAGCGCTTGGGCTGGGGAAGGCCGGTGCAGAGCTGGTGCTCAACGGGCGTGATCGGGGGCGGCTCGACGCAGCGGTAGGGCTTCTGCGTGACCTGGGCTTGCGTGCCCACGGCAGTGTCTATGACGTGACGGATACAGGCCAGGTTGAAAACGCCATCGCTGGGATCGAGCGGGATCTGGGCCCGATCGACATACTGATAAACAACGCCGGTATTCAAAGGCGCATGTCCTTGGAGGAGTTTCCGGTCGAGACCTGGCACGAGGTGATGCGCACCAATCTTGATAGTGCGTTTTTTGTCAGCCAAGCGGTTGCCCGACGCATGATTACGCGAGGTCGGGGCAAGATCATCAACATCACGAGCCTGCAGAGTGAAGCGGCTCGGCCCACCATCGCGCCCTATACGGCGGCCAAAGGGGCGCTAAAGAACCTAACCAAGGGCATGTGTGCGGACTGGGCTCGATACGGGCTGCAGATCAACGCCATCGGGCCGGGCTATTTTGCTACCCCATTGAATAAGGCGTTGGTAGACAATCCCGAATTTGACAATTGGCTTCGCAAGCGTACGCCCGCCGGGCGCTGGGCAAAGTGGAGGAATTGCAGGGAGCCGCAATCTTCTTGGCGTCGCGGGCCTCCGATTTTGTTAACGGGCAAACCATATACGTGGATGGCGGCGTGTTGGCCGTCCTGTGAAATTTGGGGCTTGACGGAATGACCGCGGAGATTCTCCAGCTGTGCGGCTTGTCGCCCTTTCTCGAGCAGGAATTGCAGCGCCGCTTCACAGTGCATCGCTGGTTCGATGTGACGGACCGTGAGCGCGTGCTCGCGGAGCGCTGCGCCTCCATCCGCGCCGTGGTAACCGGCGGGCACATCGGCATTCCCGATGTGCTATTGGCGCGGCTAACGGCACTCGGGATTGTCGCGATCAACGGTGTGGGCTTCGACAAGGTCGATGTCGAAGAAGCGCGGCGCCGCGGTGTACGGGTCACAACGACACCGGGCGTCCTCACGGAGGACGTAGCGGACCTGGCCGTGGGACTGATCATCAGCCTGCTCCGCGCTATACCAGGGTCCGATGGTTTTGTCCGCGCCGGACTGTGGCTCAAAGGTGAGCGTCCGCTGGCCCGCAAGGTCTCTGGCAGGCGATTCGGTATTGTCGGGCTGGGCAACATTGGCAACGCGATAGCGCAGCGACTCGTCGCTTTCGGGCCTATCCGTTACTACGATCCGAGCCCGAAGCAAGTCCCCTACGCATTCGCGCCAACCATCCTTGAGCTTGCCGGGCAGAGCGATGTGCTGATTCTGGCTGCGGCCGCCAATGCATCGACGCGCCAGCTGGTCGGTCGGGAGGTTCTGGATGCCCTTGGCCCTTCGGGTTACCTCGTCAATGTGGCGCGCGGTGCGCTCCTCGACGAGGAAGCGCTCGTTGCGGCCGTGCTTGAGCAGCGGATTGCCGGCGCCGCGCTAGATGTGTTTGCCGACGAACCGCACGTACCCCAGGCCCTGCGAATGGCCGGCAACGTCGTGCTGACGCCCCACATCGCCAGTGCCACGGTGGAAACGCGTGAGGCAATGGCCCGCGCCGTGCTGGCGAACCTCGATGCGTTCTTTGCTGGTCAGTCACTGCCCGGCGCAATCGTTTGAGGTCTGGACATGCGTTGGAGCCGTTCCTTGACTGCCGGAACAATCCGATCCAAAGGCGCGTCGCCCGCTAACAGCAGGGCTTGCTCCGAGGCATCCGGCAACTCCAAGGTGGCAAGCTGACTACTCAGTAACGAAGCTGGCATGAAGTGTCCCGAGCGCGTCGCCAGCCGTTGGCGAATCAGTTCAAAATCTGCCTGCAAGGCCACAATAAGCAGCGGCACATCGGCCTTGAGCCGCAGTCGATCCCGATACGAGCGCTTCAATGCCGAACAGGCGCAAACGGCGAGTCCCTGTTCTCGTATCTGCGCGCCGAGCGCAGCACCCAGGGCATCAAGCCATGGCCAGCGGTCGTCATCCTGCAATGGTATGCCGGCGCTCATCTTTGCAAGATTGGCGGCCGGGTGGTACTCATCGCCCTCGAGAAACGGCGCCTTCAAGGCAGCGGCGAGGGCCCGGCCGATGGTGGACTTCCCGCTGCCACTGACGCCCATGATGACGATACCCAATGGGCGGCATTTCCCACGACTGGGGCGCATGGTTTAGCTGCGGCCAGTCGTCCCGCGCTGGACCAGGGAGATGCCGACATTGGTCGTGCGGGCGGCCTCGTCGGGCTGTGTACCACGCAAGACGTCCAACACCAACAGTCCGGTCTTGCGGCCAAGCGCATCGAAATCTACGGCGATGGTGGTCAGCGGGGGCACCATTTCCGCCGAGATGTCGAAATCGCCGAATCCAATCAGGGCCAGCTGTTGCGGAATCGCGATGTGTCGACGTTGGCATTCCATCATTACGCCGACCGCAGCGAGATCTGAGACCGCAAACAGCGCGTCAATCTTTGATTCGCGCGCAAGCAGTATCGGCAGCCCCGCAGCCCCCTGCGCATAGGACACAGGCGGTTCGCCGCTGCGCAGCACCAGATCGGTCCGGCGACTCGCCGCCTGCAATGTCTCCTCGAAGCTTTGCAGGCGCTCCTCGCCTCTGAAGTCGACGTTGTCGGCGCTGCGACCTGACCCGATTGCGCCAATATTCTGATAGCCAAGCGCGAGCAGGTGCCTGGCCGCCAGGCGTCCAACCTCGCGATTGGAAAATCCGACAGCGAAATCGATCGGGCGCGAGGGCAGATCAGCCAGCTCCACAACGGGGACGCCAGCGTTCATGAGCAGTGTCGTGCAATGCCGGGAGTGATGCTCTCCGGTCACCACAATGGCTTCGGGGCGCCTGGCCAGCATCAGCTCGATCTGCCGCTCCTCCTCGCCAACGCTGTAATTGGTATAGCCGATCAGTAGCTGATAGTTGGCCGCGCGCAAGGTATCGGTAAGACCGTGCGCGACCGCCGCAAAATTGCTGTTTGTCAGAGTAGGCAGGATCAGCGCAATAAAGCCGGAGCGCCGGGTAATCAGGCTGCCGGCGGCCCGGTCAGGAACATAGGATAGAGTCTTAACTGCTCGCGCCACTCGCTCGCGCGTTGCGGGTAGTACCACTTCCGGGTTGGTAAAGAAGCGGGATACCGTCATCCGCGAAACGTGCGCCAGACGGGAAACGTCGCGGATCGTCGCCTTGCGCTGCCCCTTTAAGACCGTTACCTGTCGCCGGATCTCGGCGACTGTTCTCTTCGAAGCAGGCTGGATGGCGCGCCGGTCCTGGCGTCGGCTCATGGACGCTGCGCTCCCTTGCAATTCAGAAAGATGGAGTAGAGTGAGGACGTTGCGCAGATAAAGAGCCGGTTCCGCGCGGCCCCCCCAAATGTCAGGTTGGCTACGCATTCGGGTACATAGATCTTGCCGAGCAGCTCTCCTTCCGGACTAATGCAGTGGACGCCATCCCGAGCACTGGTCCAGATATTTTCCTCTTCGTCGCAGCGGAACCCGTCGGCAAATCCGGGTGACACGGCGTGGAAGATCCGTTCGTTGCTCAAGGCCGAGCCATCTGCAGTTACATTAAAAACGCGAATATGTCGCACGGCCTTCTCGTCAAACATGACACCGGTGTCGGCCACGTAGAGGCGGGTTTCGTCCGGGGAAAAGGCCAAGCCGTTCGGGCCGGCAAAGGTGTCGGCAACAACCCGCAGGCTGCCGTCCTTTGGGTCAAAGCGGTAGACGTTGCAGGGTAGCTCCTGTTCGGCACGGCGCCCCTCGTAGTCGGTCATTATTCCGTAGTGTGGATCCGTGAACCAGACCGTGCCGTCGGACTTGACCACAAGATCGTTCGGAGAATTGAGTCGCTTGCCTTGGTATCGGTCTGCCAGAATGGTGACCGAGCCGTCATACTCGGTGCGCACGACGGCTCGCGCGCCATGGGAACAGGACACCAGTCGGCCCTGGCGATCGCGGGTCCCGCCGTTGGCAAAGTGCGACGGGGTGCGGTAGACGCTGGCCCCTTCGATCGCACTCCAGCGCAGGATCCGATCGTTGGGAATATCGCTGAAAAGCACGCAGCCGGCGTCACCGAACCAGACGGGGCCTTCTGCCCAGCGGCAGCCACCGACGAGCCGCTCCAACACCGCATTGTGCATGACCAAGCGTGCAAATCTGGGGTCGCACACTTCGACGTTCAATCCCAGGGGTTCTGCGCGTGCAGCGGAAGGGGTGGGTTGATTCATGTACGCTCGCTTCAGAGTTCCGGAAAGTGCTTTGCTTCGCAGCCCTGGACTACCCAACGGTGACGCTCGGTGAGCATGCGACCGATAACATGAGGCATGAAATCTTGCCCCGCTACAGCGCCGGTGCGCGCATTGACAAGCTGTTGCACGACAGCAGAATAGTCTCGACTCGCGGGTGATGCAATGGCGCTCATGGCTCGGCGAATATCCCATCGAGCAGCGATCCTTGGTTCGCGCCACAGACGCGGCGGCCGGCACTTTGAGCGACCAGCATGGCGCGTTTCCCAGGTTGCCCCAATTGATATGGGATCGATCACATGTAGAACTGTAGCTTGTTGGCGGGAGTTTTCTCAACTGATGTTGCGCACCGGCGCGGCACGGAAGCCGTTGCCACAGAAGCCATTGACAGGGCAATGGGGCTTACGTGCACTCAAGAGTCTCAATGCGTTCAGCCACGCAGCAAGACGGTGTTTCCGGAACCCGGGACATATCGCGACGCGGAACCTTTCGCTTTCCTTGGCGCATTCCCGCTCACGAACTCGGGCACCGCGCTGAGCTGGCGCGCTACTTTCCTACTTCCGGTGTCGCCTGGCTTGCCGTAGGTGTCAATGCTCGAGTGGCTGATTGATCGCGATTCTCCGGCACTCGCCGGTGTGCCAGCTGCATTCGCGCAAGACGACTTGTCGAGCGCAAATCTCCTTTGGATCCGCAAGGTGATGCTTTGTATCGCTATTGCCACTGGTATTGGCACATGGACCCTGCTGCTCAAAAGCTGGCTGCCGTTGCGCTTCGTCAGGGTCGGCGGTTAACCCCGACCCACAAAGGGCATGGCGGTGGCCATGACGGTGAGAGTCAGAACATTCGCCTCGAGCGGCAGTGATGCCATATAACGCACGGCTTCCGCCACGTATGCAAGATCCAGCATGGGCTCAACTTGTCGCGTGCCATCGGCCTGCAAAGCGCCTTGTGAGACATGTGAACCGATGGCCGTAGCGGCATTGCCGATGTCGATCTGGCCGCACGCGATGTCAAAAGGTCGACCGTCGAGAGCGGTGCATTTCGTAAGTCCGGAAATGGCATGCTTGCTGGCCGTGTAGGGGGCTGAGTTGGGGCGAGGTGCATGAGCCGATATCGAGCCGTTGTTGATAATTCTGCCACCGCGCGGCGTCTGACTCTTCATGAGCCGGAAGGCCTCCTGCGTACAGAGGAATGCCCCAGTGATGTTCACGTCGATGACTGACTGCCACTCGGTCAATGAGAGCTCTTCCAACGGTACGCCGCGTGCATTCGTGCCGGCGTTATTGAATAACAGATCGAGACGTCCAAACTCGGCGCGAATTCGCGCAAATAACGCCTGGACCGACGACTGGTCGGCGATGTCGGCGGCCATGGCATGTGCCTGGCCGCCACTCGCCAAGAGGTGTCGGGCAAGGGTTTCGAGGGGTTCTGGGCGACGTCCGGCCAGCACCACCGTCCAGCCGCTATTTGCCAGCGCAGTGCTGGCCGCGCGGCCGATCCCCGTGCCAGCGCCTGTGACCAGTGCCACCTTCTGACTAGCTGTGCTCACGATTGCTCTCCGAAGAGGTTGCGGTATTCGCGGCCGGCACTAGCGCGACACCAGAGGTAACCGG
>Ga0075017_100000302_pt1 | contig 26063 bp, 27 predicted proteins | sample AleBraG_ABR_2012_FD_71475 | JGI IMG/M metagenome (GOLD analysis project Ga0075017, IMG submission 71475) | Freshwater sediment microbial communities in response to fracking from Pennsylvania, USA - Alex Branch Run_MetaG_ABR_2012 | ecosystem: Environmental > Aquatic > Freshwater > Creek >... | reverse complement strand
CTCGGCAGCACCGGCGAGGCGGCCGCGCTCGAGGCCGACGAGCAGCAGGCCGTGATCGACGCCTGCTCACGCGTGTGCGCCGCGCGCAACGGTCAGCTGATCGTGGGTGCGGGCACCAACAACACCGCGAAGACCATCGCCGCCACCCAGCGGCTCGACGGCGTGGCCGCGATCACGGCCGCGCTGATCGTGGTGCCGTACTACGTGCGCCCGTCCGAGGCCGGCATCGTCGCCCACTTCCGCGCGGTTGCCGACGCGAGCCCGGTGCCGCTCGTGCTCTACAACATCCCGGTCCGCACCGGCCGCAACCTCGGCCCGGCGGGCATGCTCGAGCTCGCGCAGCACCCCAACATCGTGGGCGTGAAGCAGGCGGTGAACGCGCTCGATGCGGAGACGCTCCAGATCCTCGCCGCCGCGCCCGCCGACTTCTCGGTGCTCGGCGGCGACGACCCGTTCTTCTTCCCCACGGTGCTCATGGGAGGCGCCGGCGCGATCTCCGCGGCGGCGCACCTCTGCACCGAGCGCTTCGTCGCCATGATCGAGTGCGGCCTCGCCGGCAAGGTCGAGGACGGCCGTGCGCACGCGGAGGTGCTGCTCGACGTCGCCCAGAAGGGTTTCGCCGAACCGAACCCCGCGGTCTTCAAGGGTGTGCTCCACGCCCAGGGTCGCATCCCGACGCCCGACGTGCGTCTGCCGCTCGTGAACGCATCGGACGATGCGGTGCAACGGGCGCTCGACGCGGTCGCGCGCGCGTCCTGACCGGGCCGCGCGGGCGAGCTACGAGCTGGAGGACGAGCAGGTGCCGGCCACGGGTCCGGCCGATCTGCCGATCAACGGGAGCGCAGCAGCTCCGCCACCTGGAATGCCAGATCCAGCGACTGCCGAGCGTTGAGCCGCGGGTCGCAGCTCGTCTCGTAGCGCTGCTCGAGGTCGTCGCCGAGCACCGCGTGGCTGCCGCCGAGGCACTCGGTCACGTTCTCGCCGGTGAGCTCGATGTGCACCCCGCCGGGCCACACGTCGGCGACGTCGCACGCGGCGAAGAAGCCGTGGAGCTCCCGCATGACCTCGTCGAAGTCGCGGGTCTTGTAGCCGCTCGCGTGCTGGTAGGTGTTGCCGTGCATCGGGTCGCACACCCAGATCACCGGGTGGCCCGAGAGCTGCACCGCGCGCAGCAGCGGCGGCAGCGACTCGCCGATCTTGTCGGCGCCCATGCGGCTCACGAGCGTGAGGCGCCCGGCCCGGCGTGAGGGGTCGAGCTTGGCGCACAGGGCGACGACCTCCTCCGGGGTGGCGGTCGGACCGATCTTGACGCCGATCGGGTTCTGCACGCCGGAGAGGAACTCCACGTGCGCGCCGTCGAGCTGACGGGTGCGCTCGCCGATCCACACGAGGTGGGCCGAGCAGTCGTACCACTCGTCGGTGAGGCTGTCGCGGCGGGTGAGCGCCTCCTCGTAGCCGAGGATGAGCGCCTCGTGTGACGTGTAGAAGTCGACCTCGTGGAGCTTGTGCTCCGCCTTGAGGTCGATGCCGCAGGCGGCCATGAACCGCAGGGCTCGGTCGATCTCGGCCGCGATGCGGTCGTAGGCCATGCCCTCGGGGCTGGCGTCGACGTACTCGAGGTTCCACGCGTGCACGCGCGACAGGTCGGCGAAGCCGCCCTTCGCGAAGGCGCGCACGAGGTTCAGCGTGGACGCGGCCTGGTGGTACGCGCGCAGGAGTCGCCGCGGATCGGGCCGGCGGGCCGCGGCCTCGAACGCGAAGTCGTTCACCATGTCGCCGCGGAAGGAGGGCAGCTCCAAGCCGTCGCGCTGCTCGGTGGGCGCGGAGCGCGGCTTGGCGAACTGGCCGGCCATGCGGCCGATCTTCACGGTGGGGACGCCGCTGCCGTAGGTGAGCACCACCGCCATCTGCAGGATGACCTTGAGCTTGTCGCGGATCGAGTTGGCCGAGAACGCGTCGAACGTCTCGGCGCAGTCGCCGGCCTGCAGCACGAAGCCCTTGCGCTCGTGCACCAGCGCGAGCGCGTCGGTGAGGTTGCGCGCCTCGCCCGCGAACACCAGCGGCGGCACCGCGCGGAGCTCCTCGAGGACGCCGTCGAGCTCGGCCTCACTCTCCCAGTCGGGCTGCTGCGCGGCGTCACGGTCGCGCCAGGACTGCGGCGTCCAGGCGCCGATCGGCACGACCGGTGCGCTCGTGTCTCGTGCCGTCTCGCTCACAGGTACCCGCTCGGTCCGGAAGGAGGCTGGCCCATCATGCCGGGGTCGAGGGCGCGCCGGCGGCGCATCTCCTCGAGCTGGCCCTGGGCCATCGCCTGCTGGGTGAACAGCGTGGCCTGGATGCCGTGGAAGAGGCCCTCCAGCCAGCCGACGAGCTGCGCCTGCGCCAGGCGGAGCTCCGAGTCGGACGGCTCGTCGTCGCCGAAAGGGAGGACGACCTCGCTCAGCTCCTGGCGGAGGTCGGGCGAGAGCACGCCCTCGAGCTCCTCGAGCGACTTCTCGTGGATCTCGCGGAGGCGGCGGCGGCCGGCGTCGTCGAGCGGGGCCCGGCGCACCTCGTCGAGCATGCCGCGGATCATCGACGCGATGCGGATGAGCTTCGTGGGGCTCGTGATCTGCTCGGTGGGCTCGACGTCGTCGCCCGAGCCGTCGGCGGACACCATCGGGGAGTCGTCGGCCTGCACCAGCTCCGCCTGGACGCGCTCGCGCTCCGCTGACGGGGAACTCTCGTCCTGCATGGCGTCGAGGATAGGGGCTGCGGCGGAGGCCCGACCCACCGGATACCGGCGGGGACAGGGCGGATCCAGGCGTCGCGAGACGGGACAGACCGGTCAGGGCGTGCAAGGATCAGCCGACCGGACTGACCGGAACCGGATGGCGACCACGGAGGGGTGCGGGCAGCAGATGACCGAACTGCCGGCCGGGACCGTCACGTTCCTGTTCACCGACCTCGAGGGCTCCACCCGCCTCTGGGAGCAGCATCCGGAGGCCATGCGCCCGTCGCTCGAACGCCACGACGGCATCCTGCGCGACGCGGTCGAGTTCCAGGGCGGAGTGATCGTCAAGACCACCGGCGACGGCCTCCACGCCGTGTTCACCACCGTGCTCGCGGCGGTCGAGGCCGCGCTGCACGCCCAGCGGATGCTCGCCGCAGAGCGCTGGCCCGAGGAGCCGGGGCCGTTGCGGGTGCGCATGGGTATCCACTCGGGCGACGCCATCGCCCGCGACGGCGACTACTACGGCCCTGCGGTCAACCGCGCCGCGCGGGTGATGTCGGCCGGTCACGGCGGCCAGGTCGTGCTGTCGCTCGCCAGCGCCGAGCTCGTGCGCGACTTCCTGCCCGACGGCGTCAGCCTCGTCGACCTGGGCGAGCACCGCCTCCCCGACATCGCCCGGCCCGAGCGGATGTTCCAGCTCAGCGCCTCCGACCTGCGTGCCGACTTCCCGCCGCTGCGCACGATGGACGCGATGCCCGGCAACCTGCCGCGCCAGCTCGCGTCGTTCGTCGGGCGCGGGCGCGAGCGCGAGGCGATCTCCGAGGCACTGGTCCAGGCGCGGCTCGTGACCGTCACCGGGGTTGCGGGGGTCGGCAAGAGCCGGCTCGCCCTGCAGGTCGCCGCCGACCGCGCCAGTCGCTACCCCGACGGCGCATGGCTGTGCGACCTCAGCACCGTCGACGATGCCGACGCCCTCGCGGAGCTCGTGGCCGACACGCTCGACGTGCCGCCGCGCCCGGGCGTCGGCGTCGCCGCGAGCGTGTTCGACGCGCTGCGCGCCAAGCAACTCCTCCTGGTGCTCGACAACTCCGACCAGATCCTCGACGCGGTGCGCGATCTCGTCGACGATCTCCTGCGCGAGTGCCCGCACGTGCACGTGGTGGCCACCAGCCGCGAGGCTCTCGGCCTCCCCGGGGAGCAGGTGTGGCCGTTGCACGCGCTCGACGTGCCCGCCACCTTGCTCGCGCCGACGGTCGACGAGGTGCGGGCGTCGACGGCCGCGCGCCTCTTCGAGGAGCGCGCACGCGGCGTGCAACCGGGCTTCGCCATCGACGCGGGGAACGCCGCGGCGGTCGCCGAGATCTGCCGCCGTCTCGACGGCATCCCGCTCGCGCTCGAGCTCGCGGCGGCGCGCGTCACGATCATGACGCCCACCGACATCGCGTCGCGACTCGACCAGCGCTTCAATCTGCTGACCGCGGGCCGTCGCAGTGGGGCCACCGAACGGCACCAGACGCTGCGCGGCGCGATCGAGTGGTCCTACGAGATGCTCGACCCGGTGGAGCGCAAGCTCTTCGAGCGCTTCGGCGTCTTCCCCGGGTCGTTCGACTCCGACGCGGTCGCGGTGATCGCCGCGGGCGCCGACCTCGAGCCCTGGGACGTGCTCGACGCCGGCGCGGCGCTGGTGGCGAAGTCGCTCGTGGTCGCCGACGACTCCTCCGGCTCGGTCCGCTACCACATGCTCGAGACGATCCGCACGTACGCGCGCGAGCAGCTGGAGTCGGCGGGCGAGCTCGAGGCGATGATGATCCGGCACGCGGAGCACTACACGCGCTTCGCGGAGGAGGCGGGGCTCGCGCTGCTCGGCGCCGACGAGATCGCGTGGCGGCGCAGGGTGCGGCTCGAGTACGACAACCTGCGGGCCGCGTACGCGCGCTGCATGATCCTCGGTCTCCCCGAGACGATCAGCCTCGCGGTGCGCATCGTCGCCGCGCTCGCGTTCGAGGCGGTCAACGACCCGGCTCTGCGCATCGGCGTGTGGGCGTCACACCTCGTCGACCGGCTCGACGACGCCACGCCGTCGCAGCGCACCGCAGTGCTGTCGGCCGCGGCGTTCCATGCGCAGGAGGAGGGCATCGATGCGCGCATCGAGCTCGCAGAGGCTGCGCTGCGTCACGGCGTCCCGCAAGGTTGCGCGGCGTCGCTCTGGGCCTACATCACGCTCGCGGCGGGCCAGGTGATGACCGGCGACATCGAGGGTGCGGTCGCGGTGATCGACGCAGCCGACCGTGCGTTGCGCGCCGCGGGCAACGAACCCACGAGCTTGTCGATGCTCCACTCGGCCGCGGCAAACTTCCACAACATGGCCGGTGATCCGGTGGGCGCTCGCGTGGAGGCCGATCTCTCGCTGGAGGCAGCGAAGCGGTCCCGCAACCCCACCGCGCTCGCCAGCGCGCAGTTCGCCGTCGCGGTCGCGTTGTGGCGTGACGACCGCGCCGCGTCGGGCCGCGCGCTCGACGAAGCGATCCGCATGGCGCAGACCGGCGTGGGTGGGGGCCTCCTCGGGTACGCGCTGGCGCGCCGCGCCGTGCTGCGCGCCGATCGCAACGACTGTGCGGGCGCGGTGCGCGACGTCACCGACGCCCTGCGACGCGCCCGCGACCGCAATGACCGTCCGATGATCACGATCGCGCTCGAGTGCGCCATGGCCGTGCTGGAGGCCGCCGGCCGACCGGAGGCCACGCTCATGATCGCGGGCTCGCTCGAGAACGAGCGCAACCAGTGGGCGGGCCGGTCCCTCGACTTCGGGATGGCGAGCGATCTCGGGATGGTCGACCGCGTGCGCCGCGCGATCGAGACCACCGGCGGCGACGCGAAGGCCACGCGCATTCGAGGCCGCGCCCTCGATGTGGACGACGCGGTGGCCTACGCGCTCGCTGAGCTCGCGGGCGCCGCGGAGGCGGCGGAGTCGGCCGCCTGACGTTCGTGCTCACTCCGGTGCCGCAGCGCGTGCACTGCGACCGGCACCAGCGTGACGACCGCGATCACTTCGGCGACGATCGCGACCACGGCGTCGGTCGTCGTCGAGTGCTCCACGAACCCCAGCAGCCCGCTCGTGCGTGACAGTGTGTAGGCCACGAGGCTCCCGGCTGCGAACAGGATCCCCGACGCTGCGGCCGGCAGGAGCAGGCGGTGGATGCGCAACGACAGCACGAGCAGTTCGGCGATCACGACCGCGCCGATGGCCTGCAGCGCGAAGGACCGGCTGATCGTCAACCCGGCGAAGCTCTCGGGAGCGATGCCGCGATAGCCACCGCGGAAGTAGAGGCGGAAGTGCACCCATCCGCTCACGAGGATCGCGGCGGCGCCGACGACCACGAACAGCGTCTGGGTTCGGCGAGTCGTCGTCGGGTTCATCCCCGCACCTCGATCGTGCCCTTCATGTAGTCGTGGATGTCGCAGTGGTACGCGTACGTCCCGGGTTTGTCGAGCACGAACGTCGCCCTGCCGCCAACGTCGAGGTCGTGGGTGTCGAACGACCCCTTGTCGGCGGTCACGCTGTGGCGGGTGTCGTCGGCGTTCGTCACCACCACCGTCGTCCCCGCCTTCACCACGAGGGGTGTCGGTTCGAAGGTGAAGTTGCGGATGACGATCGCGTCGCCACCGCCACCGCCACCGCCGCTCGCCGCCGACGACGTGGACGGCGCGTCGGTCGCGGTGAGGGTCACGACGGCGACCACCGCGGCGAGCACCGGCACGATCGCGGCGAGCGCCACGGCACCGATCGTCGTCCTGTTCTGGGGCACGGGACCTCCTGGGGTCGAACGGTCGGGATCGAGCGGCCGGATCTCGTCGGAGTGGGCGGGCGGCAGCCGCCCGGTGCATGCTGTTCGGCGCCGCTCCGGGTCCGGATGTCCCATCCGGACGACGTTCGGTGACGAAACCCTCCTGTGACGCCCCCTGGCCCCTACGCGCAGACCGACGATGTCGGCCTCCTGATCGCCGTCGCCCGCTACGACGGCGACGCCCTCGCGGAGGCGTACCGCCGGCACGCCGGCGCGGTGTTCGCGCTGGCGTCGCGCATGTTGTGGGAGCGGGCGACGGCCGAGGAACTGGTGCAGGAGATCTTCCTGCGACTGTGGGAGCAGCCCGAGCGCTACGAGCGCACCCGAGGGTCGCTGCGCACCTTCCTCCTGATGGATGCGCACGCCCGGTGCGTCGACCGCATCCGCTCCGACTCGCGCCGGCGCAACCGGGAGGAGCGCGTCGGGCGCGCCGAGATGGCGGAGGCCTACGACGTCGACCTCGAGGCGTGGGACCTCACGCTCGCCGAGCAGGTGCGCGAAGCGCTCGACACGTTGCAGGACGGCGAGCGCGCCGCGATCGAGCTGGCGTACTTCGGCGGCCACACCTACCGCGAGGTCGCCCACATCCTGGACTTGCCGGAGGGCACGGTGAAGAGCCGGATACGCACCGGGCTCACGCGGCTGCGCGCGCAGCTGGTGGACCGGGGAATCGACGGGTCATGGATCACGAGCTGAGCCCCGACGAGCTCGAGTCGCTGTTGGCGGCGTACGCCATCGACGCGGTCGACGACGACGAACGCCGCGCGGTCGAGGAGCACCTGCGTCGCTCCCCGGCAGCGGCCGACGAGGTCGCGCGCCTCCGCGAGGCGGCGGCGATGCTGGCGATCGCCGGGGGTCCGCCGCCCGAGGGCCTGTGGGAGCAGCTCGAGGCGAAGTTGCAGGTGTCGGAGCAGGGCCGACCGCCGGCGCCGGTCATCGGCATCGGGAGCCGCCGCGCGACTGCACCGGCGCGACCCGCGCCCGGTGACGACGACCGCGCTCGGCGATCTCGGCGGCGCCCACTGCTCGTCGCCGTCGCGGCCGCGGCCGTGGCGCTGCTGCTCGTCGGTGGCGTGATCGTCGTCGCGACGCGCGGCGGGAACGACAGCCCCACGACCACCGCAGCACTCGCCGCCGACGCGCGTCACCAGCCGGGCGCGCGCACCGCGACGCTCGTCGACGACGCGGGCAATCCGCTCGCGACGGCAGTAGTCCTTCGCGACGGGCGCGGGTACCTCGACTCGTCGCTTCCCGCGCTGCCCGCGGGGCGCACGTACCAGTTGTGGAGCGTCGGTGGCTCACAACCGGTGTCGCTCGGGCTGCTCGGGCGCGCGCCGTCGGTGGTGGCGTTCGCGGCGTCTCCGGGTACCGCGAGCCTTGCGGTCACCGAAGAGGTTGCCGGTGGTGTGAGCGCGCCCACCGGGGCACCGGTCGCGGTCGGTGAAGTGCGCGCCTGAGCGCGCGACTTCCACGCCGCGTCATCCGCCGCGTCATCCGCCGCGTCATCCGGGGGCGCGTCGGCGACGAACACCTCGTGATCAGTCCCCCGATCCGAGGAGCTCGTATGCCGATCGAAGACCCGAGACTGCGCGACCTGCTCGAACAGTCACAGGACCTCCACCACGACGCGATGCGCGCGACCCGCGCATCGCTGGACGAGCTCGTGGAGCTCGGTCACGACGACCGCCGTGCCGGCATCGACGCCGGCATCGACGCGCCGTCGAGGGTCACACCGCGCTCGCTGCTCTCCGGTCTGCCCACCGGCGGTGTGCTCGCGGCCGCCGGTCTCGGCACCGCGATGGTGGCACTGCTCGCGTCCCCGGCGTTCGCGGGCAAGACCGCCGATGTGCAGATGCTGCAGACCGCAGCCTCGATCGAGAACCTCGCCGTGGCCACGTACACCACCGCGCTCGGCCTCGACTTCATCGGCGGCGGCTCGGCCAACCCGGTGGTGAAGGCGTTCGTCACCAAGACGATGGAGCAGCACGCCGACCACGCCAAGGCGTTCAACGCCGCCGTGACGCGCCTCGGTGGCAAGCCGCAGGACCAGCCCGACCCCGTGTTGCTCAAGGTGGTCGAGCAGGCGAAGCCCTCGTTGACCGACGCGGGTGCGGTGGTAGGGCTGGCGATCGAGCTCGAGACGGGCGCGGCCGCCACCTACGTGGCCGATGTGCCGCAGCTCTCGAACAAGAACGCCCGCGCGGTGACCGCCAGCATCATGGGGGTCGAGGCGCAGCACGTCGCGATCCTCAATGCGGTCCAGGCGCTGGTCACCGCCGGCGCGGCCGACCTGATCGCGCTGCCACCCGACGCCGCGCAGCTGCCCGCCGCGGCGGGCAGCGTCGGATTCCCGGTCGCCTTCTTCTCGACGACCGATGCCCGCCCCGCGACCGAGGGAGCACTGTGATGAAGATCCGCCGGAGGCGAGAGATCGCCGTCACCGAAGCCGAGCTCACCGCCCTCACCGCGGACCTCGCCGACGCGCACCACGACACGTTGCCCGGGATGCTCGCGGCGGCGAACGAGATGGGCGCCAGCCGGCGTTCGTTCCTCCTCGGCGCGGGTGCGCTGCTCGGTGGCGTTGCGATCGCCGGGAGCGGCCTGACCAACGGTCTGGGGTCGGGTCTCGGCCTCAGCAGCGGATCGGGCCTCGCGGGTGCGTCGACGCGTGCTGCGAAGTCGTCGGGTCTCACCGGTGACCTCGCGATCGTCGCCCTCGCCGCGTCGCTCGAGAACCTCGCCGTCGCCACCTACCAGGCGGGCATCGACGCCGCGACCGCGGGCAAGCTCGGTGCGGTCCCACCCGCGGTGGTGACGTTCGCACAGACCGCACAGAGCCAGCACCGTGACCACGCCGCCGCCTGGAACGGTGTGCTCACCGGCGCGGGCAAGAGCGCGGTCGACGGTGTCGACCTCACGGTGAAGAAGTCGGTCGACCAGGCATTCGGGTCGGTCACCGACGTGCCCGGGCTCGCCAAGCTCGCCCTCGACCTCGAGGAGGGCGCGGCGGCCACCTACCTGGCGGCGATCGGCGCCGTCAAGAGCCCTGCCGGTCTCGCGACGGCCGCGAGCATCCATCCGGTCGAGCTGCAGCACGCGGCGATCCTGCACTTCCTGCTCGGCGAGTACCCGGTGCCCGAGGCCTTCGCGACGACCAAGGGTGCCCGCACGACCAGCGACAAGATCGGCTAGCGACACCCTCGGCTGCGTCCCCCCTCGGCAGGGACGGTTCTCCGGCACGGCCCGTACGGGTAGCGTGCCGGAGGACCGTCGCTCCGAGGAGGAACCATGCAGTACCGCAAGCTGGGTCGTACCGGGGTCGAGGTCAGCACGTTGTGCCTCGGCGCGATGATGTTCGGCGCGTGGGGCAACACCGACCACGACGAGGGCGTCGCGGTGATCCACGCCGCGCTCGACGCGGGCATCAACTTCATCGACACCGCCGACGTGTACTCGGCGGGGGAGTCCGAGGAGATCGTCGCCAAGGCGCTCGCCGGCGGGCGGCGTGACGACGTCGTGCTCGCCACGAAGGTGTTCAGCCCGATGGGTCCCGATCGCAACCAGTGGGGTGGGTCGCGCCGCTGGATCATCCGAGAGTGCGAGGACAGCCTCCGTCGCCTGCAGACCGACCACATCGACCTCTACCAGGTGCACCGTCACGACCCGATGACCGATCACGAGGAGACGCTCGGCGCCCTCAGCGACCTCGTGCACCAGGGCAAGGTGCGTTACCTCGGCAGCTCCACCTATCCCGCGTCTCAGATCGTCGAGGCGCAGTGGGCGGCGGATCGCCGCAATCTCCAGCGTTTCGTGTGCGAGCAGCCGCCGTACTCCATCCTCGTGCGCGGGGTGGAGGTCGACGTGCTGCCCACGTGCAGGCGCCACGACATGGCGGTGATCCCGTGGAGCCCGCTCGCGGGTGGTTGGTTGTCGGGGAAGTGGCGCAAGGGGGCCGACGACCTCACCAGCCACCGCGCCACCCGCATGCCCGCTCGCTACGACCTCTCGGTCCCCGGCAACCAGCAGAAGCTCGATGCCGCCGACGCGCTCGGCGCGCTCGCCGACGACGCCGGGCTCCCGCTCCCGCACCTCGCGGTCGCGTGGACGCTGCACAACCCCGCGGTCACGTCCGCGATCATCGGGCCGCGCACGATGGAGCAGCTCACGACGCAGCTCGGCGCCGCCGACGTCACGCTCACCGACGACGTGCTCGACCGCATCGACGAGATCGTGCCGCCCGGCCACAACTTCACCTGGGCCGACGCCGGCGCCGTCCCCGCGATGGTCGCCAACAAGCTCGAACGCCGCCGCTAGGACACGTCTACAGGAGCGAGTAGCCGCCGATGCCCTTGGCGGCCCACTCGTAGCAGATGGTGTCGTACGGCTCGATGAGCCCGTAGGCCACCTCGCCGTCGCACTCGTAGCGCACGTGGTGGTCGTCGAGGCCCTTGATGCGGGCGCGCACCGCGGGGTCGTTGACGTCGTAGGTCTCGCCGGACACGACGTGCTCGCCCTGGTACTGGCCCTGCCAGATGTCACCGTCGGGCGTGCCGCCATTGGGTCCGCCGTACATGCCGCAGCGCAGGAACGCGATCTGGTTGCCGAGGCGCTCGAACGTCATCGTCTTGGTGGAGCCGTCCTCGAGCAGCAGGTCGATCTCCCCCGAGCGCAGCAGCCTGGTGTCGTCCTCGAACGCGAGACGGTGGTCGCGCCGCAGGATCTGGCCCGCGCCCGGGCGTTCGTCGCCGAGGTTGTAGAGGACGCGGTTCAACCAGACCGACCAGTCGCCGAACTCGACCCACTGCCCCGACATCGCGTGGGCGCCGGGCCCGAGCGGACCGGGCCCGCCGACGCCGCCGCGGATGCCCCAGTGGTGGTCGCGTGAACCGTTGTACGCGTCGCGCGTGAGCGTGAACGTCTCACCGTTCGCGGTGACGGTGCCGCTGATCTCGCCGAACGTCTCGTAGCCCGACGTCTCGTGGGACACGCGCCCCTCGTGGATCATCCCGGGTGCGACGCGGTGGAACATCGCGCGCTTCGTGTCGAACCAACGCAGGTCGTAGGCGATGCCGTGGTCGTTGTCGGCGAGGGTGAGCCGCCACTCCCGGAACGGCTCGACGATCTCGAAGTCCAGCGGGCCGATCTGCATGTTCGTGCGGTCGTCGCCGATCGAGCGGAACGAGCGCACGGTGGTGTGCTGCCCGCGCACGTTCACGATGCCGTACGCCTCGGCGGTGCCGAGGTTGGGGTAGAAGCCGAGGCCGATCATCACGAGGAGGTCGCCGGTGCGGTCCTGCGCGGTGAACCACAGTCGCTCGTAGGCCCGCGTGTCGCTGGTCCACATCACCCGCAACGGCTGCGGGTAGTTGTGGACGAGGTACTCGTCGAGACCGCTCAGTGGCGAGTGCTCGGGTGACGTGTCGAACATGGCGGGCATGGTGTGCTCCCTGAGATGCGGGACGGGCGTTCAGGACGACTGCGCGAACCAACCGGGATAGAACTGCTTGGCGACCGAGTCGACCAGTTCGAGGTACATCCCGAACGGGGTCTCGTGGTAGGCGAAGCCCGCCAGCGCTCCCTGGTCGTCGAGGCCGTGCGTGTGCAGGGGCAGTCCGAGCGCGCTCAGCCGGGCCGACTCCGCGGCGAGGTCGTCGGCCCATACCCCGAGGTGGTGGCCGCGCAGGTCGGTGTCGGCTTCCCACAGCGTGCCCGGCGCGCTCTGGATCAGCTCGACGTGCACGGGGAGCGACGAATAGGTCAACCGCAGCGGCTGCTCCACCTCGACGATGCCGTCGGGCGTCTGCATGCGGCGGTACGGCAGCTCCATCGGCGGCGCGAAGGCCACGCCGAGCGCCTCGCGCAGCACCGCGATGGCCTCGTCGAGGTCGGGGACCACGTAGCCGCAGTGGTACACGCGCGCAGTGCTGCCCATCGTCGCCGCGAGCAGTCCGAGCGCACTGTCGGCGGGGGGAATCTCGTTGCTCACCTCTGCTCCTCGGAGTGATCGGGCCTCGGCGCGGGCCCTTGCGCGGCCCTGAACGCGTCGTCGCCGACGACCATGCGGGCGAGGTCGCCGAAGTCGTCGTGGTCGGACACGGAGAGGCCGCCGCACACGTTGTAGACCTGGCCCGTCACCCATGTCGACAGGTCGCTGGTGAGATACAGCACGCTGTCGCCGAGCTGCTCCGCGGTGCCGGGCGCACCGAGGAGGCTGCGGCCGATCACCGTGGTGTACGGCTCGTCGTCCATCACGATCGCCTGGTTGGGCACGAGTCCGGGGCGGATGCCGTTCACCCGGATGCGGAACGGCGCGAGCTCGAGCGCGGCGCAGCGCACCAGCGTGTCCATCGCCGCCTTGCTCACCGTGTACGGCGCCATCCACTTCGCGGTGCGCACCGCCGACTGCGACGAGATGGTGACGATCGCGCCGCCGCCGTCGCGCATGGCGAGGCCGGCGTGCTTGATCGTCATGGCCGGGGCGACGACGTTGATGTCGAGGGTGAAGCGCCAACCGTCGGGGGACTGCGCGAGCAGGGGCCCCGGCATCGCCGACCCCGCGTTGGCGACCGCGATGTCGAGCTTTCCCCCGTTGCACGCGTGCGCGACGGCTGCGGCCACCTGCTCCTCGTCGGTCACGTCGGCGGCGATCGTGCGCACCTCGGCCCGAGGATTCTCGGGGAGGACCGCGGCTCGCAGCGCGTCGGCCGCGCTCGCGAGCACGTCGGCGCGCCGGCCGCAGATGGTGACGGTCGCGCCCGCGTCGAGCAGGCGCTTCGTGATGCCGTACCCGATGCCGGTGCCGCCGCCCGTGACCAGCGCGGTGCGGCCCTCGAGCGAGACGTCCACCGCCACGGCCTAGCCCTCCAGGAGGGAGTTGAGCCGCTCGGTGGCCTCGATCCAGCCCTCGACCATCTCGAGCACGACGTCCTTCGCCGGGCGCACACGGTCGATGCTCCCGACGATCTGGCCGACCGGTGTCCCCGCGAACTCCTTGGTGTGCGCGCGGGTGAAGCGCGCGGCGGCCTCGCCGTAGAGCAGGCCCTGCAGCGGCATCGGCAGTGGCGGCGGCGCGTCGGGTCGGTCCCACGCCTCGGTCCACTTCGTGCGCAGCTGGCGCGCGGGCTTGCCGGTCATCACGCGCGCCCGGATCGCGTCGCGCGACTCGGCGGCGAGCATGTTCTCGGTGACCTCGGGGGCGACGTCGGCCTCCGCGGTGAGCAGCCAGATCGAGCCGGTCCACGCGCCCTGCGCGCCGAGCGCGAGCGCAGCGGCCATCTGGCGGCCGTCGCCGATGCCGCCCGCGGCGAGCACGGGAACGTCGGGGCCGACCGCGTCGACGACCTGCGGCACGAGCACCATCGTGGAGATCTCGCCACAGTGACCGCCGGCTTCGGTGCCCTGCGCGATCAGGATGTCGACGCCGATCGCGACCTGGCGCTCCGCGTGCACGCGGGAACCGACGAGCGCACCCACGAGGATGCCCCGCTCGTGGCACTGGTCGACGATGTACTTCGGCGGCGGGCCGAGCGCGTTCACCACCATCTTCACGCCGGGGTGCGAGAGGGTGACCTCGAGCTGGCCGGGGCCCTCCTCGTCGACGCCGAGCCCCGCAGCCTTGCGCACGCCCTGTTCGTAGTCGGCGGGCAGCTGCGGGATCCCGGCGTCGTCGAGCACCTTGGTGACGAACTCGCGGTACTCGTCGGGGATGAGCGACGCGAGGTACTCGGGGTCGGCCTCCGCGCCGCCGCCCTGCCCGACGTACTTCGCGGGCATCGCGAAGTCGACCCCGTAGGGCTTCCCGTTGACGTGCTGGTCGATCCAGTCGAGCTCCACCTCGAGCCGTTCGGGCTCGAACGCCAGCGCGCCGAGCACGCCGAAGCCACCTGCGTTCGTCACTGCCGCGACGACGTCACGACAGTGGCTGAACGCGAAGATCGGGAACTCGATGTCGAGCTGCTCGCAGATGGGCGTGCGCATCCGACTGCTGCCCCTAGCCCTCGAGCTGGCCCTTGAGCGCCTCGAGCGCGCCCTGGTACGCGTTCTTCATCACGTCGGTCATGGCGTCGTCGGTGACGACGTCCCACGTGACGTGCGAACCGGCGCCTTCCTCGACCACGGTGATGGTGGCCTCGTGCGTCTCGGGCTTCATGTCACCGTCGACGATGCCGTACGCGATCACGCAGGCTTCCTCGTCGCGGCTGAGCTGGCGCTCCACGATGCGCATCCCGAACATCGACAGCACCCGGTCGTCGCCCTCGAGCTCGCACTTCTCGATGCCCGGCATCCAGCTGAGGTCGCCGAAGTTGCCGACGACGGCCCAGACGTCGTCCACCGGACGGTCGATCGTGATCTCCGCGCGTGCCTCGCCCATGGTCTCGCTCCTGTGGTGAAGAAGGGTCGTTGAACGGGCGCACCCTACAAGGGTGGGCCTGGGCCCTGCCGCAGACGAGAAGTAAGGTGACCCTGAGCGACCGCCCCCAGCACCACTCAGGAGACCACCATGCGCGTCGAGGACATGATCTTCATCAGCGTCGACGACCACGTCGTCGAGCCGCCCGACCTCTTCGACGGCCGGGTGCCCGCCAGGTACACCGACCTGGCCCCCCGCGTGGAGCGCACCCCCAGCGGCGACGACGTCTGGGTGTTCGACGGCAAGCAGATCCCCAACATCGGCCTCAACGCGGTGGCCGGCCGGCCCCGCGAGGAGTACGGCGTCGACCCCACGTCGTTCCAGGAGATGCGCCCCGGCTGCTTCGACGTCCACGAGCGCGTGAAGGACATGAGCGCGGGTGGTGTGCTCGCGTCGATGAACTTCCCGTCGTTCCCGTCGTTCTCGGGACGGCTATTCCTCGACACCGCCGACAAGGACCTCGCGCAGGCGATCGTGCGCGCCTACAACGACTGGCACATCGACGGCTGGTGTGGCGCGTACCCCGAGCGCTTCATCCCGATGGCGATCCCGATGCTCTGGGACCCGGAGCTCACCGCCCAGGAGATCCGCCGCGTCGCGGAGAAGGGCTGCCACTCGCTGACGTTCACGGAGAACCCCGCGGCGCTGGGCCTGCCGAGCTTCCACAACGACCACTGGGACCCGATGTTCCGCGCGCTGGTGGAGACGGAGTCGATCCTCAACATCCACCTCGGCTCTTCCGGCCAACTCAGCATCACCGCGCCGGACGCGCCGATCGACGTGATGATCACGCTCCAGCCGATGAACATCTGTCAGGCCGCCGCCGACCTCCTCTGGTCGCGCGTGATCAAGGAGCACCCCGACCTGCGCATCGCGCTGTCCGAGGGCGGCACCGGGTGGATCCCCTACTTCATGGATCGCCTCGACCGCACCTACGACATGCACCACGCGTGGACGGGCCAGCACTTCGACGAGCCGCCGTCCGAGGTGTTCAAGAAGCACTTCCTCACCTGCTTCATCGCGGATCCGATCGGCCTGAAGCTCCGCGAGGACATCGGCGTCGACAACATCTGCTGGGAGATGGACTACCCGCACTCCGACTCGTCGTGGCCGAACGCGCCCGAGGAGTTCCACGGCATGTGCGAGAAGTACGGCGTCACCGACGCGGAGATGAACAAGATCTCGCACGAGAACGCGATGTCCTGGTACCACTTCGACCCGTACGCGATCCGCGCGAAGGACCGGTGCACGGTGGGTGCGCTGCGCGCCGAGGTCGAGGGCCACGACGTGGCGACCCGCTCGTTCGACACCGGCCGCTTCGAGAAGAGCGCCCCCGACCTCATGGACCTCCAGGCCCGCGCCACCGCCTGACCGCGGCCGGCCTGCGAAACGGGACCGGGCGTGGCGACTAGGGAGTGACCCTCCCCAGGAGCGCGTTGTCGATCACCTCGTCGCCGAAGCGCTTGCGCACGAGCTCCTCGAGGTAGGGCGCCTTGGTGAGCTCGTTGCCGCCCTCGATGCCGATGCTCTGGCCGGTGACCCAGCTCGACTCGGGGCCCGCGAGGTAGCGCACACCCGCCGCGATGTCGTCGGGCACCCCGGTGCGCCCGAGCGGCTTCTCGGCGAGGAATTTGCTCATCACCGCCTCGTTCGCGAACAGGCCATCCTTGGTGGCTTCGGTCCTCACCAGGCCGGGGCGCACCGCGTTCACGCGGATCCCGAGCGGCGCGAGCTCGAGCGCGGCACCGCGCACGAGTCCCTCCACCCCGGCCTTGGCGGTGTTGTAGAGCGTGAGGAACGGCCACGGGATCGTCGCCGCGTCGGACGAGATGCACACGATCGAGCCGCCGCCGCCCTCGGCGAGCAGCGGCGTGGCGTTGCGGACGACGAGGAACGCCGAGAGGATGTTGCGCTGCAGGTCGTCCATCACGTCCTGCGGCTCGAACATGACGAGCGGCTTCATCGTGCCGCCGCCCACGACGCTCACCGCGATCGCGAGGCGATCGGCGAGCGCACCCGCCGCCTGCAGTGCCCGGCGCACCTGCGCCTCGTCGAGCGCGTCACCGATGTAGGGCTCGACGACCGCGTCGGCACCGGCGAACTCGCGGATCTCGCGCTGCGCGTCGAGCAGCGTCTCCTCGGTGCGGCCCATGATCGTGACCGCGGCGCCGTCGCGGGCGAGCCACGCGGCAGAGGCTCGCCCGATGCCACCTCCACCGCCGGTCACGAGTGCGCCATGTCCGGCCAGCGGCTTGTCGCCCATCGGTGTGCTCCCCTCGGCGTGTGCTGCGCGTCGGGGATCACCCTCGCGCGCCGTCGTGGGCCTGTCGACCGGCGGTCAGACGCTGATCTGGTCCAACTTCGACCGCAGGTAGTCCCCGGCGTTGAACGGTGCGAACGCATCGGGCTCGTCGACGCCGGGAAGGGGCGCGATCTCGACCTCCGGCGACGGGTCACAGAAGTAGATCAGCGACACCAGCGACTCGTGCGGGTCCTCTGCGGGTGGTGGCAGCACGCGATGCGGTGACGAACGCCAGCGCCCACCGCTCCATGCCTCGAGCAGGTCGCCGCCGTTCACCACCAGCGCGCCGGGCACCCAGGGTGCGTCCACCCACGTACCGTCGGCGAGCTGCACCTGCAGCCCGCCGAGCCCGGGCTGGCGATCGAGCAGCGTGAGCGTGCCGAAGTCGGTGTGCGGCCCGATGCGCCACTGGCCGTCGAGCACCGCCTCGTTCATGGCCGCGAGCTTCGTGCGCGGCGGGTACCAGTTGAGGTTGAGGATGTTGGTGTGACCCGCGCGCGCCACGAGGTGCTCGACGTCGTCGACCCCGAGCGCGACGGCGGCGACGCGCAGCAGCTCGAGATGCGCGGTCTCGGCGCCTTCGAGCCATGCACGCGCGGCGTCGCGCAGCGCGGGCACCTCGGCCGGCCAGACCGAAGGCGGAGCGTCGGCGTGCCCCGCGAGATCGGCGGTGGTCCCGACGTACGACTCCTTGAGGTCGGGCGGCGACTCCTCGCCCGCCGCGTACGCGTTGGCCTCCTTGCCGTACGGCACCCAGCCCGGGTCGCCGAGCTGCGTCACGCGGTAGGGATCCTTCACCGACGGGTCGAGCGCGAAGAACTCCAGCACGGAGGCGCGCAGCGCGGCGGCCGCCGCTTCGGGGATGCCGTGACCCGCGACCACGACGAAGCCGGCCTCGGTCATCGACGCACCGAATTCGGCGGCAATCGCCGAGCGGGCCGTGTCGTCGCCGGCTCTCCAGGCGTCGAGATCGATGGTGCGGACGGGGCTCTCGCTCATGACCGCCAACCTCCCGCACGCGCCGACATCGCGCGTCTCGCCCTCGTGAATCCGGTGTGAATCCGCGCTCGGCGCACCTCAGCCGACGTGGTCGTGCAGCCAGGCGCCGATCGCCGCGTGGGCGTCGGCCGCCGCAGGGAGGTCGAAGTTCACGAAGCCGTGCGGTTGCCCGGGGTAGCAGATCTCCTCGACCTCGACGCCTCCATCGCGCAGGCGCGTGGCGTAAGCGCGACCGTCGTCGCGCAGCACGTCGCAGCCGGCGAGCACCACGAGTGCGGGCGGCAGGCCGGAGACGTCGGCCGCGAGCAGGCGTGCGTAGGGGTCGGCGTCGAGATCGCGTCCGCCGCTGTACGCGGTCCAGTACATCTGCCCGGCCTTGCGGCTCACGACGAGTCCGTCGAACTCGTAGAACGACGCCGATTCGTGCGACGAGCCATTGGTCGCGGGGTAGATCAGGATCTGCCCGGCGAGGGGTACGGCGCCGTCATCCGGCTCGGCGTCGCGCAGGCGAAGCGCAGCCGCGCCCGCCAGGTTGCCGCCCGCGCTCTCGCCGCTGACGAACACCGGCCTCCCTGCCGCGCCGAGCTCAGCCGCGTGCGCGTGCGCCCAACGCGTGGCCGCGACGCAGTCGTCGAGACCGGCGGGATACGGGTGCTCGGGCGCGAGGCGGTACTCGACCGACACGACCACCGCGCCGGTGTGATGGCACAACTCGCGCGCGACGTTGTCCATCAGACCGATGCTGCCGAGGATGAAGCCGCCACCGTGGAAGTAGAGGAGCACTGCGGTCGGTTCGCCGTCGTTGCGGTAGACCCGCGCCGGCACGCGGCACCCGTCCTGCTCGATCACCTCGTCGCGCACCCCGGCGATCTCGCGTGTGGGCGGCGCGCCGACGGGGGAGCGGGCGAGCTCGAGCAGCTCGGGGATGATCTCCTCCATCGGCGAGGTGTACATCGGGTTGGCGGCGAACCACTCCGCGACGTACGGGTCGAGCGTGCCTTCGTCGGGGTTTGTCATCTCACGAGATTGACACCTGCACGACGTCGTCGACCACCCGGCAGCGATAGGTGCGCAGCGGGCCGGACCAGCCGTCGTTCGACGGCAGGACGCACTCGCCGGTCGTGACGTCGAACATCGAGCCGTGCTCCGGGCAGCGGATGAGCTTCTTGCGCTGCAGCGGCAGGCCCCCCAGGGGAGTGGCCTGGTGCGGGCAGTTGTGCTCGAAGGCGCACCAGTCGCCGTCGGCGTTGGCGACGGTCACGGGGGTGCCGTCGACCTCGACGGTCATGGTCTCGCCCGGCTCCAGGTAGTCGGACGGCAGGGCGTCGACGAACGTGTCCGTGCTCTCCTCGTTCATGGCGGGAGATGGTAGGCCACCAGCCCCCTGGATTTGTACCGAGAACAACACTACGATGGCGGGGAACCCGAGCACGACGAGCCCGAGCACGACGAGGAGGTCGGCGCAGTGACCGACAACGACCAGGACCTGATCTACGTCCGCGAGCGGCGCCTGCCCTACGAGACGTTCGACGCCGACAACCACCTCTACGAGACCACCGACGCGTTCACGAAGTTCCTGCCGAAGAAGTATCAGGGCGTGATCCGCTACGTCGACGTCGACGGCCGCACCAAGCTCGCGCTGCGCGACAAGATCTCGCACTACATCCCGAATCCCACGTTCTCGCGCGTCGCCCAGCCCGGCAGCTGGGGGATGTCGCACGAGAACGAGGGCAAGGCGGCGACGGGCGCGCACACCGGCATCAAGCCCAAGGCGATGCCGAGCCCGGACGCGTTCTTCGACCCCGAGCCGCGCCTCGCGCTCATGAAGGACATGGGTATCGACCGCACGCTGCTGTGGCCCACGCTCGCGTCGGTGCTCGAGGAGCGCCTCGCCGACGACCCCACGCTCGCGTGCGTGCTCATCCACTCGCTCAACGAGTGGATGCACGAGCACTGGACCTACGTCTACAGCGATGCGATCTTCTCCACCCCGATCATCTCGCTCGCCGACGGTGTGGGCCCCGCCATCGAGGAGCTCCACTACATCGCGGAGCGCGGCGCCAAGATCTTCCTGATGCGCGTCTCGCCCGTGCCCACGTGGCAGGGTCGCAAGTCGTTCGCGCTCGAGGAGTTCGACCCGTTCTGGGCCGAGGTCGAGGCATCGGGCCTCGTCGTCGGCATGCACTCCGGCGACGACGGCTACACGCGCTACGCGAACGAGTGGGAGGGCATCGGCGTCGAGATGCTGCCCTTCCAGGCCACGGGCTCGCCCGCGTTCAAGGCGATGATGTCGGAGAAGAGCGGCGTGCAGGACGCGGTGGCGTCGATCATCGGCCACGGCCTCGCCACGCGCTTCCCGACGCTGAAGTTCATGCCGGTGGAGTTCTGGGCCGGCTGGATCCGCCCGTTCGTCCACCGCATCCAGGCTGCGTACGAGCAGTCGCCGGTCCTCTTCGACGAGGACCCGTTCGAGGTGCTCAAGCGCAACGTCTACATCCACATCTTCCACGAGCCCGACCCGCAGGGTCTGCTCGACCTCGGCCTCACCGCGGACCGGCTGATGTTCGGCTCCGACTTCCCGCACCCCGAGGGGCTGGGCGACCCGCTGCAGTACTGCGAGGTGGTGGAGAACCTCACCGCCGAGGAGCAGGAGCTCATCATGGGCGGCACCATCGCCCAGGCGCTCGGCGTCGGCAAGTACGCGACCTGACCGCCATCCGCCTTGGCGACGACCCCCGGCTCCGGTCGGGGGTCGTGTCGCGATTCGAGGAAGAATCCGGGTGACGGGGGTGCGGAACGGGTACGACCACCCGGGACCACTGAACAGGAGATGGCATGGCGACGACCAGGAACGCGACGACCGTGTGGGAGGGCTCGCTGCTCGAGGGCGCGGGCAAGGTGACGCTCGAGTCGTCGGGGCTCGGGACCTACGACGTCACGTGGGCGTCGCGCGCGCAGGACCCGGAGGGGCGCACCAGCCCGGAGGAGCTGATCGCCGCCGCGCACTCGTCGTGCTTCTCGATGGCCTTCTCGAACGCGCTGGCGAAGGCGGACCACCCGCCCACGCAGCTGCGCACCTCGGCCGCGGTCACCTTCCAGCCCGGTGAGGGCATCACCGGCATCGTGCTGACCGTGCGCGGCACCGTGCCGGGGCTCGACGCCGACACCTTCGTGCAGATGGCCGAGGACGCGAAGAACAACTGCCCGGTGAGCAAGGCGCTCGCGGGAACCACGATCACCCTCGACGCGGCACTGGGCGGCTGACCTCAGCACGCGGGGATGACTTCGCGGCCGAAGAGCCGGATCATCTCGGCGATGTCGGCGAACCCGCCGAGGGACGCCCGTCCGGTGTCCGCCGGGAGGCCCGCGCCGAATGCGGCGTGCACGTGGTCGCACCCCGTGGCCTCACGGTATGCCTCGATCTGGCCGACGACGCGCTCGGGACCGCCCCACAGCAGCCGGTCGGCGGCGATCTCCTCGGGGCTCACGGCCTCGCCGGCGTCGATGCGGGCGAACAGTGCGCGCTCCTCGTCGGCTTCGACCGACTCGCGCCAGTGCACCATCAGCCCGTCGACGTACTCGGGCAGCACCCCGGTGCGCACCTGCTCGTCGTCGGCGCCGAGCCACGCGTATCGGCGCAGCACGAAGTCGGCCGGCCTGCCGACCGCCGCGCACGCGGGGCGGTACACGTCGAGGCACGCGAGACCTGCGGCCAGCGATTGCACCGGGCCCCACAACCACGCATCGCCGAGCCGCGCGGCGCGCTCGACCGCCGCGTCGGCGACTCCGGCGACCCACAGCGGCGGGTGCGGTCGTTGCACCGGGCGCGGGTGCACGGTGAGCTCGGGGAACGACCAGAAGCGCCCGTCGTACGCGGTGTGCTCCTCGGTCCACACGAGGCGCAGGATCTCCAGCGCCTCCTCCATGCGTGCGCCGCGTTCACGGAACACCGAGCCCTGCACCTCGTACTCCAGCGGCCACCACCCGAGGCCCACGCCGAGGCTGACGCGCCCGCCCGAGATCTGGTCGATCGTCGCGACCTGCTCGGCGACGCGCACCGGGTTGTGGATCGGCAGCTGGAAGATGCCCGTCCCGAGGCGCAGCGTGGAGGTGCGGGCCGCCACCGCCGCGAGGAAGGTGAGCGGGTCGGCCAGGTTGCCGGGCATGAAGTGGTGGTGGCCGATCGTCGCGGTGTCGAACCCGGCCTCCTCGGCGATCACCGCGAGCTCGAACGTCTCCCGGAACGGGTCGGGCGCCGAGAGGTCGACCAGCAGCGGGAGCGACAGGGAGAACTTCACCGCCCGGAACCTACCGCCCCCGGGAATGCCGACCGCCCCGGGGGAATGGCGCAGCCGTCGGTACGATGCCGCCCATGCCTGACTACGAGACCCTGATCGTGCACCACGACGACGGCATCCTCTGGGTGTCGCTGAACCGCCCCGACGTGCGCAACGCGATCAGTGCCCAGATGCAGGCGGACCTCCGTGCCGTGTGGACGGGCGCCCGCTGGGACGACGACGTCCGCTGCGTCGTGCTCACCGCCGAGGGCGACCACTTCTGCACCGGCATCGACCGCGCGGAGGCGATCTCGGAGAGCAACATCGCGGCGATCGCCGCGGGGAAGAACCCGGGCTTCAGCACGCCGTGGGTGTACGACGACCCGGGCCGCGACATCAGCCCGAAGAACTGCGACCTCTGGAAGCCGGTGATCTCCGCGGTGCAGGGCCAGGCGTGCGCCGGCGCGTTCTACATGCTCGGCGACACCGAGTTCATCATCGCGTCGGAGGACGCCACGTTCTTCGACCCGCACGTGACGTACGGGATGACCGCGGCGTACGAGCCGATCCACCTGCTGAGCAAGATGCCGTTCCCCGAGATCATGCGCATGGCGCTGCTCGGCGTGCACGAGCGCATGAGCGCGCAGCGCGCGCACGAGATCGGTCTCGTGTCCGAGGTCGTGCCGAGCGACGAGCTGCGCGAGCGCGCGGGCTGGGCCGCGCGCGTGATCGCCGACTCGCCCGCGCTGGCGATCCAGGGCACGCTGCGTTGCCTCTGGAACGGCCGCGACGTGTCGCGTGCGCAGGCCATCGAGGCAGCGACGTACTTCATCAGCATCGGCACCAAGGCCGAGGCGTTCGAAGAGGGCCAGGCGCGGTTCAAGGGCCAACGCCCGGAGTCGCGCACGCGCTGACGCACGGCGTCATGGTGGAAGGACCGGCATGGAGATCAGGAACGCCTGGGCGGACCACCCGGACTACGTGATCGATCTCGTGCCCGAGCCGCGGCTCGTGCGGGTGTGGCACGGCGACGTCTTGCTGGCCGAGACGCGCCGTTGCATACGGCTGGAGGAGACGCGCCACGTCGACCGCTGGTACGTCCCGGTCGACGATGTCCACTGGGAGCACTTCGAGGAGTCGGTCGCACACACCGTGTGCCCGTTCAAGGGCCTGGCGAGCTACTGGCACGTCGTCGGCGCCGACCCGGTCGAGAACAACGTCGTGTGGGCGTATCCGGAGCCGTTCGCCGAGGTGGCCGGGATCGGCGGCCACGTGTCGTTCTACGACGATCGGCTACGAATCGAGTTCGTCGACGAGTAGCGCGTCGAGGGACGTGATCGACGGCAGCGCACGGAAGCGCGGGTGCGCGCGGATGGTGTCCTCGTCGTCGGGGTGTTCCATCGCCCACGTGAGCTCGTGGGGGATGTGCACGCCCCAACCGCCGATGTCGAGCACCGGCGCGACATCGGAGCGCAACGAGTTGCCCACCATCACGAACTGCTCGGGGTCCACGCCGTAGCGCACGCACACCTGGCGATAGGTACCGGGGTCCTTCTCCGACACGATCTCGACACCGTGGAAGAGGTCGCCCAGGCCCGAGCCGGCGACCTTCGCCTCCTGGTGGATGAGGTCCCCCTTGGTCACCAGCACGACGGGGACGCGTCTCGCGACCGCGCGCACCGCGTCGGCGGCGCCGTCGAGCAGTTCCATCGGGTGGGCGAGCAGGCCCTTGCCGATCGCGAGGATCGCGCGCACGTCCTGCACCGTGAGGTGCTCGCCCGCCAGCTCGGCGGCGGTCTCGACGACCGAAAGGGTGAAGGCCTTGGCGCCGTAGCCGTACGCCTGCAGGTTCGCCCGCTGCACGTCGAGCAACCGGCGGTCGAGCACCTCGGCGTCGCAGTGGGACGCGAGCAGGGCCCGGAGCTCCGCGTTCGCGAGGTGGAACGCCTGCTCGTTCTGCCACAGCGTGTCGTCACCGTCGAAGCCCACGAGTCCGATCGCCATCCCGGCACACCGTACGCGGCGGCTTCGTCGCGCCGCCCGGTCCGGTCTCGCGGGGATCGGGCGCGTCGGGTGCCGGGCAGCGCCGGTGTGCGTACGAGGTCCGCGTCGACCGATGAGCGGGGTCGCCCGTGGGCGGCTATGTTCTGTACCGATCGGTACACAACTGGTCTGCGATCGACGACCCGGGGGAAGTCCGCATGAAGTCGTTCCTGCTGTCCACACGCAACTCCGTGCGAGCAATTGCCCTGTTTCTGGCCGCGGCGCTCGCCACCGTGGGGCTCCTCGCAGCCGGTGCGGCCGGCAGCGGGGCCGCGCCGTCGGTCCGCGGGTTCGACGGGACCACGATCAAGGTCGCGGGCCTGGGGATCGCCGCGCAGTTCCCCGGTGTGCCGGTGGGGTCGAAGGCCCGCATCAAGCGGTTCAACGACACCAACGAGATCAAGGGCGTCAAGATCGACTACGTCGAGTACGCCGACGACAAGCAGGACCCCGCCACTGCGTTGAGCGAGGCGCGCCGCCTGGTCACCCAGGAGCAGGTGTTCGCGATCGTGGGTGACACCACGCAGTACAACCCGGCGGACTACTTCGCGCAGCAGCAGGTGCCCTACTTCGGGTGGGCATTCGACAACACGTACTGCAGCCCGAAGGTGACCACCTCGCTGTGGGGCTTCGGGTACGCAGGCTGCATCGTCGCGTCGAACCCGCCTTGGGTCGGGGACCTGAGCCGTGTGCCCTACGAGTACGTGAGCAAGAAGACCGGCAAGGCACACCCGACCATGACGATCGTCGGCGGCGACAGCGAATCGGGACGGAACGCGGTCAAGTTCGATGCCGCCGCGAGCAAGGGCGCGGGCTTCGACGTCGTGAGCACGCAGAACCAGATCCCCACCACCGTCTCCGACTACACGCCGTACGTGCAGGCCGCGCTGACGGCCGACAACGGCAGCGCGCCCGATGTCATCAACTGCGCGCTGGCCACCGACTGCATCCCGATGTACGGGATGATCAAGGCCGCCGGGTACAAGGGTCTGTTCCTGAGCGGGCTCTACTCGAATCTCCTCGTGAAGCCGATGGAGGGCAGCGGCGTCACGGCCACGTTCGTGAACCCCCAGGACACCAGCCCGGGCATGGCGCAGCTCAAGAAGGATGTCGACGCCGTCGAGCCGGGCCAGTCCGCGAAGGTCGACAGCGGCATGATCTCCGCCTACGCGTCGACCGACATGTTCATCCAGGCGCTGAAGACCGTCGCGAAGAAGGGCAAGAGCAACATCACCCCGGCGAACGTGCAGAAGGCGGCCGCGAAGCAGCAGTGGCAGATCAAGGGGCTCGCCGGGCCGACGTCCTACCCGCAGTCCACCGGGTTCGACTACCCGCTCTGCATGACCCTGATGATCAGCGACGGCACGACGTGGAACACCGTCGTCCCGTTCGGTTGCTCGACGAAGAAGTTCACCCAGGCCGGCAAGCCGGCCTGACGGACATCGACGAGCCGTCGCGCCCGTGAACCGTGACC
>Ga0075017_100000301_pt1 | contig 26138 bp, 20 predicted proteins | sample AleBraG_ABR_2012_FD_71475 | JGI IMG/M metagenome (GOLD analysis project Ga0075017, IMG submission 71475) | Freshwater sediment microbial communities in response to fracking from Pennsylvania, USA - Alex Branch Run_MetaG_ABR_2012 | ecosystem: Environmental > Aquatic > Freshwater > Creek >... | reverse complement strand
GATCATCCACAACGCCAGCTTCGATGTCGGTTTCCTCGATGCGGAGCTGGCGCGGGTCGACGCCGGGACGCCGCAGCGGCTCGGTGCGCTCTGTGCGGTGCTCGATACCCTGGCCCTGGCGCGCGAGATGCACCCGGGCCAGCGCAATAACCTGGACGCGCTGTGCAAGCGTTACGGGATCGACAATTCGCACCGTGAACTGCACGGCGCTCTGCTCGATGCCCGGATCCTGGCGGACGTCTACCTGGCGATGACCGGCGGGCAGAGCGCCCTGGCGCTCGATGAGGCGCCGCGACGCTCGGCATCGCGCCGCATGGCGGCCGTGACCGACCAGGCAGCGGTGGCCCTGCCGCTGCGGGTGGTCATGGCCAGCGCCGAGGAGCTGGGCGCCCATGAGCAGCTGCTGGCGCTCCTGGACAAGGAGAGCCGCGGACGCAGCGTCTGGCGCGCGGTGCCGGCGGCCGCGGCGGGGCCCGATTCCACAGACGGCAAGACAGCGGCGAGGCTATGAAAATACTGGTGACCGGCGCGGCCGGGTTTATCGGCTCGTTCACGGCGCTGCGCTTCCTGGCGCGCGGCGATGAAGTGCTCGGGCTGGACAATCTCAACGACTACTACGATGTCAGCCTGAAGCAGGCGCGCCTCGCCCGCCTGCAGGCGCAGCGCGGTTTCCGCTTCGTCAGGCTCGATCTGGCCGACCAGGCCGGCATGGCCGCGCTCTTTGCCCAGGAGCAATTCCAGCGCGTGGTGCACCTGGGCGCCCAGGCCGGGGTGCGCTATTCCCTGGAGGACCCGCACAGCTACATTTCCAGCAACGTCGTGGGCACGCTCAATGTCCTCGAGGGCTGCCGGCATCACGGCGTCGGCCACCTGGTCTACGCCTCCACCAGCTCGGTCTATGGCGCCAGCACCAAGATGCCCTTCACCGTGCACGAGCCCGCCTCCCACCCGCTGTCGCTCTATGCGGCCAGCAAGCGCTCCACCGAGCTGATGGCGCACACGTACTCCGCGCTGTTCGGCGTCCCGACGACGGGCCTGCGCTTCTTCACCGTCTACGGACCCTGGGGCCGGCCCGACATGGCGCTGTTCCTCTTCGCCCGCGCCATCATCGAGGGCCGGCCGATCGAAGTGTTCAACCAAGGCCATCACAAGCGCGACTTCACCTACGTCGAGGACATCGTCGAGGGCGTGGTGCGCGCCACCGATCACGTGGCCACTGCCAATCCCGCCTGGAACAGCGCGGAGCCGGATCCGGCCACCGGGCGCGTGCCCTACCGGCTCTACAACATCGGCAGCAACCGGCCCATCGAACTGCTGCGCTACATCGAAGTGCTGGAGGAATGCCTCGGCCGCAAGGCCGAACGCATCATGAAGCCGCTGCAGCTGGGCGACGTGCCGGACACCTACGCCGACGTCACCGACCTGATCGAAGCGGTCGGCTACAAGCCCGATACGCCGATCGAGGCCGGGGTGCGCAACTTCGTCACCTGGTTCCGGGAGTATTACAAACTCGGGTAGGACCAAAGCCACGTCGGGGCCGCGCGTCGGGGCAATTGCCATATTCCCATCTTTATGGTATGGTTTTCCATATGAAAACCACCCTGAACATCGACGACACCGTGATGCGGGCGCTGAAGCGCGAAGCACACCGGCAGGGCCGTACCATGTCCGAACTGGTGGAGACCGCCCTGCGGACCCTGTTTCGCGCTCAGCGCCAGCGTCCTGAGCTGCCGCCGCTACCCAGCTTTCGCAGTGGCGGGGCGCTGGTGGACATCGCCAATCGCGAGGCGCTCTACGATGCCATGGATGGCCGCTGAAGCTTCGCGACATGCTGGTCGTCGACACCAATGTGCTCGTTTATGCGGCTGACCTGGATTCGCCGTTCCATGGGCAATGCCGTCGCTGGCTGGAAGGCCAGCGCCTGAAGTCCGAAGCCTGGTATGCGACCTGGTCGATCGTGTACGAGTTTCTCCGCGTAGCAACGCATCCGCGCGTCATGCGTACGCCGTGCTCGGTGGCGCAGGCGTGGTCGTTCTTCCGGGCAATTCAGGCGGCTCCCGGATTCAGTCTGCTCGAACCAACGCCCAGACATCCCGACCTGATGGACGAAGTGATCGCGGAGATGCCGCACCTGGCCGGCAATATTCTCCACGACGTGCATACCGTCGTGCTGATGAGAGAGCATGGCATCCGCCAGGTCGTGACCCGGGACGCCGGTTTTCACCGCTTCAGGGGCATTCAGGTGCTTGATCCCGTGGCAAACTGAACGCGGCCCGAGAACACCCATTTGCGTTTTCCGGAGAATCTGCCGTGACAGCATCACTTCCCGCCGGACCCGACTGCGCCGCCTGGGTGCAGCTGACGGCCGCCGCGGCTGCGGCGCGGAGCCGTTCCACCCGTGAGCTCTTTGCCGCGGATCCGCAACGCTTCGCACGCTGTTCGGTGCAGGCCGCAGGCCTGCTGTTCGATTACTCGCGCCAGCGCCTGACGCCGGAGCAGGTCGGCCAGTTCGCGGCACTGGCCGACCAGCTGGACCTGCGCGGACGGATCGCCGCGATGTTCCGCGGCGACCCGATCAACAGCACGGAAGGCCGGGCCGTGCTGCACACGGCGCTGCGCCGCGTGGGTGCGCCCGCGCCGCTGACCGTCGGCGGCGTGGATGTCGATGCGCTGGTGCGTGCCGAACGGCGGCGGGTGCTCGAGTTCGCCGCCGGGGTGCGCGGTGGCACGCTCCGCTCGAGCGCGCAGGAGCCCTTCAACCTCGTGGTCAATATCGGCATCGGCGGTTCCGATCTCGGCCCCGCCATGGCGGTGGAGGCCCTGAAACAGTACGCGGGAGCGGGGCCGCGCGTAGGCTTCGTCTCCAACGTCGATGGCTGCCAGCTGGCCGATGTGCTGGCGACGGCCGATCCGCGCCGCACGCTGTTCATCATCTGTTCCAAGACCTTCACGACGCTCGAGACCCGCACCAACGCCCTGGCGGCACGGGCATGGCTGAGTGGCAAGCTCGGCGCCGTGGCGGTGCCGGCGCATTTCGCCGCCGTGTCGGTGAATGCCAGGGCCATGGACGAGTTCGGCGTGCATCCCGACTATCGCTTCGCGATGTGGGACTGGGTCGGCGGGCGCTATTCGATCTGGTCGTCCATCGGCGTGTCGCTCGCGATCGCCATCGGCGGCGCTCACTTCGAGGCCTTCCTGGGCGGAGCGGCGCAGATGGACCAGCATTTCCAGAGCGCGCCCTGGGCCGGCAACCTGCCGGTCCTGGCCGGGATGCTCGGCGTGTGGAACATCAACTTCCTCGACCTCCCCACCCTGGCGGTACTGCCCTACGACCAGCGCCTGTCGCGCCTCAGCGCCTACCTGCAGCAGCTGGAGATGGAAAGCAACGGCAAGTCGGTGCGCCTGGACGGCCGGGCGGCGCCGACCTCGACCTGTCCGGTGATCTGGGGCGAACCGGGCAACAACGCGCAGCACTCCTTCTTCCAGCTGCTGCACCAGGGCAGCGCCCGCGCCGCACTCGATTTCCTGCTGCCGGTGCATTCCTCCTGCGCAAGCCAGGCGGCCCAGGATCTGGCCATCGCCAACTGCCTGGCGCAGGCCGAAGCCTTCGCCTTCGGGCAGGACGGGCGTGAGGTCGAGGCCGACCTGCGGCGCCAGGGCCTCAGCGCGGCGCGGATCGCCGAGCTGCTGCCGCACAAGATTCACCAGGGCAACCGGCCCTCGACGCTGATCCTGTTTCCGCGCCTCGACCCGGCCACCCTGGGAAGGCTGATCGCGCTGTACGAGCACAAGGTTTTCGTGCAGAGCGTGGTCTGGGGGATCAACGCCTTCGACCAGTGGGGCGTGGAGCTCGGCAAGAAGCTCTGCGACACCATCGTGCCGCTGGTCCAGCGTCCGGACACCGCCGGTGAGCGGTCCAGTTCGCTGCGCGGCGCGCTCGATTACGTGGCGGCGACGCGCCGCTGACTGCGGTGAGGGCGGCGCGGCGCTGAACGGTGTGCAGATGCACTGGTCGCTCCCACTGACCTGCGCGGCAATGCGGCCTGAGCGGTGGGCCCCGCAGCCGCAGCGCCATGGCCTGCCCCTGTGCCCCCCAACAACGGTACAATCCCGCGCCTCAGCCCAACCCGTGAAGGCAATTCTATCGTGCGTCAGCTGCTCAAGGCCTTGAGATTCCGGCAAGTTGCCGCCGTGCTGGGATTGGCGCTGGCACTGACCCCTCTGATGTTCATGGTCGAGTACGCGCGTGCGCAGTCAACCAGCGGCTCGGACCTGATGTCGATCTTCAACGGGCTTTCACCCGACCAGCAGCAGGCGATCCTGCAGCAGGTCGGCGGGCAGGGCGGCAGCGGTAACAGCAGCAGCGGGGCCGGCAGCAACAGCAATCCATCCAACAACGGACCGAATTCCTCCAATAACCCCAATCAGCAGCAGCAACGGCGCGGGCTTTTGAGCAGCGAGGCCAACAAACCTCATCGGTTGCAGCCCGACGACCTCGTGATCATCGAGCCGGACATCCAGCATCAGAAGCTGATCTGGCCAACCACGAACGGTGTGGTCGGACTGGCCGGTGCAGCCGGTGCGGCACCCGGGCAGGCGGGCCTGGCCGGCGGGGCCGCTGGGCTGTCGCAAGCGGGGACCTTGCCGGTCACACCAGCCATCGCTCCGGAGATCGAACTGACCCCGGAAGAAAAGCTGAGGCTGCAGAAACTCATGGATCTGATCAAGTCGAAGAATCCCTACACGATAGACCCGGCAGGTGCCGTCCTGCTTCCTGGATTCGCGGCAATTACTCTGGCCGGGCTGACCGAGATTGAAGCCGCCACGCGCCTCGCAGCGGAACCCGACTTGCTGAAACTCGAATTCAAGGTGACCTACCTTCCGGTGCGGCGGCTCGGCGGCGCCGGGCTGAAACATTACGGCTACGATATCTTCGACCAGGCACCGACAACCTTTGCGCCGGGGGGTGATGTGCCGGTGCCCGCCGATTACACCATTGGTCCGGGAGATCAATTCGCGGTGCTGCTCTATGGCAGCCAGAACAAGACACTGCGCCTGAGCGTCGGCCGCGATGGCCAGGTCGACATCCCCGAGCTAGGCCCCATGAGCGTGGCCGGCCGTCCGTTCAGCGAGGTCAAGACGGAAATTGAATCGCGCGTGGCCAGGCAGATGATCGGCGTGCGCGCTTCACTGAGCATGGGGCAGACCCGGGCGATCCAGGTGTTCGTGCTCGGCGAGGCTCGTTACCCCGGCGACTACACGGTCAGTGGCCTGGCGACCATGACGGGTGCCCTGTTCGCATCCGGTGGCGTCCGCGAAATCGGCTCCTTGCGCAACATTCAGCTCAAGCGTGCCGGCAAAGTCATCAGCGAACTGGATCTGTACGACCTCCTCATTCAGGGCGATTCCAGTCACGACGTCAAGCTGCATCCGGGCGATGTGATCCTTATACCGGCGATTGGTCCCACCGTGTCAATCGATGGTGAGGTGCAACGTCCCGCCATCTATGAACTCAAGGGCGCGGTGAGTGCGACGACGGCGATACAACTGGCGGGCGGTTTTACGCCCAATGCCGACACGGGCAAGGCGGTCTTGAGCCGGGTCGATGGCCAGCGTCGCCGAGTCGTTCAGGATATCGACCTCAGTGCGCCCAGCGCTGCACACGAACTCTTGCAAAACGCGGACGTGCTGCGTGTCGAGCGCCTGCGGCCGACCCTGGACTCAGGTGTCACCGTGGATGGCCAGGTGTTCAGGCCGGGGAGCTACGCATGGCAGCCGGGCATGCGCCTTTCTCAGCTGCTGCCCTCGCTCGATGAACTCAAGCCGAACGCCGACCAGCATTACATCCTGATCCGGCGCGAGGATCCCGTCAGCAAGCGTATCAGCGTCATCTCCGGGGACCTGCCTGCCGCACTTCAGGCCCCCGGGTCGCCCGCGGACCTTGAACTCGCCGCGCGCGACCGGATCACGGTGTTTGATCTCCAGAATGGGCGCGACAGAGTGATCCGCCCGCTCCTGGAGGAATTGCAGCTGCAGTCCAACGAACAGCAGTCTCTTGCCCAGGTCAATATCAGCGGCAGTGTCAAGGCGATCGGCGACTATCCGCTCGAGACTGGCATGAAGATCTCAGATCTGATTCGTGCCGGCGGCGGCCTGGACACGACCGCGTACAGCGGCAGCGCGGAACTCTCGCGCTACGTGCTTGAAAATGGCCAAACCCGCCGCACGCAGGTACTGGCAGTGGATTTGCAGGCAGTGCTGCGGGGCGATGAGGCCGCGAACATTCGGCTGCAACCCTTTGACCGCCTGTACATCAAGCAGGTCTCGGGCTGGAGCGAGCAGGAGCAGGTCAAGCTGAGCGGGGAAGTGCGGTTCCCCGGGACCTACCCGATCAAGCGTGGTGAGTCGATGCGTGCGGTGGTCGAGCGTGCCGGCGGCCTGACGGAGCTGGCGTTCCCCGAGGGCGCCGTATTTACGCGCAAGGAACTGCAGGACCGTGAGCAGCTGCAGCTCAATCGGCTGGCCGAGCGCATGCAGAGTGACCTGACCGCGACCACGATGATGGCGGCACGCGGCGGCCAGGGCGGGGCCGGTCAGGCATACAGTCTGGGTCAATCCTTGCTAACGCAGATCAAGGCTGCCAAGGCCGTCGGACGGCTCGTCATTGATTTAAGCGCCGCCTTGGCGGCGTCGCCGGGGTCCGCGGATGACATTGCGTTGCGCGAGGGCGATGAGTTGATCATCCCGAAGCGCAGCCAGGAAGTGACCGTGATCGGCGAAGTGCAGAACGCAACTTCGCACCTCTACCAGAGCGATCTGACTCGCGACGATTACATTGGGCTGAGCGGCGGCGTTACGCGGCTGGCGGACGCCAAGAAGACCTACGTCGTGCACGCCAACGGCAGCGTGGATGCCGATACCACCCGCTGGTGGGTGCCGCATATAGGAGGCACTGTCATCAGGCCCGGCGATACCGTTGTCGTGCCGCTCGATACCGAGAGTCTGCCGGCGTTACCGACATGGCAGGCAGTGACTCAGATTCTGTACAACATTGCGATAGCGGTGGCAGCGGTGCACGCGCTGTGATCCAAAACGGACCTGCGACGCCGCGGCTGGCGCCTCGAGTGAATGCTGGGGAGCTGGGCTTGTTCGATTCGATTGTCGCCAGCCGTCTCGCGATGTTCATTGCCTTCATCGTCGTTGCGCCGATAGCCTACTTCGCTGCGGGGCGAATGACGCGCGCATACAAGGCGGAGGCATTGATTCTTCCGGTCGAGTCTTCTGCGGTGGGTCTGGCTGGTGGCCTCTCGAGCCTCGTGGGTGCGAGTGCACTGGCCGGTCTGGGTTTGAGCCCAAGCGTCAACAAGAACGAGGCCATTGAGACGCTTCGATCGCACGCGTTGCTCAGGCAGTTTATCGAGGAGCGCCATCTGTTGCCGTTGCTCTGTCGGTCTGAGGCCATTGACTGCAGGACGCAGCGCGGCGATAGCAGCCTGATATTGGAAAGGGAAGAAAACGATGCGGTGAAGCTGTTTCGGGACGACCTGCTTTCTGTCAGCGAAGATACTCTATCCGGCGTGATACATGTTTCAGTGACATGGTATGACCGAACGTTGGCGGCAGACTGGTGCAACGGCATCATCGCCATGACCAATCGTCGCATGCAGGACAAGGCCAGGGATGTCGCAGCGCGGAGGGTCCAGTTCCTGCGTCACGAATATGATCGCGCGGAGATAGTTTCCCTGCGAGCCTCCATCAGCACGATGATGCAAAGCGAACTTGGAAGGGAGATGGATGCCGGAACACGACCCGACTACGCGCTGCGCATTCTCGATCCCGCTGGGGTTCCGGACGATCGCCGGCCAGTAAGACCAAGGAGGGCAGTAATAGGAGCGGTCTCGGGTGTCGTCGCTGCCTTGTTGATTCTGGGTTGGACAAGTCTGCGCAGGCGACGCCTGCATTGACCATGTCGAGCGCCCACACTGATCGTAGCTTGGCACTGAGCTATGCCCTATTGACCGCACTGGCTTACTTCGGCTTCCCAATCATAGCCTTGGTGCCGACCTTGCTGGGCGTGCCTTCGCGGCCAATTTCCGCGGCCTATCGAGTCATTGTTCTGGCCGGGAGCCTAGGCTATGCCTGGAGTGCTGGACGAAGACGCTTGGATATGCTTGCTGGGCCGGTAATCTGGCCGCTGGCGCTGCTTGCTGCGTTGCTGTTGCTGCGGCTCCTGTGGGACTCGTACGGCGCGGCCCTGCCACTGGACCTTTCGTGGGATGTTTTTTGGATGGAGATGTTTGCGTTGGCGCTGATCCCAGCCGTCCCATTTGTGTATGTTCCCGATCGCTCTGCGGTGATATTGGCCAGAAGAATGTGTATGGGCTTCGGAGCTGTTTCAGTCGTGGCGCTTGCAATAGGAGCCGTCTACTCGGCGGGACACGCGCTGGCGGGCGCCGGGAGATTGTCGACCGACGTCATCAACCCCATCACCGTCGGCGAAGTCGGCGCGTCGCTGTTTATTGTCTGTTTGGCCCACAGGCCTCCCACTGCGAAGTCGAGTTTCAGCGGGCTGCTGGCCGGCGCGCGCATCGTTGGCGGGCTGCTCGGTACCGCATTGTGTCTCTTGACGGCGTCAAAGGGGCCGCTGCTTGGTTTGATGCTGGCTGCTTTGGTGATGCTGCTCCAGCGCCTGTCCAGGCTGAGCAACCGGCGTAGAGCGTTGGAAACCGCATTTGCTGCATGCTTGGTCGGCGCCTTGCTCGCCGGCGCCGCGTTGCTCGCGCAGACTGGGCTGTTGCTTATCTACAGCAGGTTCTCCGATATCGCCAGTGATCAGTCGACGGCGCTGCGATTACAGGCCTGGGACGGAGCGCTTGGGCAATTTGACGCGGCGCCACTTTGGGGCAGTTCGGCGGTTGAGCTGAGCACCAGGTTCTATCCCCACAATCTGGTGGTTGAGGTGATGATGGCTACGGGCGTATTCGGACTTCTGCTTTTGCTGCTGCTGCTGACCATGGCTGGTGCTGCGTCATGGCGAATTCTGCGCACGGCACCGCAATATTCGTGGATCGCTCTGCTCTTCCTGCAGCAGCTGGTAAGCAGCATGCTTTCCGGCAGCGCCTATTTCGGGGGTCAATTCTGGATTTCGATGGCAATTCTGCTCGGCATTCGCCAGATGATTCGGGGACGCCCGGAAAGCGCTCTAGTTCCGGATGGCCGAGGGGTTGAAATTTGAATCTGGGAGGACTTAGGAATCTACTGAAGAGAGCGGCATTGCGCATCGGCGTTGATGTTCGCAGTGCCAGGCATACGGAAGACAAGATAATGCAGGCACTAATGGACCGGCTCCGACCCTCGGTGGTCATTGACGTGGGCGCGAATGTCGGGCAATACGCGCGCAAGCTGCGCGTCCTCGGCTTTAGGGGATTGATCATTTCCTTCGAGGCCCTTGCGGTCGCGCACGCTCGCCTCGTGGATGCGGCTGCCGGTGATGCGCACTGGCTTGTGGCGCCACGAGCCGTCGTGGGGAGTGAAACCGGTACGACTGCGATAAACGTGGCAGGGAACAGCGTCAGCAGCAGCGTGCTGCCAATGACGTCCCTGCTGTTGGATGCGGTGCCGAATGTGGTCTATGTAGCCACAGAGCAAGTGCCGGGCATCCGTCTTGACGCGGTTGCGGAAATTCCTCAGCAGGGGAGTCTGATGCTTAAGATCGATACTCAGGGATATGAACTTGAGGTTCTGCGCGGCGCCACGACCCTTTTCCAGCGCATCAGCCTGCTGCAGCTTGAACTTTCGCTCGTGCCTCTCTACGAAGGGGCGCCCGTAATGACGGACATTATCGCCTACCTGGGAAGCCACGGCTTTGATCTATTCCAGCTTATTCCGGCTTTCCGGGATGAACGTGATGGGCGGCTTTTGCAGGTAGAGGGCTTCTTTGTGCGCAGAACGTCCCACCTGCCCGTGACCGTCCCCGAATCTTGAGTTTGCGCGCAAATCTCATCGCCAACTACTTCGGACAGGGGTGGCGCGCGCTGATGGGATTCATCTTCATCCCTGTCTATGTGCACTTTCTTGGCATTGAGGCGTATGGGCTGGTTGGGGTGTTCGCGGTATTGCAGGCGTGGCTGACGCTGGTTGAAATAGGCATGCGGCCAACATTGGCGCTCGAGATGGCTCGCTTCAGCGCGGGACGCCACAACGCCACATCGATACGAGAGTTGTTAAGGACGTTCGAGATCATCGGTTGCGCGATCGCAGCCGCGATAGCAGTGGTAGTCCTGCTCGCGTCTGGCTGGCTGTCCGATCACTGGCTTCGGGTCGAAAAATTGCCGCATTCGATGGTTACCCATGCCATGGCGGCCATGGGTCTTGTGATAGCCCTGAGGTTGCTCGAGAACCTGTACGTGAGCGCAATTGCGGGGTTGCAGCGTCAGGTTCTGCATAACATTGTGACAAGCTTGATGGCCACGATTCGCGGTGTCGGGGCTATTGGGGTGCTGGCCTGGGTCAGTGCGAGTGCCGGCGCCTTCTTTGTGTGGCAGGGCGTAGTATCCGTGTTGACCGCCCTGATATTGGGGGTTGCCGTCCATAATCTGCTGCCATCGACAGGAGTCAAGGCGCGCTTTTCACTGGCGGCCATTCGTGGCGTGTGGAGATTTGCGGCAGGCATGAGTGCTATCACCGTATTCGCGCTGCTGCTCACGCAAATGGATAAGATTATCCTTTCCCGGATGCTTACTTTGACGGCCTTCAGTTACTACTCGCTCGCTGGCACGGTAACCGGTGCGCTCTACGTGCTCACCGGGCCGATAAACGCCGCCTATAATCCTCGGCTTGCCGAACTTGCCGCGACTGGCGATCAGGAGAAGCTGCGTGTGACTTATCATCAGGGCGCGCAACTGGTGTCGGTCGTGCTGGGGCCGGCGGCTGTGGTGGTGATGGTGTTCTCGGCGCGCCTCCTCGATGTCTGGGCCGGCGATCCGCATCTGACTTCGCGCGTGGACCCCTTTGTGCCGGTCCTGGCGCTGGGCGTGCTGTTGAACGGACTGGTGAATCTGCCCTATCAGTTGCAATTGGCCCATGGTTGGACCCGTCTTGCTTTGCAGACGTTGATACTTTCAGTGTTGGTCCTGCTGCCGGCAATATTGTTGCTGGTTCCGCACTATGGCGCGATTAGCGCGGCCTGGTGCGGTGTAGCCATGAACGGCATTTTTCTCGTTTTCAACGTCCACTTCATGCACAAGCGGCTGCTGCCGGCCGAGCGTCGTGCATGGTACATTCATGATGTAGCGGTGCCGCTGGCGGCGGCATTCGCGATTGCGCTCGTTGGCCGGCTGCTGCTGCCGGCAAATTCAAGTCGCACGATCGAAGGATTGCAGTTGATTGGGTTGTACGCGTGCAGCGCTGCAGCATCAATTCTGGTCGCACCTGTCGTACGCCGGCGCATCGCGTACAGCATCCGCTCGAGCTTGCGCATGCCGCAATCAAATGTCCGCGGCGGCTAGTATTGAGTAACAGTGAACGGCTGAGCATTGCCGGCGGGTTGGTTTGCGTGTGACCGTCGCCGTGTTGCATGGGATTTGAGTACGTGACTATCGAAATCAAGAAGTCCTGCCGGAATGTATTTGCAGCTGCATTGCGGACTAAGGCGATGCGGGTGCTGCTGCTGCCAATGATCTTACTGAGACAGCGATGGGGGGCCTGGCGGTCAGGGCCGGTGCGGCGAGTGGCCGAGAACATGGTGTCGGCGCTTGTGGAGGATCCGGTCATCCGGGTGAGGGGGTACCCCGGGCAGTTCGCCGTGGGACGGACTTCGGACATCCTGCGCCGAATTGTAATATTCGGAACTTACGAGCCCGAGCTGGTGGGTGTATGCAAGGCAAACGTTGACGCAGCGCGCGACGCCATCGACGTCGGGGCAAATATTGGGCTTTATTCCGTATTGCTGACCACCCTGTGTCGCGGGAGGGTGCTTGCGATAGAGCCAACGCCGGCTGCCTTGGTGCGGCTGAGGCGGAATCTGCTTATGAACGGCGTGGAGGGTAGAGTGGTGGTATTTCCAGGTGCCGCGGGGGCGGGGGCGACTGAATTGGACATCAGGACGGTGACGGGGCGCGAGGAATATTCGACCGGCGGCCAGCAGTTGCATCCCAGCGCTGTGGGTTCGGAATTCGTTACGGTCAGCGTTCAGGCACAGACGGTCGATAGTCTGGTTAAGGAGCACAATCTCGACCCGGGCTTTATCAAGATTGATGTGGAGGGAATGGAACACACGGTTCTTGCCGGTATGAGGTCGACGTTGGAGAAGCATCGTCCGGTTATTCTTGCGGAGTTGAATGATCCAATGTTAAGGATGAATGGTTCCTCCTCCATGGAAATCATTGGTTATCTGCGGAGCTTAGGGTACACGCTGTCGGATCCACTTGCAGAATGGCGGGCGCCAGGCGATCGCTCTTACGGCGATTTGCTGTGCGTTCCCGCGGTGGGAAGGTCTGGCGCTTGAATGCAGGGCGCATTGACCCGCACGGTGCTGCCGATCGGCTGGCTGCCGGCATTCATGGCTGATCGTGCGAAGGAAGGGCCGGTCCGGCTGGATATCCGACCTGGTGGAGGTGACCGGACACGAGTGCTGGTGATCGAACCGCACGGCGGCGGCCATCATGCAACCTATTTGCGGTGGATCGTAAACGCGATAGTTGCCCGGGGGTGGACTGCGGTGGTGGCTCTTACGGCTCGCACACTGGCCAATCCGCTTCTGAGCATTTGGTCGACGTCAGTGGCCCGCGTGGAGATCCGGATTATCCCGGTTTGCCCACCGGATGCGGAGGCCATGGGGCGGTTGGGCCAGTTGGCGCGGCAGCTCAGGTATTGGTTGCTATTTCGGCGGCTGATTCACGCGGAAGCCGCATGCGTGCCGCTGTCAGCGGTCATCGTTCCCTACATCGACTATTGCTTCTTTGCTTGTGCGCTGCTCGGTGCACCGGCAGGACGCCTGCCTTGGACAGCAATTTCGATGCGGTTGCGAGTTTCTGAAGGTACCGGCGCGTTCGCGCCCATCCCGTGGAGGTGGCGCTGTGCCCGTCGTGTCCTTGCGTCAGGGAGCTTGCGTGCTTTATTTGCGATAAATCCTTCCGTCAAAGAGGTTCCCGCCGGCTGGTTGTCGGGAGAGGCACGCGCGAAGTTGCACTACCTGCCGGATCCGGCGGAGCCGATCCCAGCGATCGATAGGGGCGCGTCGCGTCGAGAGCTGAAATTGCCGGAGCAGGGCCTTGTCATTCTGGTGTTTGGTGCCATCAATGAGCGCAAAGGCGTCTTCGAGCTTGTCCGGGCGCTGTTATCGGATGCGACACTCGATTCGTACACGGTCGTGGTCGCTGGGGTGCAGTCCGATCCAGTGCGCCAGTGGATCCTGAATGGTCCTGGATCGCAACTTCGCGAGCGCGGGCGCCTGTGCGTGATCGACGCGGTCTTGACTGATGCCGAGGAGGCGTTCTTGTTTTCTGCCGCGGACGTGGTCTGGCTGGGCTACATCGATCATCAATTCATGAGTGGCGTGATGGTGCAGGCGGCACGCTCGGGATTGCCCGTGGTGGCCTGCAATCGCGGGGAGATGGGCCAATTGGTGACCAGACATCAAATGGGAATGGCAGTGGATCCCGCTAGGATCCCGGAGGTGCAGGCGGCTCTGCGCGCTCTCACCAAGGAGTCGCTGAGGCGGGAGATCGGGAATCGGGCTCGGAGTGTATTCACAAGAAATACTCCTGGAAACCTGCAGGATGTGATCTTGGACTCCTTGGCCCTGTAGGGCGGCACTGGCGCTGTGCGCGTGGGCTGGCTGGCGACTGGATTTGCGGTTCCACTGCGCGCGCTCAACGCCTCACGGGGCACTCCCCTATACTCTATCGGCGCCGGAGAGCGGCCCAGTCCGCGTCAACTTCCGGTATTATCTGGTGATCAGGGGCTGCGATGCCTTGCCGTCCTGGCGCAGCGCGAGCATTTGCGGCTGCCCGGCGGTGGCTGGTAACGCACAGGTCGCAGGCGGGCCCGCCAAAATGACGCAGGAGGATTCAGATCAATGCGGTTCTATCCCGTATCTCAGCCGTCCATTGGTTCGCGAGAGATCGCGTACGTCACGGACGCGGTCACATCCGGATGGGTTTCTTCAATTGGCCAATACATCGAGAAATTCGAGTCAACATTCGCGGCTTTCTGTGGCACCAAATATGCCGTGGCCGTAAGTAACGGCACGACCGCCCTGCACCTAGCGCTGGCGTGTGCAGGCATCAAGGCGGGCGATGAGGTAATAGTTCCTGATCTGACATTCGTTGCCACCGCAAATGCGGTCACCTACACCGGCGCAAGGGTTGTTACCGTTGACATTGAACCGAAATCACTGTGCATTGACCCGTCGCTGGTTGAAAGGGCAATAACGCCGCGTACACGAGCGATCATTCCCGTTCATCTTTATGGGCATCCGGCCAACATGGATGCGTTGATGGATATCGCGGCGAGAAACAAATTGCTGGTCATTGAGGATGCAGCGGAGGCGCATGGGGCGATGTATGGCGGTCGCCGGGTAGGCTCGATCGGGCAGATGGGCGTCTTCAGTTTTTACGGCAATAAGGTGATCACCTCCGGGGAGGGAGGGATGCTGACGACGGATGATTCCAGGCTAAGTACCAGGGCGAGCTATCTTAGAGATCATGCCATGAGTCAAGGCAAGCGCTATTGGCATACGGAAGTCGGATTCAACTATAGAATGACAAACTTGCAGGCGGCGCTCGGCGTTGCTCAGATGGAAAGAATCGAAGAGTTTCTGGACAAGCGATCGCAGATCATGGGTTGGTATCGGGAGCGCTTGTCCGGCCTGCCGACGCTAACGTTGAATCAGGAAATGCCGGGCTGCAGGAATGCCTACTGGATGATATGCCTTGAAGTCGCCGGAATGGAGGAGGCGACACGCCGGCAATTCATGGCCCTGCTCAAGGCCGACGGCGTAGACAGCCGACCATACTTTTACCCGATCTCGGATATGCCTATGTATGAGCAGAGCAATACGCCCGTGACGCATGCAATCTACAAGCAAGGTGTCAATTTGCCGTCTTACGTTGATCTTGGCAAGGATGACGTGGCCGAAATTTGCAGATCCGTTGTCTCCGCGCTCACACAGTTGCGATTGATCGAGGCGCCGTGATCCACTCCGGCGGGGCAAAGTGAACCTCTGGGACATGCGTACGGGCACGGCTGTCATGGGGCAGGAGGTTCCTGTGGGGTCGAAGAATCGAGCGATCGCGAGGCTTCCTTGAAATGATTGGGGTGAGCGCTCAGGCCAAGGAAGTGGGGAGCGAAGGGCGACAATACCGGGTCGGAATTGTTGCGCTCTCCGATCCGTCGTATGGCGGCACCTACCAATATACGCTGTCAATGATCGATGCCCTGCGCAGCAATCCGGCATTTCACTGTACCTTGTATACAACGACTGAGAATCGGCATTACGATGTTCTTGGAATTGGAATCGAGCGGCTGCCCGGCAAAGCGCGCGCATTCCTGCACTTTCTACGGAGCGGACTTTTGGGACGCCCTGGTGACGGGATGTTCAGAGGCGCCGACGTTCTGATAGCCCCGATCTACACGACGCGCCTGCTGTGCGCGAGGCAGCCCTTCATATTTACGCTGCACGACTTGCAAGAGCGCTATTTTCCCGAGAATTTCTCCCTTTTGCAGCGGGTGTGGCGAGAGCTTTCGAATCGACTGCTCACCAGGAGCGCCACGAGGATCATCTGCGAATCACGAAACGTCAGGGAGGATATTTGCAAGTTTCTGAACGTCCGCCCTGACCGGGTCGTGGTCCTGCCGGCGCCGCCTGTATCTGCATTCGGGGAAATTGTCGTTTCGGATCGTCTAAAGCATCGTGTGAAGGCGTCACTGATGCTTGGCGATCGATTCATCTTCTATCCAGCGCAATTCTTTCCACACAAGAATCATATCAGGTTGGTGCAGGCATTTTCGCAAGCCCTGGAGCGCTTTCCAGATTGCCAGCTGGTGTTGACCGGGCAGAAGAAGTACGAGTACGAGCGCGTAATGTCCTGCGTTGCACGTCTTAATATCGACAAGTGCGTGAGGCATCTCGGCTATATCGACACTGAAACTCTTGCGGCGGTATACAAGCTGGCGACGTGCGTTTTCATACCCACTCTTTTCGAAAGTATCAGTATTCCGATGTATGAGTCATTTGTGCTTGGCGTTCCGGTGTGCGCATCCAACGTTGTCGCCCTGCCTGAGCAGATGGGAGACGCCGGTGTGTTGTTCGATCCATTGTCGGTCGCTGATATGGCAGAGAAAATCTGCCAGATCCTTTCGGACTCTGAGCTGCGTCAATCCCTCGTGGAGCGTGGACGGAAGAGAATAGCGCAGCTGTCGTCGGCGAACTACACCGGCAAATTGCAGGACCTGCTGGTGGAGGTCATCGAGAGGTCGCGGATTCTGGATGCCCAAGCCTCCAAAGTCGGTGCCGCTGGGCGTGGCATATGAAAGTGACGATCATCACTGCGGTTCGAAACGGCGAACATATGATTGGGGCGACGCTCGAGTCTGTGTCAAGGCAGTCGTATGGGAATATCGAGCATATCGTCATCGATGGCGCCTCGACGGACGCCACGCTGAGCGTGGTCAAGAACAGGGGGCAGCACGTGGCGGTGGTAATATCTGAGCCTGATGTCGGAGTCTATGAGGCCTTTAACAAGGGGTTGGCCCGCTCCACGGGTGACGTCGTGGCCTTTCTAAATGCCGGTGATGTTTATTGCTCGGACGAAGTTGTCGGTAAGGCGGTGAATGCCCTGGCCTGTACCGGTCGAAGGGCAGTGTTCGGCGACGTGCAGATCACGGAGGGTATCGGCGGCCGAGTGCTACGGCGCTATCGCTCGTCGCACTTCTCTCCAGGCCGCATCGCATGGGGATTTATGCCAGCGCATCCGGCGCAGTTCTTGGCGAGGAACCTGTACGATGAATTCGGCTGCTACGACAGCAGCTACCGCATCGCTGGGGACTTCGAGTGGGTTGCGCGCGTTTTTGGTCGCGGACTTGAAGCCTTTAGCTGCCTTGCGGAACCTCTGGTGCGGATGCCCACGGGCGGGCTCAGTTCGCGCGGAATTCGGAGCCGTATCGAGATTACTCGTGAAATGCACCGTGCGTGCGATCAGAATGGAATACCGTGCAGCTGGTTGCGGCTGCTGACGCGAGTGCCGATCAAGTATGCTACGGAGGTTCTCGGGTTGCGCACAGGTCGCTTGCTCAACTTATCGGATTCCTGAGCGCGTGAATGCCGATAATTGCCAGACCTTCGAGGATCCGCAACGGGCAGGTATGCCGGGCGACGCGGCCGCTAAGGTGTTCCGCTGTTCGCGTGATCGTGGTCCGCGCTGCGGCGGACGGAGTCAGTTGGCGGCTGAGTTCGTAATCCAGCGCAGGGTACGGCGTTGTTAGTGCATCTCGTCATGCCCGTTATTCCGCACTACCGAGTATCGCTCTTTGATTGCCTCGCCAGGCGGCCAAATTTAACATTCAGTGCACAAGCGAGCCGACGGTTTCCAGGTCTGCCGCAATCCGTTGCGGCGTTGCCGGAATGGGGAGATCTGGACGTGCCCTGCAGGGCGCTGCTGGGTGAGCGGCTGTTTTGGCAGAAGAACTTGCGGTTGCCAGAGGGATTCTCGCGGGGCGATGTGTTGATCGTCATTGGGAATCCCAGAATGTTAAGTAATTTCCCGTTGGCGTGGCGAGCGAAGAAGCTGGGGGCGGGTATCGTCTGGTGGGGCCATGGTTGGTCGTCGACCTCAAAGGCGTGGCGGGCCGCTCTTCGCTACAGACTCATGAATGTTGCGGATGCGGTGTTGCTCTACACCAAGAGTGAAGTGGCGAATCTTAAGCCACTAAGTCACCGCCTCCCGCCAATGCTCTCGGTCGACAATGCGCTCGATCAGGCCCCCATCCGCAGCGCGATCGCGCAATGGTCGGCGAGCCGCCTTGCCACCTTCAAGGCGGCCCAGGGAATTGATGAGGCGCGCGTCCTGCTATTTTGTGGCCGATTGCGAGCTGATCCTCCCACCGGCCTTGACGTCGCCTTGCACGCCTTGGCCGGTCTTCACGGGGATTTTGGAAACCTGAGGCTGTGCATCATTGGCGGCGGAGACGAAGAAGTGAGGCTGAGAAGATTGGCGGAGCGCCTTGGAGTCGGCAAGTGGGTCATCTGGGTGGGCGAGATGTATGACGAGGTGTCTTTGGCTCCCTGGTTTCTCAGTTCATCGGTATTCCTGTATCCGGGTACGATCGGTCTAAGTCTGTTGCACGCGTTTGGCTACGGGCTTCCCGTTGTCACGCACTGTGATCGGCGACTCCATGGCCCGGAGATTGCGGCATTGGAGGACGGCAAGAACGGATTGCTCTTTATTAGAAATGACTCCCGCGATTTGGCGCTGAAATTGTCAGCCTTACTGAAAGACGAGGCGATGCGGCGCGTTATGGCAGCCAATGCGCTCGATACAGTAAACTCTGAATATACGTTGGAGCACATGGTTGAAAACCTGGAAGTCGCAATCAAGCTTGCCTCCAAGCGCGGAGTGGAGCGCAGCGGCTAAACGAGCGAACGGGATCACAGCGGGTTCTTGATACAGCAATGTTTTCGGACTGTGGCGTGAAGCCGGGCTGCGTGACGGGTCCGAACCCGGAGGATCCGCGGTTGGGCTGGCGGTGGGCACTTGGAGGCGAAATGTCGGCTGCTCTGACCGTTCGGATTGCTTTGCGCGCAAGGTATTGGTTTCTTGTGGGCGTCAATGGCGCAATCGGCCTAGGTGCGGAATGTCGCAGGGGCAGTTAATGCGTCACTTGCTGCCGTGGTGAGGGATTGCGTGCCTGACCGAAGGGCGCCGGGAGAAGGTGGCTGCCGGTGGTGCGGGGCGCCGACGTCGTTGGCTTTTACGTTGACGGTTCTGCGGAAATTCGAGGTAAATTACCTTCAGTGCAGCGGTTGTTCATCGCTCCAGACGCAGCGTCCGTATTGGCTGAGTGATGCGTACGATAAGAATCTCGCCAGATTGGATACCGGAGCGGCGCAGCGGAATATTTCTAATCTTGCAGCGAGCTATCTGGTCGCGCGAATTTTTGAACTGCGCAATGTATTGGATTTCGGTGGTGGGGATGGATTGCTCTGCCGCTTGCTCCGCGATTACGGATTGAACTGCTTTGTAAGGGACAAGTACGCGTCAGCGACTTATGCGCTTGCGTTTACGGAGCCTGATTTCGCGCGACCGGATCTGATGCTGGCGTACGAAGTTCTCGAGCATCTCGTGGAGCCGCGTACGGAAACGCGCGACTTGTTCGCGGAAAAGCCGAAAGTGGTATTGGCTTCGACAAGTCTATATGAGGGTCAGGCGAGGGATTGGTGGTATCTGGCGCCGGAAACCGGACAGCATGTATTTTTTTATAGCGCCGGGGCGATGCGTCAAATGGGGCAATTGTACGGTTACGAGGTCGGTATTTACGGAACGTATGTGTTATTCGTGAGAAAGGATTGTGCTAGCGGGGTCGGAAGGGTGCTTGCGGCGGTCGCGCTCAATAAGTTAGTGGTGCGTCTTATGAGCGCCTTCATGCGCTTGTTGCCGACAAAAGGAGTATGGGCGGATTTTGAGCGTGTCAGCGCAATGGAACGGAAATTATAGGTCGGTCGGCGGCGGAAGCACGATGAGTCTGGCTCAAGGCGGCGGAACCAAAGGGGTTGATGTGGCGCGCGCGCGGCAGCGTGCGCGCGTGTCAGCAGGGGGGCTTTCATGAGTGGTCGGCATGGGCCGAGCCGGGGAGATTCTTCTGAAGGACGATTTATGCGCGCTTGCCTGGATGTTGAACCGCCGGAATGCGGAGCCTGCAGCCGCTTCGTTCCAAGACCCGACGCGCGATGCGCGCCTTAAATGAGCCCGGCATGATGGGACATGCTGAGTATGGCGGTCGGGTACTCATCTCGGGCGCTGCTGGCTTCGTGGGTCGACATCTGTGCGCAGAGCTGGTGCGTGGGGGTCACGGCGTGCGGGCCTTGGTTAGGGGCGCCGGCCCATGCGGCTTGGGAGCGAACGTCATTGAAATACCGGTTGGTGATCTGCTCGCGGTAGGCGACTGGAAGCCGATCATGGCTGGCGTGGACACGGTGGTGCATCTTGCCGGGCGTGCACATGTCATGCGCGAGTCGCGGAGTTTGGCGAAGCAGTTGTACGTGCGTAACAATTTCGAGGTGACGCGGTCGATAACCCAGGCGGCTATTGAGTCCGGGGTCAGACGAATGATTTTCGTGAGTACGCTGAAGGTATTTGGAGAGGGTCCGTTTGGAGCACCGTTGCGACCGACGGATGATCCTGTTCCGAGCGACGACTATGGTTGGTCTAAACTGGATGCAGAGCGATGGCTGAGGTCGTTGCACGACAGGGGTCTGTTGGAAGTGGCGATAGTCCGCCCGCCTTTGGTGTACGGCCCCGGCGTTCGCGGCAACTTCCGTAGGCTGTTGGATTGGGTGCACAGCGGGGTTTGTCTTCCGCTTGCACACGCGACCAACCTGCGCAGTCTTGTGAGTGTCTGGAATCTGAATGACCTGCTCATGCGAATAATCGAGGCTCCGCGAGGCGGCAACGGACTTTGGCATGTGTCGGATGGGGAGGATTGCTCGACGTCGTGCCTGATTAGGGAACTGTGCAGCCACATGGGCAAGCCCGTACGCCTATTTTCGATTCGACCTGGTTTGGTCCGATTCGCGCTGACAGCCGTTGGTCGACGGCGAGAGTACGGACGGCTGATGGACTCCATGCAGTTGGATATCTCGCGCACCGTGGAAGTACTCGGCTGGCGGCCACCATTGTCTCGTATGACGGGGCTGGCACGGACCGTGGCGTGGTATCTGGACTTAATTGGTCGAGCCTAGGTCATGCTGGGCCTGATCTTCTTTGTGTCCTTGGCCATCTCGTGGCTGCTGGTAGGCGGTGTCCGGCGTTTGGCCGTAAGGGTGGGGGTGCTTGATGTGCCCAACGAACGAAGTTCGCACCTGGTACCCACGCCGCGTGGCGGCGGCATAGTGATTGTGTTGATGACAATTGCTGCGGCGATGCTGAATGCGAAATCTTCCGGCGGATTCGGGACAAGCGTATTGACGTGGTTTCTTGGCGGGGGGTTGATAGCGGCGATCGGCTTCATCGATGACCGGAGGGGATTAGATGCCCGTGTTCGGCTTTTCGCGCAATTCGTGAGCGCCGCGATTCTGCTGGTGGCCTTTGGCGGGCCACCCGATGTGCCCGTGGGCGCCGGTACCGTTAGTTTGGGTGCAGGCGGCTGGCTCATCGCAGTGCCTGCTGTCGTGTGGTCGGTCAATCTCTTTAATTTCATGGATGGCGTTGACGGGCTGGCTGCGTCGCAAGCGATCTTTGTCTTCGGCGGTGCGATAGCAGTGGCGCACGGGGGCGGTATGCAGGGTCAGACCTTGCCGTTTCTGGTGCTGGCCGCAGCATCCGCGGGATTTCTGGTCTGGAATTACGCACCGGCGAAGATCTTCATGGGTGATGTCGGGAGCGGGTTCCTGGGTTATGCAGTAGCTGTGGGCGCGCTTGCGACGTCGGGGACTGGTGCTGTGACTGTCTGGACCTGGCTGGTGCTTGACGCGGCCTTCATTGCCGATGCAACCACAACGTTGGCAGCGCGATTAGTCAGCGGGCGACAATTATTTCAGGCCCATAGGTTGCACGCCTACCAGCGCTTGGCGCGTCGGTTCGGTTCCCACCGCGCTGTAACTGCCCTGTATGCTGCGATCAATCTCCTTTGGTGTCTTCCCTGGGCCATTGCGACCACCAGATGGCCTGGAGCCGGATGGGCTCTGACTGCCGCGGCGTTGGCACCGTTGCTGCTGGCGGCTGCCGGCCTCGGGGCCGGGACCGAGGAGTGACGCTGCATCCGAGAAGGTAGTATGTTTATGAGGTAATTGGGGTGCGCGAACGTAAATTCCGATTGCGACGCGCACTTTTCAATTCGTGTTCGGGTAGAAGAGCGGGCGGACCTGCTTGTTTTTGTTGGAAAATACGGTAACCTCGGATCTAATCGTAAGCGCAGGGTCTTGACTTTTCGGCTTTGCGCAGTGCCTGGCCGGGCATCGCCAATCGGCCGCCATTTCATTGCGAGGAAGGTCATTAATCTACCGAGAATTTCCCTCACGCCGTCCATGACAATGACGGTGTCCCGGCGCTTGAGTAAGTTGCTGTTGAGCTATCCGCGCAGCGTCAAGCGAGGCTTGATGCTCGCTGCGGACCTGTCAACCTTGGCAGTTTGTCTCTGGGCGGCATTCCTTCTCAAGTTCAGCACGCCGTACGCCGGTCTCGCGGTGCCCCTCTCGCTTTACGTCTGGGCGTTGACTTCGGCCGTGTTGGTGTTCTCGCTTGCCGGGCTGTACCGTGCCGTAGTCCGGTTCATGAGTTTTCGGGTGTTGTTCGCCATCTGTGCTGGCGGCGCAGGCTCGGCGCTGTGCGTGTTTCTAGTGGCCGCACGCCTCAGAGGCATCAGTGCTCCATGGTCCCTGTGCGCGATCTACTGGCTGAATGTGGTAATTGCCATTACGGCAGTGCGAATTCTGGCGAGGTGGATTGTCTCTCCGAGGCATGCATCGCGGCTGCCAGTTGTGATTTATGGCGCCGGGGAGGCGGGCGTCCAGCTTGCGGTTTCGCTCGCTGCAGGCGGCCAGATGTACCCTGTGGCTTACGTCGATGAAAAGAAGTCGCTGCACGGTGCCACGGTCGCCGGCGTACGTGTAATGGAACCTGATCAGCTGCCGGGACTGGTAACGGACTACGCCGTGGGGCATGTGTTGCTGGCAATACCCGGCGCTTCACGGCGGCGTCGGGCTGAGATTATCCAGCAACTGGTCGATCTCGGCGTGCACGTCCAAACGGTGCCCGATTTGTACGATATCCTGTCCGGGCGTGCAACATTGGCGGACCTGCGGGAGATTTCTGTCGCGGATTTGCTTGGCCGCGATCCCGTTGCACCTCATCCGTCTCTCCTCGGAGCAAGTATCCGGGGTAAATCTGTCATGGTCACGGGCGCTGGCGGTTCGATTGGATCCGAATTGTGCCGCCAGATCATCGAGCAAGCACCGAAGACACTCATATTGTTCGAACTTTCCGAGATCGCTCTGTACGAAATTGACCGGGAATTGCGTTCGGTAATGTTGCGAAAGGGCTGTGCAGTCAACCTGATTACACTGCTTGGCAATTCCCGTCACCGCGACAGGCTGCGGGATGTGATGCTTGCCTACGGCGTACAGACCGTCTATCACGCAGCCGCCTACAAGCACGTTCCGATTGTCGAGCAGAACGTGATAGAAGGCACTCACAACAACGTCTTTGCAACCTGGAACGCGGCTGAGGCGGCGGTGGAAGCAAAGGTGGAAACTTTCGTGCTGGTTTCCACTGACAAGGCTGTTCACCCTACCAATGTGATGGGCGCAACCAAGCGTTTCGCCGAAATCTGCCTCCAGGCCATGCAGGACCGACAGCGCACGACGCGCTTCTGCATGGTGCGCTTCGGCAACGTGTTGGCCTCATCCGGTTCCGTCGTGCCTTTGTTCCAGGACCAGATCCGCGCTGGCGGGCCGGTCACGGTCACGCATCAGGATGTGCGACGCTATTTCATGACCATCCCGGAAGCGGCATCGCTGGTGCTGCAGGCCGGATCGATGGCTCGTGGCGGCGAAGTCTTCGTGCTCGATATGGGCCAGCCGGTACGCATCGATGAGCTGGCGCGCCGGATGATTGCGCTCTCCGGGCGGACGGTTCGCGATGAGCGCAATCCGGACGGGGATATCGAGATCCAGTACACAGGGCTTCGACCCGGCGAGAAGCTGTATGAGGAGCTTCTGATCGGCGAGAATGTGTCCGGTACCGAGCACCCGATGATCATGCGGGCTACCGAGCATGCACCCGGCTGGGAGGTCGTACAGGGATTACTGGCGGAAATGCTGCGCGCGCTGGAGAAGTTCGATTGCGAGCGCGCGCGGCAGCTACTGGGGCAGGCGGTGCAGGAGTACAAACCCGCGGCCGAGATGCATGATCTGGTCTGGGCGGCTCGCCACAAGCCGCTGGAAATAGTGGAGACCCCTGAGCGCCGTTCGGTGGATCAGGTGGTCCGCCACCTGCGAGCCGTGCCACGAGTTGACCCCTAGCGCTTGCCGGCTGCGTCGGCGAGCCCGTATGCGAGCATTTCCAGCGCGGATCCATCGCGTTCAATCGGCAGATGATTGGCGTGGAAGCGCGCGGTTCCGAAGCGCGCTGCTCTGTTTGCCCATTCTATTTGCCCGAAGAACCGCCTTCCACCAGTCTAGCCGGCAGCTGACGGCCGCGCCGTCAGGTCGCTAGCTGGATGCGTTGGCCTCGATCGGTGCTCGTGCCTCTCGCCAATCGCACCCGGCTGTGAATATGCGGATGAGCGGACGGAAACCCCACTGTTTCAGTTGCGATACTTCTCCGGATCGTAGTTGAGGCGATATTCCCTGCTCATTGAAAATCCGTGTTCAGTGCTAGCAATCCAGGGCTTTAATTTGCCCGTATTCATTATGACGAAAGCAAATTCATTGCATTGTCTTGGCAGGACAATTCGTACGAGGCTGACGACGGCCCCAGCAACCATTGCGAGCATGCGTTTCGACATGCTGCTCATGGCGAGACGCTGCAAGGGGATGCGCAGCTCGTAATAGAACCGTATGTCGTTAACGCGGTGTGGAAAGGCGCTTTCGATGGTCTTTACCACCTCACGCTCGGTCCACCTGTAGACGTAATTTGGAACTGGGGAGTTTCTGACGCCTCCGCCACTGTAGTTGCTAAGGACTACGGCCTCCGTTTCATAGTCTACGGTCATCCCGAGGCGGACTGCCAGTCGAACCAAGGCCGAATCGCGGGCCTCGAGTACCAATACTCCTTTTCTGGCGACGCGGCAAAGCTCAAGCAGTCCCCTGTGCGGGCACTCGCAGTGATGAAGTCCGGCATTTACGATCGCCCAATCAAAACTGTCGTCACCGTAGGTCAGATGCTCGGCGTCCTGCTTTGCCCAGTCAAAGGGGGCCAATTCCCGATTCATTTCATTATCAATATTACTGATGGTGACGCGGTGGAACTGCGACTGGCGAAGCACGTGGGCGTCATAGGGGCCGCCGCAGGAAACAAGAATTGAATCGTCTTGGTTCATTAATCGGGTCGTCAGAAGTTCATCGACCACTCGCTGATACAATGCCATTGTCCTCGCCCGGTTGTACGGTGGACGCCATTATCTGCAATCAAGTGCCGCCGCGTCTTGCTGGCGGAAGGCGGGGAGAGATCGCTACCGGCGGCCACGACGGCATTGGCTTCATTGGGCAACCTACGCACCTCGATGAATTGACGGGCATTGGGGCATGATGCCGAGTTTCGATGGGCGAGGAAGTGTCGGATTCGGCAGCCGATGATCATGCGGAACAGCAAGCGTGTACCGGGCTGGGAACCGAGCAGGAATGCAGGCCTGCGTACGAGCCGTGCGGTGAATCAGATCGGGTCGTACCCGCATGTCGTGCCACGCGCTCGGTCTGTAGCTTCCCGACGAGCGGACGGGCGGAGAAGCACACAGAATGCCGCGGCGGACGCTCTTACCGCTCCCCCGGGCTCGCTACCCGGCCAGGATTCCCTCAACCCCCGGCTCATCCAGCGTCCGCGCGGTCCCGGCGCTGCGCATGTGCAGGCGTCCGCGCAGCTGTGCGCCCGGCTCCAGGCCCACCCTGGGGGCGTACAGGTCGCCGAACACCCGGGCGCCGGCTTCGAGCCTGATGCGTTCGCTGGCCCAGAGGTTCCCGCGGACTTCTCCCCGGACGATGATCTCGGCGGCATGCAGATCGCCATGGACGGCGCCCTCCGGGCCCACGCTGAGGCTGCCGGCGTGCCGGATGGCGCCATGTACGCGCCCGTCGATCTGCCGCGGCGCCACGGCCGCGTCGCGCTGCAGGCCTGCCGCTGGGGCTGCGGGCGGCGCTATGGGCGGCTGGGCGGTGCCCTTTGGCACGGCACTCCCGGGGTGGGCGGGCGGCGCACCGGCGCCCGCAT
>Ga0075017_100000300_pt1 | contig 26198 bp, 28 predicted proteins | sample AleBraG_ABR_2012_FD_71475 | JGI IMG/M metagenome (GOLD analysis project Ga0075017, IMG submission 71475) | Freshwater sediment microbial communities in response to fracking from Pennsylvania, USA - Alex Branch Run_MetaG_ABR_2012 | ecosystem: Environmental > Aquatic > Freshwater > Creek >... | reverse complement strand
TAAGTTGCCGCCAGTTTCGTGAAGGTATCCCGATACTGGAGGCCCCGGTGACCGACTCGCTCAGCATCTCCCCCGACGAACTGCACCGTCGGTACGAGGAGGAGGCCGAGAAGCGCATCAAGTTCGGGGTGCGGGACTACATCGACATGGTCGACATCGCCGACAGCGAGTTCGACCGTGACCCGTACGCCGAGCCGCTGGTGCGCGACCCGCTGGTCGCGGAGACCGACGTCGTGGTCGTCGGCGCCGGCTGGTCGGGCATGACCGCCGCTGCGTACCTCACCGACCAGGGCGTGACCGACTACAGGATCATCGACAAGGCCGGCGACTTCGGCGGGACCTGGTACTGGAACCGCTATCCGGGATGCCAGTGCGACGTCGAGGCCTACACCTACCTGCCGCTGCTCGAGCGCATCGGCTACATGCCGAAGCAGAAGTACGCGACCGCGCCGGAGATCTTCGCCTACGCGCAACTGCTCGGCCGCACCTTCGACATGTACCCGCACGCGCTCTTCCAGACCAGCGTCACCGGCCTGGAGTGGAGTGAGGAGCGCAAGCGCTGGCGCGTCACGACGACACGCGACGACGTCGTCGACGCGCGCTTCGTCGTGATCTGCGGGGGTGTGCTCCACGTCGCCAAGCTCCCCGGCATCCCCGGCGTCTACGACTTCGCGGGTCCGGCGTTCCACACCGCGCGGTGGAACTACGAGGTCACCGGCGGCGGGCCCGAGGCGCCGATGGACAGGCTCGCCGACAAGGTCGTCGGCATCATCGGCACCGGCGCCACCGCGGTGCAGGCCGTGCCGAAGCTCGCCGAGGCGTGCAAGGAGCTCATCGTCTTCCAGCGCACGCCGTCGTCGGTGAGCCCGCGCAACCAGCGGCCGACCACGCCCGAGGAGTGGGCCGAGATCACCGCCGAGCCCGGCTGGCACGAGCGGCGCATGGAGAACTTCATCGAGGGCACGATCGGGATGCAGCCCGAGGTCGACCTGATCCAGGACGGCTGGACGGAGATGTTCCACATCGACCCCAAGATGCCCGCGCGCAACGACGAGGAAGCGCGGATGCTCGAGGAGTGGGACGACCTCCAGATGGAGAAGGTGCGCCAACGCATCCTCGACACCGTGAAGGACCCGGAGACTGCCCAGAAGCTGCTCCCCTGGTACAAGATCAGCTGCAAGCGCCCGTGCTTCCACGACGAGTACCTGCCCGCGTTCAACCGCGACAACGTGAAGCTCGTCGACACGGACGGCAAGGGCATCGACCGGGTCACGCCGAAGGGTGTGGTGGTGGGCGACACCGAGTACCCCGTCGACGTCCTCATCTACTCGACCGGCTTCGACAACACCTCGCCGTACCACCACCGCCTCGGGTTCGACCCGGTCGGCAAGGGCGGCGTGTCCCTGTCGGAGGCCTGGGCCAAGGGCATGTACTCGCTGCACGGCACCCTCGCCGACGGCTTCCCGAACCTGTGCATGAACCAGGCGCTCCAGGGCGGTCAGCACATCAACATCGCCTACGCGTCCACGAAGACGTCCGAGCACATCGCGTGGATCATCGCCCGGGCCCTCGAGGACAACGTGGTGATCGAAGCCGACCGTCCGGCCGAGGACGACTGGTTCAACTACATCATCCAGTCGGCCCTGCCGTACTTCGCGTACTTCGCCAACTGCACCCCGGGCTACCTCAGCAACGAGCGCAAGGATGCCGACGAGAGCATGAGCCGCAGTGCCTGCTACATGGGCAGTGCCGTCGACTTCAAGCGCGAGCTCGAGAAGTGGCGGGCGAGCGGCGACATGCCCGGCGTGATCAAGTCGCCGGTCTGAGGCCGGTCCGACTCAGTCCACCGCGAGCTCGCCGAGCTCCGACCAGCCGTCCTGCGGTACCGACACACTGACGATGGCCGGCGTCTCCACGAGGTGACGCGGCAGCTGCGCGCACGCCGCGGCGAAGTGCTCGGACTGCACGTGCGCGGCGCCGGCGTCCCCGTCGGCGAACGCCTCGACGAGGACGTACTCGTCCGGGTCGTCGAGGCTGCGCGACCACTGGAACCAGAGGCAGCCCGGCTCGGCGCGGGTGGCGTCGGTGAACTCCCGCACGATCGCGGGCCACTCCTCGACGTGCTCCGGTTTCACGCGGAACTTCGCGGTGATGAAGATCATGGCTGCTCCTCAGCCGAGCTCGAGCTCAGGCCAGGTCGAAGTCGGACGGGTCGATTGCACGCGTCAACTCCCAGTACTGGTCGATCGGCCACGGCGACAGCGTGTACACCTTGCCCGCCGGGTTCTTGTAGTGGCTGTGGCGGATCGACGGGTGCGCCCACACGAGCTGGCTGATCTCTTCCTGGTGCCACTTCGCGTACTCGTCGTGCACGTCGCGCCTCACTTCGATGCTCCGCGCGCCCGAGGTGAGGGTGAGGCGGATCGCCTCCATCGCGTGGCTCGTCTGGAACTCGGAGTGGAAGAACAGGCTCGAGCTGTGCGCGAGGTTCGTGCCCGGTCCGTAGAGGCAGAACAGGTTGGGGAAGTTCGGCACGTACACGCCGAGGTACGCGGTCGGCTCCTCGCCCCACTGCTCGCGCAGTGACACGCCGTCACGTCCGCGGATCTCCATGGGCGCGAGGAAGTCGTTGTGTTGGAAGCCGGTGGCGAAGCAGATCACGTCGGCGGGCCGTTTCACGCCGTCGGTGGTGACGATGCCGTCGGGCTCGATGCGCTCGATGGCGGTGCGCACCAACTCCACGTTGGGCTTGCGCAGCCCTTGCAGCCAGTAGCCGTCGTCCTGCAGGAGCCGCTTCCCCGACGACGGGTAGTCGGGGATCGACTGCTCGATCAGGTCGTCGCGGCCGTCGAGTTGCGAACGGATCCACGCCTCCATGGCCCCACCGCGCACCGCGTTGGTCTCGTTGATCCAGCGTTCGTCGTCGCCGGTGTAGTCGGGATCGATCCGGTACACCTCCGTGCCGGTGGCGATGCCCGGGTACGTCATCATAAAGCGGAACCAGCGCGCGTAGAACGGCAGGTGACGCAGCGCCCAGCGGTCGCCGGCGGGTACCGACTGGCGGTAGATCGGGTTCCGGATCATCCACTGCGCGGTGCGCTGGTAGATGGTGAGCTGCGCCACGTCGTCGGCGATCGACGGCGCGATCTGGAAGCCGCTCGCGCCCGCGCCCACGAGCGCGAACTGCGTGTCGGTGATGTCGAGGTCGGCGGGCCAGCGCGCCGAGTGGAACGAGCGGCCGGCGAAGCTGTCGATGCCCGGGATGTCCGGGAGCTTGGGCAGGTTGAGCGAGCCCACCGCACTGATCACGAAGCGGGCCTCCTCCTCACGCTCGCTCCCGTCCGGTCCCGCCGTCCTCACCCGCCACACGGACTCGGTGGCGTCCCAGGTTGCCGCGATGACCGTGGTGCCGAAGCGCGTGTGCGGGCGCAGGTCGTAGCGGTCGAGCACCGTCGCGAAGTAGTCGCGCAGCTCGGGGTACTGGCAGTAGTACTCCGACCAGTGGTCGGAGGGGATGAACGAGTAGCAGTACTGGTGGCTGCCGACGTCGACCCGCGCGCCGGGGTAGCGGTTCTCCCACCACGTCCCGCCGGGCGCGGGGTTCTTCTCGAGGATCGTGAACGGCAGCCCCGCCTGTGAGAGACGGATGCCCGCGAGGATGCCCGAGAGCCCGCAGCCGATCACCAGCACCGGCGACGCGGCCTTCACGTCGTCGGGGATCTCGTCGCCCCACGTGATCGCGCGCGCGTCACCGCCGGTGAATTGCATGTCCTCGAAGAACAGGTCGGCGAGGCGCCCTTCGACCGGACGACCAGCGAGGTACGCCATCAGCTCGGCGAGCACGTCGTGGGGGAGGTCGACGGGTTCGCAGCCGGCGTCGCGGAACGCGAGCACCGCAGGGAGCGCGAGCGCACGGAGCTCGTCCTGCTGGTCGGTGGTGAGCCCGGCCTGGTAGTCGAGCGTGCTCGGCATCGTCGGCAGCGGGTGGTCGCGGATCCACGACGGGTCGCCGGTCATGTGCACGAGCGAGCACAGCAGCGCGGGCACGTTCGCCTCGGCCAGCGCGGCGACGACCGCCGCGTCGTCGTCGGTGAACGGATGGCCGGCGTGCGGGTTCCTCATGGCGGCATGCTGCCCGCTCGCGTGCTGCCCGAGCAACCGGCCGCGCGACGATGCACCCGATGGCCGACGACCGCGACGAAGTCGAGCGCCTGGTGGCGGAGGCGAACCGTGCCCGGTGGGCGGGGGAAGGGGTGCCCGCATCGGTGGCCGCGAGGCTCGGCGATCCCGACCGGCGCCTCGTCGCGTACGGCACGCTGCGCCCGGGTGCGCCCAACGAGCACGTGCTCGCCGACTGCCCGGGAAGTTGGACCTCCGCCACGGTCACCGGCGCGCTCGGCGCCTGGCACGGCTACCCGATCCTCCGGCCGGACCCCGCCGGCGCCCCGATCGACGTCTTGGTGCTGGAGTCCACCGAACTGCCGCGCTCCTGGCCGCGCCTCGACCGGTTCGAGGGGCCCGCCTACCGGCGCGAGTGGATCGTCTACGAGCATGCCGACGGATTCGCCGTCGGCTCGGTGTACGTGGAGGCCTGACCGGCGGGTCAGAGGCCTTCGTGGCCGGCGAGGTCGGCGAGGCGCTGCGCGACCGTTGCCGTGATCTCGCGGCGCAGCTCGGGGACGTCGGCGAGCAGGGTGGCGAACTCCCGTGCGTCGATGACCGCGGCCACCACGTGGGAGAGCGCGATCACGCTGGCGGTGCGTGGCCGATGGTGCAGGAGCGCGATCTCCCCCACGAAGGAGCCGGGGCCCCGCGTCACGACGAGCTCGCCGTCGTGGCACACCTCGATCTCGCCCTCGAGCACCACCAGGAACTCCCGCCCGATCTGACCCTCCTCGACGAGGAGGCTCGCCGCGGGGAACTCGAGTCGGGTCGCCAGGTTGGCGACGAGGAGGAGCTGCTGGGGCGACAGCGACGCGAACAGCGGGACCTCCGCCAACGTGTGCTCGAGGTTCCGTTCCGCCGCGGCCACGGCGAGATCCTTGCGGGCGCTGGGCCGGGTCGCAACCGGGCTCGTACCCGCCGGGACTTTGGGCCCTGTCCGGCGAATCGCCGGACATCTAATTTTTCCGTACTCAGTACAAATACTTCGAGCCCCAGTGGCCCCGAGCCGATCCCGGAGAGCGACCATGGAGTTCATCCACCACAGCCCCGACATGACCTACACCGAGCTCCCGAACCGGGTGTTCGACTGCGACCAGCACCTCTACGAGACCGCCGAGGCGTTCCAGCGGTACGTCCCCGAGGAGTACGCCGACGCCATCCGCGTGATGGAGATCGACGGGCGCAAGAAGGTCGTGGTCAAGGGCAAGATCTCGGCGTACATCCCGAACCCCACCTTCGAGGTGGTGGCGGCGCCGGGCTCCGGGATGGAGTACTTCGCGGCGAAGAACACGACCGGGAAGTCGTTCCGCGAGATCGTCACGCCGATGAAGTCGATCCCCGAGTTCAACGACCCGGTGGCGCGCCTCGCCCTCATGGACCGCATGCACGTCGACGCGGTCGTGAACTTCCCGACGCTGGCTTCGGTCGTCGAGGTCAACTTCATGGACGACCCGGTCACCAGCCAGGCGCTCATCCACGCGTACAACCAGTGGCTGTTCGACGACTGGGGGTTCAACCACCACGACCGGATCTTCACCACCCCCGTGATGAACCTGTCGATCGTCGAGGGCGCGATCCAGGAGCTGGAGTGGGCCCTCGAGCGTGACGCCAAGGCGATCCTCGTGCGCCCCGCGCCGGTGGCCGGCTGGCTCGGCTCGAAGTCGCCGTTCCTCCCCGAGTTCGATCCGTTCTGGGCGCGGGTGCAGGAGGCCGACGTGCCGGTGATGCTGCACATCTCCGACTGCGGCTACCAGCGGTACGCGAACGACTGGCTCGGGCCGCGCACGAACGAGCTCCTGCCGTTCGAGATGGACGTCTTCTCGATCATGCTCACGCACGACCGCCCGATCACCGACACGATCTGGTCGGCGATCTGCCACGGCATGCTCTCCCGCCACCCGAACGTCAAGATCGCGACGATCGAGTGCGGCAGCAGCTGGCTGCCCATCGTGCAGGAGCGTCTCCTCGACGCGTACGGCCGCCTGCCGCAGCAGTTCGCCGAGCACCCGCTCGAGGTGCTCCGGCGCCAGGTCTACGTCGCCCCGTTCTGGGAGGACGCGCTCCAGCCGGTGATCGACGCGGTCGGCATCGACCACGTCATCTTCAACTCCGACTGGCCGCACCCCGAGGGCCTCGCCGACCCGGCGAGCTACGTCGAGACCTGTCACGAGATGGGCTTCGACGACGAGACCATCGGCAAGGTGATGGGCGAGAACATGTTCGATCTCATGAAGGTCTGAGCACTTCTCGCGAACTGCTCCGTCGCACGGCCCTCCGGGATGGTGAACTGTCACCGTCGCCGGGGGGCCGTTGCAGTGTGAGCCGTTGTGTTGAGGAGGAGCTCGATGGCCGGTTCGCCGGTGGTGCCGCTGCGGGCGGTGAGCGTGTACTGCGGTTCCAACCCCGGGACCGACCCCGCCTACGCCGAGGCCGCGGTGGCGATGGGCACCGAACTCGGTCGGCGCGGGATCGACATGGTCTACGGCGGCGGCCACGTGGGGCTCATGGGCATTGCGGCCGACGCCGCGCTCGCCGCGGGCGGCCGCGTCCACGGGGTGATCACCCACGCGCTGCAGGCGCACGAGGTGGAGCACATCGGCCTCACGAGCCTCACCATCGTGGAGACGATGCACGAGCGGAAGTTCATGATGGCCGACCGCTCCGACGCGTTCGTGATGCTCCCCGGCGGCTTCGGCACGCTCGACGAGTTCTTCGAGGTGGTCACGTGGACCCAGCTCGGTGTGCACACGAAGCCGTGCGGCATCCTCGACGTGCTCGGCTTCTTCGACCCGCTGCTCATGTTCCTCGACCACGCGACCCGCGAGCAGTTCATCCGCCCGCCGCACCGCCAGTCGATCGTCGTCGACACCGGCGCGGCGTCGCTGCTCGACCAGCTCACGGCCATCGCCCTCCCCACCGTCGAGAAGGTGATCTCCCGCGAGGAGCGATAATGCGCTGGTGGCCAACGACTTCGACCACGCCGTCGCCGCGGTGGTGCAGGACATCCCCGTGGGCACGGTCGTGAGCTACGGCTGGGTGGCGAGCGAGGCTGGGTTCCCCGGACGGGCGCGCGCGGTCGGCAAGCTGCTCGCGTCGAGCCCCGCTCCGCTGCCGTGGTGGCGGGTCACCCGCACCGACGGCGTGCTCGCGCCGCCGGTCGCGCGGCGGCAGGCCGAGATGCTGCGCGCCGAAGGTGTCGTCGTGCACGGTCGGCGGGTCACGCCGCGCCCGCTCCGACCGTGAGCCTCGCGAGGGGGAACGGGTGAGTACCGGGGGAACGCCGACTGCCGCACAGATGCAGGCGCGGTTCGAGCAATTGCAGGAGCGTCTCGTCGACCTCTGGGGGTCGATGCACGAGATGTCGTCCGACCCGCAGACGATCGTGGTGGTGCCCTCGCTGTCGATCGAGTTGCTCGAGGGTTCCGGCATCATCGTGCAGCCCTACGAGGAGCGGTACCTGTTCCTGCTCTTCCTGCTGCGTCAGCCGCTGGCGCGGATGGTCTACGTGACGTCGGAGGCGATCCACCCGAGCGTCGTCGACTACTACCTGTCGCTCGTGCCCGACGTGCCGCAGTCGCACGCGCGTCGGCGCCTGTTCACCGTCGCGCTGGGCGACGCCTCCTCGCGTCCGCTCTCGGCGAAGCTGCTCGAGCGGCCGCGCGTGCTCGAGCGAATCCGCGAGCTCATCCCCGACCCGCGGCGCGCGCACCTCGTCCCGTTCCTCACGACCGACCTCGAGCGTGACCTCACCGTGCACCTCGGCATCCCGATGTACGGCGCGGATCCCAAGTTCGTCGACTTCGGCACGAAGAGCGGTGGCCGCCGGCTGTTCGAGGAAGAGGGCGTGTCCCACCCGCTCGGAGTGGAAGACCTCCACACCGTCGACGACGTCGTCGACGCAATCGTGGCCATGCGGGCGCGCAAGCCGGCGATCGCGCAGGTGCTGGTGAAGCTGGACGAAGGCGTGTCGGGTGACGGCAACGCGCTCGTCGATCTCCACGCCGCGCCCGCCCCGGGCGACGTCGGCGAGCGGGTTGCGGTGGAGCAGGCCGTGCGCGCGATGCAGCTCGAGGCGGCGAGCACCACGTTCGCCACCTACGAAGGCGCGCTGCGGTCGGGTGGCGGCATCGTGGAGGAGCGCATCCAGGGTCGCGAGTTCACCAGTCCGAGCGTGCAGATGCGTGCGTCGCCGCTCGGCGAGCTCGAGCTCCTCTCCACGCACGACCAGTTGCTCGGCGGCAGGAGCGGGCAGGCCTACCTAGGCTGCGTGTTCCCGGCCAACCGTGAGTACGCACCGCTCATCACCGAGGAGGCCGCGAAGATCGGCCGGCGCCTGGTGGAGGAGGGCGTGCTCGGTCGCTTCGCCCTCGACTTCGTCGCGGTCAAGGACGAAACAGGCGACGTGGCCGAGACGGGATGGTCGGTCTACGCGATCGAGATCAACCTCCGCAAGGGTGGTACCACGCATCCGTTCCTCACCCTGCAGTACCTCACCGACGGTGTGTACGACGCGGAGCGCGCCACGTTCACCGTGCCGTCGGGGAAGCAGAAGTTCCTCGTGGCCAGCGACCACGTCGACCACCCCGACTTCCGGGGCCTCACGGTCGACGACGTGTTCGACCTCGCGGTGCGCCACGGCCTGCACTACCACCCGCAGACCGAGACCGGCGTGGTGTTCCACATGCTCTCCGCCCTCACGTCGGAGGGCCACCTCGGCCTCACCGCGATCGGCGACTCCCACGAGCACGCACGTGAGCTCTTCGACGCGATGGTCGCGGTGATGGAGGCCGACGCCGCCGACTCGATGCGCCCCCGCCCCTTGCCGGAGTGAGGGAGAGCACGGTCACCAGGCCACTCCGAGCCAGCGGCGGCCGCTCCTCCGTCGAGTTCCGGGCGTGGCCCCGCTCGACGGTTCTGCCCGATCATCACGAACGCGGTGATCTTGTCGGGAATGCGGAGCTACTCGGTGTTCGTGGCGAAGGCCACCACCCGATACTCGTCGATGCGCGTGAACCGGGCGCCCTTCTCACGCGTTCGCTCCTGCAGCGCCTCGTACTCCGGTCCGTGCGCTCGGAGGAGGTCCGCTTCACTGTCGAACATGACGACCGAGACGATTCGGAGCTCGTCGACGTCCAGGTAGTACGCGGCTTCGAAACCCTGCGACGCCCGCATCACCTGTACTGCAGCACTCAGCAGCTCGAGGGCTTCCTTCCGGTGACCTGCGCTGTCGAACTCCACAGTCGTGAGTCGAGCGTGCACGATCCCCTCCTGTCGTCGGCCGCGGCCGCGTGGTGTGTCGAGGTGCCAGCCCGAGTATTGCCCGTTCGGGAGCGGCGCCGCTACGACACGCGAATTCGGGTGTGGCGGATGACACCTGATCGTCGCGGACGCGTCCGCGGAACGAACCTCGCTGTCGTCCGGGCGGATCAGCGGACGGTGCGGAAGAAGCCGCGGACCTCGTCGACGAACAGCGCGGGTTGTTCGAACGCGGCGAAGTGGCCGCCCTCGTCGGGCGTGTTGAACCAGCGCAGGTCGGTGAAGCGCGTGCGCGCCCAGCGCTCGGACACGCCGAGGATCTCCTTGGGGAAGGACGACGCGCCCGACGGGCAGGTGACCGGCTCCATGTTCACCGTCTTGAAGCTCTCCCAGTAGAGGCGCGCTGACGACGCGGCCGACGCGGTGAACCAGTAGAGCGAGATGTTGTCGAGCATGTGGTCGCGGCTGAGGGCGTGCTCGGGGTGGCCGTCGCAGTCGGTCCACGCCCAGAACTTCTCGAGGATCCACGCGCACTGCCCGGCGGGCGAGTCGGTGAGCCCGTAGCCGAGCGTCTGCGGACGCGTGGACTGCTCGGCCGAGTATCCCATTCCCCACTGGGCGTGCTCGCCGACGCGCGCGAGCGCCGCGCCCTCCCGTTCGGTGAGGTCGCTCATGTCGCACTCGGCGAAGTTCACGAGCGGCATGTTCACGTGGATGCCGGTGACGTGCTCCGCGCACTGCTGGCCGATGCTCGTGGTGACCATCGCGCCCCAGTCGCCACCCTGCGCGCCGTACCGGTCGTAGCCGAGGTCGCGCATGAGCGTGTCCCACGCGAGGGCGATGCGCGGGATGTTCCAGCCCGGCGCGGTGGGCTTGTCGCTGTACGCGTACCCGGGCAACGACGGCACGACCACGTGGAAGGCGTCGGCGGGGTCGTCGGGGTTGGCGAGCGCGTCGATGACGTCGAGGAACTCCACGTACGTACCGGGCCAGCCGTGGGTGAGCACGAGCGGCATCGCATCGGCGTGAGGTGACGGCAGGTGCAGGAAGTGGATGCCGAGGCCGTCGACCTCGTGCCGGAATTGGGGGAAGCGGTGCAGGCGCGCCTGCGCGGCCGCGAAGTCGTAGCCGTCGGCCCAGTAGTCGCACACCTCGCGCTGGTAGGCGAGCGGTACGCCCTGCGACCAGTCGTCCACGGTCTCGGCCTCGGGCCAGCGGGTGCGGCCGAGGCGGTCGCGCAGGTCGGCGATCGCGTCGGCGGACCACTCGAACTGGAAAGGCGTGGGCTGGGTCACGGCGTGTCCTCCCGGTGGAAGCTGGTGACGACCTCGGTGTGGTGGGTGTGCGGGAACAGGTCGATGACCACCGACACCTTCGCGCGGTAGCCGAACCCCGTGAGGAGGGCGACGTCGCGTCCGGCGGCGGCCGGGTCGCAGCTCACCAGGATCAGCCGGGCCGCGCCGGTGCCGGTCAGCACGTCGGCCGCCCGCTTGCCGAGGCCCTCGCGAGACGGGTCGGCGATCACGATGTCGGCGCGCGGCGCCCGCAGGCGCTCGACCGTGGTGGTCACGACCTTCGCGTCGAGGTCGGCCAGGTTCACGCGCGCATCGGCGGTCGACGAGGGTGACTGTTCCGCGACCAGTCCCTTCCATCCGGGGTGGTCCGCCAGCAGCGCACCCGCGAACAGGCCGACGCCGCCGTAGGCGTCGATCAGGATGCCGGAATCGCGTGCGAACACGCGGCCGGCGAGGTCGCGCACGGTGTCGACCAGCGCGGCGGCGCCGTCGGGCCGGGTCTGGAAGAACGACTCGGCCGAGATGCGCCAGCGCCGGCCCGCCACCTCGTCGTGGATCCACGCGCGCTTGCCGGCGGCGAGCTCGTCGGCGCCGATCACCCGCACGTCGTCGGGGAGCGACACGCCCGCGGCCGTCGGCGTGACCAGCGCGAGGCGCTCACCGGTCGCCGCGCCCACGCGCAGCACGACTTCCTCCGCGACGGCGAAGCGGCCCTCGTGCACCAGCTCGTCGAGCAGCGGGTGGGCGACGAGGCAGTGGTCGATCGTGACGAGGTCGTGCGAGCGACGCTGCCGCAGTGCGGCGCGACCGTTCTCCACCGCGACCCGCAGCGAGGTGCGGAAGGCCCACGGATCGAGCACCGGACCGACGACGACGTTCGCGTTCTTCCACTTGCCGGTGCGCGTCAGTGCGTCGCGCACGAGGTCGAGCTTGGCGTCGAGCTGTGCGCCGTGGTCGAGCGCCGCGAGCTCGCAGCCGCCGCAACCCTCACGCGCGTGCCGGCATCGCGGCTCGATCCTCGCGGACGAGGGCTCGACGACCCGCACCACGCTCCCGTGCTCGGTGCCGCGCCGGGAACCGAGCGCCACCTCGACCGTCTCGCCGGGCAGCGCGTCGTCGACGAGCACCACCCGCCCGTCCTCGTGCCGCGCGAGCGTGACGCCTCCCGGCACGAGCCGTTCCGTGCGTACGACGGCCGTCGGTTGGTCGCTCGCCTCGGTGTTCACGACGGGCAGACTGTCACGCTCCCGCCGCGAGGGCGGCGTCGTACGCCGCGACCCGCACCGTGTCCTCGTAGTCCTCCTGGGTGTGGATGCGGCCCCAACGGGTCTCCACGAACAGGATCGCCCGGTTGTTGTAGGCATCGGTACCGTCCGGTCCGGGGGCCCAGTGGTGCACGCGCACTGCGGCCCGCGCCCGCCAGGGCGGACCGTTGACGAGGATGTCGTCCACCGCCATCTGCATGCCGGTGCTCACGTAGCGCCGGAGGAACGCCTCGATCTCGGCCCGGCCCCGGTGGGTGGCGTAGGCCTCGCGCCCGAGCGTGACCGGCCGGAACTGCGTGGACCACGAGTTTTCAGCGGGGAAGCGGAGGACGGCGTCGTCGGCGAACATCCGCAACGTGGGTTCGATGTCGCCCGCGTCCAGGCGGGCGATGTTGCGCCGGATCATCCGCCGCACGGTGGCCTTGTACACAGGTGTGTCTCCCGTCACCGGCTCGTCGCTGGAACTAGATCGATCAATCTAGAGGTAGGATCCGGGCATGTCAACGGCGGAGACCAGCGTCCCGACACCCGTCCCGACACCCGTCCCGACCCGCGCCCGGCTGGTCGGCGCCGCGGGGGAGCTCTTCCGGCGGCAGGGCTACGCGGCCACCGGGATCAAGGCGGTGCTCGAGTCGGCCCACGCGCCCTACGGCTCGCTGTACCACTTCTTCCCGGGCGGCAAGGCCGAGCTCGGGGTCGCGGTGATCGACGACGGCGCCCGTACGTTCGAGGAACTCGTGCGCACGCACTTCGCGCCGCCGGACGACGTGGTCACCCTCGTCCGCTCGTTCTTCGACGGCGCCGCGCTGGTCGTCGAGGGCTCCGACTCTGCCGACGCGTGCCCCGTCGCGACGTTCGCGGGCGAGGTCGCGGCGGCCGACGAGGGGATGCGGGCGGCGGCCGCGGCTGCATTCCGGTCGTGGATCGATGCGCTCACCGAGCGGCTCGTCGCCGACGGCCTCGACACCACCACCGCGCGGGAGCTCGCGACGAACGGGTTCTGCTTGTTGGAGGGCGCGTTCCTCCTGGCGCGCGTCACGCGCGATGCCGAGCCCGTGCGCGCCGCCGGCCGCGCCATGGCGATGCTCACCGAGGAGGCGCTCGCCGCGCGCTCGCCGGTCGGGAGCTTCTGATCGGGGCACGACTGCAGGACGCGCGCCATGGCGTCGTGCTCGGCCTGCGTGACCCACAGGCCGTACTTCGCCTTCACCGCGATCTGGCGGGCGACGTACGCGCAGCGGAACGACTTGTTCGGCGGCAGCCATGTGGCGGTGTCGCCGTCGCCCTTGCGCATGTTGCGGGCCCGTCCACTGCGAGGAGCTCCAACGGGTCGTTGGCGAAGGCCCTGCGCTTCGTCGCGTCCCACTGCTGCGCGCCCTTCTGCCAGGCGTCGGAGAGCGCGACGACGTGGTCGATCTGCACATCGGCGGCGCGCGCCTTGGCGAAGGTCAGTGCCCTTCCCGTGTAGGGGTCGGTGATGGTGCCCGCGACGACCACGCAGTCGTGGGTGCCCGGACGCCACTGCTTGTCCGCGAGGTCGCGGTTGAGGATGTCGTCCCGGGTGTCGCAGCCGTTGTGGTCGACGTCGGACCAGGCGGCGCCGAAGAGCTCGCGCGAGTAGCCGGTCCTGGGTGCGCGCCCCTTCACCTTCAGGGTGGTCAGCGCCTGTGCGGCGGTGGGCGGCGTCGCGCCCGCGGGCGCACCCACGCCCCCCAGCGCGACGACGAGGGCGCTACTCCCGACCCAGATCCGCCAGGCTCTCGCCCGCGCTCGCCTCACTCGCCCGTCCGCTGCCACCGCGGAGGAACATACCGCCGTCGACCTGCAACGTCTGGCCGTTGATATAGGCGGCGTCCTCGGAGAGGAGGAACGCGACCGTGCCGGCGATGTCCTGCACCTTGCCCAGTTCGGGCGTGCAGATGCGCAGCGAGATGAGCTCGGCGAACTGCTGGTACGCAGGGAGCTCGTAGAGCGCGGGATTGCTCACGATCATCCCCGGCGCGATCGAGTTGGCCCGGATGTTGTCCTTGCCCCACCGCACCGCGATGTGGCGGGCCATTTGCATGACGCCTGCCTTCGAGCAGCCGTACGCGACGTGGTCGGGCTCGCCGGTGAGCCCCGAGCCCGACGCGATGTTCACGATCGCACCGCCGCCGCGCTCGAGCATCGCCGGGATCGCGTAGCGGGTCGTGAGCAGGAAGCCGCGCAGGTTCACCTCGAAGATGCGGTCCCACACCTCCAGGTCGATGTCGACGACGTCGGTGTCGCGGGCCATGGCCGGGCCGGTCTCGGCGGCGTTGTTGTCGAGCAGGTCGATACCGCCGAAGGTGGAGACGGTGCGGGCCATGAAGTCACGTACGGAGCCCTCGTCGGCGATGTCGACGACGTCGCCGAAGGCGCGGCCTCCCCGGTCGACGATGGCCTGGGCGGTCGCACGGGCATCGTCGACCAGGACATCGCCCACCGCGACGGCCGCGCCCTCCGACGCGAGGCGGAACGCGCACTCGGCGCCGATGCCCCGGCCACCTCCGGCGATGACGGCGACCTTGCCCTCGAAGCGCTCCATCTCGTGTTCTCCCGCTCGCCGGATCAGACCGGATCAGGTGTACCGCGCCGCGAGGGCGGCGACGGTCTCGTGGAATTCCGTGATCGTCTCGTCGACGATCTGCTGCACGGGTATCACGCCGTCGATGCGGCCCGCCACCTGGCCCCCGAACGCGAAGGCCGCGTCGAGATCGCCCTCGAAGTAGAGCTTCAGCATGTTGTCGAGTCCCGGCATCGCCACCTGCTCGCCCGACTGCTCGAGCGACTGCGAGTAGTCGGTGGCCATCACGCGGAACCCGGGCTTGTGGAAGCGGTTGAGCATCACCGTCGCGGTCTCGGGGCTGTTCACGATCAGTTGCTTGTAGTTGTCGTGCACCGGCGACTCTGCGGCCGCCACCATGCGCGTGCCCATCTGCACTCCCTCGGCGCCGAGCGCGAACGCGGCCGCCATCGTGCAGCCGTCGGTGATCCCGCCTGCGGCGATCACCGGCACGTCGACCTTCGAGCACACGAGTGGGAGCAGCACCATGGTCGCGACGTCGCGCGTGTTCTTGAAGCCGCCGCCCTCACCGCCCTCGGCCACGATGCCGTCGACGCCGGCGGCGATCGCCTTCAACGCCGCGTGCAGGTGCGGCACCACGTGGAACACGGTGATGCTGGCCTCGTGGAGCGCCTCGGTGTAGCGCGTGGGATCGCCGGCCGACGTGGTGACGAAGTGCACGTCGTTGTCATGCACGAAGTCGACGATCGACGTGTCGCGCATCCACAGCTGCGCGATGTTCACGCCGAACGGCTTGTCGGTGAGGTCGCGCATCTTCTGGATCTCGAGCTTCACCTCGTCGAGTCGCCCCGACGAGGTCTCGATGATCCCGAGCGCGCCCGCGTTCGACACCGCGGACGCGAGTTGGGCCCGGGCGATGTAGCCCATGGGCGCCTGGATGATCGGGTGCTCCACGCCGAGGAGCTCGGTGACCCGGTTCTGCATATGCACACGGTACCGACTCGGGTACCGTGACCCGCTCGGAAGGGGTGTGGGGAATGGGCGAACTGAGCCACGTGCAGGTGCTCGACTTCACGTCGGGGATCCCTGGTGGGTACTGCGCGCGTCTGCTCGGCGGCGCCGGAGCCGACGTGGTCAAGGTGGAGCCGCCCGAGGGCGATCCGTTGCGCCGCTGGGTCACCGACCTGCGCGACCTCGACGGCGAGGACGGCGCGCTCTTCCGCTACCTCCATTTCGGTCACCGGTCGGTGGTGGCGTCGTCGCTCGGCGAGGTCGAGCAGCTCCTCGCCGGCGCCGACGTCGTGCTCACCGACGGGACCGGCCTCGTCGCCGATCCGGCAGCCCTGTTCGCCGCCCACCCCCACCTCGTGGTCACCTCGCTCACCCCGTTCGGGATCTCGGGGCCCTACGCCGGTCGGCCGTCGAGCGATCTCACCGTCCAGGCCGAGTGCGGTGCGCTCGCAGTCCGCGGTCACCCCGACCACCCCCCGATCCAGGAGGGCGGGCGCATCACGGAGTGGGTGTCGGGCCTCTACGCCGGTGTCGCGACGCTCGGTGCGCTCCACGGCGTGTGGCGGGGCGGCGTCGGCCGGCTGATCGACCTCTCGCACCTCGAGGTGGGCGCGGTCACCGGCTCGCTGTTCACCGATCTCATGTACTCGCTGATGGGGAGCTACCCGCTCGACGACCGCCCGATCGCGCGCACGCTGGAGACGCCCTCGATCGAGCCCACTCTCGACGGCTACGTCGGCTTCAACACGAACACGCGCATGATGTTCGATTCGTTCCTGCTGCTCATCGAGCGGCCCGACCTGATCGACGCCGGATGGGAGGGGATGCAGAAGCGCCAGGGCGAGTGGGACGAGTGGAACGCGATCATCCACGAGTACACGACGAAGCACCCCACCGCCGAGGTGATCGAGAAGGCCGCCGAGCTGCGCATCCCGGTCGCACCGGTGTGCGACGGCGAGAGCATCCTCGAGCTCGATCACGTGCAGCAGCGCGGCATCTTCGTCGACGACCCCACCGGCACCTACAAGGTGCCGCGGCGTTCCTGGTGGATCGACGGTGAGCTCCCCGAGCCGCCGCAGCCGGCGCCGCGCCTCGGTGAGCACACCGGCAAGGTCGCCCCGCGCCCCGCGCGCACCGCGGGCACCGGCGGCGGACTGCCGCTCGAAGGGGTGAAGGTCGTCGACCTCACTGCGTGGTGGGCCGGTCCGTCGTCCACCGGCATGCTCGCGGCGCTCGGCGCCGACGTGATCCACATCGAGTCGATCAGCCGCCCCGACGGCATGCGCCTCTCCGCCGCGTTGTTCGCCCACCTCGGCCAGTGGTGGGAGTACAGCGCGATGTTCCTCGCCGCGAACACGAACAAGCGTGACCTCACCCTCGACCTCAACGACCCGCGCGGTCGTGAAGTGTTGCTCCGCCTCGTCGCGCAGGCCGACCTCGTGGTCGAGAATTTCACGCCTCGCGTGCTCGAGCAGTTCGGTCTCGACTGGGACGCCATCCACGCGGCGAACCCGCGCGCGGTCATGGTGCGCATGCCGGCGTTCGGGCTGTCGGGCCCGTGGCGCGACCGGCAGGGCTTCGCACAGACGATGGAGCAGGTCACCGGCCTCGCGTGGCTCACCGGATTCGCCGACGACCAGCCGCGCATCCAGCGCGGCCCGTGCGACCCGAACGGCGGGATGCACGCGTGCTTCGCCGCGCTGGTCGGTCTCGCGCGCCGCAACCGCACGGGCGAAGGGTGCTTCGTCGAGGCGCCGATGTTCGAGGCCGCGTTGCAGGTCGCCGCGGAGCTGCCGATCGAGTGGACGGCCTACGGCACGCGGCTCATGCGCGACGGCGCGCGCAGCCCGTGGGCTGCGCCACAGGGCCAGTACCCGTGCCCCGGAGTGGAGCAGTGGCTCACGCTCTCGGTCTTCGACGACGACCAGTGGGCCGCGCTCGCGGGGGTGCTGGGCGAGCCCGAGTGGGCGAAGGACCCCGCGCTCGCGACGTTCGCCGGCCGCCGGGCGAACCACGATCTGATCGACGAGCACCTCACCGCGTGGGCGGCGGTCACGCCGGTCGACGACGCGGTCGCCGCGCTGATCGCCGCGGGAGTCCCGGCGGCGCGGGCCTTCGATCCGCGCCTCGTGCCCCAGCACCCGCAGCTGGTCGCGCGCGGGTTCCACGAGTCCGTCGACCACCCGGTGGTGGGGACGCGTCAGATCGCGGGACCGCCGTTCCAGTATTCGGACGTCGACCGGTGGATCCGAACGCCCGCACCGCTGATCGGCCAGCACAACCACGAGGTGCTCACCGAGATCGGGTTGTCCGCCGAGGAGATCGCGGCACTGGAGGCCGCCGACATCGTCGGCGATCGGCCGCTCGGCCTCTAGCCGATCGACGCGCTGGCGACCTGTGCCGACGCGGCGACTTGCGCGCCGAACTCGACGAGCTTGTCGCGCACCCGGAACGCCGGCGCGAGCACGGCGATGCCCGCGAGCGGGCGGCCGTCGGGCGCGACCACCGCGGCACCGACCCCACACACGTCGTCGAGGTACTCGCCGTCGACCACCGCGTACCCCACCGCGGCCGCGTCGTCGACGCGAGCCTGCAACGCCTCGGCGTCGAGCGGTGACTGCTCCGTGTAGGGCGTGAGGCCCGTCCCCGACAGTCGCTCGATCGCGAGCCGCCGATCGCGCGGCTCGAGCGCGGCGAGCATCGCCCGCCCGGCTGCGCTCACGTGCACGGGCAGCGCATTGGTGTCGCCGCGCTCCACGGCGCGCACCACGTGGGTGCCGTCGAGCATGTCGAGCAACACCATGTGGTCGCCGTCGATGGTGAACAGGCCGACCGTCTCGCCGGTCGTGTCGCGCAACGCGGCGAGGTGGGGGCGGACGACCGCGCGCAGCGCCTGGGCCGGCGGCGCGGCCTCGGCGAGCAGCGCGACGCGGGTGGCGACCGTCCAGCGACCCGGGTCGAGCAGGTCCTGCACGAGCCAGCCGGCATCGGAGAGGGCGGCGAGCGACCGCTGCACCGTGGCCTTGGGGAGCCCGAGTTCGCGGGCCAGCTGGCTCAGGCCGATGGGTTGGTGCCGGGCCACCCCCTCGAACACCTGGAGTGCGGTGCGCACCGACCTCATGGGAGCTCCCGACCCGCCGACGAACAGCACGGTCCGCTTTCCGGACCGGGTTGCATCGTAAGACGAACCGACTTACGGTTGCCACTCCGCCGCCGGATGCACGATCCGCCCGTGAACGCAGGAGCGACCGCCGTGGCCACCGATCTCTTCGACCGCGTCCCCGTCATCGACGTCGACACCCACCTCACCGAGCCGCCCGACACGTGGACGGCGCGCATGCCCAAGGCACTGCACGACGCGGTGCCGCACGTGGAGCGCATCGACGGCCAGGACGTCTGGATGGCGGGAGGGCAGCGCATCGGCGCGCCCGGCTACTACTCCATGGCCGGTCACGACGGCGTCATGCCGCGCTCGATCCCGATGACCTTCGACGACATCGCGCCGGAGATGTACGACCCGAACGCGCGCCTGGCCTTCCTCGACCGCGAGGGCATCCGCGCCGAAGTGCTCTACCCCAACGTGGGCGGCTTCGGCAACGGCTACTTCCTGAACCTCGGCGACCGGGAGTTCGTGATGCAGTGCGTGCGCGCGTACAACGACTTCCTCACCGACTGGTGCAGTGTCGCGCCCGACCGTCTGCTGCCGATCACCGCGCTCCCGTTCTGGGATGTCGACCTCGCCATCGAAGAGATGCAGCGCAACCTCGCCAACGGCCATCGCGCCGTGAACTTCTGCAACCAGCCCGACGCGTACGCGCAGCCACCTCTCGCACATACGCACTGGGACCCGATCTGGGCCGCCGCGCAGGAGGCGGGCATCCCGATCAGCTTCCACGTCGGTGGCGGGCTCATGGGTACGCAGTTCGACGACCGCGCCGGCATGGGCTGGATGACCAACTTCGCGAAGACGTCGTCGTTCATCTTCATGGACAACATGCGCTGCATCGGCGACCTGATCTTCGGCGGTGTGTGCCACCGGTTCCCCGACCTGAAGTTCGTGTCGGTGGAGTCCGGAGTGGGCTGGATCCCGTCGGCGATGGAGACCTTCGACTGGCAGTGGCGCAATGGCGGCGTGCGCGACGAGCACCCCGAGTACGACCTGTTGCCGAGCGAGTACTTCCGCCGCCAGATCTTCGGGTGCTTCTGGTTCGAGGAGCAGTCGGCGCTCGACGCGATCGCGCAGTACCCCGACAACATCCTGTACGAGACCGACTACCCGCACCCGACCTGCCAGCACCCGGGGCCGCGCACGCCCGCCCAGCGCCCGCGCGACTACGCGTCGAAGGCGCTCGCGTCGGTCTCCGACGACGTCACGCGCAAGGTGCTGCACGACAACGCGGCGGCGCTGTACGGCGTAGCTTGACCCGCATGGCGGAGGAGCAGTCGGCGGGCCCGGATCTCGGGACGAAGCACCTGGTCACGCACGTCGAGGACCGCGTCCTCCACGTGCGCATCGACCGCGTCGACCAGCGCAACGCGTTCACCCAGGACATGTACCGCGGCATCAAGCGCGCCGCGGTGTGGGCCGACGCGCAGCCCGAGCTGGACGCGGTGTGCATCACCGGCACCGACGAGTGGTTCGGCGCGGGTGGAGACCTCGCCGGACGCAAGGAGGACCCCGAAGGGCTCGCGGCGGAGTGGGACGGCACCGACCACTTCCCGTTCCGTCACATCGAACGCTGCCGCAAGATCTGGGTCGCGAAGATCAACGGCGCCTGCCACGCGGGCGGCCTCGGCATCGCGCTGCACTGCGACGTGACCATCGCCTCCGACCGCGCCACGTTCCGCGTGCCCGAGCTCCTGCGCGGCATCCCCGACCCCTTCATGTCCGCCCGCCTCGTCGACGCGGTCGGCCTCGCCAAGGCGCGCTACCTGTTCTTCACCGCGGTGCGCTTCGACGCGGCCGAAGCTGCGGCCATGGGCGTCGTGGGTGAGGTCGTCGCGCACGACGAGCTCGGTGCTCGCACCGACTGGATCCTCGAGCAGGTGCGCAGCACCGGGCCGCTCGCGCGCGCCGCGATCAAACACGACATCAACTCGCAGCTCCGGCCTGCCGATCTGTCCATGTTCAAGGTGCCCGGCCTCACTGCCGAGCTCCGCGAGGGCCTGGGTGCGTTCGTCGAGAAGCGCGCCGTCGACTGGCCGCGCCCGCGGGACTGAGCGCGGTCCAACGAGAGGATGCAGGCACGATGGACCACAAGGTGATCGGTACGGTGATGCCGGTGCTCGAGATCGCGCTCGGCGCCGGGGAGTCGATCGTCTCGGAGGGCGGACAGCTCTCCTGGATGACGCACTCGATCGACCTCGAGACCGCGGCGAGCGGCAAGGCGGGTGCCAAGGGCGTGTTCGGCGTCGTGAAGCGCGCCGTCGCCGGCGGCAGCATCTTCATGACCGAGTACACCGCGCAGGGCGAGCCCGGCATGGTCGCGTTCGCCACGAAGGTGCCGGGCCAGATCCTGCCCATCCAGCTGCAGGGATCGAACGAGTACATGGTGCACCGCGGCGGCTACCTCGCCGGCGTGCCGAGCGTGAACCTCGAGATCGGCTTCCAACAGAAGTTCAGCGCCGGTCTCTTCGGCGGCGCGGGCTTCATCCTGCAGCGGGTGTCGGGCGAGGGCGACGCGTGGATCGAGCTCGACGGCGAGATCGTCACCTACGACCTGAAGCCCGGCGAGAACATCCGGGTGCACCCGGGGCACGTCGGCATGTTCGACGCGACGGTCGCGTTCGAGCTCGATCGCATCAAGGGTGTGAAGAACATCTTCTTCGGTGGTGACGGCCTCTTCCTCGCGAAGCTCACGGGGCCCGGCAAGGTGTGGCTGCAGACCATGCCGCTGCCGAACCTCGCGGCCGCGCTGGCGCCGTACCTGCCGCAGAGCGAAGCTGGTGACGGGAAGTCGGGCTTCTCGTTCAACCTCGGCGACTGAACCCAGGAGGGTCCGTGGCCTCTGATCCCACCGTGACGCGCCTCACCGCCCACATCGGGGCGGTGGTCACCGACGTGAAGCTCACCGACCTCTCCGATGCGCAGTTCGAGCGGGTGCGCGACACCCTGCACGAGCGCGGCGTGCTGTTCTTCCCGGCGCAGCACCTGAGCACCGAGGAGCACGTCGCGTTCGCCGAGCGCTTCGGGCCGGTCTCGCCCTACCCGATGACGCAGCTGCTCGGCGGTACCGAGCAGGCGTCGTTCATCGAGGACACCGCGGAGAAGCCTCCGAGCGCCGACGACTGGCACACCGACGTCACGTGGATCGCGCAGCCGCCCGCCTATGCGGTGCTCGCGGCGATCGACATCCCCGAGTACGGCGGCGACACCATGTGGAGCAGCCTCTTCGCCGCATTCGAAGCGCTCTCGCCCACGATGCAGGAGCTGTGCGACGGCCTGCGCGTCCGGCACTGCCCGGGCGCCGGCTTCCGCGACCGGGTCGCGCAGAACGCGGGAGACGAGATCGCCGATCGTCTGGTGGCCGCGTTCCCGCCGGTCGAGCACCCGTTGATCCGGCGGCACCCGGTCACCGGTCGTCGGGCGCTGTTCGTCACGAGTGGCTTCATGGACCACGTCGTCGGCATGCACCGCGCCGAGAGCGATGCGCTCCTGCAGTTCCTGCAGGAGCACGCGGCCAACCCGAACTTCTGCGTCCGCTGGCGCTGGACCCCGGGCGACGTCGCGATGTGGGACGAGGCCGCCACCAACCACCGCGCCCTCGCCGACCACTTCCCGCAGTACCGGCTGATGCGCCGCTGCACCGTCGACGGTCCCGTGCCCGTCTGACCGCGTCTCCGGCCGGGAGCGATCAGGGCCGGGTGGCCCCGATATGCTCCCCGCCGTGATCCTCTCCGACGTGACCATCCGCGAGGAGCTCGCCGCCGGCCGCATCGTGATCGACCCGCTCGGGACGACCTCGATCCAGCCGTCGTCGGTCGACCTCCACGTCGACCGCTACTTCCGGGTGTTCCGCAACGACACCACGCCCTTCATCGACCCGAAGGCGCGCCAGGAGGATCTCACCGAGCTCGTCGAGGTGTCCGACGACCGTGCGTTCATCCTCCACCCCGGCGAGTTCGTGCTCGGCTCCACGCTCGAGCGCGTCGCCCTGCCGGACGACCTCGTCGCCCGGCTCGAGGGCAAGAGCTCACTCGGACGCCTCGGCCTGCTGATCCACAGCACTGCGGGCTTCGTCGACGCGGGCTGGGACGGTCACCTCACGCTCGAGCTGTCGAACGTCGCGAACCTGCCGATCGCCCTGTACCCGGGGATGAAGATCGGCCAGATCTCGTTCCTCCGGATGACCACCGCGGCCGAGCACCCCTACGGCAGCGACGCGACCGGTTCGAAGTACCAGGGTCAGCGCGGGCCCACGCCGTCGCGCTACTACCTGAACTTCCGCGACGACGGCTGAGCGCCTCGGCCCGCCGGACTCAGCCGGCCGGCGTGCGGGTGACCCAGCCGGGGTCTGCCGGCTGCGCGTCGACGATCACCGGGATCGGGTCGCCGCTCGGCGGGCGTTCGACCCACGCGGGATCGCCCGGCTCCGCCGCGACGTCGTCGGGTTGCGCGGCACGCACCGCGGCCGCGGGCGCGGCGGACCCGCTGCCGTCCACGAGCTTGGCGCCACCCGCGACCATGCCCGCGGCGAGTGCGATGCTCGCCGCGGGGAGCAGCACCCGGCGGCGGAGCAGCGCGCGGCGCATCGCGGCGGCTTCCTCACGCGTCACGTCCATGAGCTCCACGAGGTGGGTCTCGACGACCTCGGGGTCACTGCCGAGCGCGGTGGCCAGCGCGTCGAGATCGCGGTCGCGCAGCGGGATCCGGGTGCCGGGCTTCGCCTCGCGCAGCTCGTAGATGACGCCGAGGTAGCTCCGCAGCACCTCGTCGGTCGGCGGCTCGGCGGATTGCAACGCCGCGCTCGCCCCGCCGACGTGCAGACGCCCGTCCGCCAGGCCGATGGGCGCATCGCCGCGCGTGGGGACGATCGCCCCGACCGGGCGCGAACAGGCCAGGGCGAGCCGCTCCATCTGGGCGTCGTCGGGCTGGGCCTCGCCGCGTTCGAAGGCGCGGAGCTGACCGGTGGTGCACCCCGCCCGTGCTGCGGTCTCCCGCCGGCTGAGTCCCGCCGACACGCGAGCGTCGTGCAACGCGGCACCGAGTCGTCGGATGCTGATCTCGTCGTGGGCCATGACCGGATGATCGGCATCTGTGTGGGAGTCCCTGAAGTCACATTCCGGTCATAGGCTGACCTGCTCGTGGACACCCCCGGCGCGCAGAATTCCGGCACTCGCGGACCGGTCCGGTGCGCCTGGGCCGGCACCGACCCGCTCATGATCGCCTACCACGACGACGAGTGGGGCGTGCCCGTCCGCGACGACCGCCGCCACTTCGAGATGCTCACCCTCGAGGGCGCGCAGGCGGGTCTCAGCTGGACCACGATCCTGCGCAAGCGCGAGGGCTACCGGCGGTGTTTCGAGGGATTCGATCCGCAGCGGGTGGCGGCCTTCGGCGACGCCGACGTCCAACGCCTGTTGGATGACCCCGCGATCGTGCGTCACCGCGGCAAGATCGGGTCGACGGTCACGAACGCGCGGGCGCTGCTCGAGGTGGCCGGGGAGTTCGGGACGTTCGACGAGTACGTGTGGCAGTTCGTGGGAGGGGAGCCGATCGTGGGGCACCGGGACGCGCTCGGCGACCTGCCGTCCACGACGCCCGAGGCCACCACGCTCAGTCGCGACCTCAAGCGGCGCGGGTTCCGCTTCGTCGGCCCCACGACGGTCTATGCGTACCTGCAGGCGGCTGGGCTCGTCGACGACCACGTGACCACGTGCTTTCGGAGCGCCGCCCGCGGCTGATGAGCATGCCGATGCGGACGAGGGGGTCGCAGTGACGGCCGACGTGGACGCGCCGGTCCCGAACGGGCCGACGCGCGCCGAGATCCAGGCGCAACGCCGCGCCGTGTCGGCCGTGGCCGCGCGCGCCGACGCACCGCGCCGGTCGCGTGCGCCGAGCGATGGGCGCGGCAGCCGGGCGAATGCCGTCCTCGCCGTGGTCGCGGTGGTGCTCGCACTCGCCGCCGCGGGGCTCGGCGTGTTCGCGTTCGTCGCCCACCAGGACGCGCAGGACACGCGCGACGCGAGCCGTCCGCTCAAGACACGGGCCGCGAGGCTGCGCGCCGACCTGTCGGCGTCCGACGTCGCGATCGACGACCTCTCGGCGCTCTTCATCGCGATCAGGACGCAGAACGACGCGACCGCCGCCGCGGTCGCCGCGACGAACAAGGCCGCGATGCAGTACAACAACGCACAGGCCGGCATCGCCGACGCGCTCGGTGCCGAGGCCACCGACGCGCTCACGGCGCTCGGCCAGGCCACCGCCGCGGTGAAGACCGCAGCCGCGCAGGCCGAGGCTGCGATCACCGGCCTCGGCGCGGGGGACACCACCAATGGCTGACGACCGCGGGCGGGTCTCCGGCTGGTTGGTCAGCGCGGCGATGGTCGCGTTCCTGCTCGTGCTCGCGGGCGCGGGCGCGGTCGTGTGGGCGCAGCGCGACCAGGACGACGCGCACCGGCAGGAACAGCGGCTGCGGACCGAGCTCGCGCTGCAGCGCGACGCCAGTTCGCCCGATCGCTTCGCCGCGACGCACACCGCGATCGAATCGGTACGCACCCAGCTCGACGCGATCCCCGCCGAGGCGAAACAGGTCACCGACCTGCAGGGGCAGGACGTCCTGTTGGTGCAGGCCGCGCTCGCAGCCGGGAAGAAGGGCGACGTCCCCGCCTACAACGAGGCGGTGACCAAGCGCAACGACCTCGCGCCGCAGGTGGACGCGGCGATCGAGAAGTTGCGCACCGACACGAACACGATGCTGCTCGCCCTCGCCAAGGTCACGAACCGAACAGCCCCGTGATGTTGGTCGGCTCGAGCTTCCGCTGGCTGCGGAGGCGATCGATCATCGGCGCGAAGAACTGCTCCCCGAACGTGGCGAAGTGGAACAGCCCGATGCTGCCGTTCTGCGCGGTGTTCACCATCTTGTCGGCGAGCGACTGGTTGCCCGCCGTGTTGTTGGAGTCGATGGTCCACATGGCCATCGAGTATCCGAACTCCGCGTTGATCTTCTGGATGCGCGGGTCACCGCCGTCGGCGTAGCCCCCGGCGCCGCCGGGTGGCCGCATCATGCGCATCTTGTACGAGGTGTCGCCGAGCACCTTCGCGAGCACGTCACGCGTCCGACCGAGCTCGTCTCGCACCTGCGCATCCGTGAGCTTCGTGAGGTTCGTGTGCGAGTACGTGTGGTTGCCGATCTCGTGGCCTTCGGCGAGCAAGCGCTTCCAGACGTCACCCTTGCCGGAAGCGAGGTGGGTCTGCAGGGCGGCGCCGGTCGGGAAGAACGTGAGCTTCACGCGCTTGGCCCTGGCGACGCCGAGCAGGTTGGCGACGTCGTCGGCGTTGGCCGCGGTGAACATGTCGTCGATCGTGATCGCCACACGGGGCTGCGCGCTCGACCCCGAGCGGATGAACCTGGGCAGCGGCGGCACGAGCGCCGTCAGCTGGTCGCGCGGCGCCAGCGGTGGGATGGTGTCGACCGGGACACGCGGCTGCCGTTGCGGCTG